>ERZ1032852.1-NODE-1-length-109373-cov-17.881172_pt1 | contig 109373 bp, 97 predicted proteins | sample MGYA00516689_ERZ1032852 | MGnify/ENA primary metagenome ERZ1032852 (study PRJEB33719, sample SAMN04262499) | wastewater metagenome | biome: rural village; feature: composting latrine chamber; material: composting feces with ash | place: El Salvador | collected...
AGGTGGATGCCGAACTGGCGGGCTAGAGGCTGGAAGAAAGCAGATGGCAAGCCTGTCGCAAATCTCCAGTTAATGCAGGACCTGGACGCCGCACTCAGGGGCCGAAACGTGCGCTTTGAATGGGTGAAAGGGCACGCGGGCCACCCTCTCAACGAAGAAGCCGACACTAGGGCTAGGCAGGCAGCAGAGTCTTACCAGCAGCGCCGCGAACCGAACCGTGGCCCAGGCTTTGGTTCGACGGTCAAGCTGAACAGTGCGCTTGGGGTTCCACCACCGGGCGCCAAACCCATGCCGACCCGCCGGTTAGCAGCAACCCCAGATCAGCTGCAGCAGCACTATGGATTCGCCGACAGCACAGAGCCGAAAGCCCCGGTCCTGGACGCCATCGCTGCAAGCGAAGTGCCCGATCGTTGGGAAGAGGTCATGGCCTCGGCAGAATCGGAGCCGCTCACCGTTTCACGGAGAGGGGCTCCCCCTCTGGTTCTGCTGGATGCAGACCTTGCCTGGCAGGCACTCGCCGCCCTCGATGAGCAGGAAGGCTCGGTCGAGCGATCGCTTTTCTAGCAGACTAGGTGGTTTCGCGCTCGACCAACCAAGTGTTGAGGAGAACGGCACGGGGAGGCATCTCCGGATTGCGCATACGTTCCGAGAGAAGCTGTGCCATTGCCCTTCCCTGCTCATAGGGATCCTGGCGGATCGTTGTGAGATAGGGGTGGGATGACGTCGCAGCCGTGGAGTCGTCGAAGCCAACAACAGCGACATCCTCAGGGACGCGTAGGCCTGACTCCAAGAGCGTGTCGACTGCGGCGCGGGCCATCAGATCACTGGCGATAAAGAGCCCGTCGAATTCTTGGTCGCCGCTAATGAGTTTCCGGGCGGCCTCCCTGCCACCCTCAGCTGTGAAGTCTCCGTAGACGATCGGGCCGGCTACGCCAGCCTCTGTCACTGCTTCAGTGAACCCCTGCAGACGGTCGGCACCAACCGGCATGTCGAGTCGCCCAGTGATGGTGCCGATCTTTTTGCACCCTGCCCTCAATAGGGCTTCCACTGCAGTCTTGGCGGCCGCGATGTTATCCACGTCTACGTAGCTGGCGTCTGCAGCGTCGTCCGTTGGCCGGCCGCCGTAGACCACGGGCATCTTGCGTCGTAAGGATTCCCCCAGCTCGTGGTCGGAGTGGTGGGAAAGAACAAGGAGTCCGTCCGCACGCCCGCCGGCCAAAGAGTTCACAATCTTTTGGAACGATTTCTGCGAAGCGATCATCATGTTCAGCACTAAGTCAGTCTCAGACACGTAGGACTCGATGCCGGTCACGATTGAACTGAAGAAGGGGTCAACGAAGAAGCGGTCTAGATCTTCGGGGATAAGGGCGGTAACGACAGAAGTGCGCTTGGAAGCCAAGGACTTAGCCAGCTGGTTTGGAACGTAGCCAAGTTGCTCGATAGCTTCCAGGACAGCATCGGTGGCTTTCTGACTTACCCCAGGGGATGCGTTGATCACCCGGGAAACGGTCGAGCGGGAAACCCCCGCCAGCTTCCCGACCGACTCTAAGGTTGCAGCCTGGCCCCCGCGGGGACGCGTTGCAATTTTCATTACTTCCCTAGTGCTCCGAAGCGGCCGAGCTAGTTCGCTTTCCTCATGGACTTCGTGCGACCTTCCAGCAGCGAGTCCTGCCTGACAACCAGGCCAGCGTCCGGCAGGACGTCAAGCGTGCGATCCTTGATGATCTTTGCGTAAGCCCAGCCAGATTCTTTCACGATTCGTTGCTGCGTTTCGTAATCCACGTAGACGATGCCGAAGCGCTTGTCGTACCCCCAAGCCCATTCATAGTTGTCCATGAGTGACCAGTACATGTAGCCGTTCACGTCGGCGCCCTCTTCACGGGCGTCTAGTACGGCTCCAAGATGCAACTTGAGGAAAGCAGTGCGCTCCGGGTCCCGGACCACGGGGCCTTCTGGCGTCTCCGTGACGGTGTCATTGAAAGCAGCGCCATTTTCTGTCACGTAGAGGGCTGTCCCAGCTTCTTTCGTGTATTCACGGTGGACTCGTAGCAACAGGTCTTTGAACATGAGCGGGTCGATGTTCCAGTTCTGTGCCGTCCGGGGAAGCAGTGGGTCAGGTGAGACAAAGCCGCGCGAAGCAGGCATTGGGTTTTGTGCCTTCCGCCCCAGGGCAGGACCGCCGTTCGGGGCGGGGTCCAGCTCTACCACCCCTAGTCGCTCTCCAAGTTCCGCGGGAGGTTCGAAGGAGGCTGCCACCACACTGGGCTGGTAGTAGTTCACTCCCAGGGTCGGAAAGGGGGTCCCGATGATTTCCATGTCCCCCGGATGGATCGCATCAGCGAACGCTGTGCCAGCCCCCGGATCAATCTCCGCGAATTCCTGAACGATGTCCTTCGGGTAGTAGCCCTTGAACAACGGGTCTAGGAACCACCTGTTTGCCTGCCCGTCGACGAGCCGGGCTGCTCTCTGATCTTCAGGGCTGTCCGGGTTCACCGGGTCAGCGACCGTGAAGTTGAGGGTCAATCCCAGGTTCAGTTCGGGATCTGCCTCCCGCAGGCTCTGGATAGCCAGGCCGTGCCCAAGCAGCAGGTGATGGCTGGCCAGCATGCCTTCTTTGAGGCTGTGGTGGCCTGGCGCGTGTTCCCCACCTGTGTAGCTCAGGAAAGAGGAACACCAGGGCTCATTCAGAGTCGTCCAAACCTCAACCGAGTCGCCGAGTGCTTCGTACATGACCATCGCGTAGTCGCGGAAACGGTAGGCCACATCCCGCTCTGGCCAGCCGCCCACGTCCTGCAGTGCCTGGGGGAGATCCCAGTGGTAGAGGGTCAGCCAGGGCAGGATACCTGCCTCTAGGAGTTCGTCCACCAGGCGTTTGTAGAAGTCCAGTCCTTTCGGGTTTGGAGTTACCCCATCAGGACAGACCCTGGCCCAGGACGATGAAAAGCGATAGGTTTCCAGACCCAGCTTTTTCATCAGGGCCACGTCGTCTTTGTAGCGATGGTAGTGATCGCAGGCAACGTCACCGGTGTCGCCGCCTACGATGGCGCCAGGGACGCGGGAGAAAGTGTCCCAAATCGATGGGCCTCTCCCGTCTTCATCGAATGCTCCCTCGATCTGATACGCGGCTGCTGCCGCGCCTAGCAGGAAGTCTTCTGGGATGCGCCTGAGTCCACTGTCGCCGCTTGTGGAAGTGGCCAACTGGAGTCTGGAATCCATCTGCAATTATCCTTTCACTGCTCCCTGCATGATGCCTGCGACCAACTGTTTTCCTGAGACTGCAAACAGCAGTAACAGTGGAATGGTAGAGAGCAGAACCCCGGCAAGAACCACCGAGTAATCAACAAAATAGTTTGCTTGAAGCAAGGACAATGCGACAGGCAGTGTCGGATTTTGCGGGTCAAGCACAATGAACGGCCAGAAGAAGTTATTCCACGCCGAAACGAAGGTGAACAAGGCAAGCATTGTTGCTGCTGGGCGTGCCGCGGGGACGCCAACCGTCAGGAACGTGCGGAACGCTGTCGCCCCATCGACCCTTGCCGCCTCAACCAATTCGTCAGGAACGGTCTGCTGGAGGTACTGCGTCATCCAGAAAACTCCGAAAGCGGTCGTCAAGGCGGGGACAATGACGGCTCCGATCTCTCCTGTCCAGCCGATCTTGGAGAACATGATGTAGAGGGGTACGACGCCTAGCTGAGCCGGGACAGCCATGGTCCCGATAACGAATACCAAGAGGCCTTGGGAACCCTTGAAGCGCAGTTTTGCGAAAGCCCATCCAGCAAGAGTGGAGAAAAAAACAACCGATGCAGAGATTATTGCGGAGGAATAGAAGGAGTTCCAGAGCGCCTTCCAGAAATTCACCGCGGGGTTTTCAATGACAGCCGCCGCGTTCTTGAGGAAGTTTCCCCCAGGGATCCAGCTCATGTTCGGATCGCGAAGGGCGTAGGCGTCCTTAGAACCGATCAGGAAAGACCAGTAGAAGGGGAATAGGAACCCCAGAAGGGCAGCCGCCAGGATCCCATAGACGATCCAGGAAGGGCGTCCGACCCTGCGGCCCCGCCGCTTCTTCATCTTGGGCTCAGCCCTTGTCTTTGAGATGACGTCGGTGCTCACAGGTCCTTCCCTTCTAGAGCCATTGCTGCGGACGAAGCTCGCGCTTCCTCTTGCTCAAGGCTCTCTTCTTTCACCTTCGCCAGCGCGGCCTTCGCGCGTGCTCGCCGCTCCTTGCGGGAGAGGCCGTCTTTGGTTCCTGCGTCCGCAACGACGCCGCGGGTGATGAATAGGTTGATGACGCCGATCAGCAAGATGATCAGGAAAAGGAGCCAGGCTATTGCTGCAGCGCGGCCGAAGTTCCACTCACCCCAGCCGGTTAGGTACAGATACAAGCTGACGGTCAGCCACTGGTTGTTCGCGCCACCCGTGCCTGCTTGGTCGAACATTCTGGGCTCGTCAAAGATCTGCAGGCCGCCGATGGTCGACGTGATGATTACGAAGATCAGGGTTGGTTTCAGTGACGGCAGCGTGATGGAGAAGAACTGACGCGCTACTCCCGCCCCGTCAACGGTTGCGGCTTCGTACAGCTCTCGGGGCACCGCTTGCATTGCGGCCAGCAGGATAAGCGTGTTGTAGCCCGTCCACCGGAAGTTCACCATTACGGAGATCGCTACGTGGCTCCAAAACGCATCCACGTGCCACGCGATGGGCGTCATTCCAAGCGAGGCCAGAGTGTTGTTCACCAGGCCGTACTTGTCGCCAAACATGTTTGAGAAGATCAGGGCGACCGCGACTGGCGCCATGACGTAGGGCACCAACACGCCCATCCGCCAGAACGTTTTTGCCCTTAGGTTCTGGTCCAGCATCGCGGCAAGGAAGATGGCTGCAATAACCTGCGGGACACTGGAAAGTAAGAAGATAGAGAAAGTGTTGCGGACCGCAATCCAAAACTTGGGCTGGCCCAGGACGTAGAGGTATTGGTCAAAGCCGACAAACGTACCCGAACCGCGAACCAGGTCCCAGTCCATGAAAGAGATGACTGCGGTGTAAGCGATGGGAAAGAGACCCACCAACGCGAAGACAATGAAGAACGGAGAGATGTACAAGTAGGGCGCGACCTTGACGTCCCACCTGCCAATCCGTTCACCAAATCCCACTCGGCGCGGGGGACGGGATGAGGGACCCGCCCCCCGCTTGGAGGGAACAGTCGTTACTGAAGACACAGTTCTGCCTGTTCGGTTCTTGGGTTGTCTTAGCCGAGCGCGTCGACTTCGGAGACGAACTGGTCCCAAGAGGTTGCCGGATCCTGCGAACCATCTTCAGTTCGGGTTAGGGCGTCCTGGAACAAGCTGTTGATCTTGAAGTACTCGGTGCTCTTGAAGGGGCTGACGGTGACTGCTTTGGCGCGGTCAGCGAGGATCTCACCGACAGGTGCGTCGTTGAAGTAGCCGTTGACGGAGTCAAGCAGCGCAGGGGAGGAGAGGGCTTCGTTCTGGCTGGGGAACGCTCCGACGTTCTCGAATGCCTTGATCTGAGTGTCAGGAGAAGTCAGCCAGTCAGCAAGCTTCTGGGCCTCTTCGACATTCGCACCGTTGGCAGGAACAGTCAGGTAAGAACCGCCCCAGTTACCGCCACCGTTCGGGAACACGTTCGCAAGGTTCCAGCCGTCGACGTCAGGAGCGTTGCCTTCGATGATCCCAAGGAACCAGCCTGGGCACAGGGTGGTCGCGAAGTCGCCATTTGCCATGCCTGCGTACCAGTCATCGCTCCACTGTCCAAGCTTCGCGGACTGTGTTGCGGCTGCTGCGGTCAGTTCGTCAAAGATGTCCTTGACCTCAGGGTTGCTGGTCGCGATGATTTCGCCGGTGTCCGGGTTCTCGTAAGCTGCCTGGACTTGGTTCATCATGCCCTGAGCGATGGCGCCAGCCGAGTCGAAGAAAGCAGCGCCGGTTGCATCGGTGTACTCAGAGCCAACCTTGAAGTAGTTGGCCCAGTCGCCGTCAAGAAGCTCAGCAACTTCGTCGCGGTCTGAGGGTAGACCGGCTGCTTCAAACAGGTCTTCGCGGTAGCAGATGCCTTCGGGACCAATGTCGGTGCCGTAGCCGATCAGGTTGCCTTCTTTGTCTGTCGCGGCTTCGACCTTCCAGTCCAGCCAACGCGACTTGAGGTCATCCGGAACCGGGGCAAGCAGGTCTGCGTACTCGAGCACCTCGGGCATCCAGTCAACTTCTACTGCTTCGATATCGGCGAGACCTGTCTTGCCGAGCTTTTGGAAGTAGTTGGCGCGGGCGTCATCAGAAAGGGCAGCGCGGTTGTGGACAACTTTGATGCCTGGGTTTTCGTCTTCGTACTGCTTCAGGAGCTCATCCGTGTAGCCGAAGTCGTTGAACGTCGCGATTGTCAGCGTGATTTCCTTGCCATCACCGCTTGAGTCAACGGCCTCGCCGCTCTCTGGAGCTTCGTCCTTCTTGTCGCCGCCGGAGCAGGCGGTTAGCGCCAAAGCCGCTGTCGCGAGGACAGACGCGCCAATGGCGAGTTTCCTAGATTTGATGTGGAGCATCTTCACTTCCTTGGGTCTGGGTGCTGGCTTTCCCGCACCGGATGGTCGTTTGACCAGAGCATTGGGAGCGCTCCCAATACGTGAAATTCACTGTATTGGGAGCGCTCTCAGAACACAAGTTCGGTCTGTAACGATTCGGTAACGGAGCCTCCCACTCGTTTCGGCCGCGCATCGGGTAAGAAGATGCACGTCCTGCCTGGGCGCGGCCGCGGATAGGGTTAAGTCGACTGTGTCGGAAGCAAAGGAGCGATAGTGGCCGAAGATGCGAAGCGTGAGGTCTTCGAGGCGATCAACTGGAACAAGATCGAAGATGAGAAGGATCTCGAAGTCTGGGACCGTTTGACTGCAAACTTTTGGTTGCCAGAGAAGATCCCGTTGTCGAACGATCTTCCGTCTTGGGCAACGTTGAATGACGCAGAGAAGACGACTTTCTCAAACGTGTTCACGAACCTGACGCTGCTGGACACGCTGCAGGGAACGGTCGGTGCTGTGAGCTTGATCCCAGATGCCCTGACCCAGCACGAGGAGGCTGTGTACACGAACATTGCGTTCATGGAGTCGGTTCACGCCAAGTCGTACAGCTCTATCTTCTCCACTCTCTTGAACACCGAGGACATCAATGCGACGTTCAGGTGGGCGGAGGAAAACCCCGAGGTTCAGAAGAAGGCAGAGATCATCAACTCGTATTACGTCGCTGATGATCCTGAGAAGAAGAAGATCGCTTCGGTGATGCTCGAGTCCTTCATGTTCTATTCGGGTTTCTATGACTCGCTCTACTGGGCGTCTCACTCTAAGCTCACGAACTCCGCGGACATCATTCGTTTGATCATCCGGGATGAGGCCGTGCACGGTTACTACATCGGCTACAAGTTCCAGTTGGCGTACAGGAAGGCGTCCGAGGAACGGCAGCAGGAGCTGAAAGACTTTACCTACGAACTGTTGCTGGATCTGTACGACAACGAAGTGAAGTTCACGGAGGATCTCTACGATCCCGTCGGGCTGACTGAAGACGTCAAGAAGTTCCTGAAGTACAACGCGAACAAGGCCCTGATGAACCTTGGTTTTGAAGCGCTTTTCCCTGCAGATGAGACAGATGTGAACCCTGCGATCTTGGCGCAGCTTGCGCCCGACGCAACGGAAACGCACGACTTCTTCTCAGGTTCCGGCTCTTCCTACGTTATTGGTGAGATCGTCGAGACCGAAGACGACGACTGGGATTTTTAGCCTCTTATTGCAAGCCAATCGCAATAAGAGTAGTTTGAGGGCCACTATGCGCGGCAGAGGTGTGAGACAACTGAAGTGGGCTCTAGGGATCGTTGGTGCGCTCGCAGCAGCTGGTCTGGTTGCGGGGTGCAGCGGCGATGCGCCAGCAAGTGAGAGCTCTGAGGGCCTTCCCCGCGTGGTTGTCGCAGCCTATCCCTTGGAATACCTTGCGCTCACCGTCGGTGGTGACCAGGTCGTTGTTGAAAACGTTGCTGCGAGTGGGGGCGATGCCCATCACCTCGAACTCTCGCCCGCGCAAGCTGCGAGCGTCGGAGACGCGGACCTAGCGCTGTATCTTTCGGGTGGATTCCAAAGCGCGATGGAGGAAGCCATTGCAGTCACGAAAACTGAGAGCTACGACGCGCTTGAAGCTGTTGACCCGGCCGACATGATCCCGGGAGATCCCCACGTCTGGCTTGACCCTTTGATCTCAGCAGACATCGCGGACCACCTTGCGGTTCAACTCGGGGAAGCGAACCCTGAGAAGGCCCCATACTACGAAGCGAACGCGGCCGAGTTGCGGGGGCAGCTGGAAGAACTAGACGCCCGGTACGCGGAAGCGCTTGGCGGTTGCAAGGGAGAGACCTTGCTGACCTCCCACGAAGCTTTCGGGTATCTGGCAGCAAGGTACGGGCTAGAGCAGTCTGGAGTGTTGGGATTGGACCCTGAAGCTGAGCCGTCTCCGGCACGCATCAACGAGGTTCTCAGCTTCATCGAAGAACGCGGCATCACGACACTCTTTGTAGAGCCCGGTGGGGCCGGGCACCACGAAGGTGACAGAGAAACCAAACTCACGCAAACACTGGGCGTGGCGGGGGTCAACCTAGACCCGCTCGAAATTCAAAACGATGCGGACCGCGACTTCCTGCAGGTGATGGAAGACAACCTAGCGGCCCTCAGGGAAGGGCTGGCCTGCGCCTCCTAGACCTCCCCGAACTTGCAAGCAAGGGAGCGGATAGACTTCGCCAGGCAGCTACTTCCAAGGGGGACGGATGGTCGGGTCGGTTGGCACAAAGAGCGGACGCAACGAGTGGATCGAAAGTAGGGAGGAAGCTCTGCGTGACCCCTATGGCTGGTTGTCACTGGTAGAGCTTGTCTGGCTGGATGATCAACCGAAGCCGCTTTCGCATTTTCCTGGTCTCTGGGAGGCGAAGGGTGATCAGGTGACCTTCACGCCCGACGAAGGTGGGGTCTCTGTTTTCCAAGGCGACCAGCTGGTAACCGAGCCCCTCAAGATCGAAGTACAGCCAGGGGAGTCTGACCGAAGTCTCCGTGACCAAGACGGCCGCGAGATTGAAATCATGTACCGCTTCTGGGGCCCGGCAGTTCGAGTCCGCGACCCGAAAGCGAATCGGCTCACGCAATTCGGCGGGCTCGACCGATACGACTTTGACCCAACCTGGGTTCTGCGTGGCAGGCTCCTTCCCTTCGCCGAGCCACGGGACATCGAAGTCGAAACCGCTATAGAAGGTGGAACCTCCACGGTGGGAGCTTGGGCAAACGCGGAAGTCTCTCTACCCGATGGCAAAGTCTTGGACTTGACCGTCAGTGGGGATCCAGAATCTCCCCACGTCATGTTCTATGACGAAACTGGCATGGACGAAACCCCTGGCTGGAGAACGGTTGAGGTTGTTGTGGATGGAGAGACTGTCGTCGTTGACATGAACAGAGCGCAGATCTTTCCGGCTCACCTCTCTCCCTTTGGAACCTGCCCTAAACCCCCTGAAGAGAACCGCATCCCGGCCAGGGTTGAGGCAGGCGAAAAGACTTTCTTAGGAAAGGACACGCAGTGACCTACAGGATTTTGACCATCTGCACAGGAAACATCTGCCGCTCTCCCATGGCGGAGGTCGTGCTGGCTGACAAGCTCACGGAAGCAGGGCTGGACGTAGAAGTGGACTCTGCAGCGGTGACCGCGTACGAGGTAGGAAATCCTATCGACTACCGCGCCGCCAAGACACTGCGCCGGGCTGGTTATGACGTCCCTGACCGCCAGGCCCGCAGAGTCACTCCGGAAGACTTTGACGACTTTGATCTGATCTTGCCAATGACCCAGCAGCACAGCCAAGAGCTGTCAAGGCTGGCCCGTCGCTGGGGAAGGGCAGGTGGGTTGGCAGAAACCCAGCTTTTCCGGACTTTCACTGACGAGTATCTTTCTGGGGAAAGCACCGAGCTTGACGTGCCAGACCCCTGGTACGGTTCCGAAGCTGACTTCGTGGAAACTCTGGAGATCATCGAGTCAGCTGTCCCCGCCATCATCGACCATGTCGCTCGGTCGGTCTAAGCGCGCCCTGCTTTGGGTAGGCCTTCTCTCAGCGACGGGGCTCCTAGCGGTCGCAGTCGTCTTGATGTTTCGTGGTTTCGAAGACCCCTTGCCCCCAGATAGCGCCGCGGTCACTGCGGAGCTCCCACCCGAGCCGAAGGGACCTGCGATCACATATCAGGGTTTTGACCCGACCTTTATCATCAGTGACGAGCAGTTCTTTGACGCCTCCGCGTACTCCGAAGCGCAGGTGCGTTCCTTCATCAAGAAGTGGAACGAGGGGTGCCGCACCGGATTTGACGGCACTGCCTGCCTAACCGACTTTCGGGAAGACTCCCCCTCGTTCGAACCCGACCAGTACTGCTCGGGTGCCTTTGAAGGTCAACTGGATGACGACGCTCCTTCCATCATCTGGAAGTCAGCGCAGGCGTGCGGGATAAACCCGCAGGTTCTGCTGACCCTGATTCAAAAAGAGCAGGGTCTGATCACGGCCTCAGGGTACAGGCTGAACGAATCTCGGTACGCGATCGCGACGGGATACCGGTGCCCAGACGACTCTACCTGCGATCCCGAATACTTCGGCTTCACGAAGCAGGTTTACTACGCTGCCAGGCAGATGCGGAAATACCAGGCGAACCCCCATGACTACATGGTTCTTGCCGGGGTCCCGGTGGCAATCCCGTACGCGCCGGGTGAAGGTTGCGAGGGGCCAGAGGTAACGATCCAAAACCTGGCAACGTCAAACCTCTACAACTACACGCCCTACCAACCGAACCAGGCAGCGCTATCCGGGGAAGGGGACGCCTGCTCCACTTGGGGGAACCAGAACTTCTATGCTTTCTTTAACGCTTGGTTCGGAACCCCAGAGCGCGCCGCGGACTCGGCCGGGCCGCAGTCTTCCGGCTAGAGCTGGCAGGAAACGCAGCCTTCGATCTCTGTTCCCTCCAGAGCCTTTTGGCGAATGCGCATGTAGTAAAGGGCCTTGATGCCTTTGCGCCACGCGTAAACGTAGGAGCGATTCAGGTCACGGGTGGTGACCGTGTCAGGGTAGAACAGCGTGAGTGACAGTCCCTGGTCGACGTGTTGCGTTGCTTCCGCGTACACATCGATGATCTTCTCAGGGCCAATCTCGTAAGCGTCCTGGTAGTACTCCAGGTTGTCGTTCGTCATGTAGGGAGCCGGGTAGTAGACGCGCCCCAGTTTGCCCTCTTTACGGATCTCAACCTTGGAGGTGATGGGATGGATAGAAGACGTTGAGTTGTTGATGTAGCTAATGGAACCGGTCGGTGGGACGGCCTGCAGATTCTGGTTGAACATCCCGTACTCGGCTACGTCAGCCGCCAGCTTCTTCCAGTCCTCCTGGGTCGGGATGTGCGCTGTCGACTTGGCGAAGATCTCCTTCACCTTTTCTGTCTTGGGTTCCCAGGTTCCCTCGATGTACTTTTCGAAGAACTTGCCGGAAGCGTAGTCGGAGCGCTCAAACCCGTCGAACGTTTCCCCGCGTTCCTTCGCGATCTTGTTCGAGGCCTTGATGGCCTCATACGCAACCGTCATGAAGTACATGTTCACGAAGTCGAGTGAGGTTTCGTCCCCGTAGTAGATGTGCTCTTTCGCAAGAAAGCCGTGCAGGTTCATCTGCCCAAGGCCAACCGCATGGGAGCGAGCGTTTCCTGCGGCGATCGATGGGGCGGACTCGATGTTCGACAGCTCGGAGACCGCGGTAAGGGCGCGGATCGCCGACTCGATGGTTTCCGAGAAGTTGGGAGACTCCATGGCTTTCGCGATGTTTAGAGACCCCAGGTTGCAGGAAATGTCCTTTCCAACATGTTTGAAGGAGAGGTCCGGGTAGTACTCGGAAGGTTCCGAGACCTGGAGGATCTCCGAGCAGAGGTTGGACATGGAGATGCGACCGTCGATCGGGTTCGCCCTATTTACGGTGTCCTCAAAGAGAATGTAGGGGTAGCCCGACTCAAACTGGATCTCGGCGATCGTTTGGAACAGGCGGCGAGCACTAATCTTCTTCTTCTTGATCTCCGGGTTGTCCACCATCTCCCGATACTTTTCCGTCACGGAAATGTCGCTGAAGGGAACCCCGTAGATTCGCTCCACGTCGTAGGGGCTGAACAGGTACATGTCTTCGTTGTCGCGGGCAAGGTGGAACGTGATGTCGGGCACAACAACACCCAGGGATAGCGTCTTGATCCGAACCTTCTCATCAGCGTTCTCACGCTTCGTGTCCAGGAAAGACATGATGTCGGGGTGGTGAACGTTCAGGTAGACGGCGCCGGCCCCTTGACGAGCTCCGAGCTGGTTCGCGTAAGAGAACGAGTCTTCCAGCAGTTTCATCACGGGGACCACCCCGGAAGATTGGTTTTCGATTCGCTTGATCGGGGCGCCGGCTTCCCGCAGGTTCGTGAGTGACAGGGCGACGCCGCCTCCTCGTTTGGAAAGCTGCAGGGAGGAGTTGATGCCGCGAGCGATGGACTCCATGTTGTCTTCAACCCGGAGCAGGAAACAGGAAACCAGCTCACCGCGAGCCACTTTCCCGGCGTTAAGGAAGGTCGGGGTCGCCGGCTGGAAACGGCCGGACATCATTTCGTCGACCAGGTGGCGGGCCATCTCGATGTCGCCCTGGGCAAGGTAGAGCGCGACCATTGCGACCCTGTCCTCAAACCGCTCAAGGTAGCGCTTCCCGTCAAAGGTCTTGAGGGTGTAGGAAGTGTAGTACTTGAACGCGCCCAGGAAGGTTGGGAAGCGGAACTTGTAGGCGTAGGCCTGCTTGTAGAGCGCCTTGATGTCGGCGAACGAATACTGGTCCAAGACCTCTTTTTCGTAGTAGCCCTCACGAACCAGATAGTCGAGTTTCTCTTTCAGGTCGTGGAAGAAGACCGTGTTCTGATTGACATGGGTCAGGAAGTACTGGCGTGCAGCCCTCTTATCCGCGTCGAACTGGATGTTCCCGTCAGCGTCGTAAAGGTTCAGCTGCGCATTCAGCGCGTGGTAGTCCTGCTCAGGCGGCAATGCTGGCTCCAGGCCAGTGTCTGTCATGTTGTCGACCAAAACTTCCTCAGTCCTTCTTGTACTCGCGAAACATCCCCGGGGGTCCCTAGGAGTTCGAACTTGTATAGGTGGGGTACTCCCAGTTTCTTTGAAACGATATCGCCGGCAAGGCAGTAGGCCTCACCGAAGTTTGTGTTCCCAGCTGAGACAACGCCCCTGCAATGGCTACGATTCGTCTCATCGTTGAGGAACTTAATCACTTGCTTCGGTACCGCGCCGCGGACGTTGCCGCCCCCGTACGTTGGGATGACAAGCACGTAGTCGTAGTCGACGTTCAGGAAGGGGTCTGCTGCACGCAGTGGGATCCGCTCACGCGGGAACCCGACACGATCCAAGAAGCGTGCGGTGTTCTCCGTGGCGGATGAAAAGTAGACGACCCGCGGTTCGCTTTGAGCCGGGTTGTCCCCAGCTGTCTCTGCTGCGCTGGGCTTGGCCGACACGGCCTAGCTAAGGGCTGGCTGCAGCACCAGCGCGGCGACGCTAGCGAGACGGTCGGGACGGAAGCCGCTCCAGTGTTCTTCACCGGCTACCACGACGGGAGCCTGCTGGTAGCCCAGACCGATGATGTATTCAAGGGCGTCACGGTCAACGCTGACATCGACGCTAACGAAAGGAACTCCGGCGCGATTGAGAGCTCTGTGAGTGGCATCGCACTGGACACATCGTGGCTTTGAGTAGACCGTGATTGTCATTTTGTGTCCTTCCGGCCGGTCGTCCTGGCGGAGGATCCGGCGGTTGTAGTTACATCCTTGTTGTTATCGGAGAGCGCAACGTCCCCACGAGAGGCAACACTACACCTTGTGTTCTATTTGTCGAGGACCCCCTACATCTCGTGTTTCGCGGTAAATCTGCGTGCCTGGGTAAAACCTGTGGACAGTTCCGAACCGGAGTGGTTCACCCTAGTCACATCATTGTCATTCACCCCTCCGACACAATGGTTCTTGCCCTCGGCGCGGTGGAGTGGCCTGTGGAGAACTTCTTTCCCCAGCTTCCTTTTCTGTGGACGGGGCCCTTAGAAGATTGCTTTTCGAAAGACGCGGCATCGGCGTGTCGCCAGGGGGCGGTACCCTTGAGTCATGGAAAACCAAGCCCAAAGCCCGAAGATGAACGTTGAGTCCTTCAACCTGGACCACAGGAAGGTCAAGGCTCCATACGTTCGCGTTGCGGATCGCAAGACGCTGCCGGGTGGCGACGAGCTCGTCAAGTACGACGTCCGGTTCACGCAACCGAATGTGGCAGCCCTTCCAATGCCGACCGTGCACTCGATTGAGCACCTGACCGCCGAACTCATGAGGAATCACACGGACGCACTCATCGACTTTTCTCCAATGGGGTGTCAAACCGGGTTTTACGCTCTCACTCTTGACCTCCAGCCTGAAGAGTTCAAGGAACTCTTGGCACAAACCTTCACCGATCTTCTTGAGGCGACTGAGGTCCCTGCTGCAAATGAGACCCAGTGCGGTTGGGGCGCGAACCACTCTCTAGAGGGCGCCCAAGAAGCAGTCGCAGCGTTCCTTAAGGAACGCTGCGAGTGGGACGAAGTGGAAGGCTGATGCCCGCGAAAGGAGCACCCGAAAAACGGGTCGCGATCATCGCGGCAATGGGGAAGGAAACCCGACCCTTTCTGGACGAACTTGAAGGTGCTGAAGAAGTCTCAGTTCTTGGACCCACCTACGCAGGCCCAGCTCTCTTTCGGAAAGGAACTATGCAAGGTTCCTCCTGCATGCTGGTGACTAGCGGAATCGGCACCACGAACGCCGCGATCGCGGCGGCGGGAGTCTTGAGTTTCTTCCGACCGGACCTGGTGGTTGTTGCAGGCACGGCCGGCGGCTTGGGTAGGCAGGTTGGCGCTGGCGATGTGGTTATCGCCGATTTTGCTTTGTATCACGAAGCAGACGCTTCAGCCTTCGGCTACGCTCCCGGGCAGATCCCCCGAATGCCTGAAACGTACCAGGTTGACCCAGACCTTAAGGAACGCGCTGAACGAGCCTTGCGGGAAGCGGATCTGACCGCGTGGGTTGGGGGAGTGGGTTCCTCGAATTCTTTTGTGACAGCTGATCATGCCGAGGACTTGCGGAAACTCTTTCCGGATCTGCTCGCGGTAGACATGGAGACCGCTGCAATTGCGCAAGCCTGCCACCTGTTTCGTGTCCCCTGGGTCTCGCTTCGAGCTGTGTCTGACCTGTGTGAGCCAGACGGGGCCGGGAGGTTCAGGGCCCACGCGCCAGAGGCGGCCGAAACGTCGAAGACGGCGGCGACCGCGTTCCTTCAAACTTTAACAACACGACACTGAAAAGAGAGGTCTTTACACGTGAGCCGCAAACCTGTGAGGAGAGCACTAATCTCCGTTTCAAACAAGGAAGGGCTCGCAGATCTAGCCCGCGCTCTACACGACCGCGGAATAGCTATGGTGGCGACCTCGGGAGGGGCAGCGTTCATCGCCGACCTGGGCTTGCCTGTGAGCGAGGTAAGCGAAGAAACAGGGTTTCCCGAGATTCTGGGGGGTCGTGTGAAAACCCTGCACCCGAAAATCCACGGGGGAATCCTGGCGCGTCAGGACGACCCGGACTCCATGGCCTCTCTGGAAGCTCTTGACATTGCCCCTATCGATCTGGTCGTTGCAAACCTCTACCCGTTCGCAGAGACGGTGGCGTCCGGCGCCGGTTTCGAACAGTGCATCGAGATGATCGACATAGGCGGCCCAACGCTGATCCGCGCCGCCGCGAAGAACAACGCAAGCGTTGCCGTTTTGACCGACCCGGACCAGTACCCCTCCTTCATTGAGGCGCTCGAGGAGGGTGGGACAACGCCTGGGGACCGGCTGGAGCTTGCGGAGGCAGCGTTCCAACTGGTCGCCGACTACGACATCGCGATCGCGAACTGGCTGGGCAGGCGGGACGGGCAAGAGCCGGGTTGGGTTGGTTCCTCGTATCGGAAGGTTGCGGGGCTTCGCTACGGCGAAAACCCACACCAGAGCGCCACGCTCTACAAAGACGCCTCAGGTGCCGGTGGAGGGATCGCAGCGGCGGAGCAGCTTGGCGGCAAACAGATCTCTTTCAACAACCTCCAAGACAGTCAGGCAGCCATGGTTGCGGCAGACGCTTTCCAAGGGCCCGCAGTCGCAATCATCAAGCACGCAAACCCCTGCGGGATTGCTGAAGCGGAAACGATAGGTGAAGCGTATGCTGCAGCTCTTGCCTGCGACCCACTCTCCGCATTTGGGGGAGTGGTGGCGTTGAACCGCCCGGTGGATGCAGAGACGGCTGACCAGATAGTCAAAGTTTTCACCGAGGTCGTCATTGCCCCTGGCTTCTCTCCCGAAGCGCTGCAAATCCTCTCTGCGAAACCTAACGTGCGCCTGCTGAAAGCAGAGCTTGCGCCAGACTCCAACCGGGATGAGCGACGCATCGGCGGCGGTTTGTTAGTCCAAGAGCGCGATAAGCAGGGGGAAGAGGACCGGGTGGACTCCTGGAGTCTCGTAGCAGGCGTAGAAGCCACCCCGGAGCAGGTACGCGATCTTGAAGTTGCTTGGAAGGCTGCCCAGTTCACGAAGTCCAACGCGATCGTCCTTGCGAAGAACGGGGCAACGGTTGGTGTGGGGATGGGCCAGGTGAACCGCGTCGACGCCGCGAAGCTAGCAGTGGAACGCGCAAACACGCTGGGTGGAGATGAGAAGCGGTCCAAGGGCGCGGTCGCAGCGTCCGACGCGTTTTTCCCGTTCCCAGACGGGCTACAAACTCTTATCGACGCGGGCATCACCGCAGTCGTAGCTCCGGGCGGTTCGCTGCGGGACCAGCTCAGTATCGACGCGGCAAAAGACGCAGGTCTCACCCTCTATTTCGCTCCGCGCAGACATTTCTGGCACTAGGTGCCCGGCTGCTCTTGCTTAAGCGCCCGCACCAGCAAGAAAGAGAAGGGTGCTGCAATCAGGACAGCGATGAGCCCGTGCAAGACTCCCCAGTGGTTTGCAAGGAACCCGATCAGTGGCGGCCCACCAAGGAAAGCCGCGTAGCCAATAGTCGCGACGGCACTGACACGCGCCGCAGCCTTCTTTGGGTCATCTCCCGCAGCGCTCATTCCGACGGGGAACCCAAGCGAAGCGCCTACACCCCATAGGAGCGCCCCAAGGAACGCGGTAGCTGTGTTCGGGCCAAAGATAAACAGTGCGGTTCCCGCGACCAGAAACGCTGAGAGAACTGAGAGGACCGGCACGCGTCCGAATCGGTCAAGCAGGTTTGTTCCGAACCACCTTGCCAGAGTCATTGCCGTAAGGAAGGTCGCGAGGCCCAGCGTCCCCACAGTGGCCGGACTGCCGTAGCCGTCGATGAGTCCCAGTCCAACCCAATCGACTGCCGAGCCTTCTGCGAAAGCGATGATGAGAACGAACAGGCCAATCAGGATAATACGGGGCTCTCTCCAGGCATCGAGGATCGAGTAGTGGGCCCTAGAGGCTTCCCTGTTTTTGGCAGGGGCGCTAGCTGCAGCGTCGATGTTGCTTTCCAGAGCGTCGCCAATCGCGTAGCGGGTGGGGGTAGAAAGGAAGCTTCGGACTGCGGCCAGGTTCGCTATGAGAACAACGCCAGACGCCGCCACAAGGTGCAGAGTTACTGGGACGTGCAGGGCGATCATCCCCACGCCGACTAGCGAACCAAACACCGTCCCAATCGAGTACCCCGCGTGGAACCTGGGCAGGATTGCACGGCCCAAATGCTGTTCGACTAGGGACCCCTGAACGTTCATGGCGACGTCCCACCCTCCGATCCCGAGGCCACTGAGGGTGAGCCCCAGCGCAACAACGGGCGCTCCCACCAAGTAGCCGACGCCTGCTGACGCCATCCCCGTGGTCCCAAGGAGTGTGAAGATGATGACCGCGCGGCGCGAGCCGACGCGGTCAATGACGGCGCCCGCAAACGTTAGGGAAGCAAGCGAGCCGACGGAGCTGGACAGGAGGAGCAGACCGAGCTGCGCAGGGTCCAAGCCGAGTCCGTCGCGCACCTGAGGAATCCGCGACGCCCAGCTCATCATCAGGAAGCCCGCAGTGAAAAAGACAACGTAGCTTGCAGCCTTTGCTGCGCTGACCTGGTCTGTGGCTAAGCGTGACTCACCGCCGACCCCCGTCACAGAACTCCTACTGAGGTAGTAGCGGGTACGCCGAGGCAAACGCGCTTGGAATGTCCTCTATCTGCTGATCCCATACCCGCACAATAGGGTAACGGGGCCAGCCCGGATCTCCGGTTCGGACAAACTTTACTGCGGCGTTGTGTACCTGATCAGCAAGTTCTTGTAGAGGCTTTTCCCCCGCTAGGGAGTCGACCGAAGGTCCGTCCAAGCAGTCGAAGAAGAACGGGACATCGACGCAGTGCAGAGCAAAGCCGTAGGCCCCTGATCGCCACGAGAACCGGTACACCCAGGTGGGGGCCTCACCGCGCGCATCAACAGTCAACAACATCGGGACTTTGAACACTTGGTCTGTGATCACGCGACCCAGAAGCCGGGGCCCACCTAGCTTTGCGACGTCTTCGTTGGCGGCCAAGTAGGCCTTCGTGTCTTCTTTCGGGATCCCGGCTTTTTCCAGAAGAATGCGTTTAGGGATCCACCGCAGCAGCTTTTGGTCTGCGGTGGCCATCGCAAACTCGTCGTCCGTTGCTCCAAGGACCAGATGCTTGTCACTTCCGACCCCGCTTCGTATCGATTCGAGCGTGCTGAGTGGGATCAGGTCCCCGTCGACCACAGGGGCCAGACGCATGCCCTCCTCTAACGCTTCTTTGGGATCTTCGGGTTGCATCTCAGTGAGAGTCTTTTGCGCTTTCAGAACCGCGTTCTCAGACACCGAGGCGAAACCTTCCAGGGTTGACGCCACCCCGAGCTTTCCCGCCATTTCGTGCGCGAACTTCTTCGCGCGCTTAGCGCTAATGTCGGGGGTTGGAGCGGACAGTGCGTAAACGCCGTGGAAAAGGGACTGTGCAGCTGGGCAGCCAAGCAGAGTGAGCACGGCCCCGCCCCCCGCTGACTGGCCAGCGATCGTAACGCGGTCCGGATCCCCACCGAAAGCCCCGATGTTGTCTTGCACCCACTGGAGCGCAGCGATCCAATCCAGGACGCCCCGGTTTTGGACAGTGGAGTCGATCCACCCGAAGCCATCGAACCCCAAGCGGTAAGAGGTCGTGACGGTTACTATGCCGTCTCTGTTGAAGTTTCGTCCGTCATACCAAGGGCTTGCGGGAGAGCCCGCAAAGTAACCACCGCCGTGAAACCACACCAGGACAGGCAGACCCTCGCCTGGTGCCGCTTTCTTCGGTGAGGGGGTGAACACGTTGACGTTGAGCGTGCTGTCTCCGGGGATAGACGGCTCAGGGATGAGCGTCTCTCCCGGATCCCCGCGCTGCGCAGTTGGGCCGTAGCTCAGCGTGTCCTTCACGCCTTTCCATGGTTTCTTAGGAACAGGAGCTTTGAAGCGCAGGTCTCCAACGGGTGCTTCAGCGAACGGGATCCCAAGGAACGCAGCAGACCGTGAGCTGCCGCCTTTGCCGCGCGTGGGGCGCCAGAAACCCCGTACCAGCCCTGCTTTGGTCTCAACTTCCGGAGGGTCTTCTTTAGCCATTCCAGCTCATTCCTTGGGCCAGGGCGGGTAGATGCCTACTAAGAAGCGGGGCAACGCTGACTCGCCGGTTTACCCGATGATACCGCCCCACAAACGCAGGGGCAGGGCCGCAAGGCAGGCAAAGTCGGCACGAAAGTGAGAAACTGAAAGGTGACCAGGCACACAAAGAATGGTTCGAATCGAGGAAGCAATGTTTACCGGGCTCGGAAAAGCTGTGACGCGTCACCCCGTCATCGTCCTGATCATCTGGGCCATTGTCGTGACTGCTGCTGGCGGTGCAGTCCTTTGGGGCTACGGCCAGGGTGGCCTGTTCAAGCGTATGGAAACGTCGGAGTACACGGTTCCTGATACGGACTCCGCCGTTGCTTCCAACTTGACGAGGGCAGAGGACGAACACGGTCCCGTCTCTTTACTGGTCGTCTCTGGGGTTGACCCCAATGACCAAGAAGTTGCGACTTTCGCGAAGGATCATAGGGATCTCTTTGACGGGAAGGGAATCGAGTCCGTAGCGGACGCCTTCGTCATCTCAGAGCAGCTGGAGCTTGCGGAAGCGGACGCACAGGCTGAACTTGAGAAGACGATCCAAGAACAAACTGAGGCTGCTCTGAAGCAAGCCCGAGAGGAGGCGGAAGCGGCGGCTGCCGGGGCTGAAGCAGAAATGCAGGCCCAGCTTGAGCAGGCAGCGGCTCTAGGGCCGGAGGCGTTAGCGGCAGCTCAGGCCCAAGTCGACGCTGCCCGGGAGCAGGTGCAAGCTGAGACCGAGGCTGCGCTTGCAGACGTAGCGCCTCAGATCCAGCAGCAGGTGACTGAGCAAGTCACGCAGGCGTTCCAAGAAGCACAGAATGACCCGGATGTGGTCGCGCAAAAAGAGGATGCTGAGAAGTCCCGCGATGCCCTTCTTTCCGGTGAGGGATCAGGTTACGTTGTCGTTATCACGATGGAAAAGGGCTTGGATTCCGAACAGACAAACGCCGCGCGCTCCGACCTTGAATCGGCAACGGGTCAGTACCGCGCCGAGCTTCAGAAGGCGTTCCCCGGTTCGGATATTCAAGAGATGTCGCAGGCGAAGATCGAAAGCCAGATCATGGGGCAGGTTGAGAGCGATCTGCTGAAGGGAGAAGCCTACAGCCTCCCGGTCGCTGCTCTGATCATGCTGATCGTCTTCGGCGGGGCGCTAGCTGCAGGGATGCCCCTTGTGGGCGCGATAAGCGCAATCGTCACCGGACTGGGTGCTATTTGGCTCTCAACCTTCGTGACAACCATCGACTCTTTCATCCTGAACGTTGTTTCAATCATCGGTGTCGCTCTGTCTATCGACTACGGGCTACTAGTGGTTTCGCGCTACCGCGAGGAGTCCAGAAAACTGAAAGCTGCTCTCGGCAGTTCCCGATCAGATAACTCGCCCGCGGCGCTCAAGCAAAAGGTCGTCATTCCGGCCGTCCTGAAGACCGTTCAAACAGCGGGACGAACTGTTTTGTTCTCCGCCGTCACCATCGCCCTTTCGATCGCCGGCCTGCTTATGCTCCGCGTTCACATGCTCCAGATGATCGCGTGGGGCGGAATAATCGTTACGCTGCTGGCGGTGCTCGCTGCGACCACCATGGTTCCCGCCTTGCTCACGCTGCTCGGCACCAAGCTGCTTAAACCCTCACCCATCACAAAGATTCCTGGCATCCGCAAGCTCGTTGCAGCTATTGGGGACACGACGAAAGATCACGGGGTCTTCTACAAGATTGCACGGTGGGTGGAGGGACGACCTTGGATCGTAATGATCACAGCGGTCGCGGTCCTGGTCGCAATGGCTTCCCCTGTCATGGGCCTCTCCTTGCGGAACAACTTTGCCGACTACATTGAGGACGGCTCAGACCTTCGCTCCGCTTACGACACGGTCCAGCAGGAGTACCCAGATCTGGCAACTCCAGCTGTAACAGCTGTGATTGACGCGCCGGAGGGCAGTGATCCTGTGATCCAACTGGTAGAGGAGGTTTCAGCTCTTCCTGATGTGTCCCGCGTGACGGTCGCGCCTTTGGAATCAGACACTGAGATGACCCAGGTCAGCGTCAGTGTCGATGCGGATGACGAGGTAGGCAAGGAAGTTACGGATGTCGTCCGCGCCATGAGGGACATGGACACGGACGCGGAGATGTGGGTCGGCGGGTCAGCGGCGACGCAGTTTGACTTCACCCAGTCGCTGAAGGAAGACGTGCCTCTGGCACTTGTCATCGTGATTCTCGCGGTGACGACGCTCTTGTTCCTGATGACTGGATCGATCGTTGTCCCGATCCGGGCGCTGCTCATCAACGCGCTCTCGTTGTTTGCGGCCCTCGGGCTCACCACGGCCATCTTTGAGTACGGGTGGCTCGGGGTTCCAAAGACCAACGGACTCGAAACGTTCATCGTGGCAGTGCTGATCGCCTTCGGCTTCGGCTTGGCTATGGACTACGAAGTGTTCTTGCTTGCCCGTATTAAGGAGTACTGGGACGCGGGGGATGACAACAACACGGCTGTCGCGATGGGCCTCCAGCGGTCTGGTCGCATCATCACCTCGGCGGCTGCGATCATCATTGCTGTCTTTATCGGGTTTGCTTTGGGTGGCTTGATCGCCATCAAGCAGGTGGGTGTTGCGTTAGCGGTGATGGTGGCTGTTGACGCGACGCTGACCCGCATGTTCCTTGTTCCCGCAGTCATGTCGATTCTTGGTAAGTGGAACTGGTGGGCCCCGAAGCCACTGAAGAAGCTGGCGGACAAGGTGGGCCTTCGCGAGTAGCAAGTTGCTGCGCTTTGCGCGCGCAGAGCGGGAGCCGCTCGCAGCATACGCAGCCAAAACCTGCCACTTCCGTTTCGGCTGCGGGTCGCTCAGCGTCAAAGGGCGTGATGACACCGTCATAAGGGTGGACTTCCCGATTACGAGGGGATTCCTGAGGGGCGATGCGCGGCCAAAACGGGAAAGGATGCGCGGCCAAAACGGGAAAGGATGCGCGGCCAAAACAGGAGGGGAGAGTAAAGAGAAAGGTCGGGACACCTGCAGTCGATGCCCCGACACTTCACAAAAGTGCGCGAGGGGGGAGTTGAACCCCCATGCCCTCACGGGCACACGGACCTGAACCGTGCGCGTCTGCCTATTCCGCCACTCGCGCGCTGCCAGCAACCACCGAAGTGACCACCAACGACCCAACACTATACCGCGCACCTGCTTCACAGGAAGAATCAATGCAGATACTGACGAAGATCACGCTCTCCATGGTCGCGGCGCCTCTCTGCACCTTCTTGGTCGAAGCAGGCACGAAGGTCGGCCCGATTGGGCGCGGTGCGCGGTACTATTCAGTGGAGATTAGCCCGCCAATCACCGGGTTTAGTAGGCTTCGTTAGCTGAGCTGAGCAGGAAGGGCCTGTGGGCGCGTCGATTGTTTTCGCAATCGACTCAGCAGAGACAATCGGGAAGGCCGCAACATTGAAGTTTTTTGACCGCTTCGAAGGGGCTGTGGAGAAGGGAGTCAACTCGGTTTTCTCCAAGGTTTTTCGTTCCTCCCTGAAGGTGGTCGACATTTCGTCCGCTATCCGCCGAGCGATGGATGACGCAGCTGAAACTTCAGGCTCAGACACAGCGGTGGCTCCAAACAACTTCGAAGTCTTGCTTGCTCCTGCGGACTATGAGCAGTTAGAAGAACAGGGGCTAGAGCAAATCGCCGAGACGCTTGAATCGGAAGCCACCGAACACGCAGCGTCGCAAGACTATCTTCTGCTGGGACCCGTGTCCGTGTCCTTCAAAGAAGACCCTGAGGAATCTGCGGGCATGCTGACGGTCTCAGCTTCCCGAAAGAAGGGGCACGCAGCTCCCGCACTGTCAGCCGCGGCGTCAGCAACTCACCCGATTATTGACGTGGGTGGCGAAAAGTGGTTGCTCACCGAAGACGTTACGGTCCTGGGCCGCTCCTCCAAAGCAGACATCACAGTCGATGACAGCGGTGTCTCCCGCAGGCATGTCGAGTTCCGGATCACCCCGGACGGAGTCATCCTCACAGACTTAGGGTCAACAAACGGCACGTTTGTTGAGGGACACAAGGTTGACGCAGCAACGCTGCTGGACGGCAACCAAATCACAATCGGGCGCACCCGAATCCTCTTCTGGACGCATCCCGAGGACTGAACGTTATGACTTCCGACCTAGCTTTCACAGTCTTCCGCATTGGGTTTCTGGCCCTGTTGTGGGTGATGGTGTTCGGTGTGGTTGGGACCCTCCGCAGGGACATCTTCGGGACAGTAGTGACCCCCCGCGGGGCTGGACGAGCCAAGAAGGCGCGCAAGAAAAAAAGGGTTGGCGAACAAGGCGCTTCCACCGTTCCAACAAAGCTCCTCATCACTGGCGGGCCGTTGCAGGGCACGCTCATTCCACTGGGCACTCAACCTGTCACTATCGGGCGCGCCCCCTCTTCCACTCTGGTTTTGGAGGACCCGTACACGTCCAGTAGGCACGCTGAGCTCCGCAACGTCTCCGGACAGTGGACCGTTGTCGACCTTGGATCGACGAACGGAACCTATGTGGACGAGGAACGGGTGGGCGACGCCAGGGTTCTTCCCGCGGGCACCTCGGCTCGCGTGGGGCAGACGACGTTTGAACTGGTGAACTGAGTGGCGATCGAGTTTCATTTCGCGGTTCGCTCAGACGTGGGTTTGATCCGGAAGAACAACCAAGACTCCGCTTATGCGGGGTCCCGGCTCCTGGTCCTGGCCGACGGTATGGGGGGACCTGCTGGAGGCGACATTGCGTCTTCCGTGGTTGTCGGGAAACTTGCGCCCCTAGACGACGCGCCCGGGCCATCGGACGAACTCCTGACAAACCTCATGGACGCGTTGCAGGGCGCGCATGACGAACTGGTCCAGCGGAGCGAGCACGACAGGAAACTCAAAGGTCTTGGAACGACTTGCACCGCGATTCTGCGTTCCGAGCACAAGTTGGCGATGGTCCACATAGGGGATTCGCGTGCTTATCTTTTGCGCGACGGAGACCTAACTCAAGTCACGGCAGATCACTCCCTGGTTCAGTACCTGGTCGACACGGGGCAGATAACAGCGGAGGAAGCCGAGACGCACCCGAAACGCAACGTTGTTGTGAAGGTTCTGGGCGACTCACCCGGTCCCGTGCTTGCTGACGCGGCAGTTCGCGAAGCCGTCCTCCATGACAGGTGGCTGCTTTGCTCCGACGGGCTCTCCGGCGTCGTCTCCGACCAGACGATCGCAGAGACAATGCTTGGGACGCGCGATGTCGATGAGTGCGCTGACGAACTGGTGACACTTGCCTTGCGCGGCGGTGGGCCCGACAACGTTACGGTTGTTCTGGCGGATGTCGTAAAGGTTGGCAGCTTCCCGCCGCAGGTGCCAGAGATCGTTGGTGCGGCTGCTGTGAGTAGAGGAGCACCAACGAAGGGCACCGACACGGCGGCGGGCAGGGCAGCCGCGCTGGTCGCGAAGGACCAAGAACAGGACGAAGATGACGACGAGCAGGAGAAGCAGGGACGCTTTTCCAGACGGTTCCTAATTTGGGCCGCGACGCTCCTTGTGGTGCTGGCGGCAGTCACAGGGGGCTTGTTTTACGGTTGGGAGTGGTCGCAGAAACAGTACTATGTGATGGCTTCTGGAACTCAGATCGTCATCTACCAGGGGATCCCTCAGACCTTCGGTCCGTGGGAACTCTCCCATCCGATAGAAGTTTCTAATCTTCGGTTGCGCGACCTTCCTCGCGTTGACCAGGAACGCCTGCAAGAACCGGTCATGCGCTCCTCCAGGGAAGAGCTGGAAGAATACCTGGAAGACCTGGGTTCCCGCGTGAACCAAAGGCAGTCGTATTTGCAGAAATCGGCCGAACCGGCGCAGTCAGGAGAAGGCTGATGGCGACCGTTCAGGTTTCAGGCGCCCGCCCAAGACGGCTTCTGGAAATGGGTCTCATGCTGCTCGCCGTTTTACTCGGCGTTCTGGGCTACGTCCTCACCACTCTGAATCGCACTGGGACGCTACCTGAGAACTTAGGGCTCTACGTCGGATTGTTTGTGTCCCTCGCGATCGCGGCGGAAGTCTTGGTGCACCTCACGGCACCTTATGCGGATCCGGTCATCCTTCCGATTGCGGTTGCCCTCACGGGCCTTGGGCTGGCGATGATCCACAGGCTCGACCTCTCCTACCAGGTGCTTGGAAGGTACACGACGGGTAGTCGGCAGCTGGTGTTCGCACTGCTCGGCTTGGGGACCGCCGCCGTCATCCTGTTCGTGTTGCGGGACCACAGGGTGCTGCGCCGATTCACCTACACATCGATGGTTGTTTCACTGGTACTTTTGCTTCTCCCCATGTTGCCGGGGATTGGTGTCGAGATCTACGGAGCCAGGGTGTGGGCCAGGATCGGGGGGTTCCAGTTTCAGCCTGCCGAGTTTGCGAAGGTCACGCTGGCGATCTTCTTCGCTGGCTACCTTGTGAGCAACCGCGACAAGCTCTCCGTGGGCGGCCCGAAACTGTTGGGGATGCGTTTGCCGCGCCTACGGGATCTTGGCCCGATCCTGGCAGTTTGGCTGATTGGAATAGCGATTCTGGTTCTCCAAAAGGACCTGGGGACGTCGCTGCTGTTCTTCGGCATGTTTGTCGCCATGCTTTACGTTGCGACGAACCGCGTTTCGTGGATGGCCATCGGGGCTCTGCTGTTTGTTCCAGCCGTGTTCCTTGCGATCAGGTTGTTCCCTCACGTTCAGCATAGGTTTGTGATCTGGCTCGACGCGATGTCCCCAGAGGTCTACGGGGCGGACGGTGGATCCTACCAAGTGGTCCAGGGCTTGTTTGGTATGGCGAACGGCGGGCTGCTCGGCACCGGATGGGGACGAGGATATCCCCAGCTTGTCCCGCTGGCGGACTCCGACTTTATCCTTGCCTCTCTAGGTGAGGAACTAGGGCTGGTGGGAATGGCGGCCATCCTGCTGCTTTACCTCATCTTGATTGAGCGTGGTTTCCGTGCGGCCCTGGGGACACGCGACGGGTTCGGGAAATTGCTTGCGGTAGGGCTCGCATTCTCTATTGGACTGCAAGTCTTCGTGGTCTTGGGAGGCATCACTCGCGTCATACCGCTGACGGGGCTGACAGCACCTTTCCTGGCGGCCGGCGGCTCTTCAATGATCGCTTCGTGGATAACCGTAGCTCTGTTGCTGCGCATATCTGACGCAGCGAGGAGACCCGCACCGAAAGCTAAGACCTGGGCAGACATCGCCGCGGTCCAAGAAGAAAACCCCTCAACAAGCTCATTTCCAGCCGTTAGCGATGACTCCTTGACAAAGGGGGTTTCGTGAACCCCCAGATCAGAAAACTCTTTGTCGTGACCACGGCGCTATTCGCAGTGCTGGGGGTCGCCGTCACGATGGTTCAGTTCGTGTTGGCACCAAGCCTCGTGGCGGACCAGCGGAACACGCGCCGATACCTCCAGGCGGCAGAGCGCGATCGCGGTCCGATCATCGTCCTAGATTTTGCGGTTGCGGTGTCTAAGAAGCAGGAAGGCACGTCTTCTTACCAGAGGCTGTACCCGGAGGGCGAGCTTTACGCGGCTGTCACGGGGTACTTCTCAGCGATCAACATGTCGGCCACAGGCATCGAAGCTGCGGAGAACGCTGTTCTTGAGGGCTCAACGAACCAGCTCCTCTGGCAGCGCCTACACAACATGGTGGCAGGCAAACCACGCCAAGGTGGGGGCGTTCGGCTGACCTTGAACCCTTCGATGCAGGGGCGGGCTGCCGACCTTCTTGGGGACCGGGCGGGCGCAGTTGTTGCTCTGGACGCTCAGACGGGGGCGGTCCTAGCGCTCTATTCTTCCCCTTCCTTCGACCCGCAGCCCCTCGCGTCGCTTGACAGTGCGGTTGCGGCCGAAGCTGCGGAAGCTCTGGAGCAGGATCCTGCCCGCCCGCTGGACAACCGAGCGATTGCAGGGAACCGCTACGCTCCGGGCTCGACTTTCAAGATTTTGACGGCAGTTGCCCTCTTGGAGAACGGGACGTCACCCGGCACCCTCATGGAGTCTCCCCAGACAACTCTTCTCCCAGGGACCTCGACCGAGGTCCAGAACGTGAACGGCACGACTTGCGGGGATGGGAACCCAACGTTTGCGGAGGCGTTTGCACGTTCCTGCAACACCACTTTCGTGATCGCATCAGAGGGGCTTCCTGAGGGGGCGCTTCAGGACGTCACGGCTCGTTTCGGCTTCGGGGAAACGCTGAGGATTCCCCTTACTGTCACCCCGTCGGTGTTCCCGGAGCACCCGGATCCAGCCCAGCTTGCGCTTAGTGCCATGGGTCAGTCGGACGTGCAAGTGACGCCGCTCCAGATGGCGATGGTCGTTCAGGCTATCGCGAAGGAAGGCGTGATGATGCAGCCCTACCTTGTCGAATCGGTGGTGGACGCCGACAACAAGGAGTTGATGGGGACGGTCCCCAGGGAACTTTCAAACCCTGTTCGTGCTGCCATTGCGGATGAGGTCGCCGAAATGATGGTGGACGCGGTCCAGAAACCCTATGGGTCTGCGGCGCGTGCCGCTGTGCCCGGAGTTGTCGTTGCTGCGAAGACCGGGACTGCTGAGGTCGGGAACGGACGCACGAACGCGTGGACGGTGGGTTTTGCGCCCGCTGACGACCCACGCATCGTGGTGGCGGTGATTGTCGAGGGTTCCGACGCGAACCCGACACCAGCAGGGGGTGCTGTTGCCGCCCCCATAGTGGGCCAACTGTTGGAGGTGGGACTCAGGTGAGCGAAAAGAGGGCTTTACCGAGTGTTCGGGCCGGAAGGATGCTGGGAGGGCGCTACACCCTGCTGAGTCGCATCGCCACGGGGGGGATGGGAGAGGTCTGGAGGGTCCGCGACCAGCGGACCGGGGCAATTGTTGCAGCGAAGGTCCTTCGCCCGGAGTTGACGGGCGAGGAAATATCCCTGTCGCGACTGCGACTAGAGGCCCGCAACACGGTGCGTGCTCGGCATCCAAACATCGCGACAGTCATGGACTCTGGCGAGGATCTCGGTCAGGGATGGATTGTCATGGAGCTGATCGAGGGAAGGCCGCTTACGGATTACGTAGGGGACGGGCGAACGCTCTCCTCCGAGCAGCTGATACCGATCCTGGCGCAGGTGGCCTACGCGCTTGACGCTTCCAGGCAGGCCGGGGTTGTTCACCGAGACATCAAGCCAGCGAACGTGATGATCCGCCCTGACGGGATCGTAAAGCTCACCGACTTTGGGATCTCCTTCGCGCAGGGGCAAGCGAACTTGACGGCTGCGGGAATGGTCATGGGCACCGCACAGTACCTAGCTCCGGAACAAGCGATGGGAGGGGAAGCGACTACGGCCGGGGATTTCTACTCCCTTGGGATCATCGCTTACGAGGCGCTCGCAGGAAAACGTCCATTCACCGGCAAGTCCCCGGTTGAGATCGCGATGGCGCACGTGCGAGACGAGATTCCCCCGCTTCCACCTGAGGTGCCCGAATCCATGAAACAAGTGGTGTTCTCGCTGCTTGCAAAAGACCCGCAAGAGAGGCCGAGTAGCGGAGCGGCTTTGACGCGTGCTCTGGGGGGCGTTGCGAAAGAACTCGGCAGCCAGGTCTCCCCCAGACCTTTAGAGGCACCCCCCGAAAAGCAGGAAACAGTCCCCGCCAAAGATGGAACCCAAGAGCTGCGAAGGCCGGCTCCCGAGCCGCCGCTGAAGCCGTTGCCGGACGCGCCCGACACTGGGCCAACGGGTTTTATTCAGGACCATCCCCGCGGGATCAGCGCGGAAGCACGGCCGAAGTGGCGACCGTTGACAGACGCTCCGGTTCCAGCTCCACGAAAGCGACCCGTGAGACAAACGAGTCGCCGCGAAGTCCAATCTGGCGGCCGGGAAAGCGCATTGGATCCGTCTCTGGGAATGTGGATTATCGTCGCACTTACAGCACTAACAGTCATACTTATCGTTATCGCAATGGTTAGGGACCATGCGGGAACAGAAGCTTTGGAAGGCCACTCTTCGCCGTCGGCGATGAGTTCGATGGGGGGACCAGCATGTCTTCGTCTAACACTCGGCTGCTAGGCGGTAGGTACGAACTCCGCTCGCTAATTGGGCGAGGCGGGATGGCCACCGTCCATCTGGGCCGCGACACCAGATTGTCCCGGCTAGTGGCGATCAAGATGCTCCGCATGGACCTGGCTCGCGACGCAATTTTCCAGACCCGTTTCCGTAGAGAAGCTCAGGCCGCGGCCTCACTCAATCAACCCAACATAGTTGCCGTCTACGACACTGGTGAGGAAGCCACGAAAGCAAGCGATGGGCAGACTGTGATGGTCCCGTACATCGTGATGGAGTACGTGGAGGGACACACTGTAAAGGAACTGCTGTCGGACGGGACCCCGGTTCCTATTCCTGAAGCTGTTGAGATCACTGAGGGCGTTCTTGCCGCCCTAGCCTATTCGCATGCTGCTGGGCTGGTCCACCGGGACATAAAACCCGGGAACATCATGCTTACGAACAGCGGAAAAGTGAAGGTGATGGATTTTGGGATCGCCCGGGCCATGGCGGACTCCCAAGCCACTATGACCTCCGCGAATGCTGTCGTTGGAACGGCTCTCTACCTTTCTCCTGAGCAGGCGAGAGGCGAACGGATCGACGAGCGTTCGGACGTCTATTCTGCGGGCTGCGTCTTGTTTGAACTGTTGACGGGCCGCGCCCCCTTTGCTGGCGATTCTGCTGTATCGCTGGCGTACCAGCACGTGTCGGAACCACCTCCCCTACCTTCCTCGATCGCTAGTGACGTCCCCGAAGCGCTCGACAGGGTGGTTTTGAAGGCTCTAGCGAAAGACCCCTCTGAGCGATACGCGTCGGCGTCCGACATGGCGGTTGACCTGTCAAGGGCAGCGGAGGGTTTGCCTGTTCAAGCTCCAACTGTCCAAGCTTGGGAGGCTCTGGACACAACTGCGGCAACCCAGGTGGTGCAGAGCGTTGGGACCGCGACAGAAACCATGGCTTACCCGGGTCCATCTCGCGTAGCTGCGCAAGCCGCTGCAACCCAGGCTTCAACAGGTGCGATTCCTGTGCAGGGTCCTCGTAAGAAATCCAAGGCGACTGCGATTTGGCTCTGGGTACTGATAATCCTGGCGCTGGCGATGGTCGCGGCGGTCATCTGGGTGTTCTTGTCGTCCGGGAACAGCGAAGACCAACCTGAGATGACTGCGGTCCCAAGGGGCTTGGTGGGCCTCACTCAGACGGAAGCTAAGGGGATCATCGAAGAAGAGGGCTTGGTTTTTGTTTTGGGTGACCCTGTCGCGTCGGACACCATAGAAGAGGGACTGGTCGCGGAGGTTGAACCTCACGAAGGAACTCCCCTTGAAACAGGGAGCGAAGTGTTGGTGCAGCTTTCTGCGGGTCCATCCAGCGCCGAAGTCCCACCGGTTAGCGGGCAGTCGCTGACCGACGCTGAAAGCGCGCTCACCGCTGCCGGTTTCGTTTTGGGAGAAGTGCGGATGGAAGACGACGCGACAGTCGCTGAGGGCAAAGTGATCCGTTCAGTGCCTCAAGCCGGGTCGATCCAACCGAAGGGCAGCAAAGTAGAACTTGTTGTCTCCAGCGGAATGGTTGATGTCCCGATAGTGACGGGGATGACTGAGAGCGACGCCGTGAGCAGGCTCAGCGCGCTGACACTCAGGACCACGGTGACTCAGCAGTACAGTGACACGGTTCCTGCAGGGGCAGTGATCTCGCAGAGCTTGGGTGGAAGGCAACCCCAAGGCACAACGGTTTCCCTGGTAATTTCAAAGGGCCCCGAACCCGCACCGGAACCACCACCGGCGCCCGAACCTGAGCCGGAGCCTGGCGAGGGCGGAGGCGAGGGTGAGGGTGAGGACAGCTAGGTCCCTAGCCGACGGTCGAGTCGAAGAACTCGTTGTTCACCCAGGGAAACACCCATTCGAACAGCGCAAACACTACGGCCGCGATGAGAAGCGCGGCCCAGATGACCTTCAACCAGGTGGGTCCTGGGAGCAGGCGGAAAATCGAGCCGTACACTCTTGGCTCCTCCCTTTCTTTGGGCTCTTACGGGTGCTGGGGATCATCCCAGGACGTCGGGTCTACCGTCTTCTTTCGGAACCCAGTACTCCATTTCCGACCACAGGATGTAGCGGTGGGAGTTCCCGAACTCCGGGTGACACGTTGTCATGGTCATAATGCGCTTCGTGGGGACAGCCCCGGGTTCGTCCGGAACGGGAAGGATCACTTCTGTGTCCGAAGGAAGCACAATCCGGTGTCCGGTGACCCTGTAAACCAGGTAGGCCTGGGCGGTCTCCACGACGATAGGGTCGCCCGGCTCCATGATGTCGACGCGCCGGAAGTTGTTGCCGTACGTGCGTCTGTGCCCAGCGATAGCGAAGTTGCCTATCTCGCCCGGCATTTGCGTGTCGGGGTAGTGTCCCGCGTCGCCGTTGTTGAGCACGTCGGGGGTCGTGCCCTGAGCGATCGGGATCTCCATTCCCCACTTGGGGACGTGCAGGACGCCGAACACTTGGTCGTGGATGACAGGACCGACCTCAGGGGGGTCACCGGTTTCCCGCACGTCCGTGACCTCTTGTGGTGCGTCGGTTTCTGCCTGGAACTGCTCTATGCGCTCTGTCATGCCCCCTTGGACTTCAAAGGTTGTCCAGTACAGCTGCCAGAAAACGTAGAGGAGGAGCACCACCCCGATGGTGATTAGCAATTCCCCGACAACCTGGACCGTTTGACGCAGCACCCCGCGCCCACGCGCAGGCTTGCTTGTGGCTGACGCCTGGTGGAGTGCGCTGCGGGTTGGAAACGGTGAAGACATAGGCCAATCCTAGGGGCACGCTGGGTCGGGATAGAAACTTAGCCCACTGAGGGTTCTGCAAGCTTGGGGGTGCTTACCTCGGTTGCTGCTGGTAGCACCAGGAAGGAAGCCTGACTGAACTCCCACCCCATCTCGTAGCGGCGGGCGTCGCGACGAAATGACTGGACCCGTTCGTCACTTTCGATTGAAGCTGTCATTTCCTCTGGTGGTCCGATTGCTTCGATCACGTATGGGGGGGCGTAGGCGCGCGTCCCAACCAGGATGACGTTTCCAACGCAACGTAGCGGCGTGTCAGAGGCTAAGCGAACTCCCTGGACAGCGATGGCTTCGGCGCCCCCGCGCCAAAGAGCGTTCACCACAGCATCGACGTCCTGCTGGTGCACGACCATATCGTTCACGTTTGTCCCTTGGTCCGCGACAAAATCATCGGCGGAGTCAGAGAGGCTGACAACTACGCCCGGCCCACTCACGCTGACTCTGCTAAGGGGTTTGGTCCCCCCTGGTTTCGCGTTGGGGAGAGCCGCGTCAAGGAGAATCTCTACATCCTGGTGAAGCTGCTCCACCTGCTCTTCCAACTGGCCAAGTTGCGTCTCGCGGTTTGCTACCAGTCCCGTGAGGGTCTCGCTGCCGGCTGGGCCATAGTGGCGGGTCGTGTTGATGGAGGCTCCGAGAAGAAGTCCGGCTGCAAGCGCGACCAGGCCCACCATGAGGCTGGCGCCCCTTGAGCTTCTGGTAGCCGTTTTAGCGGCGGGTGTGCTTTGAGCCCCCATGTCGGTCACTCACCTGTGCGGACTTTGGCGATGCGATTTCTCGCAGTTAGTCTATGGGGTAGATCTGGAAGTCGGTTCGACCCGGTCCGTCCCGCAGGAGGAAGAATGGCGAAGCAGCAGAAGCGCAACCAGCGTTCGAAACACAAGAGTGACGATGATGAGCCCTTGCAGGACAACTGGGCTAAAGGGGTTCCGCTCAGCCCTTCCTGGTGGGCGCCAACCTTCATAACGCTGCTGATCCTAGGGTTGGTCTGGTTGGTCATCTACTACTTTGCGGGGTGGAACTACCCGATCCCAGGCATCGGGTACGGGAATCTTCTGATTGGACTTGGCCTGATGATGGCGGGCTTCCTGATGACGCTTAGGTGGCGTTAGCTAAGCAGCAGCGCGTACATCCCGAACGTTCCTCCGACCATCGCTGCGCTGAGAGCAGCAATGCCAACCAGGGACCAGATGACGGTCGCAGTTTTTCCGCGCCTGCGTGTCTTGTCTACGACAAGAATAAGGAGCGCCGTTGCGATCAAACCACCCAGGAACCCACCTATGTGCCCCTGCCAGGACACGTTCGGCATGACGAAGCCGTACACGAGGTTCACGGCAAGCAGGACCAGGATCGAGTTGACGGACATTCCGGCCCGCTTCTGAAGGATCAGCAGCGCGCCGAACATGCCGTAGATGGCACCTGAAGCTCCAACCGTCCATCCTCCAAGAGATTCAGGCGAAACGAAGCCCCAGCCTAGGATTAGCATCGAACCACCGAATGCACTCAGCAGGTACACCGCTAGGTAGCGCCACCAGCCGAGGACCCTTTCCACGGCAGAACCCAGCAGGTAGAGCATCAGCATGTTGAACAGCAGGTGCAAGAAGCCCGCGTGGACGAAAGCAGAGGTTAAGAATCGCCACGGCTCTGCGTAAGCCCAGAGCGGGTTGAACGCAAAAGCGTTCAACAACTCTGACGTGAAGAGTTGAATCACGTAGATGATGACATTGAGGGCGATCAGCGTCGCCGTCACAGGGGACTGCCTTAGCACTCGGAGCCTGTTCCCGGAGCTAGGGCTTCGGGTTTGGCCGCTCCAAGGCGACTTGCCGTACCTACGCCCGCTTTGCGGCGCGCAGTCGACGCAGATTGAACCGACTTCAGTTCTGATGGAACAGTCGGCGCAGGCGGGGCGGTTACAGCGTTTGCAGTAGGAGACGGCAGGGACTCCTACGTGCTTGCTGCAGCTTTCCCTACGCTCCTGCGGGGCTCGCTGGCCAAAGCGCGGCGTGCCCTCCAACGACTAGTCCTCAATATCGATGTGCTCGATCACGACGGGAGTGACGGGCACATCGCCGGGCCCGGTCGGGACGACAGAAATGGCGTCTACGACTTTGCGGGACTCTTTGTCGTTCACTTCTCCGAAGATCGTGTGTTTTCCATTGAGCCAAGGGGTGGGCTCAACGGTGATGAAGAACTGGGATCCGTTCGTTCCCTTGCCCATGCGCTTCCCGGCGTTAGCCATCGCGAGTAAGTAGGGCTTGGAAAACGTTAGCTCCGGCGTGATCTCATCGTCAAACTGGTAGCCCGGTCCTCCGGTGCCGTTGCCGGCCGGGTCGCCCCCCTGGATCATGAAGCCGGGAATCACCCGGTGGAATGTGGTGCCGTCGTAAAGGGGCCGCGTTGTTTTCTGGCCCTTATCGGTCCATTCGCGCGTTCCCTTAGAAAGTTCAACGAAGTTGCGGACTGTGAAAGGTGTCTGGAGTGGGAACAGCTCGACTCGGATCTTACCCATGCTGGTGTGTATGACTGCGTTCATGTCCCCATCTTTCCACTTTGCCGTCGACTTTGGGAAGGTGAAGTCCAGCGCGCTAGCGGAAGGGCGCCGGAAGGAATAGATTAGGAGCGACCGGACGAACCCTCAAATGAAAGCTCAGGGCGGAGTTACCAATGGATCAGGAAAACTTGAAACACCTAGCAACAGAGGTTGCGCATGCTGTGGTTGAAGGAGTCGGCAAGGCCGCAGAAGCCGCTGGCAAAGTAGCAGAATCGGCTGGTGAAAAGGCCGAAGAATTGGGTGAGAAAGCAGCTCACCTTGGTAAGGCTGGCTTGGAAGCTGCAGCGCCGGTCATGATCAAGGTCGCGGAAGTTGCCGAAGCTGAGGCGAAGAAGGTCCTCGACAATGCCGCTAAAGAAGCCGAAGCGGCGGAGGCAGCAGCTTTGGCTGAGGTCGAAAAGCACGCGAAGAAGTCGCGTCGCGGCAGGACCGTGAAGTGCGCTATTGCTGCGCTTGGGGCCGCATCGATCGGTTACCTGCTGTGGCGCAGGTCTCGGCCTGTTGAAGACCCCTGGGCTGAAGAGTACTGGGTCGATCTTCAAAACGACCTGGACTCAGATCCCGTGGCTTCTGAGGTTGCCGAAGTGGCGGACGACGTCAAGGACAAGGCTGAGGACGTCGCGGAAGATGTGAAGGACAAGGCTGAGGACGTCAAGGACAAGGTCGAAGACGACGCGGAGGACGTGGTCGCCGCAGCTGAAGAAATCGTCGACGACGTAGCCAAATAGCCTCCCAGCGCCTGCCGGCGACTAGTCCGGCAGGCGCTCTGGGTGTGTCAGGGGGCGGTCTCCTCCACGCTCTCCAGTTGGGAAAGCACGGATTCTATTTCCGCGACCAGCATCGTCGCAGCAGAGTTGTAGTCTTGGATTTCTTGCCGGACCTGCGCGAGTCCGGCAGGCGAGTCAGCTCCAAGACGTTCGGCCTCCACGATGGAATCCCGCACGTCGTCCAAAGACTCGCTGACCCTAGCAACGTGAAGCATGAGTTCCTGGACGTCCGCGCTTGCTACCAGGAACGATGCCCACCTGGCTAAGGCATCTGTCAAGGAGTCCCGTTCCTTCACCACCTGGTGGAGCAGTTCGTCGTACTGCTCCAGGGCAGGAGTAGTGGGGAGCGAGAGGGTGCGGACAACGACGTCTCCGCGCCGCACAGATGACCGGTCCTCATCCGCCAGTGAATGCAGCATGTCGGAAAGTGCCAGCCGGGTCACCGGTATCCACTTTAGGTGCTCCCTTTGAGCCATCCACCGCTCAACAAAAGCGGCCGTCAGCACGAACGTAAGTAGCCCCGCGGCGATACCGGAGAGAATAACGGTTTCCTGCCAGAAGCTTCCTACCACGTCGAGCCAGATGACGATGGCCATGAGCAACAACGATATGGCGACCAGGACGCCCTGCCAGAAACGCGACCGTTTCTGTTTGGTCCAGGTTTGCTTACCCACAACTCCCCCCATTTAACTTCGGTGTCGCCACCACCATAGCGACGTTTTCGAAGCGGTACCTGGGCTCTTGGACCGACCATACGGACCCCGATACCCTACGGTTAAGGCAACGACAATTCCCGCCCAGACCGCTGTGGTGACCAGAAAGAAGGGGAGTTTGATGGAACGCAAATTCCGTAGACCCGCGATGCTCGACCTTGAGCAAGCCGAAGAGATTATCGGAGATGAGGATCCCTCGGTCGAATCCGACATGGCCCACGCAACAGCCTGGGCGCTCCTGGGAGTCCCGGCAGGAGGTTTCTCAGAAGAGGACGTGCAGAAGGCCGTGGCCGCGGTGCGGGAGCAGGGAGCTGACATCGTCGCCGCGTTTTGGACGCGCTCCCCAGCATTCACGCTGCCGGGCGCCCTGTGGCGGACCTACCTACTCTGGCAGTGGTACGAACTCAACCCAGAGGCCGTGACGCTACGCTACGACGAGGGCGTTCAGGCGATGGAATCGGAAGGTGTTGCAACCCCGGAATCAGTCCCTGACTTAGCGGAGGTCCTTCGGGCCGTGGAGGGCGTCCTGGCTGGCTACGCAACTGAAGAAGACCTATCCTCGGTCTTCGAGGCTGTTGCGCAGGTGATGCGCGTGATGGCCGCGGGGGTTCGTTTCGGGCCCGAGTGGGTCACCGAAGATGACCACGAGCTGGCTCATCCGGTCACCCGGCGCCCAAAGGCTCTCTTAGACACGGCTAATGAGCTGGATCAGGGAGCAGCGAGCGCTAGAACCGGGACACTGCAGTGACTGCTGACACAGGGGCTAACTCCCCCAAGGAGCAAGGAACAACCCCTCGACCCCCGCTTGAGAGCGCACGTCCCGATGAGCTCCTGGTTCCGGCTGACACTGACGAACTGATCGGCGAAGAGCACACCGACGCCGAGTTCGGTCTTGAAGAAGACCAGAGTTCCCCTGAACTGGATGACGTTGCCCCGCACGCCGTCACCAGCCTCCCGATCGACACCAGCCGGAAGATGGGGCTAGAGCACCCGCTCCCAGAAGGCCGGTTCGCCGACCGCGAGCTTTCTTGGATAGCTTTCAACGAGCGAGTCTTGGAGCAATCAGAAGACGAATCCGTGCCGCTCCTTGAGCGACTCTGGTTTTCTGCGATCTTCAGCTCGAACCTAGATGAGTTCTACATGGTTCGTGTTGCGGGGTTGAAGCGCCGCATTGCGGCAGGGATCGCGAAGCCTGGCGCGTCGGGTCTTGCTCCAAGAGAGGTCTTGGATCTGATCACGCACAGGACCCGCGAACTTGTCTCCAGGCAGTCCTCCAACTTCCTGAACGACCTAAACCCGGCGTTGGACGAAGCCGGTGTGCACCTGAAGCAGTGGAGTGAGCTGGACCAAGCGGAGAAGGATCGACTTTCGCGGTACTTCAGGGCTCAGGTGTTCCCGGTTCTCACTCCGCTGGCGGTTGACCCCAGTCACCCCTTCCCCTACATTTCGGGCCTCTCCCTGAACATCGCCGTTGTGCTGACCAACCCCGTGTCCGGGAAACGCCACTTTGCACGAATCAAGGTGCCCGAATCTCTGCCTCGCCTGGTGAGCATTGAGACAGCCGGTAAGGAAGCGCGGCCCGAGCAGTACGTGCGAAGCGACGGCGGAACCTCATTCATCACTTTGGAGCAGCTGATCATCGCTCACTTAGACCACCTGTTTTCAGGGGTTGAAGTTGAGGAGGCCCATTCGTTCCGCGTGACCCGCAACGAGGATCTTGAAGTAGAAGAGGACGACGCGGAAAACCTGTTGACCGCGATGGAGGAGGAGCTTCTCCGGAGGCGTTTTGGTCCCGTCGTTCGGCTGGAGGTAGAGGACACGATCAGCCCGTTCGTCCGCGACTTCTTGATCGAAAAGCTAGAGATCTCGAGCGACGATGTCTTTGAGTTGCCCCCACCCCTTGACTTCACGTTGTTTAACGAGTTGCACGACCTTGACATCCCTTCGTTGAAATACCTCCCGTTTGTGCCTGTCACTGCGGCTGGTCTCACGGAAGTTGAGTCTTCCAAGCCCCAGGACATTTTTGCGTCAATCCGAAGTCACGACGTCCTGCTCCACCACCCGTACGACTCCTTCTCAACCTCGGTTCAGCACTTCATTTCTCAGGCTGCCCGCGACCCGAACGTGCTTGCGATCAAGCAGACGCTCTACCGCACCTCCGGAGACTCCCCGATAGTTCAGGCATTGATCGACGCCGCGCTGCACGACAAGCAGGTTGTGGCGATTGTTGAAGTCAAGGCACGTTTTGACGAGGAAGCGAACATTTCTTGGGCGCGAAAGCTTGAGCAGGCGGGCGTCCACGTGGTCTACGGGATGCTTGGCCTGAAGACGCACTGCAAACTTTCCTTAGTCGTGCGCCAGGATGGTGACCAACTGCGTCGGTACTGTCACGTGGGCACCGGCAACTACCACCCTGGCACGGCTCGCGGATATGAGGATCTGGGGGTTCTCACAGCTGATCCGGAGGTCGGTCAGGACCTGACAAGGCTTTTCAACCAGCTCTCTGGCTACGCTCCAAAGTCCACATTCAACCGTCTTGTCGTCGCACCGGTTTCTATTCGCAATGCCCTGATTGAAAAGATCGAGGAGCAGGTGAGACGGAAAGAAGCGGGCGAAGACGCCTGGATCGGGATCAAGGTCAACTCGATTGTCGACGAAAGAATCATCGATGCGCTGTACCGCGCTAGTCAGGCAGGTGTCCGCACCGACATGGTGGTCCGCGGAATCTGCGGACTGCGGCCCGGCGTCAAGGGTTTGAGCGAGAACATCCGCGTCCGTTCTATCCTGGGGCGCTTCCTGGAGCACTCGCGCATCTTCGCGTTTGGGCCTCCGGGAGAAGAGCAGGTGTGGATCGGTTCCGCAGACCTCATGCACCGAAACCTGGATCGACGAGTCGAGACACTGGTGCGAATCGAGGACCGAAACCACATCGATTACCTGGCTAACTTGGTTCGGACAGAAGCCTCACCGGGGACTTCTTCGTGGCGCCTACGGAAGAACGGGCGTTGGAAGCGACAGACGCACGACAAGTTTGGGGCGCCCCTGCGCGACATCCAGGTTGAACTCATGCAGGAGGCCTCTTCAAGGGTTGTGGGGCGCTGAGTGGAGCTCATCTGTCAGGGCTCCCTATAGGGTGGTCAAGTGCCTAAACGTTCCATAATCTTTCCCCGCGGAATGGTGCGCGCCGCTGGCGCGGTCGTCTGGAGATTTGCTCCCGGCGTCCGCCCGGTTCCCCCCGGAGCCTCTGTTTCTCCGAGCGAGATCCAGGTCCTCATAGTGCACAGACCAAGGTATCGCGACTGGAGCTGGCCTAAGGGCAAAGCGAACGTCAACGAGCCGTTGGCAGTTGCTGCAGTGCGCGAAGTCGAAGAAGAAACGGGGCGTGTCGTTGCGTTGGGCGCACCGATGACCACCCAGCGGTATCGTCTGGGGTCAGGGCACCTGAAAGAGGTCTACTACTGGGTCGGCGAGCTGACCGGTAAGGGTCCCGCGCGCTCCACCCGCCGCCCCGTGTCTCGCGCAACGAAGCGTGAGATCGACGTTGTCCAGTGGGCGGGGCCAAACCAGGCCAGGGACATGCTGACCCGCAGGGGTGACCGCAGGCTTCTTACCGAGTTGATGGGGAGAGCTAGCCGAGGTGAGCTGCAAACATCGACGCTGGTGCTGCTGCGTCACGCCCGTGCGGTTGCCCGCGACAAGTGGGTCGGCAGCGAAGCTGAGCGTCCCTTGACCAGGATGGGAGTTGCCCAGGCACTCGACCTGGTCCCGCTGCTGTCTGCGTTCGGTGTTTCGCAAGTGGTTTCGTCGCCGTGGCGCAGGTGTGAGCAGACTGTCGCGCCCTACGCTGCGCTTGGCTCGGCTCCTACGCTTCTGGTAGATGCGCTTACGGAGGACTCTGTTGCTGCGCGCCCGAAAGCGTCTTCTCGTCTAATCAAGGATCTGTTGGACGCTCCCCGCGCGGCCACGGCGGTTTCGTTTCATGGGCCCGGACTTTCCGCCCTTGAGAAACCGCTGCGAAGCCGCGCACCTAGGAGCGTCTTGGCTGCCATGGACCGGCCCCAGCCTGAGTTACGGAAAGCAGAGATGCTGGTTGCGCACGGGACTATGAGCGAACCTAGGGTCTTGCTAGGGGTTGAACGTCACCGCCCGCTCACCAAGATCGCTCTGGCTTAGGCCAGCGCCTCTAAAGCGGTATCACCAGGTGGAAGAAGAAGTACATGACGGCCGACACGGCTGCGGCTGCTGGCAGCGTCAAAACCCAGGCTGAGGCGATGTTCCCAGCGACAGACCAGCGAACTGCTGAGAACCGCTTGGTGGCACCGACACCCAGGATCGAAGCAGTCATGGTCTGAGTGGTGGAGATCGGCGCGTGGAAGATGTAGGCGGCGCCGTAGAGCACCATTGCTGAGACTGACTCTGCAACAAAGCCGCGGGCTGGGTCCAGATCGATCATCTTGGAACCCAAAGTCTTCATGATTCTCCAGCCACCGGAGTAGGTGCCCGCAGCGATTGCGAGGGCCGCTGCAAGCTTCACCCACAAGGGGATCGTCATCTCTCCGGTCACTTCATCGAAGATGTTGTGCGTTTCACCGTAGCCCCCGGCAAGCAGGGCCATCACTATCACACCCATGGTTTTCTGGGCGTCTTGCAGGCCGTGTCCTAGAGCGATCGCTGCGGCCGAGAATCGCTGCATGTAGCGGAACTTAGCCATCGTGGAGTGGTAGGAGCGGTTCTTTAGCCACGCCATGATCAGTTTCATGATGACGTAGGCAAGCACGAAGCCAAGAACAGGGGACAGGAACATCGGGATGATCACCTGGTTGAGGATCCCGTGCCACTCAACCTGAGTTGCGGAGGCGAGGCCTGCGCCAACCAGCCCGCCGATTAGGGCGTGTGAGGACGAGGAGGGGAGCCCGAACCACCAGGTGATGTAGTTCCATGTGACTGCGCCGACTAGCGCGGAAAGCACAATGATTAGCCCGGCTCTTTGCAGCGAGGTGTCGTCTGCCAGCGCGAAGCCATTGATATCGATGATCCCGCCACCGATCGTCTTCGCTACTTCTGTTCCGAGAAGTGCGCCGACCACGTTCATCACGGCGGCCATAATGAGCGCGCTACGAGGCTTAAGAGCTCTGGTAGACACGGACGCAGCGATTGCGTTAGCTGCGTCGTGGAAGCCGTTTGTGTAGTCGAAGAGGAGCGCGATCGCGATGACTACGACCACCAGGAGGACATTCGCGTCCACGGGCTAGGACTCCTTGACCGCGATCGTTTCGATGTCGTGTGCAACCTCTTCGAAGGCGTCAGCGCACTTCTCCAAGGTTTCCACGACGTCTTTGAGTTTGATGATGCTGACTGCGTCCAGGTCAGAATCAAAGAGGTGCGCCAGGGTGCGCCTGTAGATCTGGTCAGCCTGGTTTTCCAAGATGTTGACTTCCAGCCAGTACGGTTTGAGATCCGCGGGCTTCTTGATCTTCGGCATGGCGTCGTGCGTCAGTTTCGCGCAACGGTCCAGCAGCTGCACTTGCTGGGAGAGCAGGTCATGGAAGGGATCCGGGATGTCCTCGAGTCTGTAGAGAACAATGATGTCTCCAGCTTCGTCCATGAGGTCGACGCAGTCGTCGAGCAGGTGCGCTAGCTCCGACATGTCGTCGCGATCGAAGGGAGTAATGAAGGAAGCGTTGAGTTTCTGCACGAACTGATGGTTCAGTTCGTCAGCGTCGTGCTCAATGTCGTGGAGTTGGTTTCGAAGGGCTGGGCGATCCGCTCCGTCCGCATCAAGGATCTGCTGCAACAGATCTGCGGCAAGCACAAGTTTTTCAGCCTGCAGGGTGAGTAGTTCGAAAAATGATGGGCCGTGGTCGGCTTTGATACCCAACTTAGACTTCCTCTGCGTTCAGGGGTAGGGATTCGGTGCCTGAGGCACCCTCACTTCACCCACAAAACTACTACGGCCGCTCGCGCTCGCGAAATGACGGTCGACCAGGTGGACAGCGAGCCAGAATTCCAGCTTCCGTGCGTCTCCCGGCAGCGAAACGTGACCCGTCCTACATCTGGGGGTCCTTTGCCTTTCCTGTGATGGAACGCTTGTTGTTGCAACGACAAGCCGCGGTTTTGGACAGTATCGTCCCCGTTCCTTAGGGACTTTAAGTCCATGCTTTCTGTTCCTTAATTTGCGACAATAGAGGGGCTGAATCGAGGCCAACGTGGTCTCTTTAGAATCCGCTAGTCCCAACAGGAGGCAAGCACCTAATGTCCGTTACTGAAGCCGATGTCCGCGAGGCCGCCCCGGCCGGCACTCCCGAAAGTGTTATCGAGTGGGTGAGCGGGATTGCCGCTCTGGCAAAACCCGAAAAAGTTGAGTTTATCGATGGTTCCAAAGAAGAATGGGATCGCTTGACCGACCTCATGGTCGAAACAGGCATGTTCACTCGTCTGAACGATGAGAAGCGTCCCAACTCTTTCCTTGCGCGCTCCGAGCCTTCTGACGTGGCCCGCGTTGAGTCGCGTACGTTCATCTGCTCCGAAAAGGAAGAGGACGCTGGACCCACAAACAACTGGGCGGACCCGAAGGAAATGAAAGAAATCCTTCACGAGAAGTTCGATGGTGCCATGAAGGGTCGCACCATGTACGTGATCCCGTTCTCTATGGGCCCGGTTGGTGGACCCATCTCTCAGCTGGGCATCGAGATCACCGACTCGCCTTATGTTGTCGTGAACATGGGGATCATGACTCGCATGGGCACTCCGGCCATGGATCTGATCAACGAAGGTCAGGAGTGGGTCCCTGCCGTTCACTCTGTCGGCGCTCCCCTGGAGCCCGGCCAGAAAGACAGCACTTGGCCCTGCAACGATGAAAAGTACATCACGCACTTCCCTGAGACCAACGAAATCTGGTCCTACGGCTCGGGCTACGGCGGAAATGCGCTCCTGGGTAAGAAGTCCTATGCTCTGAGGATCGCCTCGACCATGGCTCGCGACAACGGCTGGATGGCAGAGCACATGCTGATTCTGGGCCTCACGCGTGAATCCGATGGCAAGAAGTTCTACGTGACCGCTGCGTTCCCGTCAGCTTGCGGTAAGACAAACCTTGCCATGCTTCAGCCGACCATCCCCGGCTACAAGGTTGAGACCGTTGGCGATGACATCGCCTGGATGCGTCCTGGCGAAGACGGTCGCCTCTACGCGATCAACCCTGAGGCTGGTTTCTTCGGCGTTGCGCCTGGGACGTCTTACGAGACCAACCCAATGGCAATGGAATCCATGAAGGCAAACACGATCTTCACCAACGTGGCGCTGACTGACGATGGTGACGTCTGGTGGGAAGGGATGACTGAAGAAGCTCCCGATCACCTGATCGACTGGCAAGGCGAGGAGTGGACGCCGGAGTCTGGCAAGCCCTCGGCCCACCCGAACAGCCGCTTCACCGCGCCCGCTTGGCAGTGCCCGATTATCTCCGAAGAATGGGAAGCACCCGAGGGTGTTCCGATCGACGCGATCCTGTTCGGTGGTCGTCGCGCCACGAACGTTCCTCTGGTCGCCGAAGCTTACGACCAGGACCACGGCGTTTTCGTCGGTGCCACTGTTGCTTCTGAGGTGACGGCTGCTGCGACGGACGTCAAAGCGGGCTCGCTGCGCCACGACCCGTTCGCCATGCTGCCCTTCGCCGGCTACAACATGGCCGACTACTGGCAGCACTGGGTTGACATGGGAGAGAAGCTTGGCGACAAGTTCCCCCAGGTCTACCAGGTCAACTGGTTCCGCAAGGATGACGACGGCAAGTTCCTCTGGCCGGGCTACGGGGATAACTCCCGCGTGCTTGACTGGATCGTTCGCCGCGCCGCTGGTGAAGTTGACGCCATTGACGGGGTGACGGGCCGCTACCCGAAGTTTGAGGACTTCAACATCGAAGGTCTTGACGACTTCACTCAGGAAGACTGGGACGCGCTCTACGCGATTGATCCTGATGCCTGGCAGCTCGAAACCGATGACTCGGAGACCTACTTTGAGCAGTTTGGTGACAAGCTTCCTGAGGCTGTGCGGGAACAGCTTGCTAAGCTCCGCGAGCGTATTGCAGAGGCCAAGAAGGCTGACGCCTAACCAGACCTGGGGCTGAGGCCCAAAGGATGGAAACAAGCGGGCAACCACCAGAACAACGGTGGTTGCCCGTTTGCATAGGCTCAAACCCTGGATTCGTGCCAGACTTTCCAGAAAACTCAGCCTGTCGTCGTGCGGGGAGCGTCACAAGACGATATTCTCTGACTGAGGCACCCACTCTGGGCGTCTTGGCGGACTGTCTAAACCTACCCGTGACTGGGCTCAGGCGGACATGCCGTCACTGATCGATCCATTCCCAATGTGGAAGCACAAAGGAGAGACACATGAAGGAACAGACCGAAAAGGATCGCCTGGACGAATCCGTAGCCATGAAGAAGTACTGGGAAGAGCTGAAGGCTAACGCTGCCGCGGGCGACCCCGCTGCCGTTGCCAAGCTCGCCGAGATCCGTGAGGATGCTTCGAAGGGCTCCAAGGAAGGTTGGGCGAAGAAGAAGGCTGAAGAAGACAAGTAAGCTTGGTCTTCTCAGACCACGTGTTCCCAGCTGCGGCTGGGACCGAAGGGTGCGGGCCAGTCCGGAAGACCGGACTGGCCCGCACTTTCTTCATCTGAACGCTGCGTGGCAGACTGGACGGGCGTTGCAATGGAGAGGGGCCCTCATGAGCGAAAATGCGGGGACGCAGCCTTCGAACAAGACGGCTTTGAGTGACCTGGAGCTCGCGCAGGCTGAGGAGCTTCTGGATCGCATTGATGGACTCTACGGGCAAAGGGTCGTTGGACAAGCCGGTCTCAAGAGAGCTCTGCTCGTATCGCTCTTAGCCCAGGGGCACGTTCTGATCGAGTCCGTCCCCGGGTTGGCGAAGACAACCGCTGCGCAGACCCTGGCTCAGGCAGTGTCCGGCTCCTTCCATCGCATCCAATGCACGCCAGACCTGATGCCGAATGACATCGTAGGTACCCAGATTTTCAATGCCCAAACAAACGAGTTCACCACCGTCCTGGGACCCGTCCACGCCAACTTCGTACTTCTAGACGAAATCAACCGCTCTTCAGCAAAAACTCAGTCCGCGATGCTTGAGGCGATGCAGGAGCAGCAGACGACGATAGGTGGGAAGAACTACCCACTCCCCGCTCCGTTCATGGTGATGGCAACCCAAAACCCTATTGAGCAAGAGGGAACCTACGTTCTTCCTGAGGCTCAAATGGACCGTTTCTTGCTGAAAGTCGTCATCACCTATCCTGCCCGGGAACAGGAACTACAAGTTCTAGAAATGATCGACTCTGGTTCTTTTGACCAGGACACTGTGGGCCAGCCGATCACACTTGAACAGCTTGAGCGTTTGCAGGGCTACGCATCAAGGGTTTACGTGCACCCCGTCATCAAGGCCTACATCGTGGACATCATCAACACGACGCGCGGCTCCGGACCGAAACCTCTTGTTGGGCTCGACAGTCACGTTAGGGTCGGGTCCTCACCCCGCGGTGGCATTGCCCTGATGAAGGCAGCGCAGGCCAACGCGTTGATAGAGGGGCGAAACTACGTCACCCCAGAAGACGTCAAAGCGATGAGATACCCGGTCCTTCAGCACAGGATCATTCGTTCTTGGGATGCTGTTGCTGAACGGGTGCCGGTCACGGGGATTATCGATGCTGTGTTCGACGCCGTTCCCGTGCCTTGACCGTGGGTAGGGTCTCGGTTCAAGACTACGGGAAGCTTATCCAGCTCCCGGTGCAAAAGAAGCTGCTCTCATTGCTGCAGGGGCACCACGGGGGGACCGGTGCTGGTGCTTCGCACGAGTTCCTGGATATGGCCGAATACAGGCCGGGGGACGCGATAGCGGACATTGACTGGAAGTCCACGGCCCGGTTTCGGACCCCAATCGTCAAACGATTCGAGCAGACCGCCGTTCTGAACGTGGTCCTAGCGGTCGACACCGGTTCAGGTATGGGGGCTCTTGCGGCGGGGGGCGCAGCTTCAGACGAGTACAAAGAAGACGTCTCCGCAGAGGTCGTGCTTGCGCTTGCTTGGCTTACCGCGCAGCGTGGCGACCACCTTGGCTTGGTTGCTGGGAACAAGGAGAGCATGACTACGCTGCCAGCGCGAAGCGGCTTCTCACATGCGCAGACACTTGAGCGTCTTGCAACCTCGGGTTCCCCCAGCGGCCCGCCAGGTGACTTTACTGCCGTGTTACGTCGCTTGAACGCCACGCGGCGAGGCAAGGCACTGGTTGTCGCGATAACGGACGAAACTCAGGCCGACGCAATTGAGCCCGGGGTCCTGAAGCAGGTGGCCACAAAACACGAGCTGCAGGTCGTGCTGGTGAAAGACGTGAACCCCGCCGACCTTCAGGGTCGGGCGATGGAAGACGTTGCGGCGGGGCCTCTCCCGTACTTCGCGGGGGCGGAGAAGGTGTCAGAGGAGTGGCAGTTGAGCCGCGAAACACGGTCCAGGCGCGTCGCTGCCAAACTGAAGAAGCTCGGGGTGAAGTCCGTGCGGATAGGGAGCCGCGCAGAAGTCCCGCGAGGACTAGTTGAACTGTTCGGAGGTCCTCATGCCCCCGCTTCGTGACCCACTTAATCACTCTAACTGGGTCCTGATTCTGGGCGCCGTTCTCCTCGTGCTGGGAACCCTTTGGGTTGCCGGCGTGTGGGTCTCCTACCGGAAATCACTTGTGAGGCCCGAGTTTCGGTTGCACTCCCTTGACAGGGTCCAAAAAGAGCGTTACTTGTCCCAGGTGAGCTCTATTGAGGGGGCCTATGCTGCTGCTGAGATCAGCGGTAGGGAGGCTCACTTGGCGCTTGCTGCTGTCATTCGTGCCTGCGGAAGTGAGCGGACTGGCGAGAACTTCGAGTCGGTGACGGCCACGGAGGCAGGGATGCTGCTACCGCAGTGGCCAGCGTTCGCAGAGGCGCTCCAGTGGTGTGCAGACAGCTCGTTCCCTACTGACGTCGAAGATGCGGACATCACCCGCGGGGTGACTCTTGCGCGGAAGGTGATCGGTGCGTGAGGTATCCCTGGCTTCCTCCTGTGGTCGTGCTGGCCTTTGCGCTCGCGGCATTTTTCGCCTACCGAAAGGCTCTTCGAGAAGGAACTGACGGTGTGGCGTGGCTCGCGGGCACCGAGGATTTGCGGTTGCTGCCGGAATACCAAAGGAGCTTCCGAGCTAGCCGAACCGGCGCTGTTCTCTTCGTGGTGGCAGGTGCGGTCTTCACCGTCGCGGTGGGGGTGCTTGCGGGTGCTCCCGTTGAACGGCGCGCGGACCACCCAAGGATGGCAAGCCGCGACATAGTGTTGTGCCTTGACGCTTCAGGTTCGATGCTTCCCTACGACGGCAAGATCTTGCGTGAGTTTGACCAGATGGTTGAGCGGTTCGAAGGGGAGAGGATCTCTTTGCACCTGTGGTCGGCGCAAACCGTCGTGAAGTTTCCACTCACCGACGACTACGAACTTGTCAGCGAAGTCTTGCGTGAGGCCGCTGATCTGATCGACAGGGGCTATTTGGGGCCCGAGGGTGACTACGTCCTGGTGAGCCAAGAGCTTCACGAGTACCTCTCCGGCGTGGAGGCTGCCGGCTCGACGGATTCCTCACTGATCGGCGATGGGCTCGCAACCTGCGTGCTGGGGTTTGATCACCGTGACACTGAACGGTCCCGCACGGTCATCTTGGCTACTGATAACGAGGTAATGGGAGAGCAGGTTTACACCTTCCCAGAAGCCGCGCAGTTTGCTGAAGATCAGGGCGTGACGCTAATCGCTTTGAACCCCGGCGGCGGCGGACCCCTTACCGCGGAGGCTGAGCAGCTGAAGTACGTCGCGGAAGAGTCCGGCGGGAGCTTCTACAATCTCAGCGACCCTGGGGCCGCAGCCGGCATCATCGCTTTGATCGAGGAGTCACAGGCTCTGGAACTCGGTGGGACCCCGGTGACGATCACCACCGACACTCCCCAGACGGCGATGAAGTGGGCTCTATGGTCTCTACTCGCTTTTTTGGGGATCGCGGGGTGGAGAAGACTATGACATTTAGGCCACTTATGGAGCCGGGAGCCATCGTCTTCTACGGGCTTGTGCTCTTGGCGCTGATCCTGGTTGGCTGTTTTCGTGCGAAGTCGGCTGTGGATTCGCATCCGGGAGCGGCTCGCCCATGGCTGGTCTGGCTGCGGCGCGCTCTCATCGCAGCGCTAGTCGTTTTCTCCTTGGCCGGGCCAGCAGTTCGTGAAGCTGGCGAAGAGACCACGTCGAACGTTGAGATAGTGTTCGCAGTTGATCGGACGGGTTCCATGGCAGCGGAAGACGGCCCCGGCGGTGCGCCTCGTTTCGACGGGGTTCGCGCAGACATTGCGGCCATCGTTGAAGGTTCCCCGGGTGCCAGGTACGCGGTCTTGACTTGGGATTCTTCCGCGCGCGTGGAGCTTCCCTTCACGACTGATGCCTCAGCGGTGCTCAGCTTCGCGGAGGTTCTTCACCAGGAAATCACCGTCTATTCGAAGGGATCTTCACTGGATCGTCCCGTAGCAGAGCTGAAGGACCTACTTGAGTCGGCCGCCGAGCAACGACCTGAGAACGTTCGCTATCTGATCCTCTTCAGCGACGGTGAAGCAAGCGGGGGAAGCGCCACCCAAGAACCTGCCACGGCATTCGAAAGCCTTCGCACGCTGATTGACGGCGGAGGCGTCATCGGTTACGGCACAAGTGAAGGCGGCGTGATGCGCCTGTACCAACCGGGCCAAGGGTGGGATGACTCTGTGCCAGATGGGCAGTACATAGTGGATCCCGATGCCGGGCCAGGAGGACCGCGGAACGAACAGGGTGAGCCTCTTGCAGTCTCAGTGATCGACACAGCATCCCTCACATCGGTGAGCGAATCCCTGGGAGTTCCACTTCTGATAAACCCGAGCGAAGCAGAGGTTAGGAGCTTCTCGGAAGCTCTGATGGAGAAAGCTGAGCAGCTCCCTACACGGACCGGGAAGCGGTACACGTACAGCTACGTCCTCTGGGCCCCGGCTCTTGCAATCCTTGCGCTGCTCGCGTGGGAGATTCCAAGTGACGCCCGGAAGCTAGGGCAGCTTCGGAGGACACGTGCAATCTAAGGGGGTAGCACCCACCGAAGCTAAACAGCCTTTCGCCGCTATGGATCTCTCCGCGCTTCCCGTGGGGCGCCGGGATCGGCGGCGCGTCACCCTCCTCAGGGTAACGATGCCCCTGGTCATTGCAGTCTGGCTTGCTGGCCTGTGGATGATCGCACTGTTCCTGTGGACAAACGTCGCGACAACCCGGTTCCTCGCCGGTGAGCAAGACCGGGCCGAGTCCGCTTTCGCACGCCAGGCTGCGCTGACCAGCCGGTTCCCCGAGCCCTGGTTAGGAGCTTACAACCTGGGCACGGCCCTTCTCGCTGGTGGGCAGTTGCAGGAGGGGACGGCACTGCTCCGGCAGGCCTTTGAGGGGGTGCCGAAAGCGGCGCCTCGCGAAGATGGGGGCCTTGAGCCCTTCGCGTACGAGTGCTCCGTGAGGGTCAATCTCTCGGCTGGGTTGGAGATGCAAGGAGACCTGTTGGACGCTAAGGGAGAGGCGGAACAAGGGGCGGCCTTTTATAAGGAAGCCTTGGAATGGGTGAGTCCCTGCGAGCTCCAAAGCGGGTCGTCTGCAGGTGAAAGCGCAGATCAGGGGGATGATGGAACCGAGGATGCGCAAGAGCAAATCCGCGAAGAAGAGCAGCTGCGGCAGGGAAATGAAGCGGGAGACCGCCTGCGGGACAAGTTGCGAGAAACTGAGGAGACGGACGAGTCGCATGGTGGCGGAGCGCAGAACAACAGCGGGGATTCCCAGAGTCAAAATGAGCCGCAGGACTTCGACCCATTTGCGTCAGAGACGCCCGAAGAACGCGAGCGGCGAGAAGAACTGGAAGAGCGGAACCGGCGGCATGACGAGCAGCAACGGGAACAGGAAGAGTCTTCTGGGTTTGGAAGCGGGGGCGGCTGGTGAGTCCTTGGACCTCGGCGTGCCGGGTTCTCACAGGGCGGATGACAACCCACAGGCCTTGTGGAGAAAACTGTGGAGATAGGAGACTCGTGGCGGTGAGCGCAGCAGCGTGGGAGAGGTACAGGCGGGGAGGAAGAGCTTCACTGAGTAGTAGCGAAGAGGTAGCAGAAGCGGTGCGCCACTCGCTCAGGCTCTTTGAGGAGGCTAACCCTGGGCGCGCAGTTGAGGTGCGAGTGGTGCCGTTCGCTGCAGTCTCCGTCCTTGCCGGCGCTAAGCACAGGCGAGGCACACCGCCCGCCGTTGTTGAGATGGACGCTGCGACCTGGTTAGCACTCGCGACTGGGAGACTTTCTTGGCAAGACGCGGAACAGTCGGGCGCAGTTGATGCCACAGGGGAGAAGTCGGATCTCTCCGACTATCTCCCCCTGTGCTAAGCCTGCTTGGAGCGGACCTTTTTCTCTTCGCCTTCGGCGCGAGCAACCGCGCGGTCCGCGCCCTTCAGAGCCAGCTGCCGGAGCATTGTCGTGACAACGGCTGAAACGGCCGCGAACACCACGATCTGCATAGTGCGGTCCTGGGTTGGGTCGTCTCCGGGTGGCTCGTGTCCTGTGATGGCTTTCCAGCCGGACGTGACAAGTCTGGGCGCGAGGAAACTGGCCACAGCTGTCGCGGCCAAGGTTGCGAGCTTTGCAACTAACTTCATTGGGCCTCCGTGCGTTCACTGGGACCGACGGTCCCCTCTCAATCCTTAACCAGGGTAGCCTTTTGCCGTGAACTACGGCAGCAGAAAGTCTCTGAGTGTGCCCACAAGGCGTCTTCTTCCAGCGTTTGTGGCGGTGGCGCTACTAATCGGGGGATGCTCTGCTTCCGTTCCAGCGACTGGTCCCCTCGCAGTTTGGCCGTCCGGCGGGAAGCCTGCGCTCCGTTTAGCGGTCGCCGAGGACGCAGAGCTCCCAGCGGCCTTTGTGAGGCTGGTAGAAACCGAAACGGGAATCCGGATTGTGCAGATACCAGTCTCCCAGGAGGCCGCACAAGAGCTGGTTTCCGGAGCTGAAGACATCGAGCTCCCTGAGCAAGCGGAAGGGCTGATCACTGTCGGACCCGACGCGACGGACGTGGGCAGCGAGGGGACCCGGTTTGGGGAAGACGACATCTGCACGCTCGTCGACTCTGCCTGGTACTCGGCGAACAACCTGGAGATCCCCAAAACCCTGGATGGGGAATCCCCTGGGATCAGGGAGGGTTCCGCATTCCTAACCGTCCGTCCAGCTGGCGTCGCTGGAACTGACAGTCGCTTCGAAATCCTTTCGGGCTCCTGCAGGGCCGTTGGTGTCTATCTTCTTCTGTTGGACGGTGAAGGAGCGGGCTCCAAGACGCGGGAAAGGTTCGAAGACCTGGAGCAGTACCTGCTCTCACCCGAGGGTCAGGAGGCTGTGGGTGCTTACGGTCTCGCATTCCCACTGGGCACAAGAACCGGACAGAACATCCTGGTGTCTTCAACCACCGGAAGAGAAATCACGATCACTCGTCCGGTTTCTGGCTGAGTCCTTGGTGTCAGGCTGTGTTCGCTTGCTGCCGTCCCTGCTAGTCCAGGAGCTTGGTTTTGACCCGGCATTCGTTACCGATTCGCATCGGGGCGATCTGCCCGGACTCGCGTAGTTCAAGGAGTCTTTTGGTCGTGCGTTCTTGGACTTGCCACGGGTCGATCGTGTTCAGGTAGATCCTGGTCCCACCCTCAAACCCAGCCAGGGTGCTGATCCGCCACTTCAGCAGCATCCGCCACCGCATCGGAGTCTCCACTGAAGGTGGGCGGTAGTACCACTCTTCATTGCTTGGGATCTCTGCCCCAGTTGCAGCGTGTGCGGCATGAAGAATGTCGGAAACTCCCCGCAGCTTCTCTCGCGAAACCTCCCAGGGGTTCTGGGGCTTGCCAAGCGGCCAGATCGCAATTGACGGGTACCTGTGTCCGAAGCCGGCAAGCGCGATCGCGTGTTCGTTCTGGGCAATGATCAGCTTCCGGGTCACCCCGACCTTTAGGATCCGCTCGTAGATGTCAGGATGCTTCTGCAAGCGCTCTAGCTCAGACTGCGATTGAACCGAGAGCTGGTCGATGGCCACCAGCTGCTTATGCAGGTGGTCGAAGGAAGCCCCTGCAGGTTTCAACCAGTTCTGAAAAGCCGCCACGTAGCGAACGGCAGGGTCCAAGTGGAAAAGGTCCGCCATCGCCCGGACCGTCATTCGCATGTACTGGTAGTGCTCTTCGGGAGTGAGCGTTCCGGAACTGGCCAGCTGCGAGGAGGAGGTGGCTCCGCTTTCGAAATGCCTGCGTGCAACGATCAGGTCGTGGCCGCCGGAGAAGAACCCGTTTGCTTGCTGCAGGCGCTGTGAGTCGCTCATTTCAGCAAATTCTGACTCGGTCGTCCCCGTTGCGAGAGCCCGCGCTTTGACGACGGACATAACGTGTTCGTAGCCCGCATCAGAAGCCAGGTACTGTGCCATGCGCCGGTGCTGAGCTTCGGACGGGGTATGTCCGTGGTTCAGGTGCCAGTAGTTGTAGGAGACGATTTCGAAGAGGTTCGGGATTCGACGAAACTGTGCAACAGAGTCGGACAGTTCGTCGGCCTGCAGATTTTGAAGGGTTTTCCAGTGGCCGTCCTCGATGATCCTCCGAGACTTCTCGGGTGGAGTCTCAAGGTACCTCTTGTCGCAGAACGCGCAGAACTTTCCGGCGTTCCCCCAATCAATAGGCTGTGGGTCGGGGAGTGCTGAAGGGAGTGGACGGTTGCCACGTCCCGGCACGGTCCACACCTCTGTGCCGGTCAGCATGTTGGTCTGTTTGACCGTCCCGTCCGCTAGCCGCAGGATCGGTTCATCCAAGTACGGTGAAGCGACGCTCATGGTCTCAGCCTACCCGGCAGGGCGTCCCAAAGGATCAGCTGCGTGCTTCACGCACATCTTCGGCGTCCCAGAAGTAGCTTCCAACGGGCGGCGGGGTTCCGAACAGCTGGCTGGTGGTCACCAGGGTGAACCCGCGTTCTAGCAGCCCATCCACTATCTGAGCTGCTCCGGCCACGGTGTCATCATGGATGTCGTGCATGAGCACGATGCCATCGGGAACGGCGTTCCAGATTGCCTGGCTCACTACTGATTCAACCCCGGGGTGTTGCCAGTCGTTTGTGTCGACCGTCCAGAGGATTGCTGGCATCCCGCCAGCAAGGCGAGTCCGTTCGTTCATGTCTCCGTAGGGTGGGCGCATGTAGCTGACGCTCTGCCCCGTGACTTCCTCAATTAGTGCACTGGTGTCGCCTACCTGCGTGGCGATTTGGCCGTCCTCCAGGGTCGTGAAAGCAGGGTGGCTCCACGAGTGGTTCGCGATTTCGTGACCTTCCGCTACGGCGCGCTTCAGAATTTCTTCGTTGCCAGCGATGTTCTGCCCCAGGACGTAGAAAGTAGTCGCCGCGTAGTCCTTGCCTGCGTAGGCGTCAAGGACGGTCGGCGTCAGGTAAGAGGGCCCGTCGTCGTAGGTTACTGCAACGCAGGGGACCAGATCGCAGTCAACGAACTCTTGGCCCGAGGGCAGTGGTGCGGGGCCCGCCCACTCAAGACCTTCCGATTTTGCTTTGGAGATCGCCTGCCCTAGAGGGGTTAGCAGCTCCTCTGCTCTTTCAGCTGGGACTACTAGTGTTTCAGCCTTGGGTTGGTAGTTGGGGTTCCCAGCAGCGATTACCGACAAGAAGTCGCCGGCTACCGTCACATGGATGTCACCTTTGTCGCTGAAGCCGACGTTGTACAAGGAGGAGTGAAGGTCTGAGAGCGTGTCGACCGAGGGGGCAAGGACTTCGTCGCCGCTCATAGGCGCAGGAAGCTTGAGTCCGGTATAGAGCGCGTCTAGCAGCACAGGTAGGGACGCTTCTGTGAACAGATCTTTGCCCCGCGCAACGTCCCCGGTTGCCGTATCCGTGTAGAGGACTTCGACGTAGTCGGAAACTACGTCGGAGATGTTTCCGCGGACAACGCGAATGCGCTCGGCAAAGGTTGTTCCCGCGGCTAGGACGGGTTCGCAGGTGAGCGTGAGCTGAACTTGGGAATCAAGTGGCAGAGACAGGGTAGGGTCATCCAGGATTTCTCTAGCTGAAAGGGCAGTTGAGCCCGCCACGCAGCCTCTGTTGAGTAGTTCTGCGGAACGGTCGTGCGCTTCCGGAAAATACACTGCGTCACGCGAGGCTGCCTGTGCGTCGAGTTGGTCGGAGACCAAGGCGGCAAGCACTGGGTTGAACGCCTGCTCCCCTGGCAGATACGACCACCTGGCTTCCGAGCCGGTAGAAGAGAGTTCTAGCTGCCCTGTAAGGCCCGGAACTTCAAGATCAGTCGGGTATTCGAAGGCTTCCCCAATAGTGATCTTTGCGGGTTCCTTGGGTTTGGAGGTGCTCCCGCTCTGAGCGGCCCCCTGGTTGGACGAGCATCCCGCGAGAGCCAGGGCTAGAGTGCCTACGACAGTAAGGGCGAAAGAAGCTCGCCGTGGCGATCCAGTTTGTCTTGATGGGTGTTTCATTTCCGGTCCCGGCTTCCCGCCTACACAGCTATCTTTACCTAGCTAGGCTAGCCAGGGGCCCCGGCTATTCCAACCAAAAACGCCGCTATGTGCCGCACTTGGCAGGAGACTAGGGGCGAGGCTCGAAAGGTTCGAGCCGCTCCATGGTGTCCGGGTGCATGCCTGTCCGCCCCTTTTCGCCCTCGCCTAAGGAGGAGATTAGCTCCATCTGGGCCGGCGACAAGTTGAAGTCAAAGACATCTAGGTTCTCAAGCTGGCCGGCCCTGGTAGAGGACTTTGGGAAGAGCACATCGCCTCGTTGCAGCCCCCAGCGGATCGCTACTTGTGCGGCGGTCTTTCCATATTGAGCCCCAACCTGAGCGAGGACCGATGAGGTGGCGGCGCGGCCCCGGGCAAGCGGAGACCAGGCCTCGGTAATGATCCCATGGTTCCGGTCGAACCTGTGAAGGGCTTCATTCGGGAAGTAGGGGTGGGACTCGATCTGGTTCACCATTGGGCGGATGTTGGCTGCCGCTTCCACCTGCTCAATGTGGTGGGGCTCAAAATTGGACACGCCGATGGAACGTGCCAGCCCCTGTTCGTAGAACTCTTCCATGACCGCCCACGTCTTCCCCAGGTTGCCGTCGTAGTACATGGGAAGCGGCCAGTGGATCAGAAAAAGGTCGACGTAGTCGGTGCCCAGCTCATCAAGCGTTTTGTCTAGAGACCATTTAGCAGCGTCCGGGTTGTGGTTGGGGTTGTCGAGTTTTGACGTTAGGAAGAGGTCCTCCCTAGGCACCCCTGAGTTTCGGATTGCCTGCCCCACGTCTGCTTCGTTTCTGTACATTTGCGCGCCATCTAGCAGGCGGTAGCCAACCTGTAGAGCGCTTTCAACAATTTCTCTTGCGGCCTCGCCTAGTTTGTAGGTCCCAAACCCCAGCTGCGGGATTTGAACGCCGTTCATCATGACTAGGTTAGGAATCTGCATGAATCTCCCTCACTGCCCACTCGCTTCCGGCCCGGCGAACTGTGCCTGGTACAGCCTCTTGTATGCCCCATCAAATGCCAGCAGCTGATCGTGAGTGCCTTGCTCGACTACGTCGCCGTCTTCCATGACCAGGATCATGTCTGCGTCCCTGATCGTCGAGAGTCGATGCGCGATGACGAACGCGGTGCGTCCTTTCCTGAGTTCGTCCATTGCCTCCTGGACGATTACCTCGGTGCGGGTATCAACCGACGAAGTCGCCTCATCTAGGATCAGCATCTCCGGATCTGCGATGAAGGCTCGGGCGATCGTGAGTAGCTGCCGCTCCCCAACAGAGAGGTTGTCGCCGTCATCAGAGATCTGTGTTTGATAGCCGTCTGGGAGCTGACGAACCAGTCTGTCCACTGACGTCTCCTGTGCGGCCTTGCGCACCTGTTCGGGCGTCGCGCCCTCTAGGCCGAAGGCGATGTTCTGCTCGATGGTCCCGTCAAACAGCCAGGTGTCCTGCAGGACCATCCCAATGTGTTTTCGCAGAACATTCTTGTTGATGTCCCGAATGTCGATGCCGTCCAGCAGGATCCGTCCGCTATCCACCTCGTAGAACCGCATCAGGAGGTTGACCAGGGTTGTCTTCCCAGCCCCTGTCGGGCCGATGATCGCGACCATCTGTCCCGGAGCGACCCTGATTGAGAGGTCCTTTATGACCGGCTTATCGGCGTCGTAGCCGAACCAGACGTGTTCGAACTGCACGCAGCCGTCGCCGTCTGGGATTTCTGTGCCAGTGTCGGGCGCCATATCTTTGGCGTCCAGGAACTCGAACACTCTCTCAGCGGAGGCAAGCCCCGACTGGAGCAGGTTAGCCATGGACGCCAGCTGCCCAACGGGCTGGCTGAACTGGCGCGAGTACTGGATGAACGCCTGCACTTCACCAAGCGTCAGCGACCCGGAGGTGACCAAGAGTGCGCCCCCGACCGCCACAACCACGTATGACAGGTTGGAAACAAACGACATGATCGGGTTGACCAGGCTAGAAATGAACTGGGCTTTGAAGGTTGCCTTGTAAAGCGAGTCGTTCTCTTCCCCGAACTGCTCTTCGTAGTGCTTCTGAAGGTTGAAAAGCGTAACAACGTCGTGCCCCGTGATCGTTTCTTCGACTAGTCCGCTGACTGCCCCCGTTGCCTTCCACTGCTTGCGGAAGTGTGGCTGAGCGCGTTTCATGAGCACGCCCGCCAGGACCGCTCCGATAGGAAGCACAATCAGCGCGATCAGGGTGAGCGACCAGGACATCGAAAGCATCATGGCGATGATCCCGATGATGGTGAAGGCGGAAACAATGAACTGGGTCAAGGTCTGCTGCAGGGTCTGCGTGATGTTGTCGACGTCGTTGGTGACGCGGGAAAGGATGTCTCCGCGTGAATGCTTGTCCAGGTAGGAAAGGGGGAGGCGGTTGATTTTTGCCTGGATCTCTTGACGGAGCTTCCACCCCGTGCTCTGAACAACGATGCGAGCCATCTGTCCTGAAGCCCAGGAAAAGAAAGCCGCCCCAACGTAGATGGCCATGATGATCAGGAGCGCCCGCCCCAGAGCGCTGAAGTCGATCCCTTCACCGGGGGTGATGTCCATCGCGCTGAGCATCTCAGCGATCTTGTTTTCGCCCTGCGCGCGCAGTCCTTCGATCACCTGTTCTTTCGAGGCACCGGGCGGGAGCCTGCCTCCCATGTAGCCTGCGAACACTAAGTTCGTGGCATTCCCAAGCATCCTTGGGGCAATGACGGTGAGTACAACTCCGATCAGTGAAGTGACAGCGACTGCAGAAATCAGGAGTCTGTGCCCGGACACGAGCCTGATGAAGCGTTTCAGTGTTCCCTTGAAATCCCGGGCCTTGTCGCCCCCAGCTGCTCCGCCGCGCCCATGAGGCCCACTCATGTTGCCTCCAATCCAGACTCTTGAGACTCAACAATCTGTCTATACGTTGGACAGTTTTCCACTAGGAACCTGTGGGTTCCTCGTCCAACAATCCGTCCGTCTTCTATCACCAGTATGGTGTCGACGTGGCGGATGGTGGCGACGCGTTGCGCGACGATCAAGATCGCAGCGTCCCCTACGTAGTGGCGAAGAGAGTTCCGGATTTCTGCGTCTGTTGCGTAGTCAAGTGCGCTAAAGGAGTCGTCAAAGATGTAGAGGTCCGCGTCGCGGTAGAGCGCGCGAGCCATGGTCAGTCTTTGTCTTTGGCCTCCAGAGAAGTTCTTGCCACCGGGTTCGACTTCGTGCTCCAGCCTATCGTCTAGTTTGGAGACGAACTCGGCGGAGGCGGTGGCCCGCAGTGCGCGTTCAATGCGTTCTACCTGCTCAGCGTCCGGGTGGTCCACCCCGCTGACGGTTGAGGCGATGGTGCCGCTGAAGAGGTAGGCAGTTTGTGGAACGAACCCAATGTGGGAGCGGAGAGTCTCCGGGTCTAGGTCGCGAACGTCGATGCCGTTCACCAGGACGGCTCCCCCACTGGGGTCCATGAGCCTTGGGAACAGGCTTGCCATGGTGGACTTCCCCGACCCGGTAGTCCCAATAATGGCGGTCGATGTGCCTGGCGTAAGCTCAACAGAAATGTCTTTCAAGACGGGTTCTTCGGCCCCCGGATACTGAACGGTTGCGTCCTTGAGGGCAAACGACAGCTTCCCGTTTGGGAACTCCTTCAGGTCGTTCGCGGGCGGCGCAGTCACCGAAGGGGCGGTGCTAAACACTTCTTGAACACGGCGGGCAGTAACCTCCGCGCGCGGCAGCATAAAGAACATCATCGAGGCCATCATCGTCGCGCCAAAGATGATCGCGAGGTAGCTGATGTAAGCGAAGAGCTGTCCGATCTCCATCTCTCCTGTGTCGATGAGTCGCGAGCCAAACCAAATGACAGCGACCGACCCGAAGGAGGCAACGATGGAGAGCAGCGGGAAAATCAATGCGAACACTGCACCGATTCGAAGAGCTATTCGTTTCAGCGCTGTGTTTGCGTCCGTGTAGCGCGTGGAGAACATCTTCTGGCGAACGAATGCCCGGATTACCCTGACGCCGCTTAGCTCTTCACGCAAGACGGTGTTGAGGCCGTCTAGGCGCTGCTGCTGAGAAAGGAACAGTGGGTTCAGTAGACGCCACGCAAAGATGACGATCGCCGCAATGGTCGGCACGATGGCGGCCAAGATCCACCCGAGGTGCACGTTGGTGCGCAAAGCCATGAAGATCCCGCCGATACCCATCATCGGTGCGGTGACGATGAAGGTAAAGATCATCAGAACGACCATTTGAATCTGCTGGATGTCGTTCGTCGAACGGGTGATCAGGGAGGGCGCCCCCAGCTGGTGCACTTCCCGAACCGAAAGGTCTTGAATGTGGTCGAAGATTGCGGAGCGGAGGTGGGCTCCGAGTCCCATTGCCATCCGGGCTGAGTAATAGACCGCAAAACCCTGGGCAACGCCTTGAATCGCGGAGACGGCCAGCATGACACCGCCAAGTTTCCAGACCGTCGGCACATCCCCTGAGACAACGCCGTCGTCGATGACAGCTGCGTTGAGGTCGGGCAGTAAGAGTGCCCCGATTGCAGCGAGCAGTTGCAGCAGAAGGATGCCAACTAGCCGGCTCTTGTGCATTCGCAGGTAGGGCCAGGAAACTCTCCAGATCATAGGGTCCTCTCGCGGTCTGCCTCTATAGGGTAAGCGCGTCTATAGGGTAAGCGCGTCCAAGCTGCTAGTCGCGCTCAGTTGAGACCCAGTAGACAGCGAGGGCCCGCGAAAGCAGCTCGGTGTCCGTAACGTGGCTCATTTCCCGCGCGGAGTGCATCGAAAGTAGCGGGATCCCCACATCGACGGTGGTTGTTCCAAGCGAAACGGAGATGGCGGGCCCAATTGTGGAACCCGAGCGCATGGAGCTCTCAGACACAAAGTGTTGAGTGTCGAAACCAGCCTTCTTGCACACGGCCTGCCAAAGCGCGCTTCCGGGCGCGCTTGTCGCGTAGTTCTGGTCAGCATCCACTTTCAAGACGGGGCCCGCTCCCATCACAGGCCTGGTGTCGGGGTCGTGCTTGTCGGGGTACGCCGGATGAACGGAGTGGGACGCGTCAGCCGAAATCACTGAGCTGCTTGCAAGGGCCTGTTCGAACCCTTCATCGCTCAGGCCGCCGGCCCATCCGATCCGCCTGAGTGAGCTGAGCAACAGTGGGCCTCGGGCGCCTGTTGCGGTGTCAGAGCCCACCTCCTCGTGATCGAAGATTGCCAGCACGGGAACGCGGCCCTCTTCCTCTATGGCTTGAGGGTCGACGCCTGCCATTGCGCGTAGCGCAGCGAAGGTTGAGGAGAGGTTGTCTTGGCGTCCAGCGGCCACGAACTGGTCTTTGGTTCCAAATGTCGCGGCCTCCTGGCTGGGGTAAAGGAACAGGTCGTAGGCGGCAATGTTCTCCCGGCTCTCCAGCCCCGCGCAGGACGCTGCGACTTCGAGCACGTCGGCTTCTGGTTCGTGCACGGTCCAGACCGGTTGCATGTGCTGCTGGGGGTCCAAAACCAAGCCTTTGGTGTTCACTTCCCGGTTCAGATGCGGCGCCAGCTGAACGACCCTAGCGATCGGGGGAGTGCGAACCAGGTGGGTTTCCCCGTTTTGATCCACGAGCTGCCCGGCGACCAGAAGTTCGCGATCCAGCCAAGAATTCAGGAGTGGGGACCCGTAGATTTCGACCAGCAACTGCCCCCAGCCGTCCGCGGTGGTTCGTTGCGCCATCGGTTTCAGCTTCAGACTGGGAGAGTCGGAATGCGCTCCGACAATCGCAAAAGAGCCTACTTTGCCTGCCGGGCTGATCCAGGCGACCAACGCACCCTGTTCAGTGAAAAAGTACTTGCCAGGCTCGCTGGGCCACGCACCCGCCCGGTCAACCTCCTGAAAGCCCGCGTCTCGGAGCATGGCTGAGGCGCTTTGAATCGCGTGGTACGGGGAGGGCGAAGCGTCAAGATAGGCAAGGTAATCCTGGACGAAGTCTGATTTGGTTAGGGGCCTGGTGGAAGTTGGAGTCATACCTTGTAACGGTAGACGTTGGTTTCCCTAGCTTCGAATCCGCAGCGGACGTAGAGGCGGTTTGCGGCCTCCCGCGACGGCCTAGAAGTGAGGTCCACAGTCGCCAGACCGATCTCTGCAGCTTTGCCTAGTGCGGCCTCCACTAGTGATCTTCCTGCGCCCATTCCCCTTGCCCCCTGGTCGACCACGACGTCCTCGATCCAGCCTCGCCGCCCGGTTGGGATCTGAAATGTTGCAAGGGTGAGCATGCCGAGGACTTCCTCGGTGTCTTCCTGCGGGTGAAACAGGAACACGTACACCCCGTCCTGAGCTAAGAGGGAGGACAGCTGTTCCAAGGAGAGTGGAGGGGTCGAGGTGGAGAGCTGAGGGATAAGAGAGTTCACAGCCTCAAGTAGCTGCGGACTTGGAGTGGTTGCCAAAGTAATGGTCATGCTTTCCCCGTTCGAAGTAGCGCCATCTCCATTATCGACAAGCACCGGTTTTGCCTCTGGAGGCTCCCCGCGGCCTAGCCGTTTGTTCCGGAGGTTTCAGTTAGGTAACTTTCTTTACGAAAGGCGAAGTGTGGCGATTCCCTCAAGTATCCTGTCTTCGACTCCGTCTTAGAGGAGCAGGGCGCAGGGAAGCGCCGACTATGAGAATCAAGGAAGGATCGAGCACATGACTCGAAGCACAAAGCGGCGCAGGATTTCTGCGCTGATGGCTGCTGCGGCAGGCTTTGCAATGGTTGTGGCCGGCTGTTCAAGCGGCGGCGACAAGACTCCGGAATCTGGCGACGCCGGCAAGGGTGAAGAGACCACTTCTTCAGGAGAAGGTCGCGACACCATGAACATCTGGGCTGGTTCACAGACCCCAATCCAGGCAAACTTCAACCCCTACCTGCCTGACATGCTGCACGCCACCCAGGGTCCCGTCTACGAAACGCTGATGCTTTTCAACAAGGCTTCTGCGGGTGCTCCGGAGCCCATGCTCGCCACGTCTTACGAGTGGAACGACGACGGCACCGAAATGACCATTACCTTGCGTGATGGCGTCAAGTGGAGCGACGGCGAAGACATGACCGCCGACGACGTCGTTTACTCTCTCACCAACGATCTGGTGAAGGCGAGCTACGTTGACTCGGCCGAAGCAGTGGACGACACAACAGTTCTGGTGAAGATGAACGAGCCCTCGTTCGTGAACGAGTCGAAGATTCTGATGACGTTCATCGTTCCAGAGCACATCTTTGGTCAGATGAGCGACGACGAACTGATGGCGTGGTCGAACGAAGAGCCTATCGGAACGGGCCCTTACACGGTTGCTTCCGTTTCTGACGCTGTCTACACGCTGGTTGCAAACGCTGACTACTGGGGCGGCAAGCCTGCCGTTGAGAACCTCCGCTACGTTGCGATTGACGCCAACAGCTCGGCTGAAGACATGTTGCGTGCCGGCGATCTTGACTGGGCCTCGATGTTCCTCCCGGATCCCGACTCGGTTGATCGTGGCTACATCAACACTCCGATCGACCCGACGGTTCTCTACACCTGCTCTAACGCAGACCTGGGCTGCCAGGGCGTGCAGACCGACGTCGCAGTTCGTCAGGCGCTGAGTGCCGCTATCGACCGTGGCATCATCCAGGAAAAGGCTTTCGTTGGTCTGACCAAGGAAATCTCGCCTACCTTCGCGCTGCTTGGCCGTGACGATGCTTGGATTGCTGACGGCATGCCCCACGCCATTGAGCAGGACGCGGATGTTGACGGTGCCAAGGAGATCCTTGAAGCTGCTGGCTACACGCTGGGCTCGGATGGAATCTATGAGAAGGACGGACAGAAGGTCTCTATGACCCTCACCTCCGTTGACGGCTGGTCCGACTACAATGACGCTGGCAAGCTGATCGAAGAGCAGGCCAAAGAAGCGGGCATGGAAGTCATTGCCTCTACCGTTTCGTGGCAGGAGTTCTCTGACGCACGCCAGGCTGGTGAGTTCGAACTGATCCTCGGTGGCGTCGTTGGCACCTCCGTTGCCGACCCGTTCGACATCTACCACGACTGGTTCACGACCGACCGGACCGCTCCCGTTGGGGAACAGCTGCCGGTCGGCGCATGGGGCATCGCCCGCTACTCGAACCCTGAGGTAGACGCTGCTGTCCTGGCTGCATCTGAGACGAACGACGGGGACTCCCGCCTGGCTCAGTACGCGATCATTCAGGAAGCCATCGTGAATGACCTGCCGTACATTCCGCTGGTCATCAACGCCACGCAGACCTTCGTCAACGACAAGGACTTCGCTGGCTGGCCGACCGAGGAAGACCTTTACGCCTTCCCGCCATCTTGGGGCTCGGGATCAGCTGGCTACATTCTCAGCAAGGTCACCCCTGTCGAATAACCTGTTAGTAACCTGTTGCTATCAAGGGTGATCAACTAGAAGGGTTTTCCCATGGTTCGAAGAGGAGCCGCACGGATAAGGGGGCGTCAGAGATGAAGTTCTACGCCAGACGGATCACGTTCTATCTAGTAACGTTGTGGGCCGCGATCTCGTTCAACTTCCTTATTCCGCGACTATTGCCTGGCAATCCCGCCGACATCATTTTGGCGAAGATGGCTAGAAACGGTGAAGTTCCGCCTGCAATCCAGCGGAACGTGCGGCTCCTCCTCGGTGGGGACCCTGACGCGAGCATGTGGAACCAGTACACGCAGTACTGGGGAAACTTGCTCAAGGGAGACCTGGGTGTTTCGGTAACGAAGTACCCAACTCCCGTTGGCACGCTCATTGGCTCCGCCCTCCCGTGGACCATCGGGCTGGTTGGAACGGCCACGATCCTGGCCTTCCTGATCGGCGTGGGGCTCGGAGCGTTTGCGGGTTGGAAGCGCGGGACCTGGGTGGACAACCTGGTCCCCGCCTCCACCCTGCTGCAGTCCCTTCCTTACTTCTGGGTTGCGATCCTCCTGTCGTACCTTTTTGCGGTTCAGTGGAAGGTTCTTCCGCGGATCGGCGGGTATGACGTCTTCACGTTCAACGCGCCAGAGTGGAGCTGGGCATTCATAGGCTCGGTATTGAAGCACGCGATACTTCCTGCTTTCACCATCGTCATCTCCGCCTTTGGCGGGTGGATGCTAGGCATGCGCAACATGATGGTTTCGACGCTGTCTGAGGACTACATCGTCACTGCAGAAGCTAAAGGCCTACGTCCAAGAAGAGTTTTCTACACCTACGCAACGCGTAACGCGATCCTCCCCTCCATTGCAGGCTTCGGGGTCGCGTTGGGATTCGTTGTCGCAGGATCCATCGTTATGGAGCAAGTGTTCACTTACCCGGGGATCGGCAAGCTAATGATTACCGCGGTGCAAGGAAACGACTACGCACTGATGCAGGGCGTGTTCCTGGTCATCACCCTCGCGGTCTTGTCAGCGAACTTGCTCATGGACCTTGTGTACGGATTCGTTGACCCGAGAGTGAGGGCCCGTGGCTAACCCCAAGCAGCCGCAGCAGGACGGGAACATCGGGGAGTCCCCCATGTCGGACCTGTCCCAGCGCGACTTTGAAGCGGACGTAACGGTAGCTGCGGAGAACGTAGCGTTCGACGACGCCCATTCCAATCCTGACTACCATCATCCAAAGGTCGGCAACGCCGACTACGACCGCCAGGAGATAACGGGCATCGATGACGGCGCAAAGCCGATCAACCAGGCGAAGCTCGCTGCTGAAACCGCGATTGACACAAAGGTGGCTGCGGGAGGTAAGGACGCGCCGGGCGCACCTGCGCCGAAACGGAAGCGAAACGCGCAGTTCATTCCTCCGATGACACCGAAACTAGGCATTGGGCTCTTCCTTGTTTTCGGGATCATCCTTTTCGCGCTTATCGTTCCTTATTTCACCTTGAACCCGAAGTTCTCTGGCTACCCTTCGTTTGAACCTCCCAGTGAAGAACACTGGCTCGGCACGACGAAACTTGGCTACGACGTTTTTGCGCAGCTAGCCGTCGGTGGGCGCGGCTCCTTGCAGGTCGGCCTCATTGCGGGCCTGATTGCACTTGGCATGTCGCTCATCTTCGGTATCGTCTCTGGCTACGTGGGCGGCTACGTCGATGAAGGCCTCTCTCTTGTCACGAACGTGATGCTGGTCATCCCCGGATTGCCATTGATGATCGTCATTGCTTCTTACGCCCAGCAACGTTCCATGATGCTTGTCGCGCTCATCCTTGGGTTCACTGGTTGGGCAGGAGCGGCGGTCGTTCTTCGCTCCCAGGCTAGATCGCTTCGAACACGTGACTACGTGGCTGCTTCAAGGGTTGCGGGCGAAGGTCCCATGCGGATCATTGCCGTCGAAATCCTCCCCAACCTCCTGCCACTGCTCGCCGCTCAGTTCATTTCAGCAGTGGTCCTTGCAATCCTCGGCGAAGCTGGACTTTCATACCTGGGCCTAGGTCCGAACGGGATCATCACTTGGGGAACCATGCTCAATGAGGCGCAGGTTGGGAACGCCCTGCAGGCCGGCGCCTGGTGGTGGTTCATTCCTCCGGGCCTCATGATTGCCCTTTTTGGCTCGGGACTGTCGCTCATCAACTTCTCGATCGACGAAATCATCAACCCCAAGCTGAAGTCGGCACCCCTGGCTGCCAAGAGAGTGCGGCTTGCGAAGAAGGAAGCTCGGAAGGCCCGTCGCGAAGCAAAGGCTGGTGCGTGACATGAGCGAAAAGATCGAGCCGACAGTTCCTGAGCGGGCGGACGTATCCGCGCCTGCTGAACTAGAAGTTCCAGCTGCTCCGCCGCTTGAAGAGGCTGTTGCCCCAGTGGCGCCAGCCGCCCCGGCAGCAGCTCCTGTAGGAGCCATCACCGGTGCAGCAGCCCACGCCGCTCCACCCGTCGTAGCAGGGGAAGTGCACATTGCTCCCGTGGTTGCGGGAGACGGAATGACTGAAGAAGACCTAGTGGGCGCGACTCACGTCGGCGATCCCTCGCAGCCGGTTTTGGACCTTGATGCGTACCTCGCGTCGATGACGCCGGTAATGGAAGCTAAGAACGTTACTATCGACTATGAGGTCGACCCGGTGGTCCACGCGGTCGTCGATGTTGACATCACTGTGAACAAGGGAGAGATTGTTGGGCTCGCTGGGGAATCCGGCTGCGGCAAGACAACCTTGGCCTACGGCATCAACCGCCTGCTGAAGCCTCCGGCCCTGTTTGTCAACGGGGAGGTCAGGTTCCACGACTCCTCAGGCGAAGACATCGACGTTGTTGCTCTGAAGGGCGATCAGCTGAGGATGTTCCGCTGGGACAAGATCTCAATGGTGTTCCAAGGGGCCATGAACTCACTGAACCCGGTCATTTCGGTGCGCAAGCAGCTGTACGACGTGTTTACGACACACCGCCCGCACATGACGAAAGACCAGATGAATGAGCGCTGCATTGAGCTTTTCGAGCTGGTCGGGGTAGACCCTAACCGCTTAGACTCTTTCGCACACGAACTCTCAGGGGGCATGCGCCAACGCGTGATGATCGCGATGGCGCTGGCTCTGAACCCCCAGATGATGATCATGGACGAGCCCACCACGGCTCTTGACGTCGTGGTTCAACGTGGAATCTTGCGTGAGATCATGCGTCTTCGTGAGCAACTGCAGTTCGCCGTCATCTTCATCACGCACGACTTGCCGCTGCTGCTAGAAATCTCTGACCGAATCGCGATCATGCTGCGCGGGGAGATCATCGAAATGAACCTCGCGGAAAACATCCTGCACCACCCAACGCACGAGTACACGAAGAAACTGCTGGCTTCGTTCCCGAGCCTAAAGGGTGAGCGGGGCGCGTTCGTTCGATCGGGGGAGGACCACTAATGAAGGGCCAGCTCGAAGTAAAGAACCTTACAAAGGTCTACAAGATCCGCAAGGGGCTGAAGACCACCGACCTGGTTGCAGCAAACAAGGTCTCCTTCACTCTTCAGCAGGGTAAGACGATTGCCCTAGTTGGTGAGTCCGGTTCAGGGAAATCTACCGTCGCTAAGATGCTCTGCAAGCTAGAGGAGCCAACCTCCGGTGAAATCCTGTTGGATGGTGCCCCTATCGGGACCGGCTACCGTGAAACGAAGCGGTATCGTGGCGATTTGCAGATGGTTTTTCAAGATCCTTTTGCGTCTCTGAACCCCTTCCACACCGTTAGACACACCATTGAGCGACCACTGAAGCTGCACCACCGCGCGGACTCAAGAGAGGGTTACGACCGTGAGGTCGACCGCCTGCTTGACCGAGTGAGACTTACCCCTGCCGCAGTGTTTGCTGAGAAAAAACCACACGAGATGTCTGGCGGTCAGCGCCAGCGCGTAGCTATCGCACGAGCGCTCGCTCCTGGTGCCAGATTCTTGGTTGCCGACGAACCCGTGTCAATGCTGGATGTCTCTATTCGGCTTGGTGTGCTGAACTTGCTCGCGCGTCTGCAGCGTGAAGAAAACCTCGGCGTGCTCTACATCACTCACGACCTCGCAACTGCACGCCACTTCTCTGACGAGATCCTGGTGATGTTCCGGGGCAACGTAGTCGAACGCGGACCGTCGGACCAAGTGATTTTGGATCCGCAGCACGAATACACAAAGCTTCTTTTGTCTGCTGCTCCGAACCCCGACAACCAGGGGAAGTTGCGTGACTCGGTGAGGGCCGAGCTCGCTGCCGCGCTGGCTGAGGAAGGCGATGAGCACAGCAGGGACCGCTTCGGCACCGCTGATCTGGCGGAGCAGGTCACGAAGGGCTAGTCCAGCTGCTCCAGGGCCTCCGCTGCAGTTTCAAGGGCGGAGGCCTGAGCTCCAACCTGTTCAAGCGCTAACAGGCCTGCACCGACGATCGGTCTGTGCGAAACGAACTCGATGTGAGCCTTTGGGGCCACCGCTGAAACATCGCGTGCAATCGCCGCCATCAGCACCGGCTCCCGCGCCGCAATGACTCCACCGCCAAGCACAACCGGGATCTCTTGATCCTCAAGATCAAGCCTTCGGGTGAGAGCGCGAACAAAATCCGCAATCTCCTTTGACTGACGGTCGATGATGCGAAGCGCCACCGGGTCACCCGCTTCAGCAGCGGCCACAATCGCAGGTGCCAGATCGCCAAGAGTCCGCTCCGACAGCGTCCCGAAATGGAGAGCCTCGATCAGCGCCGAGAGGTTCGCAAACCCGAGCGCTGCGGGGAGAGTCTCCGCAAGCACCGTCTGCTCTCCCCGACCGTCCTCGCTACGGGCGGCATGCCAGAGACCTTGCTGGCCAAGCTGCCACCCGCCTCCCCAGTCCCCGGAAAGCGAACCGAGCGCCAGGAACCGCTCCACGGTGCCGTCTTCCCTCACCCCGATCGCGTTATTTCCGGTCCCGCAAACCACCGCGATCGCGTTAGGTTCCGATGTCCCCGCCCTTAGCACAGCCTGCATATCGTTGCCGAGCACCATTGAAGGAACAGCCCAGGGCAAGCCAGAGATTGCTTCCGCTAGCGCCTCTGTCTCAGCAGGCAGGTCCAGGCCTGACATGTAGAGGGCTGCGTGCTCCACGCGGATCGGACCCGCCTCTGCCGCCGCAGCAAGAGCGCAATCGACAGTGTCGGCGAGGTTCGCAGTCGCGACGTCAGCGCCAACGGTTTGCGCGTTCGACACCCCTCCTGTGGCGGAGGAGAGCAGGTGGCCTTCCTTCGTCATCACAGCCACTTGCGTCTTCGTTCCGCCGCCGTCGACAGCGATGATCACAGGGGTCGCGGCAGTCACGCGATCACTTGTCAACTCCACTGCCCTTACGCCCAGCGGAGGTAATCGCGGTTTGCTGCAATGAGGTCCGCAGCAAGCTTCTCTGACTTTTCGTAAGTCCCCACCAGCGGGTTTGCGAGCAGGGCCTTGACCACCCGGTCGTAGCCGCCAAGCTCCGCAGCCTCCAGTGCAAGACGTTCATAAGAAGCCACGTGCGCGACCAAACCCCGTTCCACGGGAGCGAGCGGTTCCACGGGGATCGCAGTGACGCCGGCGGCGTTCACCACGGCCGGCACTTCGATGACGTGGTCATCTGGCAAGAAGGGGAGCGTGCCGTCGTTTCGAAGGTTCACGACCTGTACGTCACCACGGTCGGAGTACAAAGAGGCGATTAGGTCGACGGCGGCTTCAGAGTAAAAGGCTCCGCCGCGTTGCGTGAGCTGCTCCGGTTTGGTGTTCACGGACGGGTTGGCGTAAAGCTCCAAGAGTTCCTTTTCTACGGCTGCGACAGCGTGGGCGCGCGTGTCCGACTCCTGTTGTTCGTTGAAGACTGTGTCGTGCAGGTAGAAGTAGCGAAGGTAGTACGAGGGAACGTTGCCGAGCAGCTTGACCAGCGAACCGGGCATCTGAACCTGCGCCGCTAGTTCGTCAAGTCTTGTGTCGATCAGTTCAGGGAGAACATCAATCATTTCGTCTCCGCGGCGAACCAGCACCTTTCGCTCCCAGGTCAGGTGGTTTAGTCCGACGTGGTCAAGTTGGACGTCATGCCAAGGGACTTCCAGCATTTCCGCAAACCTGCGCTGGAATCCGATTGCCACGTTGCAGAGTCCGACAGCGCGGTGTCCGTGTTGTAGCAAGGCGCGGGTGACGATGCCCGTTGGATTGGTGAAATCGATGAGCCACGCGTCTTTCTTGGCGGCTTCCCGGACGGTCTTTGCGACGTCGAGCATGACCGGCACGGTGCGGAGTGCTTTCGCGAATCCCCCCGGACCCGTGGTCTCCTGACCGATGATGCCGCAGCTGTGGGGGAAGATTTCGTCCTTATGGCGCGCTTCCTGGCCGCCAACACGAAGCTGGAAAAGCACAGCGTCTGCGTCTGCTGCTCCTTCCCGTAGATCGGAGGTGAGGGTGACTTTCACCCCGTAGTCCGCGTGGTCGAACATACGCTGGGAGACACCCGCGACTAGTTCGAGTCGCTCGCGGTTAGGGTCGACCAGGCTGAGTTCGGTCAAAGGAAGGATGTCTCGCAATCTTGCGAACCCGTCAACGAGCTCGGGTGTGTAGGTTGACCCGCCTCCAACGACAGTCAGTTTCATGGCGATCCTTTCGTTTTACTCGCTCAACATCGCGCTGATTAGTCCGTCTCTGAGCAGGTCTCGCGCTCCGGCAAGAACCTGACCTTCAGGGATCAGGGTGGGTTGGACTTGGAGCCCCCAGCCGGTTTCATTCCCTATTTTTTCTTGAACCAGGTCGGCGAGTGCTTCGCCGCCTGCGGCTCCGACAGGTCCTCCGATGACCAGAGTGCCGGGGTCCGTGATGTAGACAAGTAGCGAGGCGAAGTAGGCGATGCGGTCTGCGAGTTGCCCCATCGCCGCCCGCTCTGCCTTTGAAAGGTTCGGGCTGCGGTCTGCAAGAGTCCCGAGCTTCTGGAGCGCGGATTCGAAGGAATCGCCACTCATCCCAGCTTGCTGTGCAAGCTGGACTAGGGCGACTGGGCCAAGTAGGCCTTGCATTTCCCAGGGTTCGCCACGCTCTGGGCGTAGGTATCCGATCTCTCCGGCCCTCCCGCTGGCCCCTTGCAAGATTTGCCCTTCGAAGACCGTCGAAAGTCCCAGACCCCATCCGATCCACAGCAGAGCGAAGGTACGCATGTTGGGTCGGGCGTGGATTTCTGCTTGCGCGGCAAGCGTTGCGTCTCTGGCAAAGGTCACCTTCTTGTCGAGCTTTTGCGAGAGGAGATCAGAGAGCCCTTCCGTTGGCCACGGTGGCACCGAACCGGCAAGGTGGAAGAGGTTCCCTCCTTCAGCGACAGAGGCGGGGACGGAAATAAGGAGTTGCTTCACCTGGCTTGCGGTGCGGCCCCCGCGTTTTGCGGCCAGTTCCAGCGCGCGACGGGTTTCGCGTACTGCGATTTCTTCTTGCGTCCGGCCTGCGGCGTCTTTGGTGCGCTCCAGTTTCACTGTTGGATGCACCGTGCCAAGGACGTCCACCAGCGTGGCTTCGATTGAGTGTTCTGAGACGTCCATCGCAACCCCGAGTTCGTTGTCGGGATCTGGGGCGTAACCGATTGGGTTCGGGCCGCGTTTCCCTGGAACCGGGCCGATGCTCCGGATGAGCCCTGCTTCGGTCAGCCGGGAGATCATCTGCGCTGCCGTCGGCTTTGACAGCCCGGTCTCCTGGTGTAGCAGGTTCCGCGTGATTACGCCACGCTCAAGGGCGAGCTTCAATGCTGCCCTGTCGTTGACTGAGGCTAGCCAAGAGGGTGTCCCCGGCGCGATTTCAGACGGCATTGTCCCTCCTTTACCGGCCCGACTCTACCAAAAGGTTCGTTACCAGTACCGATTTCAGTGCGCTCTTCGGTGGCCCTGTCTTCGCGCTCTGGCCGCGAAACTTTTCGAGGTGAGGAGAAGGAGGGCAGAATGGGAGGATGGCACAGTCTTCTTCGTCACCCGAACCCCTTCCCAACCTATTTCGTCGCGTGGCTCCCTCCTATGAGCAGGTGGACCCTTATGACGGACCTGGTTTGCGTTGGGGCATCCTTGGCCCGGGCGGGATTGCTAGAACTTTTGCGCGGGACGTCCCTGCGAACTCCAACCAGGTGGTTACTGCGGTCGGGTCAAGAGACAGGGGCAGAGCGCTTCGTTTTGCGGAGGAGTTCAACCTGGACCGGGCCCAAGCGTACGGGTCGTACGAAGAACTCGTGGCGGACCCGAACGTCGACGTCATTTACGTCGCAACCCCTCACGTGAGACACGAGCGGGACGCGCTCCTTGCCCTGCATGCCGGGAAGCCGGTGCTGGTCGAGAAGGCGTTCGCGATGTCTCAGGAAGAGACGCACAGAGTCTTTGAAACGGCGGCGGCAGCAAACCTGTTCGTCATGGAGGGCATGTGGAGTCGGCATCTACCCCACTACGCGTTCCTGCGCGCTGCACTGCAGTCGGGAAAACTGGGGAGACTGCGTTTGGTTCAAGCTGATCACGGGCAGGCGCTTCGCCACGTGCCTAGGCTCACCCAACCAGAACTGGGAGGTGGCGCCCTCCTTGACCTGGGGGTCTACCCCATTTCCTTGGAGCAGATGCTTCTAGGCATGCCAAGCGACCTCCTTTCGTCCTCTCGGCTGAGCGACTTAGGAGTCGACATAAGTGACGTTGTCGTTGCGGCTTATCCGGGCGCGAACGCGATCGCCACCTGCCAGATGGACGCTGCGAGTCCTACGGTTGCAACCCTGGTTTTTGAGGGCGGTGTGATCCACCTGGCCCGCCCCTTCTACGGCCCAACCAAGGTTGAGCTATTCGTTCACGACATCGATCCTGAAACCTTGGCGGTTCGAAGCAGTGAGCGTTCTACGTGGGACGCTCGCGTCCCCGGCGGTTTCCAGTACCAGGCGGCAGAAGCCGCAAGATGCATCGTTGCAGGTGAGCTCGAGTCTCCGACCGTCCCCTGGGGTGCAACGCTGGAAGTGCAAAAGATCATGGACACGGTGCTGGCGAATGCGGGCTACGTCGGAAGGTAGTCCGAGTCTTCTGCAAGAGCGACGCGGTCCCTGCTTGCGCACTAAGCTGTAAGTGTTTTACGCCAAGGTAAAGGAGTCCAAATGTCCGACGAAAACAGCGGCCTGGGTGCGCCGCCACCGCCCTCTCCTGATTCTGCAGCTGAGCTGGCTGAAGCTGCGGTAGAGAGCGTTGAAGCGGTGGCGGGTTTTGCTGCTGCTGAACAGGCGCCGGCTCCTGTTGAAGAGGTAGTCGCTCAGGTTCAAGAGACAGCCGCAGCTCCTCCGTTGCCGGCCGCTCCAGTGCCCTCCGCGATGCCTCCGCTCCCTGCTCCTCCGACGCCTGCTCCTGCGCCGCAGATGCCCACTGCTCCGATGCCTACTCCCGCGGGCTACCCGGGTGTGCCAGCGGCTCCGGGTTTCCCTGGGCAACCTGTCGCCTACGCGGTGGCAGCACCGAACCCCTTCACTATGTCACTCAAGAATCTCTGGGATGTCCAAAACGATATTTGGCGGGGCAAGGTTGCTCAGGCTTTCAACCGTCCTAAAGAGGTTGTTGCGAGAACCGCGGTGTCGGTGTGGAACTGGCTGACCCCTTTCCTGGCTAACTCCCTCTTGTTCGGTCTGGTGGTGGTTGCCTACCTTTTTGCGACCTCCCGCGTCGCGAACAATGCTCTGGGTTGGGCGACGGGTGGCTACAGCGGCTACTACGGTCCCTCAGCAGGCACCTACTTCTCAGGCTTCTTCGTAGCCATGGTGCTAATGTTCGGCGCTTTTATGATCGCTAGCCTGGTCGTCTTCATTACCCACAAGGTTGGGGCTAGTCCTGCCACCTGGACGGACTCAGTGACGGTTGTAGCTGTGTCGAGCACGGTCCTTTGGTTACCTCTAGCAGCAACCTTCTTGATCACCATGGCCCTGCCACTGGCGGTCACCTCCTTCATTGTTGCCGTGGGGATGGGCGGGGTCGTGCTCATGTACTTCTTGCTGACCTACATAGGGACGACCCGGGGCGGACCCCACAAGAGAAGCCCGTTGGTGCCATTCGCCTGGTTTACGGTTGCTGGCGGCGTAGTGATGGTTTTGTTCTTCGTGCTCTTCGGCGGTCTGGTCCTCGCTATCTAGCAGCGAAGCTGGCGGGCTAGGTAAGATCCCGCCGGCTTTGCTTCCCCTCGCAAGGAGCCCTCAATGCGCATCTCTGCCGCCCCTCTTTTATCGTCGCGGAGCGTCCGCAACCCCTTTATACGTATCGCAGCCGTCCTTGGAGCTGTCCTACTAGTGGTTGCTGGATGTTCGAAGATCAACACGGACCTGGAGGTGTCCCCCGATCTTTCGGGCCAGCGCACCATGGTTGTTTCGATTTCTGAGAGCGACTTCTCTTCGCACGTCTCAGGGACAGCGGACGAAGTCGCCGCGACGATTACGTCCGCGTTGCCGACTGAACTGACAGCAACACCCTTCACCTTGTCGGAGGGCTCCTACGAAACAACAATTGTCCTCTCCTTCTCCTCGCCCGACGACTACGTGGCGAAGGTGCAGTCCGTTCTCGACGCGGGCGACGTCGACCTTGACGCTGAGGTCGCGATGTCGGTTGCTGACTCCCCCTTTTCTCAAGGGGTTGTCATTGAAGAGAACTTCAACTCCGAAGACCTTCTTGAATGGATGAGAACAGCGCTGGTCGATGGCGGGCTGGTAGACAGCTCCGACGCCAGTTCGATGTTCGAGTTCGGGACCACAACCGTCACCTACGACGGGGACACCGAAAGCACCTATCCGACCATCTCCTTCGACAACCGTGAAGACGGAGGCATGTCGGAAGTCTTGATGACCACTACCTACGAAGGCGATGAGACTTGGGCTCGCACCATCTACTTCGAGATGAGCGGTTACGTGTATGAGCAGCAGTCGGACACGGTGGAGCAGTTCTTTTCAGAGAACCTGCCGACGGGCGCGGTCATGTCCAGGATCGATGATTCTTCATACTCGGCAACCTGGAGCGTCGATATCCCTGCTAGCTCACCCGAAGATCTTGAGGCAGCGATGAACAAACTGTTCGCGACCGAGGATTCGAAGTTCCGGGTCGACCAGGGAACTCCCGCTGTTGGGATTCCAGCAACGATAGTGACACTAGTCGACAATGTTGACTGCTCTCAGCTTTGCTCGTATCCGGACGCTTCCATCGAAGACCAGATCACCCTTCCCGCATCGTGGAGCGCGGAAGAAGCTACCTTGGGATCCTCCTGGGTCGAATCAGACGGTGACGAACAGATCCTTTACACTTCGGCGGACGGCACGCCTATTGAGTTCGTTGAGTACCTGCCCCTGCAAAAGGTTGACGTTGACTTAGCAGTGGCTGCATCAGGCGCATTGGATCTTGAGCTCACGTTCGGCGTCGACGCTGAGGTCGCGTCGGCGAACTCCGAACTTTTTGAAGAGGTCTTCGAAGGTGGGCTAACGGACGCAGCAATCTCGCTGGAAGAGAGCAGCGACGGTTGGGAGTACACGATCCGCTTGGAAGCTCCTAACGCCATCGAAATGAACGCTTTGCTCAGCGCTTACGCGCCAGGCAGTGAGATCGTTTTCCTTGACGAAGGCAGTGCCTTCGCAGAGGACTACATGGGGGCGCTGACACTCCACCTAACCTCCATCGTTGGCTCTGCGGAGATCACTGAAGGAGTCGACTACAAGGTTTCGCTGCCCTTCCTGCACTCGTTCAAGACAGAGCGGCGGCTTCAAAGCGAATGCTACGAGGACTGGTTGGGGCTCTCAGTCGCTGAAGAATGGTGCGATGCCGCTGCACACGGGGATCCCGTAGTCGAATCCGGCGCGGGTCTGAGTGAGCGCGATGCCACCCTCGCTTTTGCAGCTTCGGGACTGTCACTGCTCTCGATGGTCCTGATTGCTTCGCTGGTTGGTTTGCTTATCATCGGTGGCATCGTCCTGTTCCTAATGCGTAAGAAGATCGCAGCAAAGCGGGAAGAGAGGAAGGAAAAGAAAGCTCTTGCGCTCGCAGCTGCCCCTGCTGCACCGCCTGCGGTCACTCAGGAGTACCCCGAGCTCCCACTGGCAGCGCCTCCGGCCCCTCCCGCTTTCGAGATGAGGGATGACGACGAGCTGTATTAGCCCACTAAATGGCGGTAGGCGTCCATGAACACGAAGCAGGAACTCTCGGCCCTCACGACACTGCGCGTGGGTGGCAGAGCTGAGAGGTTCGAGCGCACAGAAACCCCCGGTGCGATGTGTGACGCCATTCGGCAAGCCGACTGGGAGGGGACCCCGTTGTTGCTTCTAGGCGGCGGTTCCAACGTTGTCGTTTCAGATGATCCATTCCAGGGCTTAGTCCTGCAAGATGGGCGAAGCGAAATCTTGGAAGTTGGAGACGCCGAAGGGGATGTCGTCCTTGACGTCGCTGCTGGAACGCCCTGGGATCATCTTGTTGCAGCCACTGTGGATCACGGTTGGTCAGGCCTTGAAGCTCTCTCTGGGATACCCGGGAGTGTCGGTGCTGCCCCGGTGCAAAACATTGGGGCTTATGGCAGGGAAGTTGCGGAGAACCTGGTGTCGGTCGATGCCTTTGACCGTCTATCGGCAAAGAGAGTGACACTGAGTCGCCAAGATTTGGAGCTCGGTTACCGCGACTCACTCTTGAAACGCTCCCTTGGGCAAGAAGACTCCCGCCGGACCGCGAACGCAACACCACGTTGGATCGTGCTGAGTGTTCGGTTGCGTCTTCCACGTTCGCCCTGGTCCGCGCCAATCAGATACCGCGAGCTCGCTTTGCGTCTGGGGGTCCAGATAGGAGAGGCAGCCGGCGCCGCCGCGGTTCGCGAAGCTGTTCTGGACTTGCGTCGCAGCAAGGGCATGGTTCTTGACCCCGCGGATCACGACACGTGGTCTGCGGGCTCGTTCTTCACGAACCCGATCCTGAGCTCGGAGCATGCTCAGTCGCTGCCCGACACCGCTCCCAGGTTCCCCTCTGGAGAACCTGGGAAGAACCAGAAGATTAAGACTTCGGCGGCCTGGCTCATAGAGCATTCAGGGTTTAGTCGCGGGTGGTCACTGTACCCTGGAGCACAGGCGTCGCTGTCCACCAAGCACGTTCTGGCCGTGACGAACAGAGGCCACGCAACAACGTCCGACGTCGTTGCGCTTGCGCAAGCTGTCCGCGCCGGAGTCGAAGAAGAGTTCGGCATCCGTCTGGCCCCCGAACCGGTGTTTGTGGGCACTGAACTGTAGGGCCCGGCCGGGGTCTGCCACCTGGAGGAAGGAATAATGCTCATGAAGAAGATCAAGGTTGAAGGTCCGGTTGTTGATCTTGACGGAGACGAAATGACCCGGATCATCTGGCAGTTCATAAAGGACCGGTTGATCTTCCCCTACCTAGACATCGACATCCGCTACTTTGATCTCTCCATCCAAAACCGTGATGCGACCGATGACCAAGTCACGATTGATGCGGCTGAAGCCATCAAAGAGTGCGGCGTCGGAGTGAAGTGTGCAACCATCACGCCCGACGAAGCGCGCGTCGAAGAGTTCGGGCTCAAGAACATGTGGCGCAGTCCCAACGGGACTATCCGCAACATCTTGGGTGGAGTGATCTTTCGGGAACCGATCATCATCGAGAACGTTCCAAGGTTGGTCCCCACCTGGACGAAGCCGATTGTTGTGGGCAGGCATGCCTTCGGGGACCAATACAGAGCCACCGACTTCAAAGCCCCCACTGGCGGGACCGTGACGCTCACCTTCACTCCGAACGACGACACGGAACCCATGGAGTTCAAGGTGGTAGAGATCCCGGACAGTGGCGGCGTCGTCATGGGGATGTACAACTTCAACGACTCGATTCGGGACTTCGCAAGAGCGTCCTTCGCATACGGGCTTCAACGCGGGTTCCCCGTCTACCTCTCCACAAAGAACACGATCCTCAAGGCTTACGACGGCGCGTTCAAAGACATTTTCCAGGAAGTCTTTGACTCCGAGTACGCGGAACAGTTCCAGGCGGCAGGCCTCACGTATGAGCACCGACTGATCGACGACATGGTCGCGGCGGCCCTCAAGTGGGAAGGCGGTTACGTTTGGGCGACCAAGAACTACGATGGCGACGTCCAGTCGGACATTGTCGCCCAGGGCTTTGGTTCGTTGGGTCTCATGACCTCCGTCCTCATGACCCCGGACGGGAAAGTGGTTGAGGCGGAAGCAGCGCACGGCACCGTTACGCGGCATTACCGCCAACACCAGGCCGGGAAACCGACTTCCACGAATCCTATTGCGTCCATTTTTGCTTGGACCAGAGGTCTTGCGCACCGCGCAAAACTGGACGGCACACCCGCGGTTGCAGAGTTCGCAACCACTCTTGAGGACGTCGTCGTAAAGACCGTTGAAAGTGGCCAGATGACGAAGGACCTAGCTCTTCTGATAGGTCCAGACCAGCCCTTCTTGACCACCGAGCAGTTCCTTGAAGCCATTGACACAAACCTCAGGCAGCGGCTGAGCGGCCAGCTGGAAATGCGGGAGTAGAAGAACCATGGACCACAAGCTCATTAGCGGGATCAATCCGCGAACAGGACTGCCTTTCCGACTGGGTGTCCTCACGTCGGGCGGTGACGCGCAAGGAATGAACGCAGCAGTTCGTGCTGTCGTCCGTACTGCTCTCGCGGCAGGTGCTGAGCCCTACGCGATCCTTGAGGGGTGGGAAGGCGCGATCCGGGGAGGGGATTCCATCAAGAAGATGGAATGGTCTTCCGTAAGCTCCATCCTGGCCAAAGGGGGAACGTCGATCGGAACGGCCCGCAGCATCGAGTTCCGCGAGTACTCCGGCAGACTCAAGGCAGCTGAGAACCTGCTCAACGCCGGCATCGATCGGCTCGTCGTGATCGGCGGTGACGGGTCTTTGGCAGGCGCGGATGAGTTCCGCAGTGAGTGGCAGCAGATCCTTGGTGACCTGGTTGGCGAAGGCCGGATAAGTGTGGAGGTGGCCCAGAAGCATCCGGAGCTGACGCTGATAGGACTGGTTGGGTCCATCGACAACGACCTGGTCGGGTCAGACATGACGATCGGGGCGGACACGGCCCTTTCGAGGATCGTCTCTGCGATGGACATGCTCACCTCAACAGCTGCTTCTCACCAGAGGACGTTCATTGTCGAAGTGATGGGGAGACGTTGCGGATACTTGCCGCTGATGAGCGCTGTGGCTGGTGGGGCCGACTACGTTTTCACCCCGGAAATGCCCGCGGGTCCCAACTGGCGCGATGAAATGTGCGCGAAGCTGGAATTGGGACGTGAAGCAGGTAGACGTGAATCCATGATCCTGGTTGCGGAAGGAGCAAGGGACACCGAGGGCACAGCGATCACCAGCGAAGACGTAGCTGACGCTGTGAGAGAAGGCTTGGGGGAGGACGCGCGCTCCACGATCCTAGGGCATGTGCAGCGTGGTGGTGCCCCCAGCGCATACGACCGCTGGATGTCGACAGTGCTTGGGTACAGCGCCACCCAGGAACTCTTCGCCCCTGAGAACTACGGGGGCGCCTTCATCCTGGGGGTGCGGCACAACCGCGTCGCGTCTTTGCCGATGGTGGAAGCCATCAAAGACACCCGTGCTGTTGCCGACCTCATCAAGCGCGGTGACTATGAAGCGGCGCGCCGGGCGCGCGGCGACTCTTACTACGAAATGGGGGAGATTTTCCGGATCCTGTCTGACCCACCCCAAACCCGCGACCGCACAGACCAGCCAAGACGAGTCGCGATCCTCCACGCTGGTGGCCTTGCCCCTGGGATGAACACGGCAGCGCGTGCCGCTGTGCGCATAGGTCTGCACCACGGCTGGAGCGTTCTTGGTATCGAAAACTCGTGGGCTGGCTTACAGGACGGAGAGATCAAGGAACTTGAGTGGGACGACGTCGAGGGGTGGGCGTTCGATGGCGGAGCTACCTTAGGGACCCGTCGTGGGGTTCCCGAGGTTGAGCAGTACTACGCGCTTGGGCGCGCCATTGAGAACAACAACATCGACGCCCTGATAGTAATCGGCGGGTTCGCAGCGTACGAAGCAGTCGAGCGAATGACGAAGGCCAGGTCGCACTTCCCAGCCTTCAGGCTCCCGACCGTCCTGGTCCCGGCTTCCATCGACAACAACCTGCCTGGTACAGAACTGTCCATCGGTGCCGACACTGCGATCAACAACAACGTCTGGGCGTTGGACCGCATCAAGGAGTCGGCGGCCGCTTCCAGACGTTGTTTCGTCGCCGAAGCGATGGGGAGACGTTGCGGCTACCTGGCACTAATGAGCGGGATGGCGTCTGGAGCAGAGTACATCTACTTGAACGAGGACCCGCTGACCCTAGACGAGCTCTCTTTCGACATCGGGAAGATGCGCACGTCTTTCGAGTCGGGCCGCAGACTCTTCTTAGTCGTCATGAACGAAGAGACTTCCACTCACTACGACCGGGACTTCATTGCCCGGGCGATAGAAGCGGACGGAGAGGGCCTCTTCGACGTCCGCGACTCTGCCCTGGGCTACATCCAACAGGGCGGCGAACCCACTCCCTTCGACCGACTCCTTGCAACTCGGTTTGCGAAGGCGGCACTGGACCATTTAGAGGCAGCTTTCCGGGACGGCGATGACGCCGCGGTCTACCTGGGGACGGGGCACAACGGCACCCACTCCTCGGACGTCTCCCAAATGACGCCCCACATCGACCAGGCGAAACGCAGGCCGAACTACCAGTGGTGGTTGGACCTGCGTCCCATAGCGCAGACGGTGTCCCTTGAGGACTCCGACGAACCGGTCGTCCGAATCACGGTGGAACGCGCCAACCCGGTCCCTCAGGAACTTCAAGAAAAACTGGACCGGGTACTAGCCGACAAGGAGCAGAACTAATGACAGGTCTTCGTGCAGTGATCAACCCTGAAACGACTAGTGCTTGGGAGAAACTCGGGGACGCCAAGAAGACTCTTGAGCCAAGCCTGACAGAGCTTTTCAAAGAAAACCCTGGGAGGGCGAAGGAGTTCACTTTTGATGCCGCGGACCTCCACGTAGACCTCTCAAAGAACCTCGTCACAAAAGAGGTGATGGAAGAGCTTCTGAATCTCGCTGAGCAGACCAGAGTTCTGGAGCGGCGCGACCGGATGTTCGCTGGCGAAGCAATCAACGTCACAGAGAAACGTTCAGTGCTGCATACTGCGCTCCGACTGCCACAGGGAGCTTCCCTGACGCTGACAGGCAAGGACATCGTCCCGGACGTTCAGGGCGTCTTGTCGAAGATGTTCACCTTCGCGGACGCGGTTCGTAGCGGTGAACTGCGTGGGATCACAGGGAAACCCTTTACGACCGTCGTGAATATCGGAATTGGCGGGTCAGACCTGGGTCCAGTCATGGCTTACGAAGCGCTCGCGGGGTACGTGATGCCGGGGATGGACGCGCGGTTCATTTCCAACATCGATCCCACGGACGCAGGGGAGAAGCTTGCGGGCTTGGACCCTGAGACCACCTTGGTGATCGTTACGTCGAAAACCTTCACGACGCTAGAGACCCTGACGAACGCGCGGCTGGTCCGCAGCTGGTTCCTGCAGTCTCTGGCAGATGGGGACGTCGTGGAAGCCGGGGATGAAAAGGCTGAAGCGGAAGCTGTGAAGACCCATTTCGTCGCAGTCTCTACGGCGCTCGACAAGGTTGAAGCTTTCGGCATCGATCCGAAGAACTCATTTGGCTTTTGGGACTGGGTCGGCGGGCGGTACTCCGTCGGTTCAGCTGTCGGACTCTCGCTAGCCATCCTCTTGGGACCGGAAAACTTTAAAGCTTTCCTTTCCGGCATGCACCAAATGGACCAACACTTCAGGGAAGCGGCTCCGAACGAAAACGTGCCGCTCCTAATGGGTTTGCTGGGCGTTTGGTACGTGAACTTCCTAGGGGCCGCCTCCCACGCTGTGATCCCCTACTCTCAGGACTTGCACCGTTTTCCCGCTTACCTACAACAACTCATGATGGAGTCCAACGGGAAAGGGGTGCGCTGGGACGGCACGCCCGTCACCTACGACACGGGAGAAATCTACTGGGGCGAGCCCGGCACCAACGGACAGCACGCCTTTTTTCAGTTGCTCCACCAGGGCACCCAAGTGATTCCCGCAGACTTCATTGCGTTCGCGAACCCGCAGTATCCACTGAAGGACGGGGACACTGACGTTCATGAACTTCTGCTCTCTAACTTCTTTGCGCAGACGCAGGCTCTTGCATTTGGGAAGACCGAACAACAGGTGAGAGAGGAAGGCACGCCGGAAGACCTGGTAAGTGCTCGGGTCTTCAGTGGGAACCGTCCCTCAACCTCCATCATGGCGCCGAAGTTGGACCCCAAAGTTCTTGGTCAGCTGATAGGCCTGTACGAACACATTGCTTTCGTTCAGGGAGCCGTCTGGGGCATCGATTCCTTCGACCAGTGGGGGGTTGAGCTTGGCAAGGCACTTGCCATTGCAGTGCTGCCGGCAATCGAGGGAGACACCGCCGCGCTCGACCGCCTGGATCCTTCGACTCGTGAACTCATCTCTTACTACCGTGCAAACAGAAAGTAGAGGTTCGGCACTGACTTTGCCGGCCTAGACTGGATCCGACAACTCAAAACAGGATTGAACTAGGAGCCCATACAAATGACTGAACCACGCATTGTGACCGTAACGGGGGCGGCGGGGAACATTGGCTACGCCATGCTCTTCCGGATCGCCTCAGGTCAGCTTTTCGGTCCCGACGTACAAGTCAAACTGCATTTGCTTGAGATCCCCCAGGCGGTCAAGGCCGCAGAGGGAACCGCGATGGAACTCGATGACTGCGCCTTCCCGCTTCTTGACTCCGTTGAGGTTTTCGACGATGTCAACGCAGCTTTCAATGGCACCTCGGTAGCGATGCTGGTGGGTGCCCGGCCGCGGACCGCAGGCATGGAGCGTGCCGACCTGCTGGCAGCAAACGCTGGCATTTTTGGTCCCCAGGGCAAAGCCATCAACGACAATGCAGCGGAAGACATTCGCGTTCTTGTGGTTGGGAACCCCGCAAACACGAACGCGGTGATCGCACAGAAGAACGCTCCCGACGTCCCACCACAGAGATTTACGTCGATGATGCGCCTGGACCAGAACCGAGCCATGGCGCAGCTTGCCGAAAAGACGGGGGCGCCAGTCAGAGACGTGCAGAACGTTGTCGTTTGGGGTAACCACTCCGCCGATCAGTACCCGGACGTCACGTTTGCCACGGTGGCAGGTGTCCCCGCTGATGACCTAGTCAGCGAAGAATGGCTTGCCGACTACTTCCGTCCGACAGTTGCGAATCGTGGGGCTGCGATCATCGCTGCGCGTGGAGCTTCTTCCGCAGCTTCCGCTGCCGCCGCAGCCATTGACCATGTCTACAACTGGGTGAACGGCACTCCCGAGGGTCAGTTTGTCACGGTCGGCGCCTACTCTGATGGGTCGCACTACGGTGTTCCCGAAGGTCTTTCGTTCGGGTTCCCAGCGGTGTCTGACGGCGGAGACTGGCAGATTGTTGACGGACTAGAGCTTCCTGAAGGGACTCAGGTGGGCATCCAGCACAACATCAAGATGCTTCAGGATGAGTACAACGCGGTGAAAGAACTCGGTTTCATTTAACAGAAAACCCCGAGCAGCATTCGGTGGCCAGCAAGAGCAGCTTTTCTGTCTGTTTTAGCTGGCCACCGGCTGTTTAGTGTATCGTTTTCGGATATTCGCTAACAGGAAAGGTTCCCCTGGGCCTATAGACCACAACAAGCCTGCGGGATACGTTCGAAGAGATATCGAAAAGGGGCGATGTGGATTCGCAAGCTTCACGCACTGAAAACGTGCTCCGTGCAGCTCAGTTGTACCACCTAGACGGCCATACGCAGGCTGCTGTAGCGGACCGCCTCGGCTGCACCCGCTGGACTGTCGGGCGCCTGCTTGCTGAAGCTCAGGAAGAAGGCCTGCTCCGGATCGAGATTTGTCACCCGAAGGCTAGGCGGGCAGACCTGGAACGCGACCTCGTGAACGTTTTTGGACTAACCGACGCGCGCGTGGTGCCCACACAAGAAACTACTGCGGCCTCGACGGCTTTGGTGCTAACGGAGACAGCGGACTACCTTCGGGATCTGCGCCCGACCCCAAAAATAGCTGCGTTCGGTTGGGGGAGAACCATGGCGGGGGTAGCCCGAGCCATGCCTGATTCGTGGACAGAGAAGATTACTGCTGTGCAGGCTGCTGCGGCCCCAGCTAAGGTCGCCCAACTCCTTGGAGAAGACGCGGTTGCGACCCTGGCTGAAAAAGGGGGAGGGGTTGCCTACTGGGCTGACGCTCCCACCATTGCGCCTGACGCCGAAACAGCACGTACCTTGCTCGCTAGACCCGACGTTAAAGAGGCTTTGGAACGCGCAGCGGTCGCCGATGTCTGCGTCTACGCTCCGGGGCGAGCCCAGGACTGCACGCTAATGGTGCGCTGCGGTGAGCTGAGCGAAGAGGAACTGCTGGGAGTTGAAGCTCTGGGCGCCACCTTCAACGTGCTTGGTCATTTTGTGGACGATGACGGCAACGAGGTGTCAGAGGACCTGAAAGGGCGCACAGTCGGGTTGACCTTGGATCAGATTAGGCAGATCCGGATCCGGGTAGCAGTCGGTGCAGGGCAGAAAAAAGTGGGGCCGCTACGCTCAACGGTGGCGTCGGGGCTTGCCACGGCGCTGATCACTGACTCAGACGCTGCAGAAGCAATCCTGGCTGGCACCTGACCTTCCGGGGCGCGGGCAGGGGAAGTCCCCCATCCTCTAGGGGACTACGCTGGACCCGTTGAATGAACTTTGAGCGCCAATAGGAGACCCGGTGACAGCCGAAAATTCGATGGAGCCTCTGCAAGAGGTAGACCCCGAAATTGCAGCCGTTTTGGAGGGCGAACTGGGGCGTCAACGCGACGCCCTGGAAATGATCGCCTCAGAGAACTTCGTTCCGAAGGCGGTGTTGCAAGCCCAGGGTTCTGTGCTTACTAACAAGTACGCTGAAGGTTATCCCGGTAGGCGCTACTACGGTGGCTGCGAATGGGTTGATGTCGCAGAAGAACTTGCGATCGAGCGCGCGAAAGAACTTTTCGGGGCCGACTTCGCGAACGTCCAGCCTCATGCGGGAGCCCAGGCTAACGCTGCCACGCTGATGGCTCTGGCCAAGCCGGGCGACCGACTTCTGGGCATGGAACTTGCTCACGGCGGCCACCTCACCCACGGGATGAAGCTCAACTTTTCTGGCCGTTTCTACGAACCGCACACGTACGGCGTTGATTCTGCGACCTACATGCTGGACATGGATAAGGTTCGTGAGCGGGCGTTGGAGGTCCAGCCTTCTGTTGTGATTGCCGGCTGGTCCGCCTACCCGCGTCACCTGGACTTCCAGGCATTTCGGGACATAGCTGACGAGGTCGGCGCGGCGCTTTGGGTGGACATGGCCCACTTCGCAGGACTGGTTGCAGCCGGCCTGCACCCCTCTCCAGTCCCCTACGCCGACGTTGTGACTTCCACAGTCCACAAGACTCTTGGCGGGCCTCGTTCTGGCCTGATTCTCAGCTCGCGCGGCGAGAAGTGGGGCAAGAAACTGAACTCAGCTCTTTTCCCGGGCGAACAGGGCGGACCCCTAATGCACGTGGTGGCAGCGAAGGCTGTCGCCTTCAAGCTGGCGGGGACGGAAGCGTTCAAAGAGAAGCAGCAGCGGACCATTGAAGGCGCACAAATCCTGGCTGAAAGACTGATGAGACCAGAACTTGCGGAGCGTGGCATCTCCGTGCTCACCGGCGGGACAGACGTCCACCTGGTTCTTATCGACCTGCAGAACAGCCCGCTTTCCGGACAGGATGCTGAGGACCTGCTGCACACTGTCGGGATAACCGTGAACCGCAACGCAGTCCCGTTTGACCCGCGACCCCCCAGAGTCACCTCCGGGCTCCGGGTCGGCACTCCTGCACTCGCGACCCGCGGGTTCCAGCGCGATGACTTTGAGGAGGTTGCGGACGTGATCGCAGAGGCCCTCAAACAAGCTGTGGACGGTGATGTTGACGTGGAGGCACTGCGCGCCCGAACCCGCGCATTGACTGAGAAGTACCCGCTCTACCCCGGACTCTCCCAATGAAGTACCCGTGGGGCAGTGGTGAGGGCTTAGCAAAACCTCTGGATGGAGCAGCCCTGGCTGCTGAAATCAAGGAGGACTTACGCGGACGGGTGCGGCGACTGAACGCTCAGGGGGTGGTACCTGGGTTAGCGACGCTCCTTATTGGCGAGGACCCGGCATCTCAGGTTTACGTCGGAGCCAAACATAGGGACTGCGAGCAGGTTGGCATTGCTTCGTTCGACCTGCGTTTGCCCGAAGATGCTTCGCAGGAGCAAGCGCTGGCCGCCATTGACAGGCTCAATGAAGACCCGCAGGTCACGGCGTTCATCATTCAGCTTCCCGTCCCCCGTCACTTGGATACGACCGAACTGTTGATCCGTATGGATCCCGCAAAGGACGCGGACGGGCTCCACCCGTTCAACCTGGGCCGGCTAGTGGAGGACGTCGGGGGAAGGGGACGCTTTCCTCGTCCGTGTACCCCAGCCGGAATCATCCGTCTGCTCCGCGCAAACGATGTGGAACTGGATGGTGCCCAGGTTTGTGTTCTGGGCCGCGGACTGACCGTGGGGCGGCCAATCTCGCTAATGCTCGGGGCGCGGGACGTTGGGGCGACAGCGGTCCTTTGCCACACCGGGACGGTAGACACCTGCAAGCAGATGCAAGAAGCGGACGTCATCATCGGGGCCGCTGGGGAACCGGGCCTGATCACGGCGGACTGCATCAGGGACGGTGCGGTTGTCGTTGACGTTGGTGTCAGTCGGGTTGACGGCAAAATCGCGGGAGACGTCGCAGACGGCGTCCAGGAGAAGGCTGCGTGGATTAGTCCTAACCCTGGAGGGGTTGGGCCGATGACCAGGGCGATGCTGCTTGAAAACGTCGTTGAAATCGCTGAGCAGACTCAGCTTTAGCGGCTAGTGAGCTAGGGTTTCGTGGCCCGCGTGCTCCCTGGAGTCAAGCTGCAGCGTCACGTGGTTCAGGTCGACGGGGAGTCCACGCAATGAATCCTGTAACTGGTGTAGAACTTCCACTGTCTGCCCGGCTTCCACGCAGGCGTCGCTAACGATCACGTGCGCCGTGAGCGTGTTGATTCCTGTGCCGATCGTTGAAGCATGCAGGTCGTGCACACTGACAACTGCGGGATTGCTGAGTAGGCGCTGCCGTACTTCCTTCAGGTCCAAACCCGCTGGCACCGATTCCATCAGGATCGACACTGATTGGCGCAGGACAAACACGGCGCGGAAGCCGATAAGCAGCGCGATCGCTAGCGAGGCGACCGAGTCCGCGTAGGGCCATCCGGTCAGCCAAAGGACAACGGCCGCGACCAGCACGGCAACAGATCCAAGCGCGTCAGATGCGACCTCTAAGAATGCAGCCTTCATATTGAGGGAGTCGTTTCGCTTCCCCATCAAGATCCACATCGAAATCAGGTTCCCTAGGAGCCCTAGGGCCCCTATCCAGAGCATCGGCCCCACAATCACCGTCGTCGGGTTGAAAAGCCTTCCGATCGATTCGTACGCGATGAAGATGCTGAGCCCGATTAGGATCCCGGCTTGAAGGCCAGCAGATAGAACTTCGGCCCGCGCGAACCCCCAGGTGCGCCTGTTCGAGGGTGGCTTGGTCATGAGGTGCGCGGCAACTAGCGCAATAATCAACCCCGTGGAGTCCACCAGCATATGTGCGGCGTCAGCAAGCAGTGCTAAAGACCCTGACAACCAGGAACCGACGACCTCGGCCACCAGGACTGTTGCCGTAACCCCAAGAGCAGCCGCCAGCCGGTTTCGGGACGCGGACGCGTGCGAGTGGCTGGCGTGGCCAGCTTCCCCCTGATTCACGAATCGTTCCTCTCTCCCACCGATGGGCATACTGGGTGGGTGAACGCATCAACTGTCTTTAGGGTAACGACCATTAACTTAAACGGCATCCGTGCCGCCCGCCGCCGCGGTTTCCACGAATGGCTCGAAGAACACCAGCCCGACGTGCTACTAATGCAAGAGGTGAGGGCGGAACCCGAGGTGGCTGAAGAAGCGCTCGGCGAAATGTGGGAGTCTCACTTCAACGCCTCTCGGCTGAAGGGGCGCGCAGGGGTAGGCATCGCGGTCCGCAAAGATTCGCCGCAGGTTGCAATGAGGACAGGGAGCGAGGTCCTAAAAGGGCTTGATGAGGGCGAGTCCGACGTGGATTCTGGGCGGTGGATCGAAGCTGAAATCGAAACTGCCACAGGGACCGCGGTGCGGCTTGCCTCCGCCTACTTCCACGCGGGAGAGCTTGGGAGCGAAAAGCAAGAGCGCAAGATGGCTCACCTGGAAGCTCTTTCGGCAAGGCTTACCCAGTTGCTGAGATCCTCGCTTGAAGACCAGGGGGCGCACTCCTTGGTCGCAGGAGACTTCAATGTTGTGCGCGGAGAGAGTGACCTGAAGAACTGGAAACCGAACCACAACCGGCGCTCAGGCGCTCTGGATCAAGAGATCGCTTACCTGAATCATTGGGTCAGCCAAGGGTGGGTCGACACAGTCCGTGAGCTTGCGGGCCCTCGCCAGGGACCGTATTCGTGGTGGTCGTGGCGGGGTAAGGCTTTCGATAACGACGCTGGCTGGCGGATTGACTACCACTACGCGACCCCTGCACTAGGGGCTGGTGCTAAGAACTACTCGATTTTCCGCGCGCCTTCATGGGACACCCGGTTCTCTGACCACGCGCCTGTCACGGTTGACTACCGGATCTGAGACCGTTCAGAGTTTGTCTTCCTTCAGTTCCTTTCGACCTTCCTTGGTCTGGTCCAGTGCTTCGTCTCTGTGCGTCTCTTCTTCCGACGCTTCCTCTTCAGGGTTCCACTCCGTTGTCCATTCAGCTGACTCAGGGCCGAACGCGTCTGGAGGAGATAGCGGATTGAGCGTCTCTGAGGAGTGAGGTGCCGTGATCTCCTCTGCAGGTTCATCCCCCTGCAACGCGGGGATTAAATCCCCTGAGATCGGGTGGAAAGGCCACCGGAGCGTTTTTGGGTCGCTCAGTGAGACGTAGTTCGGCACGGACTTTGTGGAAACGTCAGCGGGCTCAACTTTCGGAACGACAGCTGGAGGATTTGCCATCCAAGCAGAGATCATCAGGGCTACGCGTGCCAGGATGTTTAGCCAGACAAGTAAGGTTCCGACTGCTGCCGCGGCGGCGATGATCGGATCGTCGCTGGCGCGGACCACAACAGAGCCCAGCTCGGTGAGCAGTCCGACCGCTAGTGCGAAGGCCGCCGACCCGAAGAGCAGGGAACGCCGAGGAACCCTAACCCCGGCGACGTAGCGGATGAACAGCGGAAAAGCGGCGAAGTTCACCAGGATCGGTACCGCGATCGCAGCGAAGTCGAACGTCACGGATTCCCGTATGGGCTCGAGTGCGGGGAAAACCCCTATGAAGAGGTCTTCAAGCCAGGTGAAAGCTATCGAAAGGCCGGCGTTCGCAAGCACTGCCAGTGTGAGCAGCCCTAGACCTAAGAAGAAGCGGGGGTAAACCGAGATAAAGCTCTGGGGGAACGGCAACAGACCGAACATCGCCCGGATCCCCTCGCGAATGTAACGGACAATCCGAGACGCTGAGAACAGCGCAACCCCTAGCGCGATGATGCCCGTGATGAAGTTTCCCCGGGTGATCTCAATCTTTGCTGGGTCTACCAGTCCCTTGGTCCCTGTCACCGGGTCGGTCATGATGCCAGGGAGCAGAGAGTTCACCGTGCTCACAACCGAGTCTTGGAAAGTGGGGTTCTGCGCAAAGAGATGTGCGAACAGGGTCCATCCCACCGTCACCGCTGCGGCCAGTGAAAACAGGGCGATGAAGGAGATACCGCCGGCAAGGATGCGCCCTTTTTGGTAGTTGTACCGTCCCAGTGCTCGACCTATCCGCGAATGCCGGTAGATCTGCCCGAAAGCAGCGATTTTCTTCGCCAGTGTGTCCTGCTGCCAGGCAGCAGCGAAATCGGCTTTTGTGAGTTTCCACTGGTCTTCTGTTAGAACCGAGTAGGTGACCTCTTCTGCTTTTTGCTGCTCCATGTCCCGATTATGCAGGGAGCCGCAGCTTTGCGCGCTACGCGCCGGTGGTGGAGAAGTCAAAGAGCGCAGTAGAGATGTAGCTTCCGTTAGATTCCACCCGGTCGACCCGAAAACCCTGCACCATCCACTGGGCACTGAACTTTCGGCCCAACTCAAGGGCTTCTTGAAGGGCTGCGGCCGAGAGTTTCTGGGCCAGGGTCACGTGAGCGTGGTAAGGGAACCGCAGTGAGTAGTCCAGTGGCCCGCTGCGTATGTCTTCGGCAAGCTGCGCACAGTGCTTTGCACCTTTGATGACTTGGAGAAAGGAGACTGGAGAAACCGGTTCGAAGGACCCGGAGCCAGCGAGTTCTAGCTGAAAAGGCTTGGAGCTAGAAGCGACCTTGCGCAAGTGCTCGAACACCTCTGCGCGGATTCCTTGGTCCACAGCTAGCGGGGGCATGAGGGTGACATGGGGAGGGACGCTAAGCGCCATTGGATCGCCAATTGCTTGCCTGATCTCGGTGATCTGTGCATTCCACGGTTCTGGCACCGCAATAACGACACCTAGCCATTCTTCATTGGTGGCTCGGTCGGGAAGAAACATTTGGCACCAGCCCCTAGTCTGCTCAGAGCCGTCGGCCAGAGCTGAGAGCATTCTACAGACAGTAGACCTCTCGCTAAACTTGAGGCTTGGCGAAAACCGCCGACGGGAGGATCATGACGGAGCAGAGGCCCTGGCTGGTTGTCGGGCTAGGAAATCCTGGTTCACGTTACGAAGACACCAGGCACAACGTTGGACGAGCCACCGTGGAGCTCTTGGGGCGGGAGCATGGCGCGAAGTTCAAGATGGATCGCAGCCAGACCATGGTTGCGCAGATCAAGGTTGGGCCCGTCGGCAGTCAGGTGCCACTCACCCTTGCCTACGCTCGGACCTTCATGAATGTTTCTGGGCCCGCCATTGCTGGGCTCGCTGCTAAGGAGAAAATCCCAGCCCAGAACCTCTTGGTAATCCATGACGACCTGGACCTGCCAGCGCACGTGCTGCGTTTGAAGCTGGGTGGCGGCTCTGGCGGTCACAACGGGCTGAAGTCCGTGAGTGCCGCCCTGAAAACCCCTGATTACGCTCGTCTTCGCATCGGGGTGGGCAGGCCCCCAGGTGCCATGGACCCTGCCGCTTACGTTCTAGCCAAGATTCGCGGCAAAGCACTGGAAGAGTGGCAGGTCACCTACCGGCTGGCCGCAGACGTCGTGGAGAGCGTTGCGATCCAAGGATTCACCAGGGCCCAGATGGAACTGCACTCAAAGGATGCTCGTTGAAACCGCTAGCACCGCTCTTGCCCAAGCTCCGGACTGACCCTGGGCTTGAGGTCGCTCTCCCGCAGATGAGCGAACCCGGCGAAGGCATACTGGTCTGCCCCAAAGGACTTCGCCCGGCTGTGATTGTGCTGGCTAGGGAGTCCAGAAAATCCCCCGAAAAGGGCCCGGTCGTTGTCGTCACTGCGTCGGGGCGCAAGGCGGAGCAGCTCGCGACGTCCCTTGGGGCGTGGACGGGAGGGGTCGAGGTGTTCCCTTCTTGGGAGACGCTCCCTCACGAGAGGCTCTCTCCCCAGGTGGACACGATGGCGCGCCGCGCCGCAGTACTTCGCAGGCTCGCGAAACCAGACCCGACGGCGCAAGGCGGAGGACCAATCTCCGTGCTGGTCGTCCCTCTACGGGCGTTCATGCAACCAATCATCGGTGGCCTAGCGGACATCGCCCCCGCCGTCGCGAAAGCTGGCGACGACCTGGATCGGGACGAACTGGTGGATAACTTGGTCAGTCTGGGCTACTCCCCAGTCGACCTGGTCGAATCCCGCGGGCAGGTGGCGGTCCGGGGCGGCATCGTTGACGTCTTTGTGCCCACCGCACCCCACCCTCTGCGCGTTGAGTTCTTCGGGGACCAGGTGGATGAAGTGCGCTGGTTCAACGTAGCTGACCAGAGAACAACCGAAATAGCGGACGCGGGCCTCTGGGCGCCCCCGGCCCGCGAGCTGCTGCTAACTCCGCAGATTCGTGAGAAAGCCCTGGAGGTTGGGCGACAATACCCAGCGGCAGCGGAACTTCTTGAGCTTGCGTCCGAAGGAATCTACGCTCCGGGACTCGAATCCCTCTCACCTTTGCTTGTAAACGGGATGGCGAGCCTCACGTCCCTACTGCCCCCCGGAACTCTCTATTTCCTGGACGAATCTGAAGAGGTGCGCACGCGGAGCGCGGACCTGATCACGACGGCTGAAGAGTTTTTGCAGGCCGCATGGGGGAGCGCGGCAGACGGCGGCAAAGCACCGATTGACTTGAAAGAGGGGTCGTTCGTCCCCCTGGAACAACTTTGGGGGACACCGGGAGGCACCTGGTGGTCGCTGACTACGCTCCCGCCGCCAGCGCTTGCGGAAGCTGAGGAGCAGGCTTTCGAAGGGAGTGAACAGCTTGACTTGCCTGCGGCGGGAGCACCCTCGCCAGCGCGCATCGTTTCGCCAACCCTGGTGCAAGTGGGTTCCCGCGAGGTGCGCCCCTACCGCGGCAACCTGGAGCGGGCATCTGCGGATCTAGCACAGCTTTCCTCAGCCGGTTGGGAAGTTGTCGTTACGGTCCCCGCGCAGGGAGCGGGACGGCGGATAGTGGCAGTTCTGGGCGAAGCGGACGTGGCCGCGAAGCTGGTGGAAAAGGCAGGCGAGGCACCCTCGTCGGTCATCTCGGTCCTGGTAGCAAACGCGGCAAACGGGTTCGTGATGACGGGTCTGAAACTTGCGGTGCTGACTGAAGCGGACCTGACCGGCCGTGTGGGCAGCTCCACGAAAGACATGCGAAAGATGCCGTCGAAACGTCGGGCTCGCATCGACCCCCTTACGCTGCATCCGGGAGATTACATAGTTCACGAACAGCACGGGATCGGGAAGTTCGTGGAGATGACGACGCGGAGCACACTGGACGCAAACGGTGTCCAAGTCCAACGCGACTACCTGGTGGTCGAATACCTCCCCTCAAGGAAGGGTCAGGCGCCGGACCGGCTCTACGTCCCCACTTCCTCACTGGACCAGGTTTCGCGCTACACCGGTTCCGACACGCCACGGCTTTCAAAAATGGGTGGGACTGACTGGGCGAAGGCTAAACAGAAGGCCCGCAAAGCTGTTCGCGAAATCGCGGCGGAGCTTGTGCGTCTCTACGCGGCCCGGACCGCGACGAAGGGTTATGCCTTTCCGCCCGACACCCCTTGGCAAAGGGAGCTTGAGGATGCATTCGAGTTCGTCGAAACACCGGACCAGCTGGCGACGATGGACGAAGTCAAGGCGGACATGGAGGCCAGTATCCCCATGGACCGGCTGCTGACCGGCGACGTCGGGTACGGCAAAACCGAGATAGCCGTACGGGCCGCGTTCAAGGCTGTCCAGGACGGCAAACAGGTTGCGGTCCTTGTGCCCACTACTCTGCTTGCTGAACAGCACTACGACACTTTCTCGGAACGCTATGCAGGTTTCCCTGTGACAGTTGCGACCCTGTCTAGGTTCTCCACCAAAAAGGAAGCCGCCAGGGTGAAAGAGGGCCTTGCGGACGGTTCCATCGACGTCGTTATCGGAACCCACACACTGCTTACGGGTTCCATCCAGTTCAAGGACCTGGGTCTGGTGGTGGTGGACGAGGAGCAGCGGTTCGGGGTTGAGCACAAAGAAACCCTCAAGGCTCTTCGCACCGACGTTGACGTCCTCTCAATGTCAGCAACACCCATCCCGCGAACACTGGAGATGGCGGTCGCCGGGATCCGGGAGATGTCGGTTCTTCAGACGCCACCCGAGGAGCGCCAGCCAGTGCTCACCTACGTGGGAGCGCATCAGGACGCGCAGGTTGCGGCAGCGATAAGGCGAGAAATGCTTCGCGACGGCCAGGTCTTCTACGTGCACAACAGAGTGGAATCCATAAACGGAGTCGCTGCGCACCTGCAGGAGCTGGTCCCGGACGCCCGCATCAGAGTCGCCCACGGAAAGCTGTCTGAGGCGGAGCTGGAGCGTGTCATCGTCGATTTTTGGAACCATGAGTTCGACGTGCTTGTCTCAACGACCATCATCGAGACCGGCCTAGACATTTCCAACGCGAACACGCTGATCGTCGACCGTGCGGACGCTTTTGGTTTGTCCCAACTTCACCAGCTGAGGGGCAGGGTCGGGAGGGGAGCGGAGCGGGCGTACGCCTACTTCTTCTACCGTCCCGACAAGGTTCTTTCCGAAACCGCAATCGAGCGTCTGCGGACAATCGCAACCAACTCGGATCTTGGGGCAGGCCTTGCCGTGGCGCAGAAGGACCTAGAGATTCGTGGTGCTGGGAACCTGCTTGGGGGAGCCCAGTCGGGGCATATCGACGGCGTCGGCTTTGACTTGTACGTGCGCATGGTTTCCGAAGCAGTCGCAGCGTTCAAAGGAGAGGGAACAAAAGACACTGGTGACGTCAGAGTTGAGATAGCGGTTGACGCCCACATTCCAGAAAACTACATTTCCGGGGAACGCCTGCGGCTAGAAACGTACGGGCGGATCGCAGCAATTGCGAACGACCAGGAAGAGCACGAACTAGCTGAAGAGTTGATCGACCGCTACGGCCCCGTTCCGAACGAGGTCGACCTTCTGCTTGAGGTTGCTCGTCTCCGGAGGAAACTTCGCGGGCGAGGCATCCGGGAGTTGATCACCCAGGGCAACTACTTGCGCATTGCCCCGATTCAGTTGAAAGAATCCCAGGCGATGAGGCTGCAGCGCCTTTATCCCGGATCTGTGATCAAGCCGGCGGTCCGCCAGGTGCTAGTTCCCCTCTCCCGGCCCGGACGTCTTGCAGAGCCAGTCCCAGAAGGTCGCGACTTGCTCCAGTGGATTGACCGGTTGCTTGACGGGGCGTTGAAAGTCGGCTGAGAGCCACCTCTTCTGCCCCCTCAAATGTGCAGTAGAATGGTGGGTGGCTTACTGAACTTCCAAGGAGACCCTGTGCCTAAGACTCCCCGTTTCTCAGCTGGCTCACTAGTTAGGGCTGCTGGGCTCTTCGTCGGTGGTCTAGCACTCAGCCTCTCACTTACCGCTTGCGAACCCACGTCTCACCCCGGGGCTGCTGCAGTTGTCGGTGGCCAAGAAATCTCGGAGCGGGACGTAACCGAAGCCATCGATGAGCTTCAGCCGGTCATGGGACAAGAAGTCACCAGGATCGCGATGGTGAACGCCCTAGTGGCTTCACAGATGTACATGGACGCGGCATCCGATCTGGGGATCGAAGTGACCGAGCAGCAGTTTAACGACGAAATGGCGCCCCAGCTGGAAGCACTAGGGGCAGACCCGTCCACCCTAGGTCACGCCAGCCGACTCATTTTTGAGCCGGGACTGGTAATGGAGTACGCGGCCACGGCAGGCCTTGAACACGAACTTGCAGAGCTTGCAGCAGAAGTTCCTTTTGAAATCAATCCCCGCTACGGCTCGGGTAACCCGCTGGTGGAGGGCATGTCGCTTGCCGAGCCACTTGCTGACAGCTTCCGGTAGGGGAACCCTGCCGAAAAACTTAGGAAACCACAACAACCAACCAAGGAGTAACACTGTGGCAATGATCGAAGAAATTCTGGCACGCGAGATCCTGGACTCTCGCGGAAACCCGACCGTGGAAGTTGAAGTGGTCCTAGACGACGGGGTAGGCGCTCGCGCCGCTGTCCCCTCGGGCGCATCAACCGGGGCATTCGAAGCGGTGGAACGCCGCGACGGCGACAAAGCTCGCTACCAGGGCAAGGGTGTTCAGGATGCCGTTGACGCAGTAATCAACGTTTTGGCCCCAGAGATCATTGGCATGGATGCTCGCGACCAGCGTGCTGTTGACCGTGCGATGCTCACCGTCGACGGAACTGCAAACAAGGGCAACGTTGGCGCAAACGCCATCCTTGGGGTTTCTTTGGCTGTGGCTAAGGCCGCGGCCGCATCCTCGGACCTCTCCCTCTACGAGTACGTTGGCGGACCGAACGCACACGTGCTACCGGTCCCTATGATGAACATCCTGAACGGTGGGTCCCACGCAGACACCAACGTCGACATCCAGGAGTTCATGATTGCCCCCATCGGCGCCCCGACCTTCCGTGAGGCGCTGCGCATGGGTGCAGAGGTGTACCACACCCTGAAGGACGTCATCAAGGAACGTGGCCTTTCAACAGGCTTGGGTGACGAAGGTGGGTTCGCTCCGAACCTAGATTCCAACCAGGCAGCGCTAGACCTCATCGTGGAAGCCATCAAGCGCGCCGGCTACGAACCCGGCAAGGACGTGGCGCTTGCACTGGATGTTGCAGCGACTGAGTTCTTCGAGGACGGCGCCTACATGTTTGAAGGCGAGCCGCGCAGCACCGACTACATGATCCAGTACTACGAGAAGCTGATTACGGACTATCCGCTGGTTTCTATTGAAGACCCCCTGTCTGAAGACGAGTGGGATGCTTGGAAGAAACTGACGGAAGCCGTGGGTGACCGGGTCCAGCTGGTGGGCGACGACCTGTTCGTTACGAACCCTGCGCGACTTGAAGTTGGCATTAAGGGCAGCATTGCGAACGCCCTTTTGGTGAAGGTGAACCAGATCGGGACTCTCACCGAAACCCTGGATGCGATCGAGGCCGCACATCGCGCTGGCTACCGCACCATGACCAGCCACCGAAGCGGTGAAACCGGCGACACCACTATCGCTGACCTGTCCGTTGCAACTAACTCCGGTCAGATCAAGACAGGCGCGCCTGCGCGCTCTGAACGAGTTGAGAAGTACAACCAGCTGCTCCGCATTGAAGAGAAGCTGGGAGAGGACGCGGTTTACGCAGGGGCGGACGCATTCCCCCGCGCTAACTTCTAGACTGCAAACCTGAGGTTTGACTCGCAGCTGAAGGCCGTCCCGCTTCGGGGCGGCCTTCAGGGCAATTCTGGGGGCGGTCCGCGCGCCAGGGCTCTTTGAGCTGAGGGGATGGAGCAGACTGAAGAACATGACTGACTTTCCTGGCTCGCTCCCCCCGGAGCGCCCGCAGCTGAGGTCAGGGACTGTACCTTCGCAGGAAGTCCGAGCAGCTCTTCCTCCGTCAGTGGCACCCCGCGCCAGGCCGCCTCGTCCAGTGCGCGTGCGAACTGAACCGAAAGAAGCCTCTGTTAGGCGCTCACCCCAAAGACCGCTGGCGAAACCGGTGAAAGCTCCCACCAAGGCGAAGGTGACTAAGCGTCCTAAGAGGCGTTTCAGGCTGGGCGGGCTGTCGCTTTCAGTGCGATTAATCGCGGCAGTGACGATTGTGGGTTTCTTGGCCCTCAACCTGATCCCGGTTGGGCTGCGCTGGTACAGCCAAGAACAGGAGTACCGGGCTGTGGAAGCTCAAGTGGAGGCAGCACGGCTGCGCAACTTGGAACTGGGGGACACGCTGGCGGCCTGGGAGGACCCCGACTACGTTGCCTCACAAGCCCGAACCCGACTCGGTTTTGCCTGGCCTGGCGAAACGCAGTACAGCGTCGTGGGGCTCCCAGAGCCTGATGGGGCCGGAGAGTCCGACGCTCTTGCCACGGATGGGGGCGAGGGCAGACCGTGGTCCAGCGTGATCATGCAGTCGATGATTGACGCTGACACGCCTGCGGCATCTAGAGACCTTGACGCTATGATCGCTGAGATCGGCGCCCAATAGCGGCGGCCGACGGTGTTGCTTTTCGAGTTAGATGGGAACGGTGAGTTGACGCACAAGTGGGACCCTGCAGCGGGGTGGACAAGACGTGATTATCAGCTTGTTGCCGCTGACCTAGGCCGACCCCCGCGTGGCGTGGTCGGCGTTGCAGCTCGCTGCAGCTGTGGGCATCCGCTGGTTGTCATAACCGAGCCTCGCCTGCCGGACGGCACCCCCTTTCCAACCACCTACTATCTAACAGACTCCACTCTTGCGGCAGCTTGCTCAAGACTTGAGGCAGATCACCTGATGGAGCGCTACAACGACCTCCTCGCTAAGGACGCTCTACTCGCTGAGGCCTACGCGCTCGCCCACCAGGACTACCTCGCGGCCCGCGAACACCTGGGCGAAGTGCCAGAAATCCAGGGCGTTTCCGCGGGCGGCATGCCGACCAGGGTGAAATGCCTCCACGCACTGGTCGCGCACTCTCTGGCGGCTGGGCCCGGGGTGAACCCGATCGGTGACTTCGCGCTGCAAGAGCTTAGGGATCGAGGGGAGTGGAGCCAGGGAGTCTGCTTCGGACACACTGAACCCGAAGATTCCAAGACTGTGGCTGCAATCGATTGCGGGACAAACTCCATTCGGCTGCTGATCGCCGAGACTGGCCCAGGTTTTTTGCGTGACCTGGTGCGGGAGATGGTCATCACGCGGCTGGGCCAAGGGGTGGACCAGGCTGGCGTGTTGGACCCAGAAGCGATTGAGCGGACACTCAGCGCTGCGCGGATCTACGCCCAGCAGATCCAGCAAAATGACGTGCAGGCAGCCAGGTTTGTAACGACGTCGGCGTCGCGCGACGCAGCGAACCGTGACGACTTTCTGGTGCCTATCGAGGAGATCACGGGCCTGGTACCGCAGGTCCTGAGCGGCACCGAAGAAGCCGAACTTTCTTTCAAAGGAGCTTTGTCGGCCCTGCCAGAAGGCCTTGAGCCCCCCTACCTCTTGGTCGACATCGGGGGAGGTTCAACGGAGTTTGTTCTTGGGACCGAGCACGCTGACCAGGCCGTGTCCATCGACATGGGTTCGGTCCGGGTCACGGAACGGTTCGGAGGCGACCCCTGGACACCGGAGAAGGTTCGGGCTGCAAGGAAATGGATTTCTGAGCAGATCGACGCTGCGGCCGGGGTCGTTGACTTCGATGCAGTCCGAACAATCGTGGGAGTCGCAGGGACTGTCACGACGATCGGGGCGCTGATCGCGGGAGTCGAGCAGTATGACCCCGCGAAAGTGCACGGGCAAATACCAAGCCAAGAAGAGTGGCGAAGGTCCATCAGTTTCATGGTGAACGCGCCAACTTTGGACAAGGCAGCTCTACCTTTCATGCCCGAAGGGAGAGCAGATGTGATCGCTGGAGGCTCCTTGATCTGGGAACAGGTCCTGTCCCGTTTCGGGGTCCTTGACGGGGACAGGGTCACCGCAGTGATCTCTGAGCACGACATTCTGGACGGGCTCGCTCTTTCCCTGGCATAGGTCTCAGCCACGCGCGTTGGTAGCATTGCTTGGACAAGGCGCTCGGCACGAAGCAGGCAGGGCCCCCATAGCCCAATGGCAGAGGCAGTCGACTTAAAATCGATCAAGTGTGGGTTCGAGTCCCACTGGGGGCACAGGCCTTTGAACGGAGACAAGAATGAGCAACCCAGTTTTTAACAAGCTTGAGAAGGAATGGAAGCAGCCGGTGGCTCCGGGCACCCCCGCCTCTAGCCAAACCGCGCCCGCTTACGACCAACGCGCTTTCCAGGCTGCCCAAGCTGCGTACCGTGCACCCTCCGCGGACGCGGTCGACGCGGGCCGAATGACCTATGACGATGTGATCGTAAAGACGACCATCGCCCTTGCTACCGCGTTTCTTTTTGCTGCACTCTCATGGTGGGTGACTGAACGAAACCCGGAACTCGGCGTCATCCTGATGACGGTGGGCATCATTGCGGGACTGGTCCTTGCAATGGTCAACATCTTCTCTAAGAAGATCCGACCAGCTGCGGTGCTTGCCTACTCCGCTCTGGAAGGCGTGGCACTGGGTGCACTGTCCTACGTGGTGAACGCGAGTCTTCCCGGCGTTGTGCTCCAAGCTGTTGTTGCAACCTTCGCCGTCTTCGGGGTTACCCTGGCTCTCTTCGCGTCAGGCAAGGTCCGCAACTCCCCGAAGCTCCAGAAGTTCGCGTTGATCTCGCTTCTGGGCCTGATCTTCTCAAGGCTGTTCATCTGGCTTCTTGGCCTGATCGGCCTGCCGATTTCAGGTCTCTACGGTGCCACCGTTCTTGGCATCCCCCTCGCAGTCTTCGTCTCAGTGTTCGCGGTGGTTATTGGCGCAATCTGCCTGATCTCAGACTTTGACCAGGTGAAGGTAGGCGTTGAGAGAGGCGTGCCCGCCAAGTTCGCTTGGGCCAGCGCGTTCGGGATCATGGTCACCCTAATCTGGCTCTACGTGGAAATCCTGAACATCCTTTCAAGGATGAACTCGCGTTAGTCTTGAAACGCAATTTCCGCCAGACAAACCGGAAGGAACCTCATGGAAAACATTGAAGTCGTCGGCGAAATGGGTGAAAAGCCCACTTTGACCTTCTCCTCGGCGGTAGCTTCTCCAGAACTGCAGGTTGAAGTGCTGGTTGAAGGTGACGGCCCTGTTGTAGAGCCTGGCGACCAGATCATTTGCAACTACCTGGGCCAGGTTTGGAACGGGAACGTTTTCGACAACTCCTATGACCGTGGTGCGCCGCTGGACTTCCAGATCGGGGTGGGAATGGTCATCCGTGGGTGGGACGACGGCCTAGTCGGCCAACGAGTTGGCTCGCGTGTTCTGCTGTCCATCCCATCTGACCTGGGCTATGGCGACCTTGGGGTCCCTCAGGCAGGCATCAGGGGCGGCGATACTCTGGTATTCGTGACCGACATCCTGGGAATCAAGTAGGCGTCACGCCCGCGGGGCAAGTCCCCGCGGGCAACTGACTCCGTTGAACCCGTGGTTGCAGTATCCGTCCGGGTTCTTCTCCAAGTAGCGCTGGTGGTAGCTCTCCGCCATGAAAAAACGCGGGGGCGGGGGCGCGTGGACTTCCGTCACGATGGTTCCGTAGCCGCGCCGGGTCAGTTCCTGCTGGTACTTTTCCAGGACCGCGAGTGCTTTTCGGTACTGTTCAGGGCTCGTTGTCCAAACTGCTGAGCGGTACTGCGTGCCCCGGTCATTCCCCTGCCTGTTCAGCGTTGTTGGGTCGTGGTTCTCAAAGAACGTCGCGACCACTTCCGCTGTAGGGGCGATTCTGGGGTCGTACGTGACGCGGACAGTTTCTGCGTGTCCGGTAAGGCCTGAACACACCTGGGCGTAGGTAGGGCTCGCTGTCGTTCCGCCCATGTAGCCGGTAGCGGTTGAAACGACCCCTGGAAGACGCCAAAGGATTCTTTCTATTCCCCAGAAGCAGCCGCCTGCAAGGTAGATGGTCTCAAGCGTTTTTTCAGCAGTTTCGTTACCCATGGACACCCACGATCTCTTTTCGAGCCTTGAGTGTATGCCGGTCCTCCCTAGTTTGGAAGCGCCGGAAGAAGGGTCCATGAGGCTAGTTCCAACTAGAGTAGGGGAAAAGGCGAAAACGGGGTGGCTGGCATGGAAACTCCAGACAAGCAGGGCTCCGAAGGCCACTCAGAGCGGCTAGAGGCGCCCCCCGTCAGAGAACGAGCCGTTTCAGCGGTGACGTTGCCGGTGCGCGTCGCTGCAGCTTGGTCGTGGCGCGTGCTCCTGATCATTGCCGCTGTCGCCACTGGAATCTATTTCCTGTCCTATGTCTCGCTACTGGTTGTCTCCTTCCTTGTCGCTCTGCTGTTCGCGGCTCTTCTTGAGCCCGTCGTCAGTTTCCTGAAGCGTTCCTGGAAGATGGGGCGGACGGGCGCTGCTGCTGTCGGGCTCTTGTTCGGATTGGTGATCCTGATTGCCCTTCTAGCGCTGGCCCTAACGCAGTTGATCCGCCAGCTGCCGGCCCTACTGACCCAAACGGCAGACGGTTTTGACGAGTTGTTAGGGTGGATCGCGGATGGGCCGCTGGCGTCGCAGTCGCTGGCGTTTCAGGACTGGCTTACCGACTTACAAGGATCCCTTGGCAACCTGTTTCAGCAATACGGCTCAAGCATTGCCATGGGGGCGTTCCGACTGGCGTCGGGAACACTCACTGTCTTATCGGGGTCGCTGCTGATGCTGTTCACCCTGTTCTTTCTGCTTCGTGATGGTCGTCAGATGTGGATAGTAGTGGTGCGGTCGCTTCCCGCCGCCTGGCGAACACCGGTTAACGAGGCAGCTATCCGAGGGTGGGTCACGCTGGGGGAGTACGTGCGCACCCTCATCAAGGTCGCCGCGATCGACGCGGTTGGTATCGGTCTTGGGGCTTTTGCTTTGGGTGTCCCTCTTGCTGTTCCCATCGCAGTCTTGGTCTTCCTGTGTTCGTTCATCCCGATTCTTGGGGCCATCGCGTCGGGCGCCACCGCCGTGATGATCGCGCTCGTGAACAACGGGGTGAAGGCGGCCATCATCATGTTCGTGATAGTCCTGGCTGTCCAGCAACTCGAAAGCTACGTCCTCCACCCATGGATGATGGCGCACGTTGTTGCGCTTCACCCGCTCGTGGTAGTCCTTGCTGTGGTCGGAGGGGGAGCAATAGCCGGAATCCCAGGGGCGCTATTCGCCGTGCCTCTACTGGCTTTCTTGAATGTGACCTTCATGTACCTACACGGTCACGACCCCTATCCAGGGCTAGCCGAAAACCCAGAGCGGCCGGGTGGACCGCCCGGCTCACTGGACAAGCAGATCAAGGCTTCTTACCGGACGTACACGCGCACCGTCGTCGATGAATCCAAGGTCGCGAAGAAGGTCCGCGCCAAAGCCCAGGCCAGAGCCGAAGTCAAGGGACACGTCTTGATTGGACCAGGCCTTGAGGCGAGCGGACTCAGCTCACCGGGCGGACAGGCCGTCCCGGTGAACCCGCCCAAACACGAGGTCGACCCAGAAGCGAGTTGAGTTCTCAGCCGGTGAAGGGTTTCGCGGAGACGATCTTGACCTTGAGCACTTTCCCCGAGGGCGTCTTGTAAGAGACCGTTTCTCCTTCAGCAACACCCAAGATTGCTTTACCAAGCGGCGCCGTTGGGGAGTAGACGTGGATTCCCAGGTTTTGCCCGGCGTCCCGGGCGCCAAGCAAAAATTCTTCCCGGTCTCCGTCTATCTCTGCGACGACAACCATTCCTTGCTCCACGACCCCGTCGTCAGCAGGAGTTTCGCCCACTTCAACGGTGCGGAGTAGCTCCTCAAGCTGCAAGATACGAGTTTCGTTCATCGACTGCTCTTCGCGGGCAGCCTGGTAACCGCCGTTTTCGCTGAGGTCTCCCTCTTGTCGAGCGGCTTCAATAAGATTCGCGATGTGGGGGCGCCTCACCTTAGAGCGTTCTTCAAACTCGCTCTGGAGGGCCTCAAACTGCGACTGCGTTACCCAAGTTTTCTCTGTCATGACCTGATCTTAGTCCTGCTCCTAAAGCACGGCCAGGTAAGTTGAAACGCACTGGCAGGCCCAGGCGAACACCGTAAATAGGTGAAAAAGCTCGTGAAAACCAAACCAGCCAGGCACGGGGTTCGGTTTCTTCAGTGCGTACGCTACAGCGCCTAGCGTGTAGAAAACACCGCCCGCCAGGAGCAGGATCACGACGGCGGGGCCGCCGTTCACCCAGAGAGTGGGCAAATACCAGATGGCTGTCCAGCCAAGCACCACGTAGATGAGCGTGTTGAGCCAACGTGGCGCGTTCGGCCAGAACAGCGACACTGCTATTCCTAGTACTGCGCCCGTCCAGATGATCACCAGCAGCGTCGTGCGCTGGGTTCCCTCAAGGAGCCCAACCGCGAGCGGGGTGTACGTCCCGGCTATCAGCAGGAAGATGTTGGCGTGGTCCATGCGCCTGAGGGCCATCTCAAAGCTAGGCCGCCAGTAGAAGAGATGATAGGCAGCCGAGACACCGAATAGGATGAACGAGGCTGCTAGGTAGATCGCGCTTGCCCACTTCAGTGCTGGGGTCGGTGCTAGTGCAACTAGGACGATCGCTGCGGCAAGCGAGAGCGGGGCTGCGACAAAATGAATCCACCCGCGTAGGCGTGGCTTTCGTGCGACGGGGTGGCCTGGAATCCAGGCGATTGGTTTCGTCGATGCAACCCGCATAAGACCTCTTTTCGACTCGAACACTACGCTCTTTTGCGACGGATCGCAGGGACCTCTTCTCAAAACAGAAGTAACCTGTGGTTAGCATCAAGGGGGTCATGTGAGCGGGAACCTGCTTTACGAGATGTATGAGTACCGCTTGGCGCGCTCGCTACCCCGCGGAAAAATGCCGCAGCACATCGGCGTGATCTTGGACGGAAACCGAAGATGGGCGAAGTCGGAGGGGTCCCCGGCTAGTGAAGGACACCGGGTTGGGGCCTCCAAAGTTGTCGAATTCTTAGCGTGGGCTGAGGAGGTCGGCGTCAACATCGTGACTCTTTGGATGTTGTCCACCGACAACATGTCCCGGGACCCAGCGGAGGTGGCGGAGCTGCTGGAGATCATTGGGAGAACGGTGGATGACCTGGCCGAACAGCAGCGCTACCAGATCCGGATCGTGGGCGATAAGGAGCTGTTCCCGGCTGAGTTCGCTGACCGGATCGATGCGGCCGTTGCTAGAACACAAGACTTGGAAGCGCAGCTGGTGGTCAATGTTGCGGTGGGTTACGGAGGACGCAAAGAACTCGTTGATGCAGTCCGCTCGCTCCTTAGGGAAGCGGAAGAGCAGGGGCGTTCGATCTCAGACGTGGCGGAAACTCTAAGCGATCAGGACATAACTGAGCATCTGTACACGCGCGGGCAGCCTGACCCGGATCTCATAATCCGGACTTCGGGGGAGCAGAGACTCTCTGGTTTCATGCTGTGGCAGTCAGCGCACTCGGAGTACTACTTCAGTGACGTCTACTGGCCTGACTTTCGCAGGGTCGACTTTCTCCGTGCACTCCGGTCGTACACGCAAAGAGAGCGCCGCCTGGGGAAGTAAGGAGCCTTTCACTTTCCCACTAGTGCTCGTCTGGTTCTGGTTCGTCTTCCAGGTCGTGCAGGAAGTCGCGGGCCCAGTCGTCGATCGTGTGTTTCCAAACCTGCCGTTGCATGGCGCGCATCCGTTTGGCGCGTTCCGCGTACGGGTCTGTTACGGCCTGCATGATCGCTTCCTTCATGCCGTCCAGGTCGTATGGGTTCACCAGGTACGCACGCTTGAGTTCCCTAGCGGCCCCGGCAAACTCAGAGAGCACTAGCGCCCCGGCCCGACCCGGGTGGCAAACGATGTATTCCTTCGCCACCAGGTTCATGCCGTCACGCAAAGGGGTGACGAGCATGACGGACGCGATGCGATACATAGCGGCCATGGTTTGCCTTGAGAAACCGCTGTGGCGGTAGGAGATGGCGGGGCGCCCAACTCCGCCTACCTGAGAGTTGATCCTGCCTACCAACTGGTCGATGTCGTCGCGCAGAACCTTGTACTGCTCAACGTCCTCGCGTGACGGGGTAGCAACCTGAAGAAAGACTGTGTCTTCCGGGTCCAACTGACCGGACTCGAAAAGCTCCCCAACGGCACGGATACGCTGGCGCAGGCCCTTAGTGTAGTCAAGCCTGTCGGCGCCAAGCAGGACATTTTTGGGTCTACCGAGTTCTTCAAGAAGCGCTTCGGCTTCGGCCTTAACTTCTGGGGATTCAGCGAGTTCGTGGAATCCTTCAACGTCAATAGAGATCGGGTATGCCTTCGCCTTGCAGATGTGCTGGTCTGACACCAGGACAGTTGAGCGATCCACCTTGCAGTCGGTCAGTTTCCGGACAACCCGTAGGAAGTTTCGCGCACCGGCCGGGGTCTGGAAGCCCGCCAGGTCCGCCCCGAGGACCCCTTCCACCAGTTGTTTCCGCCAAGGCATCTGCTCAAAAAGTTCCACGGGAGGGAACGGGATGTGCAGAAAGAAGCCGATTTTGAGGTCGGGGCGCAACTCCCGCAACATCTGGGGGACAAGCTGAAGCTGGTAGTCCTGAACCCACACCGTCGCTCCGCCTCCAGCGACTTTCGCGGCGGCCTTAGCGAACCTCTCGTTGACAGTCTTGTAGGCATCCCACCATTCTCTGTGGAACTCAGGGAAAGCCACCGAGTCGTGGTAGAGGGGCCAGAGGGTGGAGTTCGAGAAGCCTTCGTAGTACTCCTCAACTTCCTGCTCGCTGAGAGCGACCGGCACCACTTGGTATCCGTCGTGGTCAAAGGGCTTTAATTTCTCGTCGGGCGCGCCTATCCAGCCCACCCACGCACCCCCCTTGTTTCTCATCAGGGGCTCTAGTGCGGTGACCAAGCCCCCAGGGGCCGTGCGCCACGTCGTCTCCCCTTCATCATTGGTGGTGCGGTCGACCGGTAGACGGTTGGCAACCACCACGAACCTAGGGCCGGATTTGCGGGACCTTGACAAGGGAACTCCTCAGTTTGACTGTTTTCACGCTACCTGTTTGCGGTGGCCCAGTCATCTCCTGCCCGCGCACTTGCTTCTGGCAAGGTGGAGTAATGAACGAAAAATGGAAGGCGAACGCCACAGGGCAACAGTTCGCCGCGCTTTTAGCCGCGCAGCCGGACCAGGCGCTGCTGGTCTTCGATTTTGATGGAACCCTAAGCGAGATTGTCCCGAACCCGCCTGACGCCAGGATTGTTCAGGCGTCTGCTGACGCGATTGCCAGGCTTGCTGGCGTGGGTGTCCGCGTCGCGATCATTTCGGGGCGGCCCGTCGCCACACTGCTTGAGCTGTCGGGTGCAAAGGACCGTCCTGGCTTCGAACGCGCCATCATTTTTGGCCACTACGGCGCTGAAAAGCTGGATCGTGAGACCGGGATCGAATCTTCCCCTGATCCGCCGGTCGGCGTTTCTCAGGCCAAGGAGAGCCTGAGACCTATTGCGGACCGCTACCCCGGCGCTCACCTTGAAGACAAAGGTCTTGCCGTCGCCCTGCACCTGCGGCAGACCACTCACCCTGAGCAAGCATTCAAAGAGGTGGAAGGTGAGGTGAGGCAGGTCGCCGCCCAAACCGGCTTGGTGGTGGAACCGGGCCGGTACGTCTGGGAGCTTCGCGCCGCAAGCATCGATAAAGGGCAAGCACTGCAACAGCTCCTTGATGACTTAGAGCCCACTGCGGTGGCATTCGCCGGGGACGACCTGGGGGACTTGCCGGCCTTCCGTGTCTTGAAAGAGCACACTGGACCTCAACTGAAGTGTTCGGTGGTGTCTGCCTCACCGGAAACCCCTGGTCTTCTTCCACTCGCGGACGTGCTGTGCGACGGTCCGAAAGGGGTCGCAGCCTGGCTCCTCTCCCTAGCCGACCTCGTGGACGCTTCGTCAACGCCACTATGAGATTCCCCAAGAGTGGCGTCTTGTGGCGGGACTTGGTGCTCTTGTCGGGGGTATGGTCTAGATTTGTGACGGTGTAATTAAGGTGCCGCGCATCCCGGTGGCGCCAGCTTCAGGTGGCGTTCTGACGGAGCGCGCCGATTAGGCGAAGGTTGGCTAACTTGAGTACGGACAGTGCAGGTTTATCCGACAGTTCTTCAGTACCCCAGCAAGGAAAGAAGACTCAGCATCACTCTGGCAGTGCCCCGCGTCTTAGACGGGCGATGCCACTGGATGCCCTCTCGTGGGTTATCGCCATTGTTTTTGCTGGTCTGTTGAGGTTCGACTTCCACGCGAAGTCGCTGGACTGGGAGGGCATTGCCTGGTTGGCGTTGCTGGCGGTGGTCCTGCAGCTTCTGCTTGGTTGGGCTTTTTATGCTTCCCGTGGGGCGCATCCGTTGGCGTCCTTCGAAGGGGCTTTGGATCTGGCCCTGACGGTCTTGCTGGTTGGGGCACTCACCTGGCTCGCGGCGATCATCTGGCCTGGTGTGTTCAGTGTTCCGCGTAGCGTGCCTGTCGTTGCTACCGTGTTGGTTCTGTTGCTGACTGCGGGCTACCGCATGTTGTACCGGTTTTTTGCTAGCCGCCAGCCACGACCCGTTGCGAAGAAAACTCCGGTGATCATCTATGGTGCGGGCTACGTTGGGGATCACTTGGCTCGTTTGCTGACTACGGACTCTGTAACTCATTTGGAGCCTGTGGCGTTCTTGGATGACGATCCAAAGAAGGCTCGCCTTAGGATGCATGGTGTGCCTGTGGTGGGCTCCCTTGATGATTTGCGGGCGGTCAGGCTTGAGACTGGTGCGCAGACACTGATCGTCGCGATCGGGAATCCCAGTCCGGCGTTGCTGACCCGGGTAGAGGAGTTGGCAACCCCTCTTGGCGTCAAGGTACAGGTGATGCCGCCGACAGAAGAAATGCTGCGTTCAGGGGTTCACACGTCGGGGCTTCGTGACCTGTCGGTTGAGGACCTTTTGGGACGCCCAGTTGTTGACACCAACGTTTCTCAGATCGCTAGCTACTTGAACGGCAAGAAGGTCCTAGTCACGGGAGCTGGGGGTTCCATCGGGGAGCAGCTCTGTGTAGAGATACAGAAACACGGGCCGAAAGAACTGATTTTGCTGGATCGGGATGAGACTGGGCTGCAGCAGGCAGAGATCAGGGTGCGTGGCGATGGGCTTTTTGACTCGAACGCTACCGTCCTTGCCGACATTCGCGACAAAGAGGCTCTGACGGGCGCCTTCTTGGAGCGCAAGCCTGACGTTGTTTTCCATGCTGCCGCGCTCAAACACCTGCCAGCCTTGGAACGTTATCCCGATGAGGCTTGGAAAACGAACGTTCAGGGCACTCAGAACGTGATTGATGCTTGCCAGGCTGCCGGCGTCAAAACCTTGGTTAACATTTCTACTGATAAGGCGGCAAACCCGAGTTCTATTCTGGGGCTTTCGAAACGGATCGCGGAGCGTTTGGTTGCGTCGGCCGATATGGAGGGGGACTCCCGGTACCTTTCGGTGCGTTTCGGGAACGTGATTGGTTCCCGCGGGTCGATGCTCCCTACTTTCTACCAGCTGATCGAAGAAGGTCGTGACATCACGGTGACTCACCCTGACGTAACCCGCTACTTCATGACAATCCCGGAGGCCTGCCAACTGGTGTTGCAAGCTGGCGCGATCGGACGCAGGGGCGAAGTGCTGATCCTGGACATGGGCGAACCCGTGCGGATCCTGGACATCGCGACCAAGATGATCTCCCTGTCAGGCAAGGACCTAAAGGTCCGCTTTACCGGCCTGCGTGAAGGCGAGAAACTCCACGAAGACCTGCACGCGATCAACGAGTCCCACGACACGCCATTCCACGACAAGATCTCCCACTCCACGGTGAACACCATCCTGGTAGAAGGTTTGACCAAGGACGTGTGGGACGGTTTTGTTGCAACGGAACCGGAAGAGCGCGCAGTCCAAGCTGCCGAAAGCATGCAAAAACTGCAAGAAGAACTCGCAAAGTCGGAGCGCGACGCCCAGTAGCCGGCGCCGCGCTAATTTGGCAGTTACCTTCCTAGTTCGTGCGCCCAGGGCGGGTTCGCGCCTTGACGTTGCACGACGATGTCGGCGAGCTCTGCGGCTTCTTGCAGGATTCTGCGTAGGTCGTGGCCTGTCAGCGCCCTCAGCTTTTCGCGACCTTCTGCTCCGCGGATGCCGCGCCGCCAAAGAGCGTCAATGAGTCCGCCCATGAACGTGTCACCGGCTCCAACGGTGTCGACCACCTTCACGGGTGCTGGGGCTACAGATGAGCGGAGGTCTGAGCCTAGGAAAGCCATTGGCCCTTGCTTCCCTCGGGTCACCACAAGGAGGGGCAAGTCAAAACGTTCGATCCAGTCCAATGCGGCCTGCTCTGCCGTCTTGCCCGGGTACAGCCATTCAAGGTCCTCATCTGACGCTTTCACGACGTCGGCACGCGAAACGAC
>ERZ1032852.3-NODE-3-length-68527-cov-10.990244_pt1 | contig 68527 bp, 53 predicted proteins | sample MGYA00516689_ERZ1032852 | MGnify/ENA primary metagenome ERZ1032852 (study PRJEB33719, sample SAMN04262499) | wastewater metagenome | biome: rural village; feature: composting latrine chamber; material: composting feces with ash | place: El Salvador | collected...
CCATGCGCTTCAAACGAATACGAACTGCCACTTGAGTGGTTTCTCCCTACTTGGATTTTGAGGCGCCGCCAAATCGGTGGGTGTCGATTCTTAGGAGCCTTCATTTGTCGCGGCAGGCGCATAGAGAGGGCACACGTCTGCCGAGTACAACGGTCCATTGTAGCGATGCGCGGCCCGCAAACCCAACGGCTGAATGAACAAAAAGGGCTCTCTTGCGGTGCAATCGGTCACGACCCGGCCCGATCTTGACCCTCCCGCCCGGTTAGGAAGCGCAATAGGCCACACTAGATGCATGACTGTTACACCCGACTTGACTACGAACCTTTCCAGAATCTCCTTGGCTGCCGCTCAACATGTCGCCCCGTATCTGCGCTCAGTTGCGCGCACTTCTCCGGAAACATACACGAAGCGCGACATCCACGACCCCGTGACTGTGCATGACAGACACGTCGAAAAGCAGCTCCGCTCCATTCTGGGTGCCGCTGTGCCGGGTTCACGAGTGCTGGGTGAGGAATACGGCGAGGAGACCCTGCCCTCTCCGACCGTGGAAGAGACCGCTGCGTTAAAGACCATTTTGGGGGACGAGGAATCCCTAGCCGCACTTCAAAATGTCGCGGAGCTGGGGAAACGTATCCGGTGGATAGTTGATCCAATCGACGGCACCGCGAATTTTGCTTCTGGAATGACCTATTTCGGCACCTCAATCGCCGCGGAGTTGGACGGGAAAGTGGTGGCAGGAGTTGTCACAATCCCGTGTATGTTCGAGGCGTTCGTGGCAGACGCTCACCGCTTCTGGCATGTTGATCGCGACGGCCGTGAAACACCTCTGACGGCTGATGGCCCCTCGGAGGAAAACCAGGCCCTAATTGCTTCCTACTATCCGGGCATTTCCGCCTACGAGGAAAATATGGAGAAGGCTGCTCGCCGCGAACGCACCCTCCTCAGCACCTACTCCACGCTCCGCCGGCCAGGTGCTGCAGCGTTGGATCTGGCGCAGGTGGCAGCCGGCTGGATTGGGGTGTCTATGGGGGTTTCGTTTGGGCCGTGGGATGTGGCTGCCGGTCTCCACATGGTCCGAGTTGCGGGAGGCAATGTTCTAAATCTCCAGATGGGTACTGATTTGCCCGACGGATTGCGCCCAGCCCAGGTATCCTCGGGAAGAAATCTCGACGCAGTGACGGCGAAAGGGATTTTGTACGAGGTGGAGAAGGAAGTCCTGGGCAACCTGTAGGCCACCACGGCAGCTGTACACCCGGCACGCCACGGCTTGCCACCCAAGAAGGCGGTCTAAATCAAGATTCCGTTCGCCACGATTCCAATTGGGGCGCTCCAAACGCCCGCGTTCGCGGAAGGATCTTGGTCGAAGATCAGGAAGTCAGCCGGGGCCCCCTCCGATAGGGAGTCAAGCCCCAGAAAATCCCGGGCACCCCAGGTGGCCGCGGCGAACGCTTGCGACGTGGGCATCCCCCACTTCACCCACCGCTGAACTTCCTCCACGACGGAGCCGTGGGGTTGGTAGCCCCCAGCATCGGAACCCGGAAGGATTTGCACTCCTGAGTCCAACAGGTCCTGAAACCACTCGTGGCGGCGCTTATACATCGCAGTCATCGTGTGTGCGTAGACGGGATATTTTGCCTGCCCGGCGGCCGCAAACTCGGGGAACTTCAAGACTTGAGAGGTTGTTGGGATAACCGGGATTCCGGCGGCCATGGCCTGGCCCATCTGTTGTAGCGTCATGCCGCTGCCGTGTTCGATTGAGTCAACGCCGGCAGCCAGCAGGTCGTCGATGGCCGCATTCGAGAACGTGTGAACAGCAACCCTGGCGCCCTCCTGGTGCGCGGCCTCAACAGCGGCTATCAGTTCTCCCCTGGTCCAAAGTGGTTTCAGATCGGACCGGTTTCCCTCCGACCTGTCAATCCAGTCGCCCACCAGTTTTACCCAGCCGGTTCCGCGTCTGGCTTGCTTGCGCACTTCGGTAACGAGCAAACCCAGGGTGTCGTCAGGGTTATCCGAGGGCACCTCATCCGCCACACCCCTGATATACCTCTTCTCAAGGGCAATGTGCTTGCCAGAGTCAACAACAATCGGACGATGATACGGGAGGGCATCAAGTGGAACTGGAATGGGTGTTCCCGGCTGCCGGATCGCGAGCACTCCGGCCTGGATTTCTGTCAGAGCGTTCTTCCTGATCAGGTCGAGGTCAGCCTGCTTTTCAGGATCGATTGCTAGATGGCAGTGCAAATCCACGAAAGCGGGGGTGATCCAGACTTCACCATCAGGTTCGGGCTCATCAGCGACTGGTTTCAAATACACCTTGTCGCCGCGGACTTGAACTTCCCCGTACAACCAGCCGGGATTGTCCCCCGTGGATGAGCGCCAAAGCACCCACCCACGGCGAGCAAAACCCACTGGCTCCACCGCCGGAGGTGTCAACGTCCTTGGCCCAGCAAACGCTTCAAGTCGTCTGGAAGGTCGTCAAGGGATTCCCTACTAACCTGCGGCGTGGGTTGCGCAGGCGCACCCAGGCCAAACGCGGAGCCAGGCTGAGATGCTGGTTTGTTGCGTTGCGAGGCGGGCAGCATTGCTTCTAGCTCCTGCTGGCGACGTTTCGCGGGGTTACCGGATCGCGCCTTCTTCTTGGCCCGGCGCTGCCTGGCCGCGGCCGCCCGCTGCTGCTGACGTACCGCAGCACGCCCGGATCCTCCTCCGCCCCGTGCTGCTGCAGCGAAATCAGGCATCGCTCCGCCTGAGCCAGCGCCACCCATTTGGGCCATCATCTTACGTGCGGCGTCAAAACGCTTCACCAACTGGTTCACCTCAGTGACCGTGGTGCCGGAGCCGCGCGCAATCCTCTGTCGTCTTGAACCGTTCAGGATCTTAACGTCGGCTCTTTCTGCCGGAGTCATGGACCGCACAATCGCTTCGATCCGGTCAACGTCACGATCGTCGAAGTTCTCGAGTTGATCGCGCATCTGCCCCATCCCCGGCATCATGCCCAGGATCTTTTTCATGGAGCCAAGCTTGCGAACCTGTTGGAGTTGGGTGAGGAAGTCATCAAGCGTGAGATCACCGGACATGACCTTTTCGGCCATCTTCTCCGACTGCTCTTGGTCAAACTTCTTCTCCGCCTCCTCAATGAGGGTGAGGATGTCACCCATATCCAGGATTCGGCCGGCCATGCGGTCAGCATGGAAGCGTTCGAAGTCATCCAAGCCTTCGCCCGTTGAGGCAAAAAGAATCGGTGCGCCGGTTACCCCGCGAACGGAAAGCGCTGCGCCACCGCGCGCGTCACCGTCCAGTTTTGACATCACAACGCCGGTAAAGCCGACCCCGTCACGGAAAGCAGTGGATGTTTGGACTGCGTCTTGACCGACCATCGCATCAAGAACAAACATGGTTTCATGCGGATTAACAGCGTCGCGGATGTCACGCGCCTGCTGCATCATCTCTTCATCGACGCCCAGACGTCCGGCGGTGTCAACGATGACGACGTCAATGCCGTTCTCTATTGCATGTTGGAGTCCGCTCCGGGCGACCTCGACGGGATCTCCCACCCCGTTACCCGGCTCGGGTGCCCAAACCTCAACGCCCGCGCGGTCACCGATAACCTCAAGTTGGGTGACAGCGTTCGGTCGCTGCAAGTCGGAAGCGACAAGCAAAACCGAGTGCCCGTTTTCGCGTAGCCACTTGCCCAGTTTGCCCGCAAGCGTGGTCTTACCCGCGCCCTGCAAACCCGCAAGCATGAAGACCGTTGGTCCACGTTGCGCAAAGGTCAGTTCACGGGTTTCCCCGCCCAGGATTTCAACCAGTTCGTCGTTTACGAATTGAACAACCTGCTGGCCTGGGTTTAGCGCTTTGGAACGCGCAGTTCCGTACGCCTTTTCCCGGACGCTGTTCGTGAACTGCCGAACCACCGGAAGCGCCACGTCAGCATCAAGGAGAGCGCGCCGAATCTCCCCGAGAGTTTCATCGATGTCGGCTTCGGTGAGAATGCCTTTGCCCCGAATCCGTCGGAACGAATCGCTTAGCCGGTCAGAGAGCGTAGAAAACACTGTGCTCCTCGTAATCCATCTAGGTCGTCAATGCGGGAAACCGCAGGTCGTATGCAGCCGCGGACTGGGCCGCAGCGCACTTCAATCGCAAGGGTACCGCAGGGGGGCTATTCCCCCACGATCGCATCGACGAAGGCGACGGGGTCAAATGGCGCCAAGTCGTCGGGGCCCTCCCCCAGGCCAACCAGTTTCACGGGAACGCCGAGTTCCTTTTGAACGGAAATAACAATCCCGCCCTTGGCTGAACCATCAAGCTTCGTCAACACAATGCCGGTGATCCCAACAACTTCCGCGAACACCTGTGCTTGACGCATACCGTTCTGTCCGGTGGTGGCATCCAAAACCAAGAGGACTTCTTGGACCGGAACCTGTTTTTCCATTACTCGGCGTATCTTGCCGAGCTCATCCATTAGGGTCGCCTTCGTCTGAAGCCGCCCGGCCGTGTCAACTATGACCACGTCGTCGTTGTTTTCAATAGCAGTCTTCACGGCATCAAAAGCGACAGACGCGGGGTCCCCTCCCTCACGGTCCGAGGTAACCACGGGCACCCCCACCCGACTACCCCACGTTGAAAGTTGTTCAGAGGCTGCGGCCCGAAATGTGTCAGCCGCACCCAACACGACGCTCTTGTCTTCAGCCCGAAGCAGCCGGGCCATCTTGCCAACCGTTGTGGTTTTCCCAGTGCCGTTGACACCAACAACCAATACGGCTGCCGGGCCCAAGTCCCCGCTTTCCGTGGTTACTGGGTTTACGTTGAGCGCTCGATCAAGTTCGGGGTCAACCAATGACAGGAGTTCTTCCCGCAGAACTTCCCGCCCCTCCTCGGCAGTCAGGTTTCCGCGCACCCGCGCTTCGGTGCGGAGGCGTTCCATGATCTCATCGGTCGCATCCAGGCCAACGTCTGCGAGGAGAAGAGTTTCTTCGATTTCTTCCCAGTCTGAGGCGGAAAGGTCACCCCTGGAAAACACCGCAAGTAGCGCGTTTCCGATCGCTCCCGAACGCGCCATGCGGGCACGCAGTCTTTGCATCCGTGTCCGAACGGGTTCGGGCACCTCAAGCTCTGGGACCTCTTCAACTTCTTCTTCAGGCGGAGCTCTCTCTTCGGGAACTTCGACCTCTACCGTCAACGGCTCGGCTTCCACCGCTTCGGGTTCCACCTCAACAACCTCAGTCGGCGGCGTCGGAGGACGCTGCGACCATGAGACCGCGAAAGCAATTGCTGCAACTACGGCAGCCACGACCAGGACCGCGACGATGATCCCGATCGGTGTCTGGATGAACTCAACGAACGTATTCATGGCTCAATCTTGGCAGGCTTAGCGTCGAACGGGAACATTGCCAGGTTCAACGTGTGCAAAACTACTTTGATTGACGCAAGCAGCAAGAGTGCCTAAGCACCATCCGTATCGTCTTTATCGCCGTGTAAACGGTGCAGGTAAGAGCGGAACTTGTCCTCTGTTCCCTCGGCATCATCTGCCATCAGATCACTCAGCCACGTCGCAGTTTCGTCTGTTGGTTCCCCACCCTCGGCAACCAGGTCTGGCTGTGTTTCTACCTTTTCCTCGGCCGGAGCTGGATGAGTTCTGACGGACTTGACCCGAGCTTTAACAAAGTCGACAAACCCTGGCCTCACGTCGTTTGATTCAAGCTCAACAACGTCTTCGTCTTCCTCAACAACACCTTCGGCTTCGGATTCACCTGGCACGTCGTAGGAAGCGACCTTGTAAAACACGTTCTCCAAGTCGGGTTCTGTACCCCACTCACCGTCTTCTGAAGTCCCCTGTTCATCTCCGGTTTCATTGAAGACAGCAAACCAGTCAGGCGCAGGCACATCTTCGATCGGGACTGGCCCAAGGATGGCGACCTGCTCATCGGTCTCTGCATCATCAGGCTGCACATCATCAGGCTGCACGTCATCGGGACCAACCCAGTCGGCCCCAACTTCATCTAGCACCATTTCGGTGACTTCAGGTTCTTTGACAGGAGATTCTTCGGGCTCCAGAACCGCGGCTACCTCAGCCACATCTGCTACAGCGCCAACCTGGTCATCGCCGAGGTCGAAGTCACCCATCTCGACGCTGTCGACACCAAAGTCACTGATCTCATCGCCGTGGTCCTCGATGACATCGGCCTCAGCTGTGCTGGTCTTGTCGAGGTCATATACAACGTCATCAGGCACAACGTCGTCGACCTCAACGCTGCCCACTCGAGCGGTGTCCGCTTCAACCTCGCCCACTTCAAAACTGTCGATCTTAGTGTCGGCGGCAGTGGACTCAGCCTTTTCCTCTTCCCGCGCAGCCATGCGCGCAGTGACGGAGTCCTTGACGGTTCCCCACCAAGTTGTCACGCCCGCCCAAACATCTTTCGGGCCAGTAAAGTCAGCGGAGCTTTCAATGACCTCCATTGGGGCACCCGGACCGGAGGCTCCTTCCAGCCCTGCTTCTGGGTCGAATTCTCCGGCAGTGATAACCGAGTCCAGGTCTACCTCAACGTCGTTGGGGTCTGGCTGCCAGGGAACCTCGGAATGGTCGATAGGTTCATCATCCATCAGGCCCTTGTACCACCGGGTCACCCCACCCCAGGCACGGACAATCGGTGAGTCTTTCCTCTCCCCGGGTTCCTCAATGGCAACCTCTTCGACGACCTCGGAAGGTTCCTCCCACTTGTCGGGATCCACTGGCACTGCGGGCGGACGAGAAATAGTCGGCTCCACCTCGCCCATTCCTTCAGACTCAATACTCTCCACCGGCAAAAACGGGCTGGGGGCAGTGACGTGCCCAATTGTGGGAGCGAGAGCGGGAGCGGAAACGGCGCCATCCGTGAAGTACTCGTCTGAAAGATACTCAGCTTCTGGTTCCTCGGCGTGCAAACTTAGCCGCTGAATCACTACTTCCTTCGTAGGAATCTTTGGCGCCGCCACGTAAGCGCTACCAAGCTCGGCATCCGTGCGCCAAATCTCCTCGAATCGAACCAAACGAGGCTGGACGGGCTCACCGCGCAACGGACGTGCCCCTGTTCGGCGCACATCTTGAGCGTTCCGCTTCCATTGCGCACGCCAAGCAGAGGTGGGCCGTTGAACGAGGGCGGCCACAATGATCACCAGGATTGCGACCAGCACAATCCCCGTAACCAAGAGCAACATGACAGCTGGAGAACTCACAGTCCAACCGTGTCACAAAAACCGTCAATTGGAGAGACAAAACCACCAATTGAGCTCGATTCCGCCCTGTGGAACTGGTTACGGCACATCAATCCATCCGATGAGACACGACCGTAGTCACGCCATCTCGCATGCTCACCCCATACAGCGCATCCGCGATCTCCATGGTGCGTTTCTGGTGGGTAATGATCAACAACTGACTCTCGTCGCGCAAATCCTGGAATAGGCTCAGCACCCGGCTCAGGTTGGTGTCGTCGAGAGCCGCTTCCACCTCATCCATCACATAGAACGGGGAAGGCCGGGCCAGAAAAATAGCGATCAGATAAGCCAGCGCCGCCAGCGACCGTTCGCCCCCACTCAGCAGGGACAGTCGAGTGACTTTTTTGCCCAGTGGACGCGCGTAAATTTCTACCCCGGTGGTGAGGGGATCATCAGGTTCGGTTAGCTCCAGCCGTCCGGTGCCTCCCGGGAACAGACGCTCAAAAACCGCGCCGAACTTCTCTGACGTATCGTCGAAGGCGGAGATGAACGCTTCTTTCACCTGCGTATCAACCTCTTTTATCAACGACAGCAGGTCAGCCTTCGAACGGTTGAGGTCTTCGACCTGTTCCAGCAAGAAGTCGTACCTGGCTTTCAGCGCCGCATGCTCCTCAACCGCAAGCGGATTCACCACACCCAACCGGGTGAGTTCTCTTTCCGATTTTCTGAGAGCATCAACCGCAATCTCCCTGCTGAACGGAACCTCTTCTGAGTCGCCGACCTGCCAGGGGGTGTGAGGTCCGAATTTCGAACAGAAGAGCTCAACGTCCGAGGGCAGAGCGACCTCGTCATCCTCAACTTGGGAATCCTCGACACTTGCCTCAGGATCTGCTGATGCCTCGTCGTGATGGGAAAGGTCGGCGAATGCCGATGTTTGGAGCAGTGCTCTAACCTCGTCCAAATGGTGCCTGTAAGTGCCCTGGAACTGGGCGAAGGCAACTTCCGCTTGGAGCAACTGTTCCCTGGTTCCGCTGCGGTTTTGTTCCAACCGGTCAAGTTCGTCTTGAGTGTTGGCTCTCCTACCGTCAAGTTCTCGTTTCACGGCGCTGAGAGTTTCCCTGGCAGAAAGGGCCGCTTGGGCCTGCGCTTCAGCGGCACGTAGCCCCTCGGTCGCCTGCTTAGCAACCTCAGTTGCTTCTTGCGCTGCCTGCTCCGCGCGGGTCTGCCTCTGCATTTGGCGTTCGCGATCCGCCCGCAGTTGTTCAGCCTGTGTACGGAACGCACGAGCCTGCCGCTCCCCCGCCTGAGCGCGTTCCTGGGCAATGTGAGAGGCCATGCGGGCCTGCGCAGCCCCATCTCGGGCCTTCTCCACGTCACTTTCGACAAGCGCCAAAGCCTCTTGGAACGGATGCAAGAAAACTTGAATTTCTTCTGGACGAGGGGGGATGGGACCCGCCCCCCACTTCTCCACTTCGGCCTTGGTTTCGGCGACTTTGGACTGGGCCCGGGCAAGCTGCTCCTCGGCGCGCTCCACATCCTGGTGTGCGGCGTGGTGGAGTGCTGTGATGCGTGCCTGTTCCTGTGCTTCGGCAGCTCTTTGTGCGTCGTCTTTTCGTAGGGCGTCCAATGCCTCAACGCGACTTGCCGCAGCCTCTGAGAACAGGGCACGCGCCTCTTGCACCTGCTGGGCCGCAACTTCGAGCTTCTTCTCTGCAATTGCCGCTTGCTTCTCGGCCTCTTCCAAGTCGGCACGCAATTTCAGCGTGGTGGTTCCTTCCACTCCCGGCGTTTGCGCAGTGTGGCGGGTAAATACATTCCCGTCGCGGGTTGCAGCGGCGCGAACGTGAAGGGATGTGTCCGCAAACAGGCGAGCCGCTTCCTCAGCACTTTCAACAACCCAGCAGCCCTCCAGCAGCTCTCTAAGAGACTGGTGTGCTTCAGCGGTTGTCGTCGCTACGGACAAGGCGCTGAGACCGGCCGCGTTTTCGGGGGGAACGAAATCAGTCGTGATCGATCCCTGCGCTCCAATTACAAGTCCGTGAACGTTTTGCTGTGCGTCGTTTAGAAAGGTCTGGGCTTCCGTCAGCGTGGTTTGCGGAGCCAGTAAAGGCGCGTTCACCATCGGTCCCAGCAGTGCACCAATAGCGTCTTCCCAGCCGCGCTCCACTTTCAGAAGGCTTGCCATCAACGGCGCCGACTCAACTGCGGATCGCATGCTTGGCGTCTGCTCTGTAGTTGTTTTGTGTGCGGGGTTTTGCGGAGAGGAGGCCCCCAAGGATCGGCGTAGCGTGTCCCTGCGTGCTGACTGGCGAGAGTACTCCTCCACTGCGGCTCTCTCGTCTTTTTCTGCGAGATCCAGGGCCTTCCGTGCATCAGTCTCTCTGGCTACAGCGGACTCGTAGTTTTGGTGTGCCACCCCCTCCGTGACTGCGCCACCCGAGCTCTGATCCTTGATCGCAGGTGAGGGGGTTGGAAGAGAGTCGAGACGCGACTGTGCCTCTTCCAGTAGCGCTTGTTCCCGCCCCTGTTGTTCTTGAGCGGACGAGTAAGCCGACTGGAGACGCTGCATTTCCTGTTCGTACTGCACAAAGCGGCGCTGGGAAGCCTCGTGTTCTTTCTGTTTCTGTGCCAGAACACCCCGCGCCTGGTCAACCAACGCCTGTTTTTCGCTTCGTTCCTGGTCGGCTTGGTTCGCTTCCTTCTGCGCTTCCGCAGCAGCGACCACCAACTGTTCGGCCTCATCTGCTGCTTCCGCCGCTTTTCTGGCGCTCAGTTCAACCGCTTCACCACTCACCGCAACTGGGATACGGTCCGCATTGGCTGCCCTTTCGCGGGCCAGTTCCACAATGGACTGCAATCTTTGACCGACTTCGCGGAAATCTCGGTAGCGCTCCTGCAATTGTTCAAGGCTTCGAGTGACTTGCTCGTTTTCTTGCTGGAGGTCCCCAATCCTTGCGCGTATTTCGGCAATTTCTTGTTCTGCTGTGGCGCCGGAGGTGCGTAACCGCTCCAACGAAGAGTGTTCTTTTTCGAGGCGCTCATGGGCGTCCAAGGTGTCGACAGCCAAGAGTCGGGCGCGCGCATAGTCCAGCCTGGAACGGACGCCGGCAGCCTCACGCGCAGCCTTCGCTTGGCGGGCCAGGGGACGCAACTGCTTACGTATTTCTTCCGTGAGGTCTAAAACTCGAACCAGGTTCGCATCCATGGTTTCAAGTTTCCGAAGGGCCCTTTCCTTACGGCGGCGATGTTTCGCCACGCCGGCAGCCTCATCGATGAAGGCGCGACGTTCTTGAGGGGTTGCTGTTAGAACGCGGTCAAGCTGGCCCTGTCCCACAATGGCATGCATCTGACGCCCCATGCCCGTGTCGGACAGGAGCTCTTGGACGTCAAGCAGCCTGACAGGCTGGCCATTTATGGCATATTCCGACCCTCCCGAACGGAACATGGTTCGGGAAATGGTGACTTCCGAGTATGAGATCGGCAATCGCCCGTCACCATTGTCGATTGTCAGTTCCACCTGTGCGCGACCAAGCGCGGGGCGCCCAGTGGAACCGGCAAAAATAACGTCTGCCATGGCCGCGCCACGTAGCGACTTGGCTCCCTGCTCTCCCATAACCCAAGAAAGAGCGTCCACCACATTCGATTTACCAGAACCGTTGGGCCCAACAATGCAGGTGATGCCCGGTTCAAAGCGGAGTCGAGTAGCGGACGCGAAAGACTTGAAGCCACGCAGCGTCAGGTCCTTCAGATACATTCTTTGTCCTTATGGGGCCAGCAGCCCGAGCGATCGGAAAGGCGCGGCCTGGTCGTCTTACTCGTGATCTTCCAAGTATCCAAGCTCGGGGAACCAGAGCGCAATCTCCCTGATTGCTGACGTCGGGGAATCGGAAGCATGAACCACGTTCATAACAACCTCCGTGTTCCAGTCGCGGCCAAGATCACCGCGGATGGTGCCTGGCGCCGCCAAGGTCGGGTTCGTCGCCCCCACCATCGTCCTCACTCCTTCAACGACCCGATCGCCTTCAACCACAGCAGCCACAACGGGACCCGAAGTCATGTACTCAACCATGGCTGGGTAGAAGTGCCGATCAACATGCTCCGCGTAGTGTTCAGCCATCAGCTCATCACTGGCGACTTTGATTTTCAGACCTTTGAGCACGTATCCGCGTGCTTCGATCCTGCGGAGGATCTCACCCGTGAGTCCTCGGGAAAAACCATCTGGCTTCACCAGCAAGAGGCAGTGTTCCTTGTCAGAATCCAAAAGTTCTGGGGTTGGCATAGGTACTCCTTAGTCACAAGTATTATTTTCGAGAGCCAAATTCATTCGATATCTATTAGCGGGCTTGCCGGGGCGCTTCGTCAAATCCGTCGGCAATTGCTTTGCTGATTTCGTCAGCAATCCTCTGGGCGTCTTCGCCCTCCACGCGGACTGTTACGGTGTCGCCAAAGGCAATCCCAGTTGAGAGAATGTCTACCACCGAAGTCGCCAAGGCGTCGTCGACGTGAATCACGGCGTCGTACGAGGACGCTTTCCGTGCAAGCATTGCTGCCGAACGGGCGTGCAGGCCGCCAGGGTCCCCCACGCGCACCTCAACTTCGGCTACATCCCCGCTACTTGGCTCCTTTTCGGCGACGCTTACATAATTCTCCCGCGCTTCACGACACAGGGATGTGGCAGCCTGCGCAACAGTTCTTACAACCGTGTCCAAGTCCTCCCCCTGTGACGCGGCAACGGCAGCAGCGACTGCGCCTTCGACCAGCGGACCAAAGGCAAGGCGAACCTTCGAAGGGTCCTCGGCCATTTCAATCACAGAGTCAACTGTGAGGGTGGTTGATCCCATGTCGGTGAGGATCGCTACGCCACGGCCACCCGAGGACCGGAGTGCCTCCCCAACCACCGCCTCAATCATGTCGAAAGAAGAACCAAGACCCCCATCTGGGTTCCCACCGCTAACACCGATGTGAATTTCGGGAGCCATCTCTTGGGCCAATTCTCTTGTTCCCTCAGCGATCAACCGAGAGTGCGACACCAGCACCAGTGACACGAAGTCACTCATCTGTATCGCTCCCGAACACGGTTTGTGCCGCGTCGGAGGCGGCCCGCAAGAGCATGGCAGTCGAGGTTGCGCCGGGGTCAATATGACCGCGTGAACGCTCTCCAAGATAGGAAGCGCGTCCCTTCTGCGCACGCATAGGTTTGGTGGCTTGTGCTCCAGCCTCGGCTGCGGATGCCGCGGCAATCAAAGCGTCAGTAACCGTTGCCCCATTAGCAGCCGCGGATCGGGCGGCGTCCGCCGCAGGGATGAGCGCATCAACCATCGTCTTATCGCCGACTGCGGCCTTCCCCCGTGTTTGCACACCAGCGCCAGCAGACTCAAGCATCTGCGCGACGTCAGCGGCTGTGAGGCCGGACTCAGGCATTTCTTGAGATGCACGAAGGAAAACGGTTCCGTACAACGGCCCAGCCGCCCCACCAACGGTAGATAGGAGGGTTCGAGCAACATACTTCAGCGTTTCTGGGCCTGATTTGGCGGACTCCAAACCATCCCCTCGTACAACCGCCGTGAAACCGCGATCCATGTTTTCTCCGTGGTCGGCGTCACCGATTTGCCGGTCCAGTTCTATGAGCAACTCCCGGTTGTCCGCTATAGCCTGCTCCGCATTTCGAGCCCAAAGTTGAGCCCACTGGCGCTCCTGATCGGAAGAGGGCATTTTGGTCCCTTCATTCACGTTTTCGACCATTTCTACTCCGCCTAACTTCGCTTAAGGTGATGCAGTTTCAGTGATTCCACGCAACAGTGTGAACGGGAGCATCGTAGAGCTCCAGCAAGTCATCATCGACGCGCATCAAGGTCACAGAGACCCCGGGCATCTCCAAACTGGTCACATAATTTCCAACAAGCTGTCTTTCCAGAATCAGCCCGTCTTGTTCCAGCAGGATCGCAACCCTTCGGAAACATATGTACAGCTCTGATTCGGGGGTTCCCCCCATGCCGTTAACCAACGCGATGACCCGTTCACCCCGTTGAAGACCAAGGTCGTCCCGAACCCGCAGGTACAACTCAGTGATCAGTGTGTCGGCATCTTCCATTGATCCGCGCCGGTATCCGGGTTCGCCGTGGATCCCGATTCCCATTTCAATTTCGTCTTCGCCGAGGTCAAATGAGGGTGCTTGCGCGTGCGGAACAGTGCTTGGCCCCAGGGCTAAACCCATCGTTCTGGTACTTGCCACAGCGAGTCTTGCAATCCCTGCCACCACCGAGAGCGGTTGACCTGCTTCAGCTGCCGCCCCAGAAACCTTCTCAACGAGGACAGTGCCAGCAACTCCACGTCTACCAGCCGTGTAAAGAGAATCTTCCACGGCAACGTCATCATCTACGACCACGGTCTCTGTGATGAAGCCATCCATCTCCGCAAGTTCCGCAGCCGTCTCAAAATTGAGGATGTCGCCCGTGTAGTTCTTGACGATGTACAGGACGCCCGCTTCCGGGTCTGCCACGGCGTTTGTGGCGGCTAATACTGGATCCGGAGTCGGTGAAGTAAACACTGGCCCAGGAACGGCTGCATCTAACATGCCTAAGCCGACATAACCGGCATGCAAGGGTTCATGTCCGGAACCGCCTCCGGAGATAACCACCACCTTGCCCGGCTCTTTGCGCGTTCTGCGCCCCACCCAGTTGGGATCAATGTGTACGTCGACGAGGTCCGGATGTGCCGCCCCAAACCCTTGTAGCGTTTCGACCACCACGTCTTGAGCGTCATTGATGAGCTTCTTCACCGGCGCACTCCTAACGTAGTCAGTTCCTAATCTTGCCACTGACCACCAGCATTTGGCACAAAACTGACTCGAACCGCATCTACATTCGCATCAAAGTCGTGGCTGCCCCCGCAAGATAGATCGATCCGAACACCACAACGGCGCGTTGCAGGCTGGGGTCGGTGGGGCGGTCAGAAAGCTCAACGGCCTTGTCGATCGCCTCAGGCAACTCCTCGACAAGGTGAACCCTGTCTTCACCGAACACATCTTCCGCGATCTCTTTCAATTGGTCTGCATCGGCTGCCCTGTCTCCCGGCAGGACGGTGATCACCAGTTGCTCCAGGATCTGCTCCGCTTCAACCAACATCGCCTCGATGTTCTTGTCCGCCATCGCGGTGAACACACCAACCAGGTAAGACGAGGGGAAAGTCTCCACCAACGCCTCCCTCATCACCGCTACTCCTGCTGGGTTGTGTGCGGCATCGACGAGGACAGTCGGAGATCGACGCACAACCTCAAGCCTTCCGGGAGACCGCGCCTGCAGGAACCCTGCCTCCACGACCTCGGGCGGAAGTGCTTTTCCACCCATCATGGCTTCTACTGCCACCAGCGCAGCCGCAGCGTTCTGGGCCTGATGCGCGCCATGCAGGGGCACAAACATTTCCTGGTAGGTCGCGGCGGGGGTGCGAACCGTGACCATTTGCCCACCCACGCCGGGGGTGCGATCAAGGACCTCCCAGTCGCGTCCTTGAAGGCGCATCACCGAGTCCGTCTGCTCGCACCTGGCCTCCAGGACGGGGAGAACCTCGGCGGGCTGTTTCGCCACCACAACCACTGATTTGTCTTTGATGATCGCGGCCTTTTCACCCGCGATCTCAGGCAGAGATTCACCTAACCATTGTTGGTGATCCAAAGAAATGGGCGTGATGACTTGCACCCCAGAGTCCAGGACGTTAGTCGAGTCAAACCGACCCCCCATTCCGCATTCCACCACTGCCACATCCACGGGGACGTCAGCGAAGCCCGCAAGCGCCATGATGGTGAGCACCTCGAAGTAGGAGATTTGAGGACCGCCGGCTTCCTTTGCTTTCGCGTCAACCATGTCAATATACGGGGCCACGTCGTCCCAAAATGCCAGGAACTCCGCGGCGCTAACCGGAGTCCCATTCACCTGGATTCGTTCCCGAACAGACTCAAGATGTGGGGAGGTGAAGGTTCCGACGCGAAGCCCGAAGGCTTCCAGAAGCGCGGAAGCCAATCGCGTTGTAGAGGTTTTGCCGTTTGTACCTGCAACATGCACGCTTGGGTAGGAATCTTGAGGGTCACCCAAGATATAGAAGACCTCTTTCGTGCGGTCCAGGGTGGGGTCAAAGTCGTGCTCGGGCGCCCGGTTCAGGAGCTGCTGATACAAGGCGTGCATGGCTGATTCCGCCTCAGCCTCATCAAGTGCAGCTTCACGCGGATCCAGGGCGGCGCCTTCTTCATCGTCAGCGAAGTCGGGGTCGGGGTCAGCCTCCCCCATGATCTCAGCGATCAACTCAGGATCCGCCCCAGCCAGCAGAGTATCCTTAACAATGGTGCGAAGCGCTTCAAGGTTCTGAGCGGCAAGCTCCTCTGGCGTTAGGTCGGTGTCCTCTTCGTCTTCCTCCGAGTCCTCCTCGGCAGCCGCCAAAAGGTAAGGAATCAGATCAGGATCTACCCCAGCCGGGATTGACAGCCCAAAGTCGGTGCTTCCGCTCTGGTCCGCAGCAGTCCCCGGTTCCGGTAAACCAGCAGCGTTTTCGGGCTGGGCGTCGGGGACTAGGTTTTCTTCGTTCACGTCGCATCGCTTTCGTTACTTGGTTCGGCATTTGGCGTCTCGACCCCGCTCCCGAACACGCGTTCAACAGAGAGTTTCTGTTCTTCCCCGGGGGTCACGGTTAGGTCCACTGTCAAAGTCTCATTGGCGATCATTTCCCGATGTGTCTCCACCGCCCCCTGCAGGTCCGCGGGCACGGTCAGGTTCACTCGGATTCGGTCGGCAACGTGGAAGCCCGCGTCTTTTCGGGCGTCCTGGATCTGACGTACCAGGTCACGGGCGTAACCCTCCTGTTCCAGTTCGTCAGTCAACCCAACATCCAAGACCACGAAGGCGCCTGATTCAAGGACCGTTGCGACCTCATCAGTTTCGGCTTCCACACCGATTGTCAAAGTGAATTGATTGCCGGAGAGTTCAACGGGTGCACCGTCGAATTCGACGTTCGGGAAGCGCACCGTCTCGCCCTCGTCCACTGTTTCCCACTGCCCAGATTTGGCGGCAGCGAAGAGTTTCGAGGTTAGCGGACGCACATCGGCCGCGAACTCCCGCGGGTTCAGCCCCAGTGAACGTGTCACCTTATGACCGGACTCTTCCGGGGTGAGGAGGACGATATCCTTCACGTTCACCTCGGACGCGATGATGGGGGCGAATTGGGCCAGACGCTGTGGATTTTCGGTTACCACAGTGAGGCGAGCCAGGGGCTGCCTGACCCGAATCTTACTGGTCTTCCGCAGAGCGTGAGCGGCGGAAACCACGTCGCGCACATCGTCCATGTTGACGACGAGGGACGCATCATCCCACTCCTTTGGTAACTGCGGGAAGCTTTGCAAATGCACTGATTCCCCGCCCGTGAGGCCACGCCAGATCTCTTCGGTCAGCAGTGGCATGAGGGGTGCCGCGGCTTCAACCAACACCAGAAGGGCCGTGTAGAGGGCGTTGAATGCCGACTCATCCTCGTCCCAAAAACGCTGTCTCTGGGTGCGCACATACCAGTTCGTGATCATCTCCAGGTGATCACGGACGCGAGTTGAGGCGCGGGGCAGATCGTATTCGTCGAGTGCCTGGCGCACCTCGTCCGTCACCTCTTTAGTGCGTGCGAGGAGGTACCGATCCATCGTCGGCATCGCAGAAACATCCGCGTCGTCCTTGTCCAGCCGGACCGGAGAGATGCCCCCTCCCCCATTGCAGGCGTTGCCGTACAAGGTGAAGAAGTAGTACGCATTCCACAGCGGCAACAGCACCTGCCGCACCGTGTCACGCACACCTTCTTCGGTCACGATGAGATTTCCTCCACGCACCACCGGGGAGGCATCCAGGAACCAGCGCATTGCGTCAGAACCATAAGTGTCGAACACGCCGTTTACGTCCGGGTAGTTGCGCAAAGACTTACTCATCTTGCGGCCGTCGTTGCCGAGGATGATTCCGTGAGCCAACGCCGTATGGAAGGCGGGTCGGTCGAACAGTGCCGTCGCCAGAACGTGCAGGGTGTAGAACCAGCCGCGGGTTTGGCCGGTGTACTCAACGATGAAGTCCCCCGGGTAGTGGTGCTCGAACCAGTCTTGGTTCTCAAACGGGTAGTGAACCGAGGCAAACGGCATCGCCCCCGATTCGAACCAGCAGTCCAGAACTTCTGGGACGCGGCGCATCATTGACTTGCCTGTCGGATCGTCCGGGTTGGGACGCACCAGACTGTCAACTTCGGGGCGGTGCAGAGTTTTCACCGGACCGAAATCCCTTTCAAGGTCCTCATAGGAACCGTAAACGTCGATCCTCGGGTATTCGGGGTTGTCTGACTTCCACACCGGAATGGGTGCGCCCCAGAAACGGGTGCGGCTGATTGACCAGTCCCGCGCCCCTTCCAGCCACTTCCCGAACTGTCCGTCCTTGATGTGATCGGGAGCCCACTTGATTTGCTGGTTGAGCTCCAGCATGCGGTCGCGGAACTTGGGGACCTCAACGAACCAGGAAGACACTGCGCGGTAGATCAGCGGTTCGCGGCAGCGCCAACAGTGAGGGTAGGAGTGCTCGTAAGAGTCTTGTTTGACGAGGACTGGACGGCGATCCTCGTCCAATTCCTCGATCGCCCCTGTCTGATTGCGCAGGTCCGAAAGCACCAGTCGGTTCGCGTCGAACACTTGGATGCCCTGATACTCGGGAACCTCAGCAGTGAATTTTCCGCCCTCGTCAACCGGCACCACCGTTTTGATGCCTGCTGCCAGAGTGACGTTCATGTCCTCTTCACCGAACGCGGGGGCTAAGTGAACCAGTCCGGTTCCATCTTCTGTGGTCACGTAGTCGGCGGTCAGGATTTGGAAGGCGTTTGGCCCCGGGGCCTGGCTGTCATCGCGGCCCTCAAAGTAGGGGAACATGGGGGCGTAGCGGATCCCGGCCAGGTCTGAGCCTTTGAGTCGTTCCACAATCAGGTCTGTGACCAGGGGTAGTGGTGGTTCTTCACCGTCGCCCTCGCCCACCTCATCCGCATCGCCCACGCGAGCTCCCAGGACGTCAGCGTGTGCCGCCAGAAGGTCCTCCGCGATCAGAACCCTTCGCCCCGCAAGCGGGCCACTCTTTGGCTCCACCCGCACGTAGTCAAAGTCGGGTCCGACCGCAATCGCCAAGTTTGAAGGGAGCGTCCACGGAGTCGTCGTCCACACCATCGCCATGTCATTGGTGGGTTGCCCCTCCTCATCCAGGAGGACCACTCCCACCGTCGCGGTCTGATCCGTGCGGTCTTGGTAAACATCGTCGTCCATCTTCAATTCGTGGTTGGACAACGGGGTTTCATCGTTCCAGCAGTACGGAAGGACGCGGTAGCCCTCGTAAATCAGATCCTTGTCGTACAGGGTCTTGAATGCCCAGATCGTCGACTCCATGTAGTCAGGGTCAAGGGTCTTGTAGTCGTTTCCGAAGTCGACCCAACGCGCTTGCCTGTTGACGTAGTCTTCCCACTCACGCGTGTAACGCAGAACAGAAGTCTGGCAGGCCTCGTTAAAGGCCTTGATGCCCATTCCATCGGGGCCCTCAACCTCTGACTTGTCGACGATCCCCAGTTCGCGTTCCGTCTCCAGTTCGGCGGGAAGGCCGTGGGTGTCCCAGCCGAAACGACGTTCAACCCGGTGTCCCAGCATCGTCTGGTAGCGGCCCACAACGTCTTTGACGTAACCGGTCAGCAGGTGACCGTAGTGAGGGAGCCCGTTGGCGAAGGGTGGGCCGTCATAGAACACGAACTCGTTGGAGCCATTCACCCCTGCGGGGCGCTCATCAATCGACTTCTGGAACGTGTCGTTCTTCTTCCAGTAGTCGAGGGTTTCCAACTCGATCTGCGGGAATGAAGGCTTCGGGTTAACTTCCAACTCTGGGCGGTGGAGCGGAAAACGCTTAGGGGCGTCCTGCGATGTCACTGTCTGGTCCTTCGTCCTTGGCTTACTGTCTTCGGCTCACCCTTCCAGCTGGTGTGCTGGCCTGGATCAGCCACTGTCGGCCTGGGTCAGCCGCGCAGTTGCTGCGAAGGACGACGCAGATTTGACTCTGCCCCGCGGTACCACCCCGCTTGCATGATCCCCCGGGAGGGACCATGCCACTCGAAAGCCGCTGTGACGGGCGGTTCCCGTCCGGTTCTACTAGGGGCAATGGGCTGCCCTGTTCTTCCGGATGCTCACCGGTGATAGTCCGCCGTGCTGGCGGTCCGGGTCATCGCCACTTCATCGTAGATCATTGGCGACCTGGGAGCGCCAGTCGTTCGCGTTCGGCGTGGAAAGGGTTGTGCGAGTCAAATGACTCTTATCCACAGGACGCTTCCAAGGCGAACACTATGTCGGAGGGTGTTCGTAAACTAGAGGAGATGAATACCACAGGTTAAGGACAAACAGGTTCAAGACGGAATGTTAGGAGACGCGCCATGGCGCTAAAAGCAGTGGTAACCGGGGCAATAGCGGAGCCGGTTTTGCGGTGGACGCCAAAGCAGCAAGCGGTGCTGGACTTGCGTATCAACGCGACGCTGTCGAACCGCGACAAGCAAACAGGACGATGGGAGGACGTTGGCGAACCGCTTTGGGTCAGCGCTACCTTCTGGGACCAGGAAGCCCAACAATTCGCGGACACTCTTGGAAAAGGGGACCGCGTTTCCGTTGAGGGCACGCTGGTTTTTGAGACATATCAAAGACGGGACGGCGGAGCCGGGGTTCGGTTCATCATTCGGTACCCCCGCTTTTTGGGTGTCATCCCGCGACGCACTGGTTCCCCTTATACCGGTTCAACTCCAATCGTTCCTCAGGCACCAGCAACGTCTGCGGGTGAGGATCCGTGGGAGATGCCACAGGACGGGCCAACACAGGCACCCTTCTAAGGTTTCTCCGTAAGGCTTCGCAGGTCATTGCCTGCCTGAATGTGGCAACGCGCTTGCCTTCCCAAGGCTGCACCGGGGTAATCTGACGCCACATATGGCACAACACAGCGAACCAACCGACCCCGATCTCCACGCGGGAGATGGCCAGGCCTCCGCACACGGCAAACGGCGCGGCTGGCGCCAAATCGGCGCGATCCGGCCGCTGTCGGTGGCAATCGCAGCTGTGGCTATTACCGCAATGGCGCTGCGCCCAGGTGCAACCTCGATTGGTCCACTGCTGGCAGAACTCCAGTGGGACCTCGGAATCGACAGCACCCAACTGGGAGTTTTGACGGCGCTACCTGGATTCGCTTTCGCCTTGGTTGGGTTTTTCGCGAATCGCCTGACCCCTCGACTGGGGCTGATCGGCGCTCTGCTTTTGGCAACAGCGTCGATAACTGTTGGGTTGCTTGGCCGCGTACTGGTGGGAAACTGGGGACTTTTCCTCCTCCTGTCCTTTGTTGCCTTGGCCGGGATGGCGGTTGGGAACGTCATTCTCCCCGCATTCATCAAGGCTTCGTTCCCCCGCTCAACCACCGCCATGTCCACGGTTTACACCACTTTTTTGGCTATTGGGTCGACCCTGCCGACTGCCTTCGGGATACCGATGATTGGTTTGGGCGCCGGGTTCCTGGCCGAAGAAAAAGCGTGGAGATTCTCCCTCGGCTTCTGGTTTATCATCCCCGCAGTGGCTACGGCCCTTTGGGTCGTTCTCCAGCGCAGTCGGACCGCCCGACAGCAGAGAGTAAATGTTGCTGCTCACCCGGTAAGCGTGTCGCGTCTGCTGCGGTCTCCCACCGCCATTGCCCTGATGGTTTTCTTCGGGGCACAGTCCATGCAGGCTTACATCCAGTTCGGTTGGATCGCACAGGTTTACAGGGACGGTGGGCTCCCTGCTTCAAACGCGGGAGCCATTCTTTCGATCATCACGCTCGGGGGGATTCCCGGGGCCTTGATCATGCCCCGAATCGTTGCGAAAGGTAAGGGTCTGCGTCCCGCAATCATCCTCTTCGGAGTTCTCCTCTTCTGCGGTTACCTGGGCATCGCATACATCCCAACCACCACCCCGTGGCTTTGGGCGCTCTGCCTGTCCCTTTCGGGGTTCGCGTTTCCAACCGCACTTGCGATGATCATCGCAAGAACAAGGGAGCCGTCTGTGACCTCAGCAGTCTCCGGATTTGTTCAACCTGTGGGGTACGTGCTGTCAGGAATTGGTCCGATGCTGGTGGGCTGGGGCTTCGGGATAACCGGGAACTGGAAACCAATCCTTTGGGTTCTTGCGATCACGTCCGTCATCTTGGTGGCAGCAGGGCTGATTGCTGCGCGTGACAGGGTGATTGACGACGAGATTGACTTGGCCTCCGACACTCGCAACTAGCCGCTACGGCGCCTCAGCCAAAGACCCTAAACGCTCGTAGAGGAAGCTTGCGTAACCGCCATACGAGACTCTGATCGGCTAGTAGGGTAGCGACCATGACTAGCTCACTGCCTTATGCAAATAACATTCCTCTGCCCGGCTTCTTCAACCTCCGTGACGGCGGTGACCTGCCAACTCCGAACGGGAAGGTGCGGGCCGACCGGCTCCTACGTTCAGACGAGCCCTCGAGCTTGAACGAACAAGCTCTCACCTTTTTGAAAGGTCTCCCCCTTAACCTGGTCATAGACCTGCGCACAGAGCAGGAAATCGAGATGTCCCAGGATCCCTTCGCCGAATCGGGATTCAAGGTTGACACCATTCCCGTCTTCAGCGGGTCCGTGCAATCGATGATGGGGAAGGCATCCTCGCTAGAAGCCCTATATGTCGAGATGATCGACGGTTCGGCTGCAGCCCTTGCCTCTGCGGTAGGGGCCGTCAGCGATGGAGTTCAAGACGGGGCGGTGATTGTGCACTGCACCGCCGGGAAAGACCGCACTGGCGTCGTCATCGCCCTGACGCAAAGCCTGCTTGGGGTACCGGAGCAGGAAATAGTGGACAACTACAGTGCCACCCAAGCGAACCTGAACGCCGCCTGGTTCCAAGAAACGATGAAAGCCTACGCAACGAAGATGGGAATGACCCCTGACAAGATTCAGGCCATGGTCGCCAAGACCGGCGTTCCTCTCGCTGACCTGGAAAAGATCGCCACCTCAAGCCCAGCCAGTGCCATGCAGGGCGTCCTGAAACACCTTGACACCAAGTATGGGGGCGCAAAGAAGTACCTACTCAGCAACGGACTCCCCCAAGCAAAGATTGATGCTTTGGTGAGCGCGCTGCTCGTCGCCAACTAGGTCTCTCCCGCGGGAACATGCACAAAGCCCGCGGGGAGGCACCCCACAGCAAACACGACGTGACAGGCTCAGTGCGTCGCCGGGCGCCGTTCACCTTTTGTCGCCCGACGTTCACTTTGCGTTGTGTGTCGGGCTAGTTGTGTGTCGGTTGGTTGGAGTCGGATTGATCGCTTGTGGCTGTTTCTCTGGGGTTTACTGCTGACGGTATTGCGCCGTGTTTTAGTGCTGGTGGGATTGCCGGGTGGCATTGCCGGGTGTGATCCGACAGTGCTTGCGTGTGCCTTGCGATTTTGAGCGGCTGTGGCTTAGGGCGTGGCCGCTTACTGAAGTCACTACGCGTCTTTGTCGTGACCATGCTTGTCTTCAATCCGCTGGAACTGTCAAGGGAAACTGTGACGCTGGCATTGGCAGCTGCAACAAGACCCCGCGCAGTGCAACTCAACTGCCCGCCCGTATCCCAAAGCCGCCGGCAAGCAACGCCCACTTTGTTTCACAACACTGTTCCCTGCCCTTAATGTGCTTCCCGGAGCTCTAGGCGTGACTCTTTAGGGGCATTACCGATCCATAACATACGTATTAAGGACAGGGAAGCATATTAAGGACACGGAAGCGCCCCTCTGTGGCTTAAACCAGATCGATAGCCGCCGTAGCAAACAAGGCGCTCAGCGTGTAAGTAACCCGAGGGGCGGGACTTTGTGCAAGTAACCCAAGGTGCGGAACGGGGAGTGCCGAGGAAGTGCAAGGCGCGCGGCTTGTAGAGCACTCGTAGAGAATGAGACGGGCGGAGCGAAGCGGGGTTTGGCGGAGGCTCTGTGCCTAGGCTGCCGTCAGTTTTTGGGGCGTCGTGAATCCTTGTGGCGTCGTGAGTCTTTGGGCGTCCGGTCGTTGGGGCGTCGTCAGTTGTTGGGCTGGTTGTACGCGTCGCCGGGTTGGGGGTAGGTCTGGCCGTTGGTGTTGTCAGGTTGGGGGTAGGCCTGGTTGTAGGCGTCGCCCGGCTGGGAGTAGGGCTGCGGGTACGGCTGGCCGAAGTTGGTCGGCGCAGGGTAGACCTGTTCCTCGAACACGAACTCCTCTACGGGCTGGATCACGGGACCTTCTGGCATCACCAGCCACAGGACCAGGTAGACAAAGAACCCGGAGCCGCCGAAGAGGAGGCTGATGGCGAAGACTGCTCGTACAACGGTTGGGTCCCAACCGAAGTAGTTCGCGATCCCGGAGCAGACGCCGGCGATGACTTTGTTGTTGGGGTCTCGAGTAAGTGCGTGTATAGGTGACATGTCGAGGTGCCTCTCTAGTTTGACGATGATTCAACTCTGCAACATGGGGAGACATAAAGCGATCGGGGATCTCCCCGAGATTTCCCTGATTCTGCAGCTGGGGTCGTGGTTTTCGCTAGGGCGCCCTATGTAGTGAGTTGTGCCTCGTTAGCGTGACCTACGCGAAAGTTCGTGGGCATCGCTACGTTGCTAAGATGTACCGGGTACATTGCAATGCCGCAAACGCACGAATACGGAGGACCGAATCTTGGTCAAGTATGTTTACGACTTCTCCCAGGGCAACAAGGACATGAAGGATTTGTTGGGAGGCAAGGGAGCCAACCTTGCGGAGATGACAAATCTGGGTTTGCCCGTCCCGCCCGGTTTCACGATCAGCACTGAAGCGTGTCGGGCTTACCTCGACACCGGCGAAGTTCCGGATGCTCTTTCCACGGAAGTTACGAAAGCGCTACGCACCGTAGAAGAAAAGATGGGCCGCAAGTTGGGTGACCCCCACAATCCACTGCTGCTTTCAGTTCGTTCCGGCGCAAAGTTCTCAATGCCGGGCATGATGGAAACCGTTCTGAACATTGGGCTCAACGATGAGACGATCAAGGGACTAATTGAAGTCTCGGGCGATGAGCGTTTCGCGTGGGATTCCTACCGGCGCCTGATTCAGATGTTTGGCAAGACCGTTCAGGATATTGATGGAGATCTGTTCGGAGATGCCCTCGAACAGTTGAAAGAAGACCTCGGCAAAGAGTCGGACACTGAACTGACCGCGGAAGACTGGCAGACGCTGGTTGAAACGTACAAGCAGATTGTGCTGGACCAGACCGGGGAAAAGTTCCCGCAGGATCCTCGCACCCAGATGGACATGGCTGTGGAAGCCGTGTTCCGCTCCTGGAACACTGAACGCGCGAAGATTTACCGTCGCCGCGAACGCATTCCCGATGACCTGGGCACCGCTGTCAACGTTCAGACGATGGTGTTTGGAAACATGGGGGAGACCTCCGGCACCGGTGTTTGCTTCACCCGCGACCCCTCTTCCGGGCACTCGGGTGTTTACGGTGATTACCTCATGAACGCGCAGGGTGAAGACGTCGTTGCGGGCATCCGAAACACGGAGCCGCTTTCTGAACTCGGAAACCAGGATCCCAAATCCTACGAAGAGCTCCTGGCGATCATGCGCAAACTGGAGACTCACTACCAGGACATGTGTGACATTGAGTTCACCATTGAGCGCGGCAAGCTGTGGATGCTCCAGACTCGTGTGGGTAAGCGTACCGCCGCCGCGGCTTTCCGCGTAGCCACGCAGTTGGTCGATGAGAAGCTCATTACGAAGGACGAGGCGCTGACGCGAGTCACCGGCGAACAACTCACTATGCTCATGTTCCCGCAGATTGACCCCGACGCCGACAAGGATCTTTTGGCGAAGGGTATGGCCGCCTCTCCGGGCGCTGCCAGCGGGAAGATCGTCTTCAACAATGATGAAGCGAAAGCGTCGGCCGATGCTGGAATCCCATGCATCCTCGTACGTCGCGAAACCAACCCGGATGACCTGCCTGGCATGGTCGCCGCGGAAGGTGTGTTGACGGCTCGCGGCGGGAAGACCTCGCATGCCGCCGTTGTAGCACGCGGCATGGGTAAGACCTGTGTCGTGGGTGCGGAGGCGCTCACGGTCGATGCCGAGGCTGACACTCTTAAGGTCGGCGACAAGGTGCTAGGCGTAGATGACGTCATCACCATCGACGGTGGCACGGGCGAAATCTTCCTCGGCGAAGTTCCGGTGCTGGACTCGGCCGTGACCACGTACCTTGCCGATGGACTGGACGCGGGACTTGCAGCCGCAGGAGACGATGAAGATGTGCGTGAACTGATCGGCGCCGTCGACCGCATCCTGACCCACGCTGACAAAGTTCGTCGCATGAAGGTTCGCGCCAATGCGGACACCCCGGAGGATTCTTCACGCGCCATCGAGTTCGGTGCGCAAGGGATCGGACTGTGCCGCACAGAGCACATGTTCCTCGGGGATCGTCGTCCGTTGCTGGAGAGGGTAATCCTTTCTGAGGCAGGGTCGAAGGACCGACAGGAATCATTCGAGGCCCTCGCGAAACTGCAGAAGGATGACTTCCTCGCAATGCTCCGTGTCATGGACGGCAAGCCCATGACCGTTCGCCTGGTGGACCCGCCGCTGCATGAGTTCCTTCCGGACCTCACCACCCTCGAGATCGAAACCGCGGTTGCGAAAGCAACAGGGCAAGAGATCTCTGCTGAGCAAGAACACCTGCTCGCAGAGGTGCGCCGTCTGCATGAGCAGAACCCCATGCTGGGTCTGCGCGGTGTCCGCCTCGGCTTGGCGCTACCGGGTCTGTTCCTACTCCAGGCCGCGGCGCTTGGTGAGGCGGCAGCGGAGCTCCGCAAGGAAGGCCTCGACCCGCAGCCGGAGATCATGGTTCCGCTGGTTGGATCGGTCCGGGAGCAGCAACTGGTCCGCGACCAGATCGAGCCACTCCTTGCTCAGATCGAGGAGAAGTACGACGTCGAGTTGAACATCCCGATCGGTTGCATGGTTGAGTTGCCTCGGGCAGCGGTGACCGCAAACGATTTGGCTCGTGAGGCTGACTTCTTCTCCTTCGGCACGAACGACCTAACCCAAACGACGTGGGGCTTCTCCCGCGACGACGTGGAAGGCGCGTTCTTCCCGCTGTACATCGAAGATGGGGTCTTTGGAGTTTCCCCGTTTGAGACCCTCGACGTCAACGGAGTCGGTCAACTGGTTCAACTTGGCGCGGAACGTGGTCGTCAAACCAAGCCGAATCTGAAGCTAGGCGTCTGTGGTGAGCACGGCGGTGACCCGGATTCGATCCACTTCTTCGACAAGGTGGGGTTGGACTATGTCTCCTGCTCCCCGTTCCGTGTTCCCGTGGCTCGCCTTGAAGCCGGACGTGCGACGGTCATGGACGGACGCTGACAGCCCCTGACTTTCAGGAACTGAACGCGTGAGAATTGAACTTTGCGCGTGAAGCGTTTTTGAAACGGGCGACTGCTCTCGATTGAGGGTGGTCGCCCGTTTTCGTTGCCACCTTGGCGCGTCAACAAGCCGGCCGGGTCCCTTGTCCCCGAGGTTGCAACCTTCCGGGCCCTTAGGCCTAGATATTAGGTAAGGATAGGCTTACCATATTGTAGTGAAGTTAGCCCAATGCCCCCTTCGTCAGCGCTTCAGGATCGCAGCCGTAGATGTCGATCCCAAGTACAACCTGCGCCTACAAGAGCTCGGTTTGCGGGCAGGCGCGGAGTTTGTCGCAGTCAACCGAGCCGCTTTCAACGGAATGGTCTTGAACATCGCGGGAACCCGCGTCGCCGTCGACCACCGCAGTGCCAAACTGATTGAAGTTGAACCGTGAGCTGCCACAGTTGTCCGCCAGTGGGCGGCGCTGGGGAAACCTCGGCCATCGAACAAGCAGATCGCTCTACCGGCGCCGAACCTTCCGTTCTTCTGGTCGGTAACCCCAATGTTGGAAAATCGACGCTATTCAATGCGCTCACCGGCTCCCGGCAGACCGTGATGAATGCCCCTGGAACCACGGTGGAGGTTATGGTTGGTCGGTGGTCTCGCGAAGGCCAGAGCGGCGCAAGGATCGTCGATCTTCCCGGCACGTACTCTCTCATCGCCCAGTCTCCCGACGAGCAGTTGGTGGCCGACAACCTGGCTGGCGTGCCGGGCTCTTTCACCGACCCGGCCACGGGGCGCTCAGTGGATCTGGTTGTCTGCGTCTTGGACGCCACCGCGCCGACCCGATCCCTGTACCTCCTGGCACAGGTTGCGAAAACAGGGCGCCCGATTGTCGCCTTCCTTACTTTCCAGGATATTGCCCGTGAAGATGCGGGAGAGATTGACGCTGATGCCTTGGAGCGCGTCCTGGGCGTTCCAGTCATGTCGCTTGACCCTCGCAGCAACAAATCGCTTGCCGACGCTGAACACTTCATCGAAGCAGGCCTGGCGCTGCGCCCCCGCGTTTGTGGCATCGACCCGGACCCCTTGTCCCCCGGTTACAACCAAGTGGCCGCTGCGGCTGCTCTGGCCGCAGCAGAGTGCGACACTCCCGCTCACCTGGCAGGAAAGGTCGACTGCCACTGCGCCAAAACAGGGGTTTGCGCACACGCAGCACTCGACTGCACGGCTGCCCTCGGCAAGGGTGACGACATCGAACGTGCCTCCCAACTCTTTAACTGGGTTGACGGTGTTGAAGCGCAACTCGGGAGGGTAGAGCGAGAGCAGGGGAAACTGTCCCGCTCCGACAAGATCGACAGGGTCCTCCTCAACCCCTTCTTCGGCATCCCGGTTTTCTTCGGGCTGATGTGGCTATTGTTCATGGTTGCCGGCCAATGGGTCGGGCCTCTGCAGGACTTCTTTGAGTCTATTTTTGCGTCCGAGGAACCCGGTGCCTTCTCCCTGGCCAACGGCATCACCGCGGCTCTGACGTACGTCGGCTGGGATTTCCCTTGGCTTCAGGGCTTCCTAGTGGGGGGATTGTGTACGGGGCTGGGTGTGGTGGCCTCGTTCTTTCCCCTAATGTTCGCAATCTTCTTGATGATCACGCTCCTTGAAGATTCGGGATACATGGCGCGCGCCGCATTCCTGGGTGATCGCCTCATGCGCAAGATCGGCCTGGATGGGCGCGTGATTATGCCCCTGATTATGGGGTTCGGATGCAACCTGCCGTCGCTGGCGGCCGTGCGCTCGCTGCCGAATGCGCGCCAACGGATCGTCACTGTCCTCATCACCCCGTACACGTCCTGCGCGGCTCGGCTGACGATCTACCTGATGATCGCACGCATATTCTTCCCGGAGCACACGGGCACCGTCGTCTTTGCGCTGTACATGTTGTCGCTGGTGATGGTGGTGTTAGGAGCCGTCGTCCTTCGACCGTTCTATACGAAGAACGAGGGCAAAGCGCCACTCATGTTGGTTCTCCCGCCCTACGGGATGCCTCGAACAGCCGCAACGCTCCGCAACACGTGGATGCGTTCGTGGGCCTTCGTGAAAGGCGCCGGCAAAATAATCGTTGCGATGACCGCGGTTGTCTGGCTGCTCGGAGCGATCCCCACCACGTCCGGATACTCCTTCGCCGACCCGGAGCTCCCCATGTCGGACTCTGCTTACGGCCGAACAGCCCGCTACTTGGAACCGGTGTTCCAGCCTGCAGGCTTCGGCGAATGGCACATGACCGGGGCTCTGATGACGGGGTTTGTGGCCAAGGAAACGGTGATCTCTTCGATCGTTGTGTCCTACAACATGGACCCGGCCGCCGCTGGTGACGCCGAGGACGGTGGCGATGATTTGGGGGAGTTGCCGGAACTGGTTAAATCCTCGTTCACCAAAGCGGCAGGAGATGCCGCCCCGATAGGTGCGTTCGCGTTCTTGGTGTTCGTCCTGACTTACACGCCGTGCCTGGCGACTGTCGCGGAGCAGGCACGACAAATCGGTGGGCGGCTGACTGCGGCGGCCATGGGCGTGCAGCTGGCGGTCGCGTGGCTCTTGGCGGTTGGTGTCTTCCAAATTGGGCGGCTGTTCCTATGAGTGGGGACGAAGGGACAAGGGGGCGGCGCCTCCTTGAAAAGCTTCGGGGGCGAGGACCTGCTGAGCCACAACCTCGAGCCGAACCGCCAAAAACTTCCCTGATTGAGCGAGTGCAAACACGCCTGCAATCCGGGGCGACAATCGAAGCCATCGCGAGGCTGGAACACATCTCTTTGCCCTTGGCCCAAATCATGGTCGAAGAGCTAACTCGGTCCGGACAAGCAATAGGTGCAGAGTCTCTGTGTGCCTCCGGATTGGGGCTTTGTGGAGGGGGAACGGACGAGGCCGCGCGGCTCTATTGCGCAGGTTGTCCCCTCATCCCGTTGAAGCTGGGTGCCAAGGACCCCGCAGGCGTGACACAATAGGCGCCGGAAGTCCTTTTTGGGGGTCGTGGTATGCCACTTTTTGAGCTCGATGACGGGCGTCTAATTCCTGCCCAGTTCGGGCACGAAGTTCCGAACGGATTCACGGAAGATATCTTGGAGGCGATTAGCGCCCAGGTGCTTCAGATTGTTTCCCGTCCTCTTTTCCCGATCACCTGGAACACGATCGGTGGCAGTGGGGAAGACCGTCAGCCGCGACTTACGGCTTTGGATGCTTCGGGCCAGGTCGTGGCAGTTGAGGTGGTACGTAGCCTGGATGCTGAGATTCTGATCGACGCTCTTTCTCGACTCTCCGACACCGCGGCTATGTCTTGGACGCGTCTGGCTCGCGAGTACCCTCAGGGGGAGGAGGGTTTCAAACGTGAGTGGATCAGTTTCCGCGATGCCATGCCGACGTCCCCTCCCAACGGCCCGCGCCTGATTCTCGTGGCAGCGAACATTTCCAGCGACGTGCGGCCTGCGCTGGATGTTCTGTCTTCCTCTGGCGTCGAAGTGCATGAGATGTCCCTGCGGCAAATGTCGAACGGCAGAGCCTTCCTTGAGGTGGATGCTGTTGGTCCACGTCTGTACGGACACCGTGCGAACTCGCTTGTGGAGGCGTCCGAAGTGGTGCCGGAATTGGTCGCCAAGACCAAACACAGCGGCTCTCATGTAGAGCCAGCGCGGGAAGTCACCGGGCCGCAAGAAAGCAAGACGACAATCCCCACCACCCATGGTGTGCCCGAGCAGTTCGATGACGAAAAGCCGAGATCCGTGCCACGCCAAGAACCTCTGACTGCTCCTCCAGCCCCTGGTTTCACAGAAAAAACGGAGCCTGAACACACGGCAACTCAGGTGCCGAGCCAACGCCCAAAGCGGCCCGTCACAAAGGCGCCCGTGGCTCGCGCTAATGTTCCTGGACGCATGCGTAGGCGCAATGAGGTTCACAGTGCCCGCCCGCGACGCCGTTCTTCCGAGATTCCGTTCCCGTCCCGACTGCAAGTGCATGAGAAGCCGTCGCAGGCACCTCAAAAGCTTCAGCAGGATGCTGGAGGGCTCTTGGTCCTGGCCGAAATGACCGGTGGTGAAACCCCACTGGCGCTTCACCCGGCGTCGCGAACCCCTCGGGGAGCCGCCCTGACGGCGGAGGGCGCGATCCGTGTTCCCTCAGGAGTGTTCTCTGACCCGACCGCGGCACTCATCGCCGAGGGGATTTCGGGCGAGGACGGCTGGCAGGCCTGGTCCCTTGGTGATCAGTTCGGTCCGACGCTTGCGGAGGCCTTAGAAGAGGTCAACCAGGCCGGGGCATAGTTCGCTAGTTAGCCTCACAGAATCTGGATGAACTTGAGCCAGCGCTCAATGGTCGCGTAAACGTCTTGCCGAACTTCCGGGTCCGAGAGCATCAGGTCGTGTTTGCCCGGGAACCTAACAATGGTGACGTTGTTAGAAAGGTGTGCGGACCTTTGCGCCAGAATGTCTGCGTTCAAGACGACGTCGCTGGAGAAATAGTCCGGGGTCCACTGTTCCTCATTGTGGGACGAGGACGACATCATCGACAGTACTGGGCACTCCAAGTGGACTTGTTTTTCGATCTGTGCGTGCCCTTCAAGGACTGCCTGCATCCAGGCGGCCGGAGCGGGGTAAGAGAAGGGAAGCTTCCATTCGGGGTGAACGTTCCACCCGGTGACGGCAGGGTCGTCCTCGTAGCCCACAAGTGAGTCGGGTAGGGGGAAGCCGGACTGGGCCCAGCCCTCGGCGATTGAGCGGTAGTACCCGTTGATCTTCGACTGACCAACCACGGTTGCGCGAGGGCGAACCGCAGCCAGACGGCTGACCACCTGATGCAGCGCGGGCCGCATGGTGGTGAGCGACTGGAGTTCCAGCCAAGCCGAGTTTAGAACTAGAGCATCTGCGATCCCGGGGTTTCTCCAGGCCCATAGGGTAGCGATCAATCCGCCGGTGGAGTGGCCGTAGACAACCAGCGGGAGGTCGGGGTGGTCATTCCTGATAGTTGCGACGGCGACCGCTAGATCCTCGTCATACACGGTGAGGTCGTCGGCGTACCCGATGGTTTGCCAGGGTCGCAGGGACCGGCCGTACTTGCGCAGATCCAGTGCGTAGAACGCGGCGCCAATGCCGGCCAGGTCTTCCGCCAGCTCTTCATGGAAGAAGTAGTCATTGCGCCCGTGGATATAGAGGAATGCGAACTTGACGGCTCGTTTGGCGCGGCGACCTTTGATTACACGCCGCACCAGGGAGGTCAAGACGCCTCCTTCTTCATCGGGTTGGAGCGCGCTAACCCTCACCTCGAATTTGTCGCCCAACACATCGGGAACCCATTTTTCCAGTGGCGGAGGCCCGCCTGGTCCCCAGGGGACGAGGGCATCGGGGCTTGGCTCCGAGCTCTCCTCACCTGGAGAGGCCTCGCCATTCGGTGGGCCCTGGTCACCTGGAGAAGTCTGGCGTGGTTCGCCCTCGGCCTTGTTCACAGCCTTGAGGCCTTCCGCCAACTCCCTAAGTTGATCATCGGAAAGGTCGGCTGCGGCTTCTACATCCGCTGCCTCGTCACGTTGCCACCATGGTTTCCTGCCCATGATCCAAGGCTAGGTCATTCGCGTTGTTCTGGCCCGAGCGCAGAGACGAAGACTTTTGGGGTTCGGCTCTCGATCGGGTCTCTGGGGGCGGTCTGATGTCTGCAGTCCCTCCTTTCGTGGGCCTTGGGTTCCTTCCCTTCGTGGGCGTTGGGTTCCTTCCCTGTCCTTAATCTGCTTCCCGGTCCTTAATACGTAGGTTATGAAACTGTGGTGGCCGGAATTGGTCACGCCTAGAGCTCCGGGAACCGGATTAAGGACCGGGAACACTGTTCTGAAATGGGGCGATTGGGCGGAAAGTCTTGGTTGGCGGCGTGCCGCGGGTTTGTTCTGATTGGGCCGAGGCGCACGGTTGGAGAAAGTGTGCAAGTGGGCTGAGTCACAAACGGTTCGCGAAACGCAAGTGACCAGAGTGAATAATGAGTAAATTGTTGTCATTGTGACAAAAGTGAAATACCGTGATCTCTAGGTTTAGTGCCCACGGCGGTGCTTCGGGCCCACGGTCCACGTCGGCAAAGGTGGTTGTTTTGCAAAAAAGGAGACGCGCTAACCTCGCTGCGCGCTTATCGATAATGGTTACAGCCTTAGTTGGCGTCGGAGCCTTAACCTTCACCACCTTTATCCCTGCTCAAGAGGCAATCGCGGCACCTAGTCAAGAAGACGTTGATCGCGCCAAAGCCGAGGAAGAATACGCGGCCCTCACCGTGGCGCAACTGGAAGTCGAGTATGCGGCAGCGAGTTCGCGTGCTCAGGACGCGCAGATTGAAGCGGCACTCGCAGCCGACGAACTCAATGCGGCCGAGGTTCGACTTGAGGATGCCAAGGCTGCAGCCGAGCTAGCCGCCGAAGAGGCCGCTGCCGCGGAAGAACGTTACGAGGTTGGGCTGTCTGGCCTGGCTGAAGTCTCCCAGATGGCATACCGCTCTGGCACGGGTTCTCTCGATTCGATGGCCCCCTACCTTGAGTCAGATGGATTGCAGAGTGTGGAGAAGCGAAGAGTCGCTGTTTCCTCGTTTAGCTCCGCAGCCGATACCAAGATGCAAGAAGTTGCGGCGTTGCGCCAGGTCGCTGACATAGTCAACGAAGCCGCAGAAAAAGCCAAACTTGAAGAAGAAGCCGCCTACGAGGCCGTGGCTGCGGCAGCCGAAGAAGCCGAGAGTCAAGCACTGGCGGCGCAGGCCGTCGCAGCTCAGGCAGCTGAACAGCACAGCATGATGCTTCAGGTTCTAGCCGAGAAGAGAAACACCACACAGCAGCTCGAAGAGGAACGCCTGGCCGAGGCGCAGAGGGTCCGCGAAGAACAAGAGCGTCAGCGTGTTCTTGCAGAAGCCGCAGCGCAGGAGGAAGCGGAGAAAGCCGCTGCGGAGGAAGAGGCCAAACGTAGGGAAGAAGAATCTGCGGCCGCCTCGACGCCGTCTACCCCGGCGCCGACTCCCACCCCAACCCCAACTCCAACTCCAACCCCAACGCCGACTCCGGCTCCTACTCCAACCCCAACGCCGACTCCGGCTCCTACTCCAACTCCAACGCCGACTCCGGCTCCTACTCCAACTCCAACGCCGACTCCGGCTCCTACCCCAACCCCGGCTCCGTCAAAGCCTTCAACTTCGTCGGGAACTGTCTCAACGGTCTTGGCATTCGCGCGAAGCAAGATCGGCTCCCCATACGTTTGGGGCGGGACCGGACCCTGGGGGTATGACTGCTCCGGCCTGACGTACATGTCTTACCGGCAAGTTGGCGTTTACCTCCCGCGCACCGCAGCCCAGCAGTACAACTACAGCGGCGGCACCAAAGTTCCCATCAGTCAAGCAAAGCCCGGTGACCTGGTGTTCTGGGCTAGCGGTGGCAGCATTTATCATGTCGCTCTCTACTCAGGACCAAACACGATCGTCGCCGCCAACACCTATGGTGTGCCTTTGAGCGAAGGCCCGATCTACACGTGGGGCAACGTGTTGCCGTACGTCTTGCGGATCCTCTGACAGAGGTAGTGCCAACCAGCCAATCGGGTAACGGATTCAAACAGCAGACGGCCCCGTCCCAAAAGGGATAGGGCCGTCTTTACTGTCCCATAAGTGGGCTTTTGGACCGCCGACTCTAGTTAGCGGTGTGTAGGGGGGGCTCTAGAGGTGGGTAGGTTTGCCCTCCGCCTCCGCCAGCCGAGCACGTTCAAACGAACGCATAATCTCCTTTTCAGCCGCTTCCCGGCCGGCCCAGTGCGCACCCTCTACGGATTTCCCGGGTTCCAGATCCTTGTAGACCTCGAAGAAGTGCTGGATTTCAAGTCGGTGGAACTCGGAGATGTCTTCGAGTTCCGTTCGCCACGCGGCCCGGTGATCACCTGCTGCCACACAGATCACCTTGTCATCGCCGCCCATCTCATCCTTCATTCGGAACATGCCCAGCGCCCGGCAACGAATCACGCAGCCTGGGAAGGTCGGTTCCTCCAACAGCACCAGTGCGTCCAGCGGGTCACCATCCTCCCCCAAAGTTCCGTCGATGAAGCCGTAGTCATCGGGGTATTGGGTCGAGGTGAACAGCAAGCGGTCAAGTCGAATACGTCCGGTAACGTGATCGACCTCGTACTTGTTGCGGACCCCTTTGGGGATTTCCACGGTTACATCGAATTCCATGTTGCGTTCCTCCTTGGGCAACAAGCGGGTGAGGGCGTGCGTGTTGTCACCAACCTGAACTACAGTAAAACGGTCACTGCAATTCGGGCCGGAAAGACTTATGCGGCGCCCCCATGTTATCGCGATTCTATGCGCAACCCTCCTCGCTGTAGGTGCTGTTGCGCTATGGCTTGTCCCCAAACTTCCTGGATGGACCCCGTTTTGGGCTGGCTGGGGGGACCCTGAGCCCGCTTCACCTCCAGGAATTCCCTCGGCAGAAATGCCCCAATCCGGGGGATTGACTATCCAATCGCCAGAGGCTTCGCTCACGGCTGAGCAGGTGGCGTCCGCATGGGTGACGGTGACAGAAGCAGCCGAGCGGGAAAACTGGGTGCCCTGGGTTGTAGTAGCTAATGCGACCACGGGGGACGTCATATTCGAGAGGGACGGGAACAAGGCTCACACTCCGGCCTCATTGATGAAGATCCTCACCGCCTACGCCACCCTCAGCGCCCTTGACCCCCAGGAACGTTTAGAGACTGGGGTTTCTCAAGACGGAGCGAACCTGTACCTGTGGGGCGAAGGTGACCTGATGCTCAGCGGGACGGAGGGTTCCGTGTCCAAGGTCAATGGGCGTGCAGGCCTGTCAGATTTGGCCGCACAGGTCGCGGAGAACGTGGAGGGCTCGGACCAGACTCTAACCCTCTATTACCAGGATGAACTGTTCGTCGGACCTGCCCGGGCCTCCGAACACTTCGAACAAGGCGTAACCACCTGGGTGGGGGAAGTGGGACCCTACGCCATCGACACGGGCAGGGTAGTACCTGGCGAATACGGTTTCTACGCCGAGTCGGCAAAACAGGTTGCCGAAGTGTTCAGGGACCGTCTCGTGGAGGCGGGCATCACTGTCGGCAGCGTCGAGAGCTTCAACCTCCCAGTTCCCGCGGGTGCCGTGGTGGTGGGAATGGTTGAATCGGCGACGGTCCTCGAACAGGTGCAGGTCATGTTGGAAGAGTCGGACAACACTCTCGCAGAGCAATACTGCAGGCTAGCCGCCTCGCGAACCCTGGAGCGCCCGGTGACGTTGTCCGAGGCAACCTCGACCATCCTCGTCCTCCTCGAACGCGGTGGAATCGACACGTCGGGACTGGCGATCAAAGACTGTTCCGGCCTGAACAAAGACTCCCGCGTCAAACCACAGACCATCATCGACACTATGGCGGCCTCTTTGAACGAGGGCTCAAACACAACCTCCCTCACCCGCATCCTCGCCGTCGGAGGGCTGAGCGGGACGCTTGACTCCCGGTTCACCGACGACCTGGGATATGCGAATGTTGCCGGCAAGACCGGCTCCTTGGGGCACGTGTCAGCTCTGGCGATCCTGGGCACCACCGCGTCCGGGGAGCATCTGTATATTGCCGTGGGGGCGGACGACGTTCCCGACGATGCTGCCTGGTGGGTCACGCCAACCCTGGATGCGTTTGTTGTCGAGGTTCTCGGTCACTGAGAGATGCTGTGAAAACCCATATGATCTCCGCATCTGACCTGGTTGGGGCCAGCCCCCCGTTTGATGCCAGGCCCGTGTCCATCGCGGTGCGCGACTACATTGCCGCACGGCAAAAACAGGTTGATAAGTCGGCCACCGTGGGACTTTTGGTCGCTGTGTCTGGTGGAGCGGACTCCCTGGCGTTGGTGGTTGCAGCCGCGGACTGCGCATCCCGAATGGGGGTCCCGCTGATTGCCCGCGTCGTTGATCATGCCATGAGGGACGGGTCCGCCGAGGAAGCCGCAAACGTGGTGGCTACGTTGAAAGGCCTGGGGATAAACGCCCGGGTCCTACCTGTCAAGACTGAGGAGGTTCCAGGCGGCGTCGCGTTGGGGGAGGGGCCCGAGGGCGCAGCGCGTCAGCTTCGCCATGGAGTGCTCGAAACGGAAGCGTACGCCTGGGGAGAGCAACAGGGTTTGAACCAGGTTGATATTCTTTTCGGCCACACGATGGATGACCAAGCAGAGACTATGATGCTTCGTCTGGCGCGGGGCGCAAGTCCGGACTCCATGACTGCAATGCGTCCGTTCCTCGCACTGAATCCTCCCGTCGGTCATGAGCGGGGTGTGTCTGTGCAAGTGAACCGAGGCCGTCCATTGCTGTCTTTGCGGCGCCGGAATACGGAAGCATTCTGTTCAGTTCTAAACCTGTTTCCGGTTCAGGACCCAACCAATCGCGCTGATGGGCCGTGGCGCACCCGCTCTGGAAAGGCTTTGCCTCGAAGCGCAGTACGCGAACGTGTACTTCCCGCACTCCGGGAAGCCTTGGGCCAGGATCCGACCCCCGGCTTGGCGAGGTTGTCGGACCTGCTTGCTCAAGATCAAGAAGCGTTGGAAGCCTACGCGGAGCAGGCTTTGGTAGCAGCGATGGTCGAAGCCACCGAAAGCAGTGTCGTTTTAGACACGGCCGCACTGCAGAAGCATCCACGAGCGACAAGAATTCGGGCGCTCAGAGGTGCCGTGGCACGGTTGGGTGAGCGGAACTCCTCCGCCGTACAAATGGACGAGCTGGAGCGTTCATTGTGGCAGGAAAAGAACGCCGAGGGGAACCCTCGAACCGTCGTCCTCACCGGGCGTGTGGAGGCAGTTAGGGAGGGTCCTTTGCTGGTCGTTGAAGCGGTTCCGCGCTGAGGGAAAAGATTGGTTGCGTTGGGCACTTTGTCGGCGGGGTATGGCAATCTAGCTGAGCATCGATCATCAAAGCTAGGATCACAGTTGGCAAACTTTGCAATCGTGACTTACTGAGGTTTAAGGACAGGGCTGGAATGGACGCGCAAGACTTGGGAAATGAAATCGAACAGGTGCTTCTGACGGAGGAGCAGATCGATGAGCGGCTTACTGAACTGGCTGCCCAAGTTGACGCGGATTATGACGGCGACGATTTGTTACTGGTCGGTGTTCTGAAGGGTGCCGCGCCCGTAATGGTGGATTTTTCCAGGAAGCTGCACCGTCATATTGAGATGGATTGGATGGCGGTATCCTCGTACGGATCTGGGACAAAATCCTCAGGTGTGGTTCGCATTCTGAAGGACTTGGACACGGATGTGCATGGCCGCAACGTGTTGATTGTTGAGGACATCCTGGATTCAGGTCTGACCCTCTCGTGGCTGAAGGAAAATCTTGAGGCGCGCGGAGCGAAATCCGTCAAGATCTTGACGCTCCTTCGTAAGCCGGACGGATTGAAAGTCCATGTGGATGTTGACTACTTAGGATTCGACATTCCCAATGAGTTTGTTGTGGGCTACGGCCTTGATTACGCCGAGCGGTACCGAAATGTGCCTTTCGTTGGCACGCTTGCACCCCATGTTTATGAAACCGAGGACGGCGAGTAAATGGCAGACGACAAGAAAGCCGACAAGAAGAAGGGGAAGGGCTCTCGCGTCTGGCCGTACATCGTCCTCCCTCTATTTGCGCTCATCCTGATTGGGTGGATGGTCTGGCGGGTGTTGCAACCGGCGGCAGTGATTACGTCCGAGGGCTTGGAGATACTGCGGACTGAGAAGATCCAGTCCGCCGTTCTCAACGACGGCACCCAACAGGTGCAGCTGGTGCTTGAGGAACCGTACACACACGAATCCACTTCTGTAACGGATCCGGAGAGGGAGCTCGGCACGGCGATCTCCTTCACCTACTCACGTGTGCAGACCGAGGAGATCCTGAATCTCCTCGACGACGCGGAGCCTGCTGCAGGATATGACGCTCTGTACCCGCAACAGAGCGTGCTGGGCTCTATGCTCACTTTGATAATTCCAATGCTTATCCTGTTGGGCGCGTTCTGGTGGCTTATGTCTCGCACCACAGGGTCACGGATGATGGGCGCCTTCTCCTCTTCCAAGGCGAAGCAGTTTAACGAGGAGAACCCTGAGATCACCTTCGCAGACGTTGCCGGGGAAGACGAAGCAGTTGAAGAGCTAGATGAGATTCGTGAGTTCTTAGTTGAACCCACAAAGTTCACGCAAGTGGGAGCGAAGATCCCTCGCGGTGTGCTCTTGTACGGCCCTCCAGGAACGGGTAAGACCCTCCTTGCGAAAGCGGTCGCGGGGGAAGCCAAGGTTCCGTTTTTCTCCATCTCAGGTTCAGAATTCATGGAGCTCTACGTTGGGGTTGGCGCTTCCCGCGTGAGGGATTTGTTTGAAAAGGCACGCAAGGCAGCTCCGGCAATCATCTTCGTTGATGAGATCGATGCTATCGGTCGACATCGCGGCTCAGGCATTGGGGGCGGCAACGACGAACGCGAACAGACCCTAAACCAGATGCTGGTGGAGTTGGATGGGTTCGACGCCCGAACCAACGTGATCATGATTGCGGCGACCAACCGGCCTGACATTCTTGACCCGGCGCTTTTGCGGCCAGGCCGTTTCGACAGGCAGATCGCAGTTGAGGCCCCGGACCTTCGCGGCCGCGCCGCCATTTTGGAGGTCCATTCGAAGGGGAAGCCGCTCACGGACGACGTCAACCTCAAGGCCATCGCGAAGCGGACGCCGGGCTTCACTGGCGCCGACCTGGCGAACGTGCTTAATGAGGCGGCTTTGCTTACTGCCCGGTCGAACGCGGACCTGATCGACATGCGCGCGATTGATGAAGCGATCGATCGTGTCATTGCCGGCCCGCAGAAGCGCACGCGGGTGATGAACGAACATGACAAGACGGTGACGGCTTATCATGAGGGCGGACACGCGCTGTGTGCCGCAGCGCTCCGCTACACCGACCCCGTGACTAAAGTGACGATCCTTCCACGTGGTCGCGCGCTCGGATACACGATGGTGATGCCCGTCGAAGACCGATACTCGAAGACCAGGAATCAACTTTTGGATGAACTGGCCTATGCAATGGGAGGAAGGGTCGCGGAAGAAGTTGTCTTTAGGGACCCCTCGACTGGCGCCTCGAATGACATTGAGAAAGCAACAAAGACGGCGCGGGCGATGGTCACTGATTGGGGCATGTCTTCGGCGGTTGGAACCATCAAGTTGGGGGCCGAGGAAACGGATCCATTCCTCGGTCGTGAGATGGGGCGCAGCCAGGGTGCCCCCATGTCAGACACTCTTGCAACTGAGATCGACCGACAGGTAAGGGAACTTCTGGACAATGCGGTCAGGGAGGCCTGGACGATTCTGACAGAGAATCGGCAGGTGCTGGACACTCTGGCAGCACGGCTTCTTGACGAAGAGACATTGGATGAGGCGGCGTTGGCGACAATCTTCAAGGACGTCAAGAAGCAACCGGAACGCGCCGTGTGGAACTACGGGTCGGAAGCAGCGGTGCCAGGCGCCATTCTGGGTCACCCGGTTGGCGTGGAAGACAAGGCAATTGACCCTCCGGCGCCACTAAGTGAGGAATGGTGACCTACGACCAGGAGCGGGTTGAAGAAGCCACTCGTGAACTGCTCTCTGCTATCGGGGAGGATGTAAACAGGGAAGGCCTTCTAGAGACTCCGTCAAGAGTTGCGCGGGCGTATAGAGAGATCTTTGCTGGAATAGATCAGGACCCCGCAGAGCACCTTCGTAAAACATTTCTGGTCGATACCAAAGCGTTGGTGCTGGTCAAGGACATCGATTTCACTTCGATGTGTGAACACCACCTCCTGCCCTTTGCCGGTAAAGCCCACGTCGCATACCTTCCCAGTGATGGGAGAGTATCCGGCTTGTCGAAACTGGCGCGCTGTGTGGATGGCTATGCGGCGCGGCCCCAGATCCAGGAACGTCTAACCGGCCAGATCGCGGACGCCATCGAAACAGTACTCAAACCGGCAGGTGTCGCGGTGATCGTGGAGGCTGAACACACGTGCATGACTATGCGCGGTGTGAGTAAGCACCACCCACTCACGGTCACCACGCAGTTTCGCGGAGTGCTCAGCGACCCGGCGCAGAAGCAAGAAATCCTTGCCCTGATTCGTCCGTAGGAGATCCAATGTCTCAAGAACTCCATCCGGTCCCCGCCCCGATTTCAAAAGGGGCGCGAATTGGTGGCGGATCCACGCTCGCCATGGGGGTCTTGAACATAACCCCTGACTCCTTCTCCGATGGGGGCCGCTGGTTCGACGTTGAGGCGGCTGTGGCCCACGCGCTGTTGATGGCGGAACAGGGGGCGTCCATCATCGACGTGGGGGGCGAATCCACGCGCCCGGGTGCCTCACGTGTCACCCCAGAACAGGAATGGGCACGAATCGCGAAAGTGGTCGACACGCTGGTGCAAGAGGGGCTGACTGTTTCAGTTGACACCGTCAATTCGCAGACAGCACGCAACGCCGCGGAGGTCGGGGTCTCCATCATTAACGACGTGTCTGGTGGAGTACACGATCCAGATATGGCGAGAGTTTGCGCCGAATCGGGTCTTGCAATGGTTGTGCAGCATTGGCGAGGGTTCCCTTCCGATCCCTCGCTCAACCAGAATTATGCAGACCCGGTGAGCGAGGTGGTGTCGGAACTTGAATCCCAAGTCGAACGAGTCCTAGCACAAGGCCTACCGTCCTCCTCAATAATTCTGGACCCCGGGCTAGGATTTGCTTTGAGTACTGAAGATTCCTGGAAGATAGTTGAATCGCTGGATGCCTTCACGGACCTTGGATACCCGGTTCTGGTTGGAGCCTCGCGGAAGCGGTTCGTGAAAGAGCGTTACGGGACTAACCTACTTATGGGGACCCTAGACGTGACGAAGGCAAGCGTCGAAGCTGGCGCTTGGGGCGTTAGGGTTCACGATGTGGCTGAGAATGTGGACCTGATTAGGGATCTGGAGTCTCGGCGGGCAAATTCTTGGGGGAGGCGCAAAGCGTGAAGGACCGGTTAGACGTCATCACGTTGCGAGGCTTGAGCGCGGTCGGCAGCCACGGAGTTTTCGAGTACGAACGCTCAGGTTCGCAAGTGTTTTCTGCCGATCTGAAACTCTATCTTGATGCCAGCAAAGCAGCGGAGACGGATGACGTCCAGTACACCGTCGACTACGGTGCCATTGCTGATGACGCGGTCGCTGTTTTGACGGGCACCCCCGTGTACTTGATCGAAACGCTAGCGAACAAGCTGGCGGAGATGGCGCTGACTTACCCCCTGGTAAAGATAGTTGAAGTCACCATCCACAAACCGATGGCCCCTGTGCGCCACCAGTTCTCCGATGTCTCAGTGACGATTAGGCGTCGGCGCGACCAGGAAGCGGCAGAACTTGTTTCCACCCGGTCCACCATTAGCCAGCCCGAGACGACCGTGGCAGAGCCAGTCCCCGCCAAGACGGCTCCTTCCGTGACGTTCCCTAAGCGATCTTTCGTGCACCGTGCTGCGGACCCGACACCGCTGCCGGCACAAAAGCAGTTCCCTTCGAGAACGTCCCTGCATCCGGGACCCCCTCAGGCTCCCGCGCTAAAGGAAGCGGCGCCCTCGACCCCTGCCGGTAGCGACAGGGCTCGTAGACCAAACATTGCACCCGCCAAGTTTGAGGTGCGGCCGATTAGCCAGGCACGTCCGGCCACTGAACACCTGCACCCGCCCCTTCCCATCAACCGGTCTTTCTCAGATAGTTCACACATATACAACGTGGTGCTCGCCCTTGGATCGAACCAGGGCGATATCCTGGCGAACCTTTCGGGGGCTGTCGAGGCGCTGGCGGGAACTCCGGGATTTGAGATCGAAGAAGTGTCCCCGCTAGTTCGGACGAAACCAGTGTTGGAGCCAGGCGCTCTCCCACAGCCCGACTACTACAACGCGGTTGTGATTGGCCGAACCGTGATGGCCCCGCCCGTTCTGCTTCAGACCACGCAGTACATTGAGCGCCAGTTTGGTCGGACTCCGGGGCGCAGATGGTCTGCCCGCACGCTAGACATTGACATCATCTCGATCGACCAGATGCAGGTTCAAAGCCGTGACCTGGTGCTGCCCCACCCCCGCGCACACGAACGAGCCTTCGTTCTTTACCCCTGGTCGTTGGCAGCCCCGGACGCGGTGCTCATCAACGACCAGCGAGTTCAAGATCTCCTAACGACCGCCCCCGATCTGGCCGGGGTTATGAGTGTCCGGCGTGATTGGCTGGGGAAATCGGGCTCTCCTAGTGTGGACGAGGAGGAGCTGGAGCTCGCCCCCAGACCAGCCACAGAGCGTGGGAGCTTTCAGGCCTCTGTTCTTACCCCGACGGTTGAAGTTCGGGGAGAAAAACTGCACCTCGCTCCCCTCGAAGGTGACCCTATCTTCCAGAAACTGGTGGACGCTGAGGCTGAAAGAACCCGTAAGCGTAAAGCTCGGGAGCGAGCCGAGCAGGCCGCCAAAGCGGCCTCGCTACGTCAAGCGGAGCCGGTAGTAGAAGAGTCCTTAGTAGAAGTAGTCCAAGAGGCCCCAGCCGCACCCGAGCAACTGCCGAAACCTAAACCCGCGCACGCGATCCCGCATGTGGAGGAACCTGTCGTCCCAGAGGCAACCCTCGTGGTCGACCCTGTGGAAACCGATCTGCCCGCCCCCGCTCCCGCCCGCGCACTGCCGGACTGGCGTTTCTCTGTGCAACCCCAATCCACTCGGGTTGTTGATGACACCTCACGCCCTTCCGAAGTGGAAGTCCTTGACATCGGAGACCCCACACCAGCATCTCAGGAGGAGACTCCCGCGGTGACACCATGGAATGGGACCTTGAAATCCCCTCGTTCCAAAGTTTCCAGACACGTCACACTACGCCCCACCCCAACGGGAAGCCTCCCTGTAACGCGGGGGACGGGACCCAGAAATTGAAGCCCCTCTCCGCTTGGATGGTCCTGGGTGTTTGGGTTACGACGCTTGGCCTCGGAGCGCTTGTCTCCGCAGTTCTGGTCGGCTCGGGCTACAGTCCTTTGACTTTCACGCCGTGGGTGGCGGCACTCTTTGCTGCAATCGGCGTTTGGCTACTTGTTGCCGGGGTTGGCGTCCGCAAACTGAAGCGACGTGAGAAGACTTGGGTCACCCCCATCACGGCGGGTCGAACTGCGATCTTCGCGCGCTCTTCGGCTCCCGTTACAAGCGCTTTCAGCGGCTTCCTGCTGGGGACCGCCCTGGTCGGGTTGGCGCGCTCCTGGGCCCCAGCAATGGCCTATTCGGGGTGGCTGGCGCTTGCGGGTGCGGTGGCGGCAGCGTTCGCCGCAGTTTCGGCGGTGGTAGTGGAACGCTGGTGCATCGACAGCACACACGACGACGAGGGCGATGGGCCAAGCCACACCGAGAGTGGTAGCCAGAGTCCCAGGCCTCAACACTCGAGGACGACTCCGCCGGCGAGCCCACCTATCTCTCCCCGCTATCGTCGTTAGCGTCTAGCTGTGAAGAGAACGACTACATCAGCGAAACAGGGACATGTAAGGCCAGGCGCCGGCCCGCAGGCCGCGGGGGGACGCCCGGGCGGCCCGAAGAAGCAAAAGACCCCTTGGGTGCGCCGCATTGTTTCAACTCTGATTCTGCTTGCGCTGCTAGCGGGTTTGATTTTCGCGCTGGTTACCGCAGTGAAGTGGGTTCTCTCGGTGATCGGCGCTGAGCATGAGCGGAGCACGGTGAGCTCGTTGCCGCAGCCGGTCGAGATCTTACCTTGCAAACCCGGCTCCATCGACGTTGAGGTGACCCCGTCGGACACGGAGATTCCCGAGGGTGCCGGCTTCACTGTTGAAGTTGAACTCCTCAACTCGACCCAAACTGAGTGCAGCTTCGAAGTGGAAGATTTAGATGTGTCTTTGTCAGTGGGGGGATATGACGTTTGGACCCCCACTGCATGCAAGGCTGATGATCGCACACTGCTTCTGGCGTCGGAGCAGGAGTGGAAAACCTCGTTCAAATGGAATGGTGGGGTTTACGTCGATTGCGAACGGGTGAACCTTGATGTTCAAGATGAGGCTGGTAAGCCGATCCCAGCCACTGCGTCTTCCGGCGTCTACGACTTGGTGGTCGGCCTTTCGGGTGCGGAGGAGCCGGTCCACCTAGAGATCGTCGTGGACTGAGGGTACGTCCCCTACCAGGGCACCTGCTGATTCAGGCCGTTGACGTTCCGTGCAGACAGGTGATCGACAATCATTTGGGCGCGGTACGGGCCGATTCCTTCGACTCTTTGGAGGTCTTCCGCGGTCTGCTGGCGCAGCTCCGCCAGTGTTCCCCACTCTTCAGAGATGGCTTGAATTGAACGCCATGGCAACCGGGGCACCAACGCCAGAGCGCGGATCCCGCGCGGGCTGATCGCTTCGTCTAGATCCGAGGGGTCATAAACGGGAGCCCCCAACAACGCAGCAACCTTGGACAGGTCGACAAGGGACTCTCCCGAAAGGGCCGCAAGCCGGTCCTCCACCTCATCCAAATCTTCCAAATCCCGAACGTAATCGCGTAGGACGAGTGCCCGCTCTGATGCGGCCCCGCGGAGAAGGTCATCCACCTGGAGGGAGAGGAGGCGACCATCGGCACCAAGTTCGTCGAGGTATCCGTTGATTTCTGCGGTTATTCGCCTGATCATTTCCATTCGTTGAATGACTGTGGCGACGTCCCGAACCGTGACCGAATCGCGCATCTCAAAGATGGAAAGTGAGCTCAGCACTTCATCCAAGCGTTCGATGTAACGATCCAAAGTGTCGACGGCTTGGTTAGCCCGGGCCAGGAGTGCCTCCGGTTCTTCAACAGTGTGATGAATCGAGCCGACATAGACGGAGATCGCCGACATGGAGGCGGACAAAGACAGCGTCGTAATTCCTGTTTGCCGCGCGGTTCTTTGTGCTGTCCGGTGGCGCATCCCCGACTCAGTAGTGTCAATCGACGGATCGGGAAGGAGCTGGACGTTTGCTTTGCGGATCACCCAGCGGTCGGTGTCAATGATGACTGCGCCGTCCATTTTCGCCAGTTCGCGTAGTCGGGATGCGGAGAACTCTACATCGACCGTGAAACCGCCCGAGCAAATCGCTTCCACTTCCGGGTTGTACCCAAGGACTATGAGCGCCCCCGTGTGGGAGCGCTGGATTCGCTCCAATCCCTCGCGAAGTTCAGTTCCAGGGGCAATCAACTGGAGAGCCCGTCGGAGGGCTCTTGCGTCATTGTCCAATTGCTGCCACCGCCCTAAACATCGAAGAAGGTTTGTTGCTGAGTGCCCTCAGCATTGCTATGTAAGTCTATCTGTCTATTCCCGCTACCTAGAAGAGCCATTGCGACCTGACAGGTGTTCCGAAGTCAGTGCGTGTCGGAGACTGTCCTCCAGGGTCACCACCCCGATGACATCCATGTCCTTGGGGACTTTGACATCGGGCCTTTGGCTTGCAGGCACAATCGCCCTGCTCCAGCCGAGCCTACGCGCCTCAGCTAGCCGTCGCGACAGGTTAGACACGCCCCTGATTTCGCCTGTCAAACCCACTTCCCCGAACGCGACGGTGCCCCGGAGAGGATACCTTCCCGCGGTTGCCGACGTGATTGCCAAAGCGAGAGCCAGGTCTGTCGCCGGTTCCACCGTTTTGCCTCCGCCGACGGTTGATACGTAAACGTCTTTTCGCGCCAGGTCCTTGTACTTCAAGTGCTCTTGAATGACAGCCAACAACATCGCGACACGAGAGTAATCGACACCCGAGGTCGCCCTGCGTGGACTGCCGCCCGAACCGTCAGCGGTCAACGCCTGCACCTCAGTTACCAGTGGACGCTGCCCTTCCATCGTTACGGTTACAAAACTTCCGCGGGCCTCCCCTTTTGACCCTGAGGTGAACAACATGGATGGGTCCTCAACCTGTTGGATGCCAGCCTCATCCAACACAAAGCAGCCCACCTCTTCCGTGGAACCATAACGATTCTTGGAAGCACGAAGGAGACGAAGTGTCGATGTCCGATCTCCCTCAAACTGGCACACGACATCCACCAGGTGCTCTAACGTGCGGGGGCCAGCCAGCGTGCCCTCCTTTGTTACGTGACCGACAACGATTGCAGGGATACCCGCCTGCTTGGCTGCATGGATGATCAGCGAAGCCACCGCTTTCACCTGTCCCACAGAGCCCGGCTGCCCATCCACCATGGTTGTTGTCAAGGTTTGGACCGAGTCCACGATCAGCAGAGAAACCCCCGACTCCTGCATGTGCCAGATGGCGTTCGCAACGTCTGTTTCGGCGGCCAACAGCAGCGTGGGAGCAAGCGCGCTGATTCTTTCCGCGCGTCGACGAACCTGGGCCGCAGATTCCTCCCCGGTCACGTAAAGAACGGGGCCTTTGCCCTCTGCCGCAGAAAGTCTGGCGTACCTGGCCGCAACATCCAGCAACAGTGTTGACTTTCCCACGCCGGGTTCTCCCGCAAGGAGGATCACTGATCCCGGAACAATGCCGCCCCCTAAGACGCGGTCAAATTCTGCGATTCCGGTTGGCACTGCGGCAGCCTCATCCACCCCCACCTGGTCCAATCGCACCGGAGGGGAAGGTCGCGATGCGGGTGCCGGAGCTGCTACGGACTGCCCTGGGTTTGGTGCCGACAGGGTCTCTTCCATCGTGCTCCAGCTTTGGCAGCCGCGACACTGGCCAACCCACTTGGGGCTCTCCCAGCCACACTCAGAACAGATATGTACTGTCTTCACCTTCGCCATAATGCGAAACTACTCCCACCCTCCGACAGATTCGCCCAACCATCCCTGGGGCCAAGGGTCCCTCCTAGTGGGGCCTTTCAGAAAACTTGATTACGTCACTGGACGTGCCCGAGACGATGAGGATGTCATCAGAGTCAATGCGGGTGTTGCCCGCCGCGTATTTGAACGGCCTCCCGACCTTCATAGTGCCGATGACGTTGACGCCGTACCTGGCCCGGGGTTGGCTCTGTTCCAGGGTGAATCCGTCTAGTTCCTTGGGCGGCAGCATCTTGGCTACCACGAACTCCTCCTGATCCATCTCGATGTAGTCCAGTAGCTGCCCTCCGACCAGGTGAGCGGTACGTTGCCCCGCGTCATACTCCGGATAGACAACGTGGTTCGCTCCAATTCGCCGCAAGATCCGCCCGTGCTCGCGAGAGATCGCCTTCGCCCAGATGGAGTCCACGCCCAGGTCAGCAAGGTTGGCTGTGATCAGGACAGACGCTTCCAGAGAATTCCCAACCCCGACCACTGCTGAGGCGAAATCACCCGCACCGACCTGCACCAACGCATTGACATCCGTCGCGTCTCCTTGAACCAGGGGAACAACGCCCGCGTAGTGTTGCACCCTTTCCTCATCCTTTTCGAGTCCAAGAACTTCAAACCCCAGACGCTCCAACGTCACGGCGACCGCTGCCCCGAACCGTCCCATCCCAACAACGAGTGTTCCGTGTGCTTTCTTCCGGTCAGACATCTGTCGCTCCTTCAGTTTTCCCGCTAGGTGAAACTCTCCGCCCAAGTTCGCGTTTCAGGGCACCTGCTCTTTTCTTCCCGCTAGCCAACAATGGGTCGCTCCTCTGGCATCCGAATCACGTCGCGGCTTTCTTTAAGTGCCAAGGCGGTCGCCAAAGTCATGGGGCCCAAGCGCCCAACAATCATCAAGCATGCTAGAAGCACCTTTGGCACCGTGGACAGGAAAGGCGTGATCCCTGTGGATAGCCCCACTGTGCCGAAAGCTGAGATCACCTCGAACAAAACCCGGTCCAATGTGAATGGCGTGAGGATCAAGAGGACCAAAGTGACAGCAAGCACCAGCATCACCCCGAGCAGAAGGACTGCAACGGCCTGACGGAGCGTGCCCTGTGGGATTCGACGGTGGAATGCTTGCACGTCACGCGTACCGCGTGCTTCCGCCCACGCAGCCAGCAGCAAGACCGCGAACGTTGTGACCTTCAGACCGCCCGCATGGGACCCGGATCCACCCCCCACAAACATAGAAATGTCCGTTATGAGCCACGACGCGCTAGTCATCGAGGAAACATCCACAGCGCTTATCCCAACAGAGCGAGGCGACACGGTCTCCATAATTCCGTTCAGAATCTTCTCTGAAAAGGAAAGAGCCCCAAACGTGGCGGGGTTCGTCCACTCAAACGCCACCACAAGGGCCGCGGTCACGAACGCGATAATCCCGAACGTGGAGAGTGTTAGCTTCGTGTGAAGCGTCCATTGGCGCGGGGTTCGCCAGCGTGCCTTCAAATCCGAGATCACAGGGAACCCGATAGCCCCAACAAAAGCGCCTATCGTCAGGGGAATCAGCACGAACCAGTTGCCGATGTATGCCTCCAAGCCCTCGGGCACATTAATGAACCCCGCGTTGTTGAACGTGGAGACAGCCGTGAAAAACGCGCTCCAGATAGCGTCCCGCGGGGAGTGCCCAGCCCGAAGGAACGACGGGACTATGACCGCAAATAGTGTGAGGACCGAGACGATGGTTGTTACCAAGACACCCCAGACCAGGGACGTGGTTTCACCGATTCGGCTTTGCGTGTCACTTTGCACCAGAAGACGCGAGGTCAGTCCCAGTCTCCGGGACACCACCAACGCCAGCAGGGACGCCATCGTCATGACCCCCAGGCCCCCCAATGCGATACCTACCATAATCACGGCTTCGCCAAAGTAGGTCCATTGAGTCGCCGTATCTACAACGGTCAGCCCGGTCACGCACACCGCGGAGACCGCAGTGAAAAAGGCATCGACAACCGACACGGGATTGCCCGGATGTGTCGACATGGGCAGGATCAGGAGCAGCGTGATGGTGATAATCAGTACGGCAAAAATCCCGATTGTCAGTCTGGCGGGGTAGTGAAATGCCAGAATGTGGAACCAGCGGCTCAGAACGTCTCTGAGACTTCGCTTAGAGGGAGCCCACGCTGACGCGCTTGCGGGGAATGCACCCCTCGGGTCCGGTTCGTAAGGTTCTGCTTCCGCGAAATACTGCTGCTCAACTCGGGCCCGTAAAGAGTCCGGAGGCTGTTGTTCTTTCGGCACCTTGCGCGGTTTAGCGCTGAAGCCTGTGGGCGGAGGCAACTCGCGACGTTCAGGGATCAGGCCTAAAGGATGGTGGCTCTTCCGGGGTGTTTTGCGCGCAAATATCTTGCGGATCCTCGATAGAGGTTTCCGTCCAGAGTTATGCTCATCACCACTCAAAGGACAGGCTCCTGCCACAACACGCTAAGTACATGAACCCATATGGGCTAGGATTCAGTCTAGAGTCCGGTTTGAGACATTTTCTCAGATGCAAAGCCGGAGAGTCGGATCAGTCACAGTCGCGTGAGATGAGGGATGGGTCGATGGACGCAGAAGAAGCACCTCGCTTCATGACGGTTGTCGAAGTGGCTGAAGTTATGCGCGTGTCCAAGATGACTGTTTATCGGCTAATCCATGCCGGAGAGCTTCCTGCTATAAGGGTCGGTAAGAGTTTCAGGGTGCCGTATGAAGCAGTCTCGGCTCTGATAGAAGGCTCCTGGTCCAGCGACGACCAGGCCAGTGCGAACGGCTGAGTCTATTAGTTTGTACTCCTCCTGCCGGTATAAGGTATTTCCGCTGTAGTTTTGTTCCCCGAACGGAATTTCGGCGTTCGGAGGGATCAGGAATGACGTTGGAGGGAGGTCCCAGTGGGTTCAGTTGTCAAGAAGCGCCGTAAGCGGATGTCTAAGAAGAAGCACCGCAAGATGTTGCGTAAGACCCGCCACCAGCGTCGCAATAAGAAGTGACGTCAGGGTTGTAAACGTGATGGGTGGGGAAGCGCCAGAAGGCGACTCCCCACCCATTTCGGTTTTTGCAGCACAGCCCGCTACGCCCACTGTGGCGCCGTGCTCGTCGCTTCGCGCGCAATCCTCTTAGGGAGTCGGCTCCGGGGCGGTGGCACCTGTCAGGATCGCAATCTGGGCCTCCAGCTCATCGATCCGTTGCTGAAGTTCATCGGTTTTCGAGGTCTCGGACGCCAACTGCGATTTCAGGTCGTCGATGACGGCGACGAAATCTTGGTTCTGAGCCGTGAGGTCGGCGAGTTCATCTTGAACCGCGGCGAGTTCTTCCAGCGCGGTTTTCGGTGGTTCCGTGTCCGTGGAACTGTCACTTTCACTTCCGTCGGGAACGTCTTCTGTCGAGCCTTCCTCCGGCGGTTCTTCCCCCTGGGAAGTGTTCAAGTTCTTTACCAGCTCCACCAGGTCTTGCTTCTGCGAAGTAGTTAGCTCATCGAGAGGATCTTTGCGGAACGAGGAATAGTTGTACGTGATGTCCGTTTTTCCTTGAGAACTAGCCACTGCGTAGCTAACCCCAACGGTCAGTAAAGCCACGACTCCGAATAGTAGCGACAGCTGCACAAACGGGTTCGTCTTGATGGCGCTCTTGGCGTGGCTCAGCCCTCGACTCTTCTGCGACTCGAAAGAATCTGGCTCTTCCGGCGTCTCATGCTCTCCGGGCCCAGTTGCGTGTTTGTCGGAGCCTTGATCCGCATCCCCCGTTAAGACGTCGTCAGAGTCGGTGCCGGCGACCTGGACCGGCAACCCCTCTTGAACCTTCGTCTCCTCAACATCTGGGAGGTCGATTACTTCGGTTGGGGCATCATCGCTGTGACCGAGGCTCACCAAAGGGTCAATGGCGCGCTTAGTTGTCTCCGCGACTTTCTTGGTGCCCTCTGCCGTGACGGAGAGAAGAACACGATAGAACTCACTGACCAGCGCCGACCCGATTGAAACTACAGCCACCAGGATGAGGCTATTGAGGACGCTGGTCAGTCGGCTGGAGACAAGCGCCATTGTCACCGCTGCAGCAGCGGTAGCAATGAGTCTGCGCGCAGAGATAGCAGACTCTGCGCGCGCGCTCCGATACGCTTCCTTTAGAGAGCTTTTCTCTTTCGGAGCGTCCTTCCCCTCAGCCATTTCCGCCTCATTTCATGGAGGCCGTGACTACTTGGATTGGCTGTCCAGGTATTCCTCAACCTGGCGCTCATCCATCGCCCAATCGCGGTTGCCATCCGAGCCAGGCTCGTGAACTCCCGCACCAGTCTGGATGTTACGAAGCGTGTACTTGCCGTAGTTCGGATCGGATTCGTCCTGAACTTCGAGCTGGACCATGTGGAGCCCGTGCTTTTCAGCGCGGCGCCCCAGCCGGTTGATGTCTTCTTTGTGGGAGGAGTGATGGTGATCGCTCATGAATAACCCCTTGTTGAGTCTTTATTGTCCGTTACCGGAGTCAAGGTTACTCGTACCAGTACCCGCAGGGCCAACAATGCAGCTCCGGACGAACGCGTAAAGACCAGCCCACCTTCTGGGCGATGCGGGGAAAACCTCTAAGGGAAACTAGAGTTGGTGCTTGCACCGCATGAAGGGACTGTCGTGTCAAAGGTTGTTGTAGCGAAGTTCGGTGGCAGCTCACTGTCAGATGCCAACCATTTCGGAATGGTTAAGGGGATCATTGCCCGCGACCCACAACGCAGGCTTGTCGTCCCTTCGGCCCCGGGCAAGCGTTCCGGGGATGATCACAAAGTCACCGACTTGCTGTACATGTGCCACCAATTGGCTTCACACAACATTGACCCGGCGGAAGTGTTCTCCCTTGTGGAGCAGCGGTACCAGGAAATCCACGAACAGCTGGGACTGCAACAAGACCTCAAGAGCGAACTTGACCGCATCAAAGAACGGATCGCCCACGGCGCTTCGGCCGACTATATTGCAAGCCGCGGGGAGTACCTAAACGGCTTGCTTCTTGCTGAATACTTGGGCTACCCATTCGTCGATGCTGCCGAAGTGATCCGGTTCAACCAAGACGGTGCCTACGATCCGGCAGAAACGATGAGTCTTCTCAGGACCCGGCTGGGCGAGGACAATCGGGCCGTCATCCCCGGTTTTTATGGGGCGGACGAGGACGGCCAGATCGTCACTTTCTCCCGTGGCGGTTCCGACATTACGGGCGCGATTGTCGCAAGAGCGGCGAAGGCGGACCTGTACGAGAATTGGACGGACGTATCAGGGTTCCTGCGGGCGGACCCCCGAATTGTTGAAGATGCCGCCCCCATTGAAGTGGTCACCTACAAGGAGTTGCGGGAGCTTTCGTACATGGGCGCCTCGGTCCTTCATGAGGAAGCGATTTTCCCGGTGAGGGAAAAGGGGATTCCCATCCAGATCCGCAACACAAATGCCGAGGCTGATCGCGGAACCCTGATCGTGGCTGATGAGTCTCGCCTCGACTTCGCAGGCATCACGGGCATCGCCGGCATGCGGGACTTCACCGTCATCACGCTAGACAAGACCCTGATGGACGATGAGAAGGGGTTCTTGCGAAAAATGGTTTCCGTCCTAGAAACCAACGACGTTTCTATCGCTCATGCCCCGTCCGGCATCGACTCGGTTTCTGTCGTTGTGCGGTCCGAGGACGTTCGGTTTAACCTCGACAAAATCATTGCCGAACTGAAGATCTACTGTCACCCCGACACCGTGAGCATAGAGAAGGGCATTTCCCTTGTCGCCGTTGTGGGGAAAGGCATGGCTAAGACCCCCGGGATTGCCGGCAGAGTGTTCATGGCGTTGGCAAACGCCGACGTCAACGTTCGTATGATCACTCAAGGCGCCTCAGAACTAAGCATTATCATTGGGGTTGAGGACTCCCAGTTCGAAGACGCGGTGAGGGCGCTTCACTCGGCGATTTGATCGGGTGCTTTCGCTTCGCCAACTTGGCCTCGGGAACCCCTCGCAACGCCAACAATTCCCAAAGGAGAACCATGACTTCCGTTCCTATGGCTGACGCTGTGAGAGATATTGAGACCCTCCAGGTTCAAGATCGCGACTGGTGGCGCCAGGCGGTGGTCTACCAGATCTATCCGCGGAGTTTCTTCGACGGTAATGGCGATGGCCTGGGCGATCTTTCTGGGGTTACCCAAAAAGTCGACTATCTGAAGACTTTGGGGGTAGACGCGGTTTGGCTCAGCCCCTTCTACCCGTCAGAACTGGCCGACGGCGGATACGATGTCGCCGACTACCGGGACGTGGCGCCGCAGCTGGGATCCTTGGAAATCTTCGATGAGATGGTTGAGCGCCTCCACGAAGCCGGGTTGAAAGTGATCGTGGACATCGTTCCGAACCACACCTCGCACGAACACGTTTGGTTCCAGGAGGCGTTGGCTTCGGCGCCGGGTTCTCCGGCACGTGACCGCTACATTTTCCGTGACGGGATTGTGGACGAGGACGGCAAGGTCCAGCCCCCGTCCCAGTGGCCTGCAATGTTTGGCGGAATCGTCTGGGAGCAGGTCGATGACGGCCAGTTCTACATGCACACGTTCGCTCCGGAGCAGCCCGACCTGAATTGGGACAATCCTGAGGTACAGGAAGAGTTCCGTGACATTCTGCGCTTCTGGGCTGACCGCGGTGTCGACGGCTTCCGGGTTGACGTGGCACACAACCTCACCAAAGACATGGACCTACTCATGGGGGAGACGCTCCCCACCTTTGAAGAGCTCCAGGCCATGCCCATGGACGGAACTCATCCGATCCAGGACCGTGATGAGGTCCATGAGGTGTACAAGACGTGGCGTCAGGTCTTCAATGAATATGAGCCGCCCCGGGTCGCAGTTGCCGAGGCTTGGGTGGAAGACTCCGGGCGTCGCTACCAGTACGCCTCCCAGGAAGGACTGGGCCAGTCGTTCAACTTCGACCTGCTTAGGGCGGACTACGGAGCGCAGGCATTCAAAGAAATAATCACGGAAAACCTCCACGAAGCCGCGAAACACGACGCGTCCATCACATGGGTTCTGTCCAACCATGACGTGATCCGTCACCCGACCCGGTACGGGCTCCCCGACAGACAGGAATCGGAAGGTTACGCCGGCCAGGAATGGCTGCTGCGTGGTGGCAAACGGAGTGAAGTTGACTTGGAACAAGGCGCTCGCAGATCCCGCGCCGCAACTCTGATGCTGCTTGGCCTGCCAGGGGCAATGTACATCTATCAGGGGGAGGAACTGGGCTTATTTGAGCACGGTGAGCTGGCGGACAAGGATCGACAGGACCCAACCTTCTTCAGGAACACCGGAGTCGACGTGGGAAGGGACGGCTGCCGCATCCCGCTCCCGTGGTCATCCGACTCGGAAGAGGGCTTCGGTTTTGGGTCCTCCGTTCCTCACATGCCGCAGCCGGAGTGGTTCGAGGAATCCTCGGTGGAAGCCGAGGATAAGGATCCCTCCTCCACACTCAACCTGTATCGTCGCGCCCTGCATCTTCGGCGTCAACTGCTTGCCCCCGAGTCCTTGACTTGGCAGGCCACGGGGAACCAGGACGTCCTCCACTTCTCTCGCCCCAACGGGTGGAATGTGGTGTCCAACTTCGGTCAAGAGCCAGTCGAATTGCCGGAGGGGACTGTCCTTCTTACCTCGGACGAATTAGTTGACGGCAAATTGCCGGGTGAGGCCACCGCCTGGCTGGTCTGAAGACGCAGGTCGCGGTGGGGCCTATTTGCCTGTGAGTTTCTTCCAAAGGTGGCCCCACCCTTTGGAGCCCCCGCGCAAAATAAGGTAGGCGATGCCAGTGGCGCCGATGACCAGCACGGCGTTTGTGGCCCCGCGTTTGATTAGGTCAGACCGTTCGTAGGCGCGGTAGATGGTCCAGCCTTTGGCGCGCGCGTAGGCGCGAAGTGCGCGGTCTGGGTTGACTGCTACGGGGTGGCCGACAAGCGACAGCATTGGGATGTCGTTCGCTGAATCGGAATAAGCAAAAGAGTTTGCGAGGTCCAGGTCGTGTTCAGCTGCAATTTCCTCTACGGCGACAACCTTTTCTGCGCCATGCATGACCCTGCCGTCCAACTCTCCCACCAGCAGGCCGTCGTGAATCTTCGTTTTGGTGCCGATGCCGCCTGCGGCCCCCAAACGGCGGGCGAGCTCTTCGGCAATCAACCAAGGGGTAGCGGAAACCAAGTAGACAGTGTGACCGGCTTCAATGTGTGCTTTGAGGATGCTAAAGGTTCCCTTGTACACCTTCGGGATGAAGTAGGACTCGAAGATTGACTGGCCTATGAGCTCCAGCTCTTCCAGTGTTTTGCCTGCGACTAGAGACGCTGCACGGTCTCCGAAGGTACTGATTTGTCCCTCCTGTTCCCCAAGAACGACATAGCGGATAGTCTTGCGGGCCGCGTATGCCAGATCACGGACCCCAAAGAAGGAGCGGCGGAACATTTCGCGTGCAGCCCAGAACGAGGTCGCCCCTCGTACCAGCGTCTGATCCACATCAAAGAAGGCGCCCACCGTGGCCGGGTCGGTGCCGTCTGGCAGCAAGTGGCGGATCAGGAGCGGGCCCGCATCGCCGGAGACTTCGATCCCGCCGACCGCTTCAGAAACCTTCCTAAGCGCATCATCCAGAGCGTCTTGCGCGTCCTCTGACTCGGAAGCGTCGTCTGGGATCGACACGACTGCGGCAGCGGTGTCGTCAGCCCCTTCAACGATCAGTGCTGGCGGATTCTCTCTGAGTCGCTTACGTGGGCTAGGGATTGTCGACATGACGTTTATCCTACGCAGTGGATCGTCAGCGGGAGCGATCTCGTGGGAAGATGTGCCTATGGAATTTACGACGATTCACTTGATGCGCCACGGCGAAGTAGATAACCCTGATGGGGTTTTGTACGGTCGTCTCCCCGAATACGGGCTGACTCCCCTGGGGTTTGAGATGGCTGAAACAGTTGCGGACTATCTGGTGCGGGAAAAGCGGGACATTACCAATGTGATCGCGTCTCCGTTGCTTCGGGCGCAAGAATCGGCGCTACCCACCGCTATCGCTTACGGTTTGCCCATTCAGCCAGACCCAAGGCTTGCAGAGGCGGGTAGCAGGTTTCAAGGCCACCAAATAAACAAGAACAGGTGGGTGTTGGCGCACCCGCGGAACTGGCATCTCTATTCGCGCCCTCATGAGCCGTCGTGGGGTGAGCCGTACTTCGACATCGTGGAGAGAATGTCTGCGGCGATCAGCGGTGCTTTGGAGGAGGCGAGGGGGCACGAGGCGCTAGTGGTTTCTCACCAACTTCCAATCGTCTGTGTTCAGCGCTTCCTGGAGGGCCGTCCGTTGTCGCACATTCCGACAAGGCGTATGTGCTCTCTGGCTTCTTTGACGTCGCTTTTGTTCGAGGGCAATACGTTGGCCGGATGGTCTTACGCAGAACCCGCAGCAGAGTTGTTGAAAAAGGCGGAGGACATGTCGCCGGGGTTATCAAACGCAGAGATAAAACGCTAACCGAGTATTGCCGGTAAGCAGCTACTTTGGGCCAGGGTTACCGGTGTCGTCGTCCTCATCTTTCTTAGAGAGGTCTAGTCCTCCCGGCCCCATCTTCGTTCGGCGTTGACGCCGGTTGATGCGGTCAACAATGTCGGAGACGGCATCGGGGTTGTCATCGGGCCTGAACTCTGAACGTCGCTCAGGAACTGCGCGGCTCTGGTTTCGTTGTTCTTCAGCCCGCGTCACAGCCCCCACAATGATCCAGGTAAGCGGCCCAACCAGGGGCAGAAACAAGATGACGGCCAGCCAGAGCCAACGATTGATCCGGCCTGGGGTTGAGGTTCGCGAGCGCACAACCCAGTCGGCAACCGCGAACACGGTTACCGCGATGAACAAAAGCGCCAGCAGGATTCTTGCCATACGTGACAGGATACGCAGGTGTCTTCGATTAATGGCAGTGAAGTCAGAGTCCTTGGGGTGCGCCCACTGCGAACACGACTCCCAGGACCACTCCGTATGCCAGTGCGTACAGTCCCGTGTTGCGAAGCGCGCCCAGGAGCATCCGTCCGCTCTTGCCCCCCAGAACTTGGATTGCGCCCGGCAGAGCAGCGAGCAGAAGAACCCCGCCGACTCCCAGCGCCCACCACGTTGATGCGCCCGCACCAGCGACTGCGATAGCTCCGCACAGGATAGAAACGCCCAGAAGAACCAGGTAGAAACTGCGGGAACCCGCGTCCCCCATCCTCACCGCGATGGTGCGTTTGCCGGACAGAGCATCGGTGGGAATGTCTCGAAGGTTGTTGATCATGAGGAGGGAAACTGACGCCACCCCAATCCCGGAGGCTGCAACCCAAACCCACCACGGAGCCTGATAGGACTGCACCACCGTGGTGCCAACCGTTGCGACAAGACCAAAGAAGACGAAAACAAGGATTTCTGAGGCGCCGATGCCCATGTAACCGTAGGGGTGCTTCCCCCCGGTGTAGAACCACGCAGCCAGCACTGCCAATACGCCAACGGCGAGGAGCCACCACAGCCCGGACCAAGCCACCAGTGCCAGCCCTGCTACCCCCGCAATCGCAAAACAACCAAGCGCTACTGCCAACACCGTTTTCGCTGGGGCGGCGCCAGAGGCGGTGAGGCGGAGGGGACCCACGCGTTCCTCGTCCGTCCCCCGAATCCCATCGGAGTAGTCGTTTGAGAAGTTAACGCCAATCTGCAACAACAGTGCCACCGCCAGTGCTAGCAAGGACTTGCCCCAGGAGAATCCCCCGAGGTTAGCGGCGGCCCCCGCCCCCACGAAAACCGGGGCGGCGGCGGCGGGCAAGGTGCGTAGGCGTGCACCTTCCAACCATTCTTTTGAGGTAGCCATGTCTGTATTTAACGTCGCCAGGCGGTGCCGGACCTAATCGCATCGGCAATGACTTCTCTGGCGGCGGGAATGCTCACTTTCCCGATGGAGGTCCTGGGCAGGGTTTCAGCGATGACTACGGTGCGGGGCAGATGGGAATTCCCCAGCTCGTCTCGCACCCGGGCACGGAGGGTTTCGGCGAGGTCAGTGACGTCTATCCGCGGCACTTCCCCGACGACCAGCGCGGCCAGACTCTCCCCCCAAACTTCGTCTTCGATGCCGATGCAGAAAACTTCTCTCACCTCGGGCATCTTTTCGAGGACGTCGGTTACCTGAGCGGTGGAGATTTTTACGCCGCCCGACTTGATCACCTCGTCCACACGTCCCCTGATTTGCAAAGTGCCGTCGCTGGTTAGCCATCCCGTGTCGGAAGTGCGGAAGTACCGTTCGCAATCAACGTTGACCCATTCTGTTTCTTGATCGACATACCCGTCCATCAAAGCGGGAGTGGAGAGCAGCACCCTGCCCGTTTCGGATTCCACCTTGATTTTTGTTCCCGGCAGCGGGACACCGTCGTAGACGCATCCGCCGCTTGTCTCCGTCATCCCGTAGGTGGTGTGTACGGGTACGCCGGCCGCTTTCGCTCGGTCCAGTAGCGAGGGGGCGATTCGGCCTCCGCCGACAAGCAGGGCGTTCAATGATGCTACGGACTGGACCACATCGGGACCGCTGGACAACACCGCGTCCAATTGGGCGCTGACCAACGATGCGTACACTCGTGCAGACTCCGCGTGGGCTTGCCGGATTGCCGCAGCGAAACTGTTCGGAGAGAAACGAGGCCATCCCTCTGGAACCACCGGATCCACATTCCCCGCCGCTGCCCGCACCAGCATTTGGATCCCCGCAATGTGTTGCAGGGGAAGAGCCACGACCCAGGTTCCTGGACCTCCGAGCACTCGGTGGGTGGCGTCGGCTCCCGCTCTCATCGCGTCGGCACTCAGGGCGACCAGTGACGTGCGGCCCGAAGTGGAACCCGAGGTTTGTACGATCAGGGCGGCGTCGCGCAGGACCTGCCGTCCATGCTCCGTCTCCGCCGCGGATTCCAGGCGGCCTTGCAGCGGCTTTATGTCGTCGGTGTTCCGGGCGATCACAAGACAACGCGATGATTTCCGGGAACCCTCGGACCTAAGAACCTCGGTGATATTCCGATAGAAAGGCAGCACCTCTTCCACTTGGGAGGGTGCGGAGAGAACGTCGATGTGGATAGTCAACTCAGCAGATGTTGCGTTCAGTAGTAGTAAGGGAAGTCAGTCCAGTTGGGTTCGCGTTTTTCAAGGAAGGAGTCCCGCCCCTCACGGGCCTCTTCAGTCATGTAGGCCATGCGGGTGGCCTCTCCAGCAAACATTTGCTGGCCGGCCAGCCCGTCGTCGGCCAGGTTGAACGCATATTTGAGCATGCGGATCGCTTGCGGAGATTTAGTGGAAATCAGGCGGCAATACTCGATTGCCGCTTCCTCAAGGTGAGTGTGCTCCACAACGTCGTTAGCGGCTCCCCAGTCGTAAGCGTCTTGAGCGCTGTAGGGACGGGCAAGGAAGAAAATTTCCCGGGCCCGCTTGTCACCGACTTGCCTTGCCAGTAGGGCAGACCCGTAACCAGCGTCGAAAGACCCGACGTTTGCGTCTGTTTGCATGAACTGGGCGTGCTCTCTTGAAGCGACAGTCAGGTCACACACAACAGCGAGGGAATGGCCACCGCCAGCGGCCCAACCGTTAACCGCAGCGATTACTGGCTTCGGCATGGAGCGGATCAGTCGCTGAACTTCCAGGATGTGTAGCCTCCCAGCGCGAGCTCTGTCGGCAGGAGAATCCTCCGCGTCGGCGCCAACCTGCACCGCGTACCGGTAGCCATCTTTGCCGCGAACCCGTTGATCCCCGCCGGAGGAGAAGGCGTACCCGCCATCTTTGGGGGAGGGGCCGTTGCCGGTGATTACTACCGCTGCCACGTCACTTGCTGTGCGGGCATCCTCCAACGCCAGAAGCAGTTCATCCACGGTCTGGGGGCGGAAAGCATTGCGCACCTCGGGCCGGTCAAATGCAACCCGAACCCAGGGGAGGTCCGCACCTTTAGGAGCCCCGTCTGCTTCGCCTCTTGAAACACCGCGGTGGTAGGTGATGTCTGAAAAATCGAATCCCTCAACCTCACGCCACCTGGACGGGTCGAATGTGTCCGAAACAAAAGGAAGTGCACTCACATTGAACACGATAGCCCCAAAAATACTCCGAGAGCTTTATGCTCTTTCCATGACCGACATTGAATCGTACTTCCAGCCCGGCGCTAACCTCCTCCGCGAACTCGATGAGACCGATGAGCAGTGGCGCGACCTGATCACCCTTTCAGCGCTTTTGAAGGCGGCGAACAAGGAAGGGCGGGAAACCAAATACCTTCGCGGTCGCAATATCGCCTTGATCTTCGCGAAGACATCGACAAGGACACGGTGTGCTTTCGAGGTGGCAGCCGCAGATCAAGGCGCTTTCACCACCTACCTTGACCCCAGCGGTTCCCAGTTGGGTCACAAGGAGTCAGTCGAAGACACCGGAAAAGTGCTGGGCCGTTTCTACGATGGCATTGAGTACCGCGGAGATGACCAGGAAGCAGTGGAGACCCTGGCAAGGTGTTCGGGCGTGCCCGTCTGGAATGGGCTGACAGATGATTGGCACCCCACCCAGATGTTGGCCGACTCTTTGACGATGCTTGAGCACTCCCACGGGCGGGACTTCAAGGAAATCTCCTACGCCTTCGTGGGGGATGCACGCTTCAACATGGGGCGTTCATTGCTGATCAACGGAGCAATGTTGGGATGCGACGTGCGGATAATCGCGCCGAAGCACCTGTGGCCGGACCAGTCAGTTGTTGAAAAGGCATTTGAACGCGCCTTGAGCACCGGGGCGAAGATCACCATCACGGACGACGTGAAAGCGGTCGAGGGCGTTGACTTCGTTCACGCAGACGTTTGGGTTTCGATGGGGGAATCGAAGGATGTCTGGGCAGAGCGCATCGAGGAGTTACAGCCGTACCGCGTCACCCAGGACCTTATGGATCTGGCGGGGCCACAGGCGAAGTTCATGCACTGCCTCCCGTCTTTCCACGATCTGAACACGACGGTCGGGCAGGACATCTTTGATGATTTTGGCCTCGACGGGATTGAAGTCTCCAACGAGGTATTCGAGGGTCCTCGCTCAATCGTTTTTGACCAGGCTGAAAACAGGATGCACACCATCAAGGCTGTCATGGTGCGGTCGCTTGGCCAGGCTCCTGAAAAGGGTCACAAGGGACTCAAGAAGGGGAAGAAGGGCAAGAGCAAGAAGTCGCGTAACTAGTTCTTCTTCGCCCACTTCGGCAACGCCCACTCCGGGACCGGGCTGCTCCCCAGCCCGGCGAAAGTGAGGTACACGCCGAAAATCAGTCCCGCCACGCACGCGGCTGCCAGCAAGTAGCCGAAATATCCCAGCGCGCCTCCCACTCCGGGCATGATCAATCCCAGCAGCCCGGAAAAGAGGAGCAGCAGGGAGAAGCCGGGAAGCATCATGAACACGAATCTGTCATCCAGGATTCCCCCGGAGGTGCGCATCGATTTCGCTCTGTCCGTGTTCCGCCTGAGGGCGAAGGACAGGAGGAGCCCGATCACTCCCGAGGCAAGCGCAACGATAATCATGCAGCAACTATAGCGACCCCGCCTGGGTGCTCCCTGAGTGCCTTCCGGGTGGCCAGCGTGCCGATTGCCTAGCTTCGCCGCGTACACTCAGGGCCGTGACATTTGAAGCCCGACCTCAGTTGCATTACCTTTCGCCATCCGACTTGGGATGCGTGCCGCAACACATCTCTCCCGCGTTCGCGAAAATTCAAGAGATCGTTGTCTACTCGGTGCCGCTCAATATCAGGTTCCGTGGCCTGACCCGACGTGATGGCTTGCTACTGCGCGGACCATCCGGATGGGGGGAGTGTGCGCCGTTTTGGGACTATGACGCGCGTGTGTCCGCCCGCTGGCTTCGGTCCGCCCTTTCCCTCGCCACTACACCGCTGCCGTTGGCGCAACGCGATGAGGTCCCTGTCAACGTCACGATCCCCGTTTGTGATGAGGACGAGGTGGAGCGGAGGATCACCTCACACCCCGGCTGCTACACCGCCAAGGTGAAAGTCGCTGACAACGTTGACGACCTGGAGCGGGACGCGGAGCGTGTCAATGCCACATCGCGGCTGTTGGCTGAACGATACGGCGCGAAAGCCTCGGTGCGGATCGACGCAAACATGGCTTGGAGTGTCTCACAAGCAACGCGCGCCCTATCCGTACTGGACGAGGCGGCCGAACCGGTTGGCGGCCTCCAATACGCTGAGCAGCCGGTGAAAACCGTGAAGGAGATGGCGCGACTCCGGGGCCGCACGCCGGTTCCCCTCGCCGCGGATGAGTCGATCAGATTGTCCGAGGACCCCTTGGCCGTCCTCGCCCAAGACGCCGCCGACGTCGCAGTGTTGAAGGTAGCCCCGCTTGGGGGCATCCGCCCGGCATTAGACCTCGCAGCCCGGTTGGGGTTGTCCGCCGTGGTGTCCTCGGCCTTGGATACCTCCATTGGTCTCGCTGCCGGCGTCATAATGGCTGCGGCGCTGCCCGATCTTCCCTTCGCTTGCGGACTTGGAACGGCCAGCATCTTGGCGGCAGACGTCGTCGATGAGTCCCTGAACCCCACAGCGCCAACTTGGGAAGGGACGCCTGGCGCGATCTCCGTTGATGCTGCCTCAAGGACTCACACGGCACCCTTGACCTCAGACTTTGACCCCGTTAGCCCTGAACTTGTGGAACGCTGGGTTGCCCGACTGGCCCAAATGAGCCAGTACACGGATGAACCTTTACCCGCAGAGTCCAGGTGATAGCCACAATGGATCCCGTGACACAAACTGACCAGGCAGGACACCCCTTCGAATTCGGGGGCGCAGCAGAAAATCCCAGCATCGTCACCGCACTCGCTGTTGTTTCGGCTCTGGTCGGGAGCGGCGTCTCTGATTTCGCCTACTGCCCAGGTTCCCGAAACGCGCCGTTCGCTTACGTGCTGGCACAGCTTGAGGCCGAGGGCCTGGTTCGCGTTCATCCTTTCGTCGAGGAGCGCGGAGCCGGCTTCTGGGCAATCGGAGCGATGAAGGCGTCCCCTTCGACCCTGGTTGCGGTGGTCACCACGTCGGGGACAGCCGTTGCCGAATTGCACCCGGCGGTGATTGAGGCTCGTCATCAAGGCCTCCCCTTGGTTGTTGTGACTGCTGATCGACCGTTTGAAGCTCACCTGGTAGGGGCAAACCAAACCACAAACCAAGTCGGTATCTTCGCTGGCGCTCCCGTCGCGGAAGTGAACGTACCTGCGCTGGGGACAGATACAGATTCCGAACTGGTGAGGAAACTGCACAGACGAGTCCAACGAGCCATCATGCTGGCAAAGGGTATACCTGGGCTCCCCGGCCCCGCTCACATCAACGTTGCCCTGCGTGAACCCCTGGTTCCCGCCGACCCCCGTTTTTTGGGTGAGGTTGCCTCCCTAGTCAGCCAAGACTCTGGCCCAGTTCCAGTGGCACGTCCTTCCCAAACTCCGTGGAGTGCCGTCGTCGACCCGTCTCTTCGAACGTTGCTAGTGGTGGGGGACGCTGAGGGATCCTCGGACAAGAACGACGTTCGACTGCTCGCGACACACGGAGCGGAGTTGGGGATTCCGATGATCGCGGAGCCGTCCTCGGGCGTTACGGACTTACCCAATTGGCTTCCTCATGGCCCCCTCATTGCAGATCGGTTGGCCCGAGGCGTCCAGCAACTCGTGGTCCTGGGACGCCCGACCCTGTCAAGGGCGCTTGGTCGGCTGATGCGAACCCAAAATGTGCGCAAAGTTGTTGTTGGTAACACGGCGGATTGGTCCGATGAGAGTGGCACTGCCACGGTGTACGTGGATCGACTGCGCCCGGACCCGTCCGACGACGCCGGTTTGCGTTCGGGTGATCTTTCGGAATCTGATTTGGACGAGGAAAAGCAGGATCATCGCCAGTGGCTCCAGTTCTGCACGAAAGCGGCAGGTGACGCCGAGAGCGTCGTGGCTGAAATATCGGGCGCAGAAGATGACTTGAACCATCTGTCCGCGGTCAGGACCATCTGGGATGCGAGCACAGACATCGCACTGTGGTTGGGTGCCTCTAACACTATCCGCGCGTTCGACCTTGCGGCCGCCGGCAGGGGTGTCCGGTTCGCTTATTCCAACCGAGGGCTGGCAGGGATTGACGGGACCATTGCTTCATCGCTTGGTTTGCAAAGCGGGCTGGGTATGCCCGTCCGGGCGGTGATGGGGGACTTGACGTTCTGCTACGACTTACCCTCGCTGGCAGCCAGGCCCGACGGGGAACAAAACATCCAGGTCATTGTTTTTGACGACGGCGGAGGATCCATCTTCTCCTCGTTGGAGCATGGGACCGCGGCCAACAAAGCAACGTACGACAAGTTCTTTGGGGTACGCCAACACATCGAGCCTTGTGTGGTTGCCGAGGGCTGCGGATGGTCCACCCGTCGGATATCGACGATGGAGGAGCTCCGGGGTGCGGTGGGGGAGCCGGTCGTTGGAAGAAGTCTGCTCCAGGTGCGGTTGCCGGTCCCCGCGGAGATGATTCGAGCATTGAACAAGGCGGCGGCTGACCTCTGAATCCGCGCGTCCCCGCACTATGTTGGTGCGCAGTTAGGTTCCGCGGACGGCAACAAGCCTCTGAATCTGCGTGTGAAAGTGGCGACATTGAGGCGCTAAAGTCTCAGGAAAAATACAGAATTCACTAAGACCGGTTAAGTGTTTTCGTCGCATACTTATCGCGGATCAGAGCGGTGACGCCCAGAACCAGGAGTTGCGCCGCCCAGGTCCCCAAGAGTGTGCAACTGTTGTAACCGGCGACAGCGCCGCGTGTTTCGTTGATTAGGAGTGTCGAATGTCAGACGGAGCCAACGGGGAGTGGTCACCCACGACTCAAGAGCCCAAGGGCGACGCACCTGAGGTGCCAACAACTGATCCCGGGGCCACCTCGGTAGGTGACGGAGCAGCCCCTCAAACAGCTGCCCCGCGCCAGTCCTATGCGTCCTACAAGCCGGGCGTATACCGTCGCGCCGCACAAGCGCAGAGGCATTCGCAGTGGGCGCCTAGGCCAACACGCTTCCAAACCCCGGTGACGGGGCCCGCACCTTCAGCGCAGGCAGCTGCCACTGAGCCGAATCCTGGCGCGCCTGCTTCTTCGACGTCCCCTGTACCTCCCCCTGCCCGGTCGACGATGCCTCCGGCAGCGACCAACGCGGGTTTTTCAGCGGCCAATACGGCGGCGTTCGCAGGGGCCGCGTCTTCCGGGAGTGCGGACTACGGAACCACTGGCACCTACGGAACCACTGGCACAGAGGCCACTGCCCGGTCCAGGTCCCCATATGAGTCTGCGGCGACACAGAACTCCTCGCCCGCACCGACACCATTTGTGAGGGCAGCGGGTGGAGCCGGCACGCAGACAGGCTCCGGCGGGGCGTACCCGCAGTATTCCGGCACTGGCTCCACGGGGGCAGGTGGTACTGGTTTTCCGGGCGGCCCAAGTGGTCCAAACGGTCCAGGCGGCCCCAACATCCCCGGAACGCAGGTTTTCCCTAGCGGTTTTCAACCAGACCCGCAGCCGCCAGTGACGCAGAAAACGAAGTCAGGGCCGGGATGGATCGCCCTCTTCGCTGCGATGCTTGTTACTGGGTTGTTCACTGGCAGTCTGACGATGGGACTGATCGAGTACAGAAGCGATTCGGGTACAACCACGTCCAGCACGGAAGAGGTCACTCCGGGAACGGACCTTCAGTCAGGTACGGAAGTTATTCCTCCGGTGATAACCGACGCTAATGCCGCGGACTGGGAAGCAGTGGCAGAAGCCGTGCGGCCGGTGACGGTGGCAATCATGGTCGAAGGACCGTCGGGTGCGGCCTCGGGCTCGGGTGTCATCTTTGACTCCGAAGGGCACATCATCACCAACCATCACGTTGTGTCGGCAGCATTGACTGAGGGGACCGTCACAGTCACCACTCAGGATGGGCGCCTATTCAACGCGACGATCGTTGGTACCGACTCCACCACCGACTTGGCGGTGCTGGCGTTGACGAATCCGCCCTCGGACCTCGTTGCTGCTCGCTTCGCGACGTCGGAAACGCTGATGGTGGGGCAGCCGATTATGGCGATTGGTGCGCCGTTGGGCCTGGCAGACACGGTCACCACGGGTGTGATTTCTGCGTTGGACCGACCGGTGACCGTTGAAGCCTCGGGTGCAGTGGACCCCGCAGATCCGTTCTCTCAAAACCAGACGGAACTGGTGGTGACGAATGCAATCCAGGTGGACGCTTCCTTGAACCCAGGCAACTCCGGCGGCCCCCTCTTTGACGCTGAGGGCGGCGTGATTGGCATCAACTCTTCGATCGCGTCGAATTCTTCCAGTGCGGACGAGGCTGGCTCAATCGGCCTGGGCTTCGCCATCCCCGTAGACCTGGTGAAGTCTGTTGCAGAACAGATCATCACGAACGGCGTTGTGCAGCACGCGCTACTTGGGGTTGAAATTCGGACTGGAACAGGCGCGTCTGGCGAGGCCACCTATTTGGGGGCCGAGGTGGTCACGGTCTCCTCGGGCGGAGCCGCCGAGGCTGCTGGGCTGCAACCGGGCGACGTGATCATTGGGATTGATGGGCACTCGGTTACCTCGGGCGCCTCACTGACCGGCTACGTTCGCCGGTACACCGCTGGCCAACAGGTCACCCTGGAAGTGCTACGGGGCGGTCAAGAGGTGTCCGTCGACGCAGTTCTGCAAGCCAAAACGAGTTAGGCGCGGTCCCTGGGAGGTGCCGCCTCCTCAAGGACAAACGGGGCTGGGGAGGTCACTACTGCACTACCTCTCCAGTTCCAGTACCTCCAGCAGTGGGCGCATCTTGGCACGAGTCTCCGCCAACTCAAGATCAGGAACCGAATCCGGCATGATGCCTCCGCCTGCGAACACGCGGATCTGCTCGCGGTCTTCAGACAACTGGCCGCACCTGAGTGCGATGCCGAAATCGCCGTCACCGGAACCGTCTATCCAACCGACGGGACCGGAGTATCGACCACGTTGGGTGCCTTCGATATTTTCCAGGATGCTGTAAGCCAGGTTTGTTGGTGTGCCGCAGACTGCGGCGGTCGGGTGTAGAGCATCGACAATGTCGAGGACATTTGAATCTTTCACCACGGCCCGCACGTCCGTCGATAGGTGGGTGACATTGGGGAGTTCCAGGAGGTTCGGGTCAGTCGGAATATCCAGACTCTCAGATAGGGGCGCCACCGCACGGGCTACGGATTCAACGGCCAGGTGGTGCTCAGTCCGGTTCTTCATTGACGACAGGAGGTCCTCGCCCTCCCCGGGAGCTGACGTTCCGGCAAGCACGCGGGAGACAAACTGTTCGTTCCGCAGGGATGCCAGCATCTCCGGAGTGGCTCCGATGAGACCCTTCACCGAATAGACCCACGTGGTCGGGTATCGGCGTTGGAGGGCGTCCAGAACGTAGCGTTCATCAAGGGGCTGGCTGGCAGACACCAGCAGGTCCCGGGTGAGTACTACTTTGGAGGCAGCTCCCGATTGCAGCATGACGATCAGGTGGCGGACCGCTTCTTTCCACTTGCTTTGGGTCATCCGTCCAGGATCCGTCCAAAGGCCGGTGGGTTTGGTCCAGGGCTGCTTGGCATCGTTGAGGGCCGCGATGGCGTCACGAGGGGTTTCCTCGGCACTTGCCGTAACCACCCAAAAGTCGTCCTTGTGTCGGATCACGGTTACCTCGGGCACCACCAAGTACCCCGGCGTCGACGCGGCGAAACCGAAAGAACCCAGGGCGAGAGGCCAGTGAAGGCCCTCCTCTAGGCCCTCATAGTCATCAACCGGGTCACCGTTCACATCAAGCACGGTGACGTCGGTTGCAGCGGATAGACGGTCCCAAACGCGTGCGGCTTCACGGGCCGCGTGGCGGCCAATAAACTCAAGTTCTAGGGCCGTGCCCCATCCGACAATCTCGGTGTCGCGGCCTCGCCACGAAGAAACGCCTTCGGGGTTCGGGACCAGTTCCAGGAGCCCCTCACCGATGTCGCCGACGCGTCTGACCACGATTTTGAGCTCCGGGAGAACTGTCTCCTGCTCTACTTCCACCTTCATGAAGGCCTGCCTTCCTGCATGTCTTGCGCGGCGCCCTGTTCTTCCAAGGCACAAACCT
>ERZ1032852.4-NODE-4-length-65699-cov-10.395817_pt1 | contig 65699 bp, 51 predicted proteins | sample MGYA00516689_ERZ1032852 | MGnify/ENA primary metagenome ERZ1032852 (study PRJEB33719, sample SAMN04262499) | wastewater metagenome | biome: rural village; feature: composting latrine chamber; material: composting feces with ash | place: El Salvador | collected...
GACTAAATGAACCAGAATCACTCGTGCTGCCAATTACACCATACCCCAAGGGTTTTGCCGACCCTCGTTGCCTTAAGTCAGCAATGAAAGAGGCTACCCGACACACTGCCATGGACTCAAATATTCAGGCAGTGAAGGCCGTCACGCAAGCTGCTTTCGCAAGTTGGCGAGGCGTGTCAAAGTGGAATCTTTCCCAAGGATTTCCATCGATTCGAACAGCGGTGGAGAGACCCTGCGACCACTAATCGCCACCCGCGCCGGGGTGAACGCAAAGCGTGGTTTCAGTTCAAGCCCCTGCACTAACGCGACCGACAACGCCTCATGGATTGTTGCGGCTTTGAACGCAGCCGGGTCCAAAGCCTCTAGCGCAGTGATGGTCGCGTCCAGAACTTCCGGCGCGTTTTCCCGAAGCTGTTTGCGGGCATCATCCTGAATCTCGATCTGCCCATCCAAGGTGAAGAGGAAAGCCATCATGCCTGGGACTTCGCCCAGAAGCTGCACGCGGGTTTGAACGAGGGGCGCTGCTGCCTCCACAACCTCAGCCTCCCTGGGAAGGAGATCCTCGAAACGTTCCGCACTCACCAGTGACTCACGATGCAAGAACGGAACGATCCGGTCCCGGAAGTCATCTGCTTCAAGCAAGCGAATGTGGTCCGAGTTGATTGCTATGCACTTCTTCAGATCGAACCGGGCCGGGTTGGGGTTCACATCCTCAACGTCGAAAGCAGCGATCATCTCCTCCATGCTGAAGATGTCTTCATCCGGAGAGATTGACCAGCCAAGGAGTGCCAGGTAGTTCAGCATGCCCTCGGGAATCATTCCGTTTTCTCTGTGAAGGAGGAGGCTGGATTCGGGGTCTCGCTTAGACAGTTTCCGGTTGCCCTCCCCCATCACGTATGGGAGGTGACCGTACAGGGGTACCTCATCGGCGATCCCCAGATCGACCAGGGCACGCATGAGAACGACCTGGCGAGGGGTCGATGACAGCAGATCCTCGCCCCGCAAAACGTGGGTGATTTTCATCAGTGCGTCATCTACAGGGTTCACCAGGGTATAGAGGGGGTCCCCGTTGGCTCGCACAATCACGTAGTCGGGAACGCTGCCCGGCTGGAACGTGATCTCCCCGCGAATGAGGTCGTTGAAGGTAACTGGCTCATCGGGCATGCGAATCCGGATGACGGGCTGGCGACCCTCAGCACGGAACGCTTCCTTCTGCTCTTCGGTTAGGTCCCGGTCGTAACCGTCGTAGCCCAGCTTGGCGTTTCGGCCGGCAGCGATGTGGCGGGCCTCAACTTCTTCAGGGGTGGAAAACGATTCGTATGCGTAGCCGCCCTCAAGCAGCTTGGGGACCACATCGCGATAAATGTCCATCCGCTCTGACTGGCGGTAGGGGCCATGCGGGCCTCCCACTTCGACACCCTCATCCCAGTCCATCCCAAGCCACCGGAGAGATTCCAAGATCTGTTCGTAGCTTTCTTGGGAGTCCCGGGCGGGGTCGGTGTCTTCAATGCGGAACACGAACGTTCCGCCCGTGTGGCGGGCATACGCCCAGTTGAATAAGCAAGTGCGAATCAGTCCGACGTGCGGGGTGCCCGTGGGTGAGGGGCAAAAGCGGACGCGAGGTGCGGTTTTTGTGGAACCAGAAGGATTTGTTTCTATAGACATGATGCATAAGCGTACATCCACCCGCACATGCGACAGGTGTCGGTGGGCCGGTTTAGAATCGCTGAAGGACAGGTCGACGAGGACACCCGCCACCCTCGCGCGCCAACAAAGTCGCTGCATGGCGGCTAGAGAGGAAGGGGTTTATGGCCCTTCGACAACCCAGTGAGTCGGAGCTTCGAAACGCTGGCAGTCTCAAATGGACCGGGATGAAAACAGAAAGCGGCCTTGCACCGCTTGGAGCCTGGGTTGCGGAAATGGACTTTGGGACCGCACCACCAGTTGAGGAACGCTTGATTAGGGCCGTGCGGGAAGGGTTCCTTGGCTATCCACCTCCGTGGGCTCGGGACGCCGTCACAGACGCGCTTGTGCAGTTCCAAGACGGGTATTTCGGGTGGGTGCTCAAGCCCGGTTGGGTTCGGATGAGTCAGAGCGTCCTCAAAGCCTTGAATGACACGATTGCGAACCTCACCGCCCCGGGCTCTGCCGTAGTGGTTCCCACACCGGCCTACATGCCGTTCTTGACGATCCCACAGAACCACGGCAGGGAGATGATCCCGGTTCCCTCACATCACACCCCAAACGCTGAGGACCCCAAGAAAGCGTGGTCTTTGGACCTGGAGGGGATTGAGTCGGCATTGAAGGACGGAGCGGGCCTCGTCATCCTTTGTAACCCCTGGAACCCGACCGGTCGGGTTCTTTCTGTCGAGGAGATGCGGGAACTGAACCGGATTGTCAACCGGTATGATGCCTTGGTTTTCTCTGATGAGATCCACTCGCCGCTTGTCTTTGGAGACTCTGCATCGTTCGTGTCCTACGCGTCGCTGGGACCCGATTTCGCGAAGCACACCGTCACGGCGGTAGCGGCATCGAAAGCGTGGAACGTTGCGGGCCTGTTGGCTGCCCAAGTGATTTTGCCGGATGCGGATTTGCGGGCGCGGTGGGATGAAGAAGTTCGGCCCTCGCAGAGCACCGCCTTGGGATCCGTAGCCGCAGCAACCGCATACGCAGAGGGGGAACCCTGGCTGAGGGAGGTCCTGGAGCAGCTGAGCGCGAATCTGGACCTTCTGGGTCAGGCATTGGCGGGGACAGCGGTGGACTATTCGCGACCGCAAGCGACGTATCTGACTTGGCTTGGTTTTGACCGGTACGCACTTGATGAGCCGCCAGCAAAGATCTTGCTCAACGACTACGGGGTCGCGGTCAACGACGGAGCAACGTTGGGAGCGCCTTACAAGAAATGGGTGAGGGTGAACGCTGCGATGTCCCGGGACCTGTGGGAGCAGGCAGTGGAGAAGATTGCCCTGTTTGCCTCGGAGGCACCGCTCAAGTAGGGCCGTTCAAGCAGAGCAGAACACAATCGCCTGCAACCACTTCCGGAAAGATCGGGATGGTTGCAGGCGGTTCTGTTTCGTGGTGGCTACTGAAAATGGTGCGTGTTACCGCAATCCCGGGTTGTTACCTGCGCACCACTGGGTTGGTTAGGGTTCCTATGCCCTCAATGGTCACATCCACGCGGTCACCGGGATGGATGGGGCCGACACCTGCTGGCGTCCCGGTCAAGATGACATCGCCGGGGAGCAGTGTGAACACCCCGGAGATGAAGGAGATAAGTTCCCGCACCGGAACAATCATGTCGGCAGTAGAAGCGTCCTGGCGGACCTCCCCATCGACGGAGGCGGTAATCCTCACGTTATCCGGGTCAAACCTGTCGCTCACCGTGATCCACGGTCCTAGGGGACAAGCGGTGTCGAAGCCCTTGGCGCGGGTCCATTGCCCGTCTTGTTTTTGCTTATCCCTGGCGCTGACATCGTTGGCGCAGGTGTAACCAAAAATCACGTCGTCGACTTCGTCTGGTGACAGGTCTTTTGCGATTGTCTTTATGACAACGGCGAGCTCTGCCTCATGGTCAACGTGGTGAGACCAGTTCGGTAACACAATCGGGTCGTCTGGGCCAATGACTGACGTGTTGGGTTTCAAGAACAGGATGGGTTCTTCGGGGATCTCCGAGTCCATTTCGGATACATGGTCAGCGTAGTTCTTCCCGACCGCAACAACTTTTGATCGAGGAATGACGGGAGATAGCAGGCGGACCTCGTCCAATTCAAATACTTCGCCGCTTGCTTCTGCAGGAGAGAACAGGGGGTCGCCCTTGAGGACAAACACCCGGGTGGAATCGTCTTTGAGGAGACCGTACTTTGGCGATGAGCCATCAGAAAACCGAACAATACGCATAGCAGTAATCCTAGTGGGTGAACCGTCTTTCGGGCAGGGGAAAGTTCGGCCTCCTCCCAGAAAGGACTAGATGTCGGTGCCTCATGGGAAGATCAATGCATGGATGCTTCCTTGAATGCGGTACTTGACGATTTGGAGGATGCCGGAGAGATAGACGCTGAAGGTGGGGCGTTCGATCCGGCAGAGTTGCTGGACGCGTTTTCGCGCTGGGCGGCGGACTCTGGGAAGCCGCTGTACCCGCATCAGGAAGAAGCCTTGATTGAACTTCTTGACGGCAACCACGTGATTGCCCAAACCCCCACGGGGTCCGGTAAATCGATGATTGCGCTGGCAGCCCACTTCATCTCGTTGGCGCGCGGAGGGCGGTCCTACTACTCTGCTCCGCTGAAAGCATTGGTGTCGGAAAAGTTCTTCGACCTTGTTGAGGTTTTCGGAGCGCACAATGTCGGCCTGATCACCGGCGATGTCGCGTTGAACACGGAGGCACCCATCATCTGTTGCACGGCGGAGATACTGGCGAACCGGGCACTCCGGGAGGGGCCGGAACTTGACGCGGACACGGTGGTGATGGATGAGTTTCATTTCTACGCGGACCCGCAACGCGGTTGGGCCTGGCAGGTGCCTTTGTTGGAGTTGACGAAACCCCAGTTCGTTCTCCTGTCCGCCACTCTTGGAGACACTTCAACAATATCTGAGCAACTTGAGGTGAAAACTGGGCGTCCCGTGTCTCTGATCAGCGACTCTGAGCGCCCCGTTCCTTTGGAATACGACTACTTGGTTGACCCTCTCCCCACTGTTGTTGAACGACTAATCGATGAAGGTCGGGACCCGATTTACGTCGTTCACTTCACGCAGGCGGAGGCGGTGAAGTCTGCTGTCGACCTTGCTCGGATAGTTCGACTGCCGCAAAGCAAGCAGCAGGAGATTCGTGAGCTGCTGCGTGGAACCGAACTTGGACGTGGCTTCGGGAAAACACTGCGTGAACTCTTGTTGAAGGGCGTGGGAGTTCACCACGCGGGTATGCTCCCCCGCTACCGTCGACTGGTGGAAAGGCTCACTCAACGTGGGCTTCTTTCCATCGTGTGTGGCACGGACACGCTTGGGGTGGGGATCAACGTGCCGATCAGGACGGTTCTGTTCACATCCCTGGTGAAGTTTGATGGGCAACGCACCCGGAACATCTCCGCACGGGAGTTCCACCAGATCGCTGGGCGGGCGGGACGCGCCGGATACGACTTGGAAGGTTCAGTGCGGGTCGTGGCAGCTGAGGAAGAGGTTGAGGCAGCCAAACGCAAAGCCCGGATGACCGCGGCACAGGAGGCGGGCGACGCGGCAAAGAAACGAAAGCTAGCGAAACGGGCAACTAAGGCTCGAAGTGCAAGAGCAGAAGGGAAGGTTCGCTGGAACCGCTCAACCTACAACCGTTTGGTCAAGGCAGATCCGGAGAAACTGACCCCTCGTTTCCAGACCAGCCACTCCATGTTCCTAAACGTGCTTCAAGGTCCTGGCGACCCTGAAGAAAGGCTCATCAAACTGGCCGAGCAGGCGGAAGCGGCAGCCAACCCGCAAACCGCTGGCATGGAGGGGACCTCCAACCGGTTTCTGCGGGAACTGGGTGACATTTATCGATCCCTGAACCAGGCGGGACTCATCGAAAGGGTTCCCAAGAAAGACCAAAAACCGGGGCAAGCAAAACTCAAAGCAGTCGGCGATCTACCCGATGAATTTGCTTTGAACCAACCGCTTACCCCATTTGCTCTTGCCGCCTTAGACCTTCTGGACCCGGAGGCGCCAACGTTCAGCTTGGACGTGATCAGCGTGATCGAATCGGTGATGGAAGACCCCAAAGCGGTCCTGTATGCGCAACAACGGAAGGCACGCGACATCGCATACGCCGCGATGCGAGAGGAAGGGCTGGAGTTCGAAGAAAGGCGGGACAGGATTGAGGCGGTGACGTGGCCGCAGCCGTTAGCGGACCTGCTGCTCCCCTCGTTCGATGTTTTCGCGGTAACCAACCCGTGGGTGCGGGGCCGGGAGCTTTCCCCAAAGAGCATCCTGCGCGAAATGCTGGAAGAGGGATCAACGTTCACCCAGTACGTTGCCAAGTATGACTTGACCACCAGCGAAGGGCTGCTGTTGCGATACCTCTCCGACACCTACCAAGCGCTGCGACAGGTCCTGCCAGACTCTTACAAGACGGAGGAGATTGACAGCATCATCGACTGGTTACACGAACTGCTCGGCTCCGTTGACCTGTCGTTGCTGGCCGAATGGGAAGATCTGGCCGCCGGGCGCACCCCCGCAAGCGGGTCGGAAACCCACCGTCAAGAGGATGCGGCCGAGGTTGCATTTGGTTCGGATGCAAACGGCAACGTCCTCTTTGCCAAGAACCGGCACGCGATGATGACCGCGATCAGGAATGCCACGTTCCGCCGCATCGAAATGTTGGCCCGCGACGACGTGGAATCACTGGCCGCCTCCGAACAACGGGCACTTCAGAAGCTGGGGGACGGTGGCTCTGCTCTTCCCGACTTCACGGATCCGGATGTCTGGGGGCATCGCCTCGACGAATATTGGGATGAGCATGATGGGATTGGGATCGACCATGAATCCCGGAGTTCCTCGTTCTTCTCTCTTGACGACTCCCCCGACACCACCGACCTGTTGTTGGCAGCCAACCTGGAAACCGCCGATGATCTGCCGCAAACGGCCTCCGGTGACTACGACTGGTGGGTGGTTCGGCAAGTGGTTTTGGACCCCGAAGACGTCGGTAACTGGCACCTGGTTCTCTTCGTGGACAGGGCTGCCACAGAAGCGGCCAACGCCCCGGTTCTACGCACTGTTAGGTTCGCCGGCGCCTAGAACTAGGGGCAGGGGTTAGCTTCCGGCAAACCCTTGGCCAGGAGCCGCTTTCACGACCTCTTTGCCGAACGGGAAACATGTGATCGGAATGAGTTTCAAGTTTGCGATGGCAAGTGGGATACCGATGATGGTGATCGCTTGTGCGAAGGCCGTCACCACGTGGCCCATCGCCAACCACAGACCAGCCACCAGGAACCAGACGAAGTTCATGAGGGCAGAACCGGTGCCAGCTCCTGGCTTTCGCACAACGGTTTTACCGAAAGGCCACAGCACAAATCCGGCAATCCGAAACGCTGCGACCCCCGCGGGGATCGTCACGATGAAAATGCAAGCAACAATCCCAGCCGCGATGTAAGAGAGGAACAGCGCGAACCCGCCGAAGAAAAACCAAATGAGGTTGAGGATCGTTTTCACGGGACTTTGTACACCCACTCGTCTGTTTGAAACTTGGATTGGACGCGTTCGCGGGCAACTTCAAGGTCGGCCTCAGTTATCTCCCCCGGCTCGGCGTTGTAGCGGTTCGCGAACTCGTCCAAGAACACGTCGATTATCTCCTGGCGGGGAAGACCGGTCTGTGAGCGCATCGGGTCGACACGCTTCACTGCTGAACGAAGCCCCTTGTCGCGGATCTTCTCTTTGCCGATTCGGAGGCACTCCCCCATTTTCACGGCATCAATGTCATACGCCATCGTCACGTGGTGGACCATGTAGCCGTTGGCGAAACGTTTCTGTGCGGCGCCTCCGATCTTGCCCTTGTCGGAAGCAATGTCGTTTAGGGGAACGTACCGCGCTTCTACCCCAACCCGCTTCAGTGCGGCAAGAACCCACTGGTCTAAAAACGGGTAGGAGTCCTTGAAACTCAAGCCCTCGACTAAAGACGTGGGGACAACCAGGGAGAAGGTGATGCAGTTCCCGGGTTCCATGAACATTGCGCCACCGCCGGACACTCGGCGAGAAACCGTGATGCCGTGCCGGTCAACGCCTTCTTGGTTGATCTCGTTTTCGTAAGACTGGAAGGACCCCATTACGATCTGCGGACTGTCCCACTCCCAAATGCGCATGAACGGTTTGCGCCGTCCGGCTGCAACATCCTCCGTGAGGGTCTCATCCATCGCCACATTCACCACGGGGGAAACAACCGGGCCGTGGATCACCTCGAAATCCAGATCGTCCCAATCAATGGCGCCCCCGACAGCACGTCGAAACGCGATCGCTATCCCCTCGGTTGAAACCCCAAAAAGGTGGTCGCTGGGGGTGAGCGCCCCATCCAAGACAGCGCGGATCTCTTCCAGTGGTGTGTCTAGCGGGAGGCCTGTCAAGGAATCACCCAGGCGCTCCATCACGTCCTCAGGTTCCGCGAAAAAGTCTCCGGCGATCACCACCCGTCCGGACAATTCGTCTTCCGGTTCTACGTCAACAACAACCAGCTTCGCGCCGGGTTCTTTGTACTCGCCATGCATGGGCCCAATTATGCACCCGAGCAAGACCTGGTTCGCGGCCGGCACAACGCAACCGGGAGGGACCGCGGGGTAAACCGAGAGATCCCGTTTTGCTGAGTCCATCTAAACTGAGAGCAACTCTTCGCGAACAAAGGAGACGATGATGGCGCACAAACTGCGCTCCGCAACATCAACGCAGGGCAGAAATATGGCGGGGGCACGCTCTCTTTGGCGCGCGACCGGCATGACCGACGACGACTTCGGGAAGCCCATTATTGCCGTCGTCAACTCCTTTACTGAATTCGTTCCAGGACACGTACACCTGCGCAACATGGGGAAACTGGTTGCCGACTCCATCCACGAAGCCGGCGGTGTAGCCAAAGAGTTCAACACGATCGCGGTCGACGACGGGATCGCGATGGGGCACGACGGCATGCTCTATTCGCTACCATCACGCGAACTGATCGCGGACTCAGTCGAGTACATGGTGAATGCGCACTGTGCCGACGCGATGGTGTGTATTTCCAACTGCGACAAGATCACTCCCGGAATGCTCATCGCTGCGATGCGGCTGAACATTCCAGCCGTTTTCGTTTCCGGGGGCCCCATGGAAGCGGGCAAGAATATCCCCAGCGAGGCAATCATTGGGGAGTCAGAAACCGGCCACGGAAACCTGATCACGGTGATGAACGCCACCGCAGATGACTCGGTTTCTGATGAGATGCTCAAGATCATTGAACGCCTGGCATGCCCGACTTGCGGGTCTTGTTCAGGAATGTTCACGGCGAACTCTATGAACTGCCTGACGGAAGCCCTGGGGTTGTCCCTTCCGGGCAACGGCTCTACGTTGGCCACCCATCAGTCAAGGAAAGCGCTGTTCGAGGAGGCCGGCAGACTCTCCGTAGAACTTGCGAAGAGGTATTACGAGGACGGCGATGACTCCGTTCTCCCCCGAAACGTCGCCAACAAGGATGCATTCTGGAACGCCATCGCGCTTGACATGGCGATGGGCGGCTCCACCAACACGGTCCTGCACACTTTGGCTGTGGCCCGCGAAGGCGGAATCGACTTCGACTTGGAAACCATCGGGGAAGCCGGAGAGAAAATTCCTAACCTGTCCAAGGTGGCACCAAACCACAACGACTACCACATGGAAGACGTTCACCGGGCGGGCGGCGTGCCTGCGATCTTGGGGGAACTGAGGCGGGCAGGGCTACTGCACGAAAATGTGCACACCGTCTTCTCCCCAGACATGGATTCTTGGCTGGACAAGTGGGATATCCGCGGCGACGACCCCTCCGTCGAAGCACTGGAACTGTTCAGTGCCGCCCCCGGAAATGTCCGCACCACAGAGCCGTTCTCCACAAACAACAAATGGGCGGAACTGGACGCCGACGCAGAGAGCGGATGCATCCGCGACGTTGAACACGCGTACACGCAGTCTGGCGGTCTGACCGTCCTCTACGGGAACCTGGCGCCCGAAGGTGCCGTGATCAAGGCTGCCGGAATCGACCCCGACCTGTTCCACTTCGAGGGCGAAGCGCTGGTGGTTGAGTCACAAGATGAAGCCGTTGACCGCATCCTGGATAAGACCGTGCGCCCAGGCCACGTAGTGGTGATCAGGTACGAGGGCCCTGCTGGGGGTCCGGGCATGCAAGAAATGCTTTACCCAACCTCGTTCATCAAGGGTCGAGGGCTGGGCAAAGAGGTTGCGCTGATCACGGACGGCCGGTTCTCCGGGGGTACCTCGGGGATCTCCGTGGGGCACATTTCCCCCGAAGCAGCCTCGGGAGGATTGATCGCCCTCATTGAAGACGGCGACAAAATCGTCATCGACGTCAATGAAGGAAAACTGCACTTGGACGTGTCGCCGGCAGAGTTGGAACGCCGCAGATTGGCCGAGGAGGCCCGGGAGCACCCCTTCACCCCGAAGAAGAAACGGGATCGGAAAGTCTCACCGGCACTTCGTCTCTATGCGGCCACAGCGTTGTCCGCATCTCACGGCGCGGCGCGTGATGTGTCGAAGGTCGGCGCCTGAAGAAGAACATTTACAATCGGAGAATCGACGGTGAGCCGACCAGGGCTCACCAAGATTTGGGGGTGAAACGTTGGAGATCCTTGAAGGTGTGCCAAAGCACCACGATTGGGGAAGTCACCATCGGATCCCCGAGTTTGTGGGGGAAAACCCCTCGGACAAACCCGTCGCCGAGCTTTGGTACGGCGCTCACCCGTTAGGACCTGCGACCCTGTCAGACGGGACATTGCTCAGTGAGCGAATCGCTGAGGACCCCGACAGTTTTCTTGGCCCCTCCACCCAGTATTCCTTCGGCAACGAACTCCCATACTTGGTGAAACTGATCGCCCCCGCTTCCCCGCTTTCCATCCAGGTTCACCCTGGCCGGCAGCGCGCCGCAGCAGGGTTTGCGGAGGAACAAGACTCCGGGCTTCCCCTTGGGCATCCCAGGCGATCGTTCCAGGACCCAACCCACAAACCCGAAATGATCTTCGCGTTGTCTGACTACGACGCTCTGGTTGGCTTTGCGGTTCGCAGACAAGCGCGGCTCCGGTTAGAGGGCTTGGAGTCGAAGATCGCTGGCAAGTTATCGCGCCGCCTGCTCATGGCGGCCGGACGAGGAATCAAACCCGTGGTCGCATGGATTTTAGATCCCGACGACGGGCCCGGCCCGGAAGACATTGTCACGTTCGTAGAGGACTGTAAGCGACGCTCGGCCGCGGGTGCGTCACCAGACCCGTTCATCGACCAGGCTGTCGCGGATCTCTATGACAGGTTCGGCCCGGATCCGGCCATAATGATCGCGTTCCTGATGAACCACGTCCGGCTCTCCCCTGGGGAAGCAGTGTTCGTCCCAACGGGGACGGTTCACTCTTACCAAAACGGGTTTGGGCTGGAAGTGATGGCGAACTCGGACAATGTGGTTCGTGCCGGCCTTACGAACAAACATGTGGCAGCAGACCTCTTCTTAGAGATCGCGGACTTTGACGGCGGTCCACCCTTGAGAATCGCTCCGGAGCACCCCACTCCTGGGGTAAGTCTGTTCCGCTCCCCTATCGAAGACTTCGAACTTCTGGCTGCACACGTGGAAGATTCTGACCAGGCGCCCGTTGCCCTTCCCATGGCGGGACCCCGAATTGCGGTGTGTCTTGGCGGCAGCGTCCGGCTGGCAACCCGCGCCGAAACCTTGGATCTTGTCCGGGGGCAAGCCGCGTTCATAAGGGACTCAGACGGACGCGCCGTGGCCTCGGGACACGGGGACGTCGCGCTCTGCTCAGTCCCATAACCCGAGCGCACGACCCTGGTTTTTCCCTGAACTATACCCTGAGGGTCTCCCCTAAATCCGCGTCTTCCTGCGCAAACGTCATTCTCTCTGCAAAACCATAGTGTTTTCGAAGGGCCAGGAATCCTCTACTCTTGCACCGACTAGAGAATCATCAGATGAAGAGGGACGGTCATGGACCAGCAGGTAAACCACCCCGCGAACCAAGGAGGCTTGGCACAACCGCCAGCCCCTCAAGGATTCGCTCCTCAGGTAGTTTCAGAACTCCGCGGAGTCACCAAAACGTATGGCAGAGGTGAAACAGCCGTACATGCACTCCGGGACGTTTCGGCCCAGTTCTTCTCCGGGCAACTAACCGCGATCATGGGCCCTTCCGGTTCTGGCAAGTCCACCATGCTCAACGTTCTGGCTGGGCTGGACTCAATCAGTTCAGGCCAAGTGCTGCTGGAGGGGGTAGAGCTCTCTAGCTTGAACGACAACAGGCTCACGAAGCTCCGCCGGGACAGGATCGGGTTCGTTTTCCAGAGTTTCAACCTGATTCCCACCCTGGATGCATCTGCGAACATTATGCTGCCGAGCCGACTCGCTAAGCACCCGGTGGACCCGAACCTGTTCGATATGATCGTCAACACTCTTGGCATCACTGACAGACTGCACCACCTTCCCTCCCAGCTTTCGGGAGGCCAGCAACAAAGGGTTGCCCTCGCACGCGCCCTGGTAAACGCACCCGCCATCGTGGTGGCCGACGAGCCAACCGGAAACCTTGATTCCGCCTCCAGCCAAGAAGTCCTCGGACTGCTCCGCGCGGCCGTTTCCGAGCTGGGCCAAACGGTCATCATGGTCACCCACGACCGCCACGTGGCGGAGCATTCGGACCGCGTCCTGGTGGTGCGTGACGGCCAGATATCTGCGGACCTTCAGGACCCGACACCGCAGCAGATCGCGCAGGTCGCCTGATGCGGGAACTGATCGCTGCAAGCCTGAAATACCACGGGCGACGCTACGTTGCGACGGTGCTTGCGGTGCTTATCGCCGTGGCTTTTGTTGCCGCTTCCCTTGTCTTTGGCGGGGCGCTTAACAAGTCAATCAAGAACGAGGTTGCCGGCGATTATAACGGCGCCTCAGCCGTCCTTCAGTTCACACCTGAAGCAGACTGGGACGTGGACTCAATATCGGAGGCAACGGCCGTTGTTTCTGAGGTGCCAGGTGTGGCTGAAACTTACGACGTCGCCTGGGACTCCCTCGAACTTGATTCTGTTGACCCAAACCACGCGTGGATCTCAGCGTCCTTGCTCGGCGGGAAATACCTTGGACAGACGACCCTGACCGCGGGGGAATATCCAACCGCTCCCCTGGAGGCTCTCCTGACGGAAGACGCTGCCAAGAGATTGGAGCTGGGGATTGGTGACACCCTCAATGTGACGGCCTACAACCTGGATGAGGGAACCGAGGAAGTTCGAACCCTCACAATCACTGGCTTATCTTCCGGTGAACAACAGTCCACTCTCGTGGCTTCAGGCGCCGAGCTTCTGATCACGAAAGACACCCTAGACCTGCTTTCCCCGTATCTGATTCCACACGGCGTGCTGGTGGCGACGGGACCAGAAGTGGGTTCCCGCGCACAACAGCAGGCTCTCGTTGAGACGCTAAATGACGCGCTGAAAAACGCGGGGATCGAAGACGTTGAGGCAGTCACCGCCTATGAGAAAGTTGACGACGCCCTCGAAATGGTCAACACCAGCCAGGGGACGTTAACAGTCATGTTGTTGACCTTCCCGATTATTGCGGCAACCGTCGCAATGATCGTCGTCGGCACAACTTTCCAGGTCATCTTCCGCCAGAGGGAACGCGAGATGGCGTTGCTTCGAGTCATCGGGGCTACCGCTTCCCAGGTTCGATGGCTGATGCGCGCCGAATCCTTCACGGTCGGCTTAGTTGGGGCCTTACTTGGGTTACTCCTGGGAATCTTGGGAGGCGCTGGTATCGCCTCTGCCCTCAAGGTCCTCCCAACGTATGGTGAAGCGTTGAGCTCCGTGTCCTGGTCCCAAGCCGTAATTGTCCTGGTCATCGCTGTCCTGCTCACGATGGCTGCCGGTTCCCGCCCAGCGCGTCATGCTTCCTCCGTGTCGCCCGTCACCGCCCTTGCCGGACAAGTTGAAACCGTTCAGCAAATGTCCCGCAAGCAGAAGGTGTCCGGCGCCGTTGCGGGGGTGCTCACATTGGGCCTGGGAGGCTTCACGTGGTTCCTCGCCGTCTCTGCACCAAGTGACGATCAAGGTGGGAGATTCCTGATAGTTCTGGGCCTTGCGATCCTTACGGCGGGCGCTGTGCTCTGGCTGCTTGCCTCTGTGCTTCCGCTGATCACCAGGGCTGGCGGCATGTTGGGAACGTCTGCGTCTTGGCGCCTGGCCGCGGCAAACACCGCGCGTAACCCCGGCCGCACTGCTGCCACAGGCATTGCCGTGTTCATTGGTGTGACACTGATTTCGATGGTGACGGTCGGAGCGGAATCCCTTCGAGCCACCTCAACACACGCGTTGGATGCGTCCTCTCCCATTGACTTGGTGGTGACTTCCCCAGAGGACGGATTCAGTGATGCACAACTGAACGGGTTGGAGAACCTTGAGGGAGTTTCTGCAAGCGCCGTGCTCGCCGGAGCAAATGCCACGGCCACTGTTCTCCAAGAATCAGACTCTTGGGAAATACCCGGGTATGCGCTGATCACGTCCGGTTCCGACAAAGCGGTTCGCGGACAGGCCCCGAATCCAGGGCCGGGCGAGGTGATTGTCCCCTACACGGATCCGGACGGGCAACCGTTCAACGTTAAGCTCTGCATTCAAGACACCTGCCAGGAGCTGGTGGGCGCCTCGATGTCGTCTGCTACCGGCATGGATCAGTTCATGATCTCCGAGGCAACCGCAAAGGACTTCGCCGGCATCGAATGGGTTCCCACACAGGTCTGGCTGAAACTAGAGAACCCAGATTCTTATCAAACCGTCGTCGCGGACATTCAAGATCTCGGATCTAACCTTCAGATTGACGGTTCTGTCGCAATCCGAGCTGCTGTCGAAAAGATCGTGGACATCCTAGTGATGGTGATCGTTGCGCTCCTGGCAGTTTCCGTCCTGGTGGCCCTCGTTGGAATCACCAACACACTGTCGCTTTCAGTGGCGGAAAGGGTCCGAGAAAACGGGTTGCTCCGCGCTCTTGGCATGACCAAACGTCAGGTCAGCAACATGCTGAAGTGGGAGTCATTGCTCATAGGGGTCACCTCGGCCGTGCTGGGTTTGGTGGCAGGGGCATTCTTCGGGATCGTAGGCTTCTTGGCCCTGCCAATGGGGGAAATGAAGATGGTGGTATCAATCCCCTGGTTCCAGTGGTTGCTGATCGCGGCGGTTGCCATTCTGGCCTCGTTGTTGGCGTCCATCATCCCAGGACGGGCAGCCTCGAGGGTGTCTCCGGTAGAGGCGCTGGCGCACGACTGATGTCCGACGGACGCCCGTGTTTACCTTGGGCGTCCGCGCGCCAGCCAGTCAAATCACACGCCTACCCCCGACTCAGACGCACCAGCCAGTCGGATCACAGCCCCACTTTCGGCTCGGGCGCGCCAACAGGTCGGGCCCACACCGACGATGTCCGCTCTAGACACCTGAGCGAACGATAACGGTGCACGCACCGCATTCGGGGCTCTCCACGTGTCTAAAACGGACAAGGGGCGCTCACGGCACCTCCGCTTTCCGACGCCCCGGTGAGTGTCGACCTATTTGGAACCGATAAGGCGCCCCGAAAGTGCTTCCCTGTCCTTATTGTGCCTCCCTGCCCTTAATGTGGATGTTATGCATAGGTAATAGCCCTAAAGGGTGGCACGGAAAGCTCCGGGAACCGCATTAAGGACAGGGAACAGTGTTGTGAAACAAAGTGGGCTTTGTTTGCCGGTGATCTTGGGGTAGACGCGGGCGGTTTAGTCGTGCTGCGCTAGGTTTTGCGGCAGCTTCCAATAAAGAGTCATGGTCTGCTTAGACAGTCTCGTAGGCAAAGCGGGGCCGGGCTAGGTGGGCAAAGCGAAGCCCACGGTGCATCAAGCACCGCGGGCTCACTCGCAACCAGTCTTGGTTGTTGCCTACAGCCTTAGGCCAAGCGGTACATCCACCCGTGCCGGTCCGGAAGCGTTCCGCGTTGGATACCCGTCATCTCATCAAGGAGGCTAAGCGCGGTCTCAGTTCCATCCAGTGTGATGTCGAAGTCGTTGCCCGCAAGACGCCCAATCGGAGTGATGACCGCAGCTGTGCCGCAAGCGAACATTTCGGTGACCTCGCCGGAGTTGATGTCGCGTAGCAAACCATCCAACGGGATGTCGACCTGCTCCACTTCAACGCCCCGGTCCTTCAGCAACTGGATGATTGCTCCGCGTGTGCCGCCTTCTAGGATCGTCCCGGTGAGCCGAGGGGTTTGGACCCGCCCATCTTTTCGGACCACGAACACGTTCATCCCGCCGAGTTCTTCAATATGGGTCGAGGTTTCCGCATCCAGGTACAGCACCTGTTCAAACCCTCGCTCGGCAGCCAGTTCCTGTGGAAGGAGAGAAACCGCGTAGTTACCGCCGGTCTTCGCTCCCCCAGTTCCTCCCGGCGCGGCGCGGTGGAAGTCAGTTGTCACCCAAATTGAGACGGGAGCGACCCCGTCTTCAAAGTAGGGGCCCACCGGCGAGGAGATCATGACGTACATGTATCGCAGGGCGGTGTGAACTCCCAGGAATTCCTCGTCCGCGAACATGAAAGGGCGAAGGTACAGGCTGGTGTTTTCCCCGCCTGGGACCCACCGTTTGTCGGCCCGCACCGTTGTCACCAGAGAGGCAATGAAGTCGTCAATGTCCATTTCCGGCATTGCCATGCGCCGCGCTGACCTGTTGAAGCGGGCGGCGTTGAAGCCGGGGCGGAAAGTCCAGATGCTTCCGTCAGCCCAGCGGAAGGCCTTCATGCCCTCGAAAATCTCTTGCGCGTAGTGAAGCACCGCGGCTGCTGGCGACAATGTCAGAGGGGCGAACTGGGTAACGCGTTTGTTGGTCCAACCGCTCTGTGGGTCCCAGTTGGCGACCGCCATGTAGTCCCCGAAAGCCCTGCCAAAGTCGAGTTTTTCCATTGCTGCAGCGTGTGCCTCAGGGGAGGCCACGTTCTCGCTCGGGTAGAAAGTAAAGCGGCCTGCTAGCGCGTCGGCGTCAGGCAGGTCTCGCGTAGCGACTTCTTTGCATTGATCCGCCGCATCGGTTGCATCGCTGACCATTGCTTTTCCTCCAAATTCGTGTGGGCAGGCCCGTGGCCCACCAAGTCTTTCTGGACTACTTCTGGTCCAGGTTTTTCAGAACGGCGTCCCCAATTTCGGTGGTCGTGCGAGCCCCGGTGTTGTCGGGGTCCGCGGCTCTTTGTTTCATTTCTAGGTCGATGGCGTCCTCAATGCGCTTCGCAGGCTCCTGGAATCCCAAAGATTCGAGTAGCAGTTGTGCAGAGCCGATAGCCGCGATTGGGTCAGCTAGACCCTTCCCCGCAATGTCGGGGGCTGAACCGTGGATCGGTTCGAACATTGAGGGGAAGTTCCCGTCGGGGTTGATGTTTGCCGAGGCGGCAAGACCGATGCCGCCAGTGATCGCGCCCGCCTCGTCCGTAATAATGTCGCCAAACAGGTTGTCGGTGACAATCACGTCAAATGATTGGGGTCTTGTGAGCAGGTGAACCGTTGCTGCATCAATGTGCAAATACTCGGTTGTCACCTCCGGGTATGACACTCCCACATCATTGAAGATCCGCGTCCATAGCGACCCCGCATAGCCCAGCACGTTGTTCTTGTGCAAAAGGGTGAGATGTTTCCGTGGCCGCGTCTGTGCCAAGTTGTACGCGTAGCGCACCACCCTGCGGATTGCGTAGGCGGTGTTGACGGAAACTTCCGTGGCCACCTCTTCGTCGGTTCCAACCCGCAGTACTCCACCTGCGCCGGCATAAGGACCTTCAGTCCCCTCCCGGACTACGACGAAGTCAATCCCTTCGGGATTTTTGAGGGGCGAGGCCACCCCCGGGTAATGCTTCGACGGACGCAGATTCACGTACTGGTCGAAGGCAAACCGGATCCGGAGTAGTAGCCCACGCTCCAAGATTCCTGATTGAATGCGAGGATCCCCCACGGCCCCCAAAAGGATGGCGTCGTTGTCGGCCAGGGCCTCCAGGTCGTCCTCGTCCAAGACGTGTCCGGAATCCAGGTAGCGTTCCGCCCCCAGACTGAACGGGACTTCCTCGAAGCTAACTTTGGCATCATCCAACACCTTGCGCATTACACGCAGGGCTTCCCTGGTGACTTCCGGGCCGATACCATCCCCAGCGATCACGGCAATCTTCAGATCTGCCACGGGTCCTCGTTTCAGTAGGTAAGGAACAGGTGGCTGGCGCGCCACCTCGGACACGCCAGCCACCTACACAAATCAGCGAGCCGCCGAACCGTCCACGTAGTCCGACTCTGCCTGAGTCCACCCGAAGTTCTTGCGCAACTTCTTTCCGGTTTCCTCGATGGGGTGAGCTTCGCCCTCGGCACGCAACGACTTGAACTCAATCGCCCCGTTGTCCTGGTCATCGATGAAACGCTTCGCGAACGTTCCATCCTGGATGTCCTTGAGGACCCCGCGCATGGACTCCTTGACCTGTTCGTCAATCACTCGTGGACCTGAAACGTAGTCGCCGTATTCGGCGGTGTCGGAAATCGACCAACGCTGCTTGGTGATGCCGCCTTCGTGGATCAGGTCAACGATGAGTTTCAGTTCGTGTAGCACCTCAAAGTAGGCGATCTCCGGCTGGTAGCCGGCTTCCGTCAGCACCTCGAAACCATTCTGAATCAGAGAGGACACGCCACCGCAAAGGACGGCCTGCTCGCCGAACAGGTCGGTCTCAGTCTCTTCCGTAAAAGTGGTCTTGATTAGTCCGGCGCGAGCGCAACCAATCGCCTTTGCGTACGACAGCGCCAACGGCCAGGCTTCACCACTGGCATCCTGCTCCACCGCAACGATCGCGGGGATCCCCACGCCCTCAAGGTAGGTCTGACGAACCTTGTGACCGGGGCCCTTCGGGGCAACCATGCAAATGTCGTGGGTGCGGTCTGGGTCAATGTAACCGTAACGAATGTTGAAGCCGTGAGCGAAGAACAACGCTGCGTCTGGCTTCAAGTTCGGCGCAATCTGCTCCTTGTAAACGTGACGCTGGTACTGGTCCGGGACCAGAATCATGACGACGTCGCCCTGTTTCACAGCCTCTGAGACTTCCGCTACCTCAAGGCCCGCGTCTTCCGCCTTCTTCCAAGAACTGGAGCCGGGGCGCAGACCAACCACAACGTCAACGCCTGAATCCTTCAGGTTCTGGGCGTGTGCGTGGCCCTGGGACCCGTACCCGATGATGGCTACCTTCTTCGACTGGATGATCGAAAGATCTGCGTCGTTGTCATAGAACATCTCTGCCACGATTACTTCTCCTTGAATTGGTCAGTTAGGGAACGAGGGCTACGGCCGATTGCAACCGCGCCCGATTGAACGACTTCACGAACCCCGTAGGGCTCCAATGAGGCAAGCAGTGCCTCAAGTTTTCCGCGCGAACCAACGGACTCGACAACGACGTTGTCAGAACCCACGTGGATAACGTGAGCGCGGAATAGGTCAACGATTTCGAGGACCGAGGTTCGGGTGGCGTCATCCGCCCGAACCTTGAGAAGCAACAGCCGGCGCTCAACCAAGTCGTTGGGAGGCAGTTCAACAACTTTAAGAACGTTCACCAACTTGTTCAGTTGCTTGGTCACCTGCTCCAACGGCCCCAGGTCAGCATCGACGATGATCGTCATGCGTGAGATGTTCTCATTTTCCGTTTCACCCACAGCCAACGACTTGATGTTGAAGTCGCGGCGGGCAAAAAGGCCTGCGACCCGGGTCAAAACACCGGGCTTGTTCTCAACAAGAACGCTTAGGGTATGCAAGTTTTCAGTCATGCTCACTCATCTCCATCCCAGGTTGGCGCCAAGCCTTGGGCGTAGCGGATGTCATCATTGGAAACCCCGGCTGCCACCATCGGCCACACCATCGCATCCTTGGACACCCTAAAGTCGATAAACACTGGACGGTCGTTTACGGACATCGCCCATTCAATGGCTTCGTCCACTTCTTCCTCGGTCTTCACAACACGGCCGGGAATCGAGTAGGCCTCGGCCAACTTCAAGAAGTTCGGCACCTGGTCTTTCTCCCCGTCAACAAGGTCGGTGTGTGAGTACCTTTCGTTGTAAAAGAGGTTCTGCCATTGCCGCACCATCCCCAACACTTCATTGTTGATCAGCGCGATCTTGATCGGGATTTTGTTGATGAAACAAGTCGCCAGTTCCTGGTTTGTCATCTGGAACGAGCCATCCCCATCAATCACCCACACGGGCGACCCGGGATTTGCCACCTGCGTGCCCATCCCAGCTGGGATCCCGAAGCCCATGGTCCCTAGGCCCGAGGAGGAGATGAAATGGCGCGGCTTTTCAAAATCAATGAACTGCGCCGCCCACATCTGGTGTTGACCAACGCCGGTAGCGAAGAAAGTGTCAGGGCCGGACAGCTCTCCGAGCCGTTTGATCACATACTGTGGCGCCAACTTGCCGTCTTCCGGCTCCGCCCAACCAAGCGGGTAGGAGTTACGCAAGCGGTTTAGGTAACGCCACCAGCCTGCTAACTCTTCGGCGCGGTCCCCTTCCAGGGTGTCTTCAAGCTGCTCATTTAGGAGCTCCAGAACCGGCTTCAAGTCCCCCACGATCGGGATGTCTGCGAACCTGTTCTTGGAGATCTCTGCAGCGTCGATGTCAACGTGGATCACTTTGGCACGAGGGGCGAAGGTATCAAGCCGTCCGGTGACCCTGTCATCGAAGCGCGCTCCCAACGTGATGAGAAGATCTGCCCGCTGAAGCGCCCCAACCGCGGCAACAGTGCCGTGCATGCCGGGCATCCCCAGGTTGTGCGGGTCTGAATCAGGGAAAGCGCCGCGAGCAGTCAGCGTTGTAACCACCGGGGCGTCCGTGAGTTCGACGATCTTCGCCAGTTCTTTAGACGCACCACCGCGCACCACACCGCCACCAACGTAGAGGACGGGGGCCTGCGCTTCCGCTATCGCCTTTGCTGCGATCCCGATCTGCTTCTTCGAGGGCTTCGCGGGAACCCGGTATCCGGGGATGTCGAACTTCGGGGGCCAACTGAAGTCGATTTCGTCCTGCTGCGCACTCTTGGTGATGTCCACCAACACCGGGCCGGGACGTCCGCTGCCAGCAATCGCGAAGGCCTCCGCGATCCGTGCGGGGATTTCTCCCGCGTGCGTCACTAGGAACGAGTGCTTCGTGACCGGCATTGAAGCCCCAACCACGTCTGCCTCTTGGAAGGCATCCGTACCGATCAGGCTGGCTCCAACCTGCCCCGTGATGATCACGATGGGCACCGAGTCCAGGTTTGCATCTGCAAGGGCCGTCATCGTGTTGAGTGCCGCGGGACCCGAGGTCACAATCGCACACCCAACCTTGCCAGTCGAGATTGCGTAGCCTTCGGCCGCATGGCCGGCACCTTGTTCATGGCGAACCAGGATGTGTCTAATCTTTGAGTCCATTAGGGGGTCGTAGGTCGGCAAGATAGCGCCGCCTGGCATACCGAAAACGTCGGTAACCCCAAGTTCTTCGAGGGATCTGACGATGGCTTCAGCGCCCGTCATTCTTATTGTGTCTGTCACTGCCCGAATCTCCGTCCGTGAGCGTTTGTTTGCATTAAAAAACCCCTCGCTACAAATGCGTGGGGGTTATGGCGTGCGGCCCATCTGTCAGACAGCAGAAACCGCACGCCCAGGTACGACGACCGAGAGTGCGATCCAAATGAAATCCTGCGTTCTTAACACGTCCTCCATGCTACGAGTAGTTCTCGCAGACCGCTTTGCGTCTCACACTTTGAGTCTTATGGGGCGTCACCACCCCGATGGGTCCGTGCTGTTGTACACGTTTTGGCTTCAATAGCGCCATATTCCCGGGGGCGTGAACTGCGCTGGAGTATTCTGGATGGTGCCTCTCATCGACCATGAGGGCTGCACTTTCTCTACTGCAAGGCTGGTATTTGTGACTGCCGTTTTCGAACTGCTTGCGTCGAATCCGATTCTTCTTGTTTTCATACTCATCGGCATCGGGATGGCTTTTGGCCACATCAAGATCAAGGGCGTTGGGTTGGGCGCCGCCGCAGTCCTTTTCGCGGCGATCATTGTTGCCGCGTGGAGTAACGAGCTGGGAGTGGTCCTCGAAATCCCCGCGGTCGTTGGAACACTCGGACTGGTTCTATTTGCATTTTCTATCGGCGTGAACTCGGGTCAAAGCTTCTTCCACAACCTGAAGACAGCCGTGGGCCCTATGATCACCGTCATTGTGCTGTTCGTGCTGGTAGCCGCGTTTGGGTACCTTTTCGGTGTTCACGCTCTAGGAATGGACGTCGCGTCAGTGGCAGGAACGTTTGCCGGCGCGCTAACGAACACGCCTGCACTGCACGCCGCAGGTGAAGCCTCTGGGGAACCTGGCACTGCGACAATCGCGTACTCAATCGCTTACGTATACGGCGTCATCGGAATGCTGGGCGCGGCTCTTGCGGCACTGGCCTACCGCCGAAAAGACACCGACGCTCCCTCGCCCCTCAGTAACCGCACAATCCGCGTGGAACGCGAAGACCACCCGTTTATTGGCGACTTGTACGAGAAAATGGGCGGCCACGTCGCCTTTTCCCGCCTTCGGCGTGGGGAGACCGGCCCAATAACGCGTCCCTCGATGTCAGACACGTTGGACCCAGGTGACCTCGTGACGGTTGTCGGCCCCAATGAGTTGGTGGCCAAGATGTCAAAGGAACTGGGCCACGGATCCTCACACTCCCTGATGCGTGACCGTTCTTACCTGGATTTCCGCCGCATCACAGTCTCAGATCCGAAGCTTGCCGGTCACACCCTGGGAAGCCTTCACCTGCCGCAGAAGTTCTCTGCGACTGTCTCCCGTGTGCGCCGCGGCGACATTGATTTGGTTGGTGAGCCGGACCTAGTCCTGCAACTTGGGGACCGTGTCCGCGTTGTCGGTCCCACCTCGAAGATGGCTGAAATAACCAGATTCTTTGGTGACTCCGTGCGCGGGCTTTCAGACATTAACCCGATTGGGATGGGACTGGGCATGGCCCTTGGCATCCTCATCGGCATGATTCAGATCCCCATCGGCGGCGGGAAAACTTTTGCGATTGGCGCCGCGGCAGGCACCCTAATCATCGGACTGATCTGGGGACGTATTGGTCGTATCGGCCCCATCGTCACTACGGTTCCCTTCACTGCGGCTCAAGTCCTCTTCGAACTGGGGCTACTGATCTTCCTTGCCCAGGCGGGCACAGTTGCAGGAACTCAGATCATGGAAGCATTTGCTTCGGGCATGTGGGTGAAGATCTTCATCCTTGGTTTCCTTATCACCACCCTCATGGCGGCCGGCCTCTACGTGGTGATGAGGTTTGTCTTCAAGATGGGTGGAACCAGGCTGTCTGGTGTTCTGGCTGGCGCACAGACGCAACCTGCGGTGCTGGCATTCGCGAACACTCGTACCGGAGACGACCCGCGCGTGGCGTTGGGATACGCGTTGGTGTACCCCGCAGCCATGATCGGGAAGATCCTGGTTGCAACGGCCCTGGGCGGGATGTAGCACCTGCGCCCAGCATTTGCGGAGCTGAAAAGGGCGGCCAGAGCCGAAGCTCGAGCCGCCCTTTTCAGCTCCCTGACTGACGTTCGTCAGCTACCCAGGCTAGGTGGCAGCGGGGAGATAACCCCGGTGTCTTCCTGCACTGGAAGAGGGAACGTTTCCCCCTTCAACAGCACCCGCTTGGTGGCGTGAGCAACTGCGGGGGCAACCCGGTCGTCGAAGACGCCGGGAATGATGTAGCTGGCGCTCCGCTCATCATCCGTGATCACGCCGGCAATCGCTTCCGCGCTAACCCTCAGAGCCTCGAGTGTTATTTCAGTCGCATGGGCGTCGAGGGCCCCCCGGAAAAGTCCAGGGAACGCCAAAACGTTGTTGATCTGGTTGGGGTAGTCAGAACGTCCGGTCGCTACGATGGCGGCGTGCCTGTAGGCCTCATTCGGGTCCACTTCAGGGGTTGGGTTCGCCAACGCGAAAACAATCGCGCCCTCGTTCATCTGCGCGATGTCGTCTCCGGTCAGGATGCCTCCACGAGACACCCCAATGAACACGTCCGCGCCTTTGAGTCCATCCTTCAGGCTTCCGCGTACCTTCCGTGGATTTGTCACGGCTGCAAGTTCACGCCGCGACTCATGAGCGCCGTCAAGATCCTCCAAAACAAGCGCTCCGTTTCGGCCGTAGCCGACAACGTCTGTGGCACCCGCGTTCAGAAGCAACCTGATAATCGCTGAGCCGGCGGCCCCCACCCCGGAAACGACAATCCGAATATCCCCAATATTCTTGCCAACAACCTTCAAAGCGTTCAGCAGAGCCGCCAAGACCACGATGGCGGTTCCGTGCTGGTCATCGTGGAACACCGGAATATCTAGTTCTTTGCGGAGACGCTGCTCAATTTCGAAGCACCTTGGCGCTGCGATGTCCTCCAGGTTGATCCCCCCATAGGCGGGAGCGATCGCCTTAACGATGCGAATTATCTCCTCGGTATCCTTCGTGTCGAGGACAACCGGCCAGGCATCCACCCCGCCAAAGTGCTTGAAGAGGATCGCTTTACCTTCCATGACTGGCAACGCGGCCGCCGGCCCGATGTCCCCCATCCCCAGAACAGCGGTCCCATCGGTCACGACAGCAACCGTGTTTGCCTTCATGGTCAGCAGGCGTGCTTTGGACGGCGTGTCCGCAATCGCCTGGCAAACACGGGCAACCCCAGGAGTGTAGATGCGTGAAAGGTCATCACGGTTCCTCAACGGAACCCTGGAGTTCACCTGGATCTTCCCGCCTATATGGTCCAAGAAGGTCTGGTCGGCAATGGTCCTGAGCTCCACGCCTTCCATCTCTTTAAGTAGGTTTTTTATCCGGCGGCGGTGCTTCGAGTTCTTGAGATCCAGGGTCATGTCGAGGACAATCTTGCCGCTCTCCGACTCTGCGACGTCCAAGCCTTTGATTCCCGCACCGGCGGCTGCCACCGCTTGGACTATGTCCGCAATTCGGAGCTGTTCCTCATCTGCGGTCAAGCGGAAGGAGGCGGTGTATGACGGGGACGTCGTTTGCAATGATTTACCTTTATCTATCGTTTTTACCAATGGTTTTGTTGGTGGTACGGCTGCCGGCCCAGCCTTTGATCTGTGTGGGACTACCTCTAAGAGAGTTGCGGGTGTGAGCCATGCCCTGCCCGCTATGTGTCTTGCACAAGATCAAAGTGCCAGCACCCCTCAGGAACTCAACACTCTTAGAGCCCCAACATTTCGGAAATGAGTTCGCGGACCCTGGCCGCATCTGCTTGGCCACGAGTCTCACGCATCACCGAACCGACCAGGGCGCCAATGGCCTGAACCTTGCCACCCTTAATCTTCTCAACTACATCGGGGTTGCCGTCAAGAGCGTTCTGAATGGCAGCCGTCAACGCTGAATCATCCGACACGACTGTGAGGCCGCGGGCCTCCACCACTTCGGCCGGATCACCCTCACCCGCAAGAACACCTTCTAGCGCCTGCCGCGCCAGCTTGTCCGTCAATGCTCCGTCATCAACCAACTTCTGCAGTTGCGCAACCTGTTTCGGGGTCACGTTCAATTCTTCGAAGGACACCCCTTCCACGGAGGCGACGCGGGAGAGCTCACCCATCCACCACTTTCGCGCGGCTGAGGGATCAATCCCTTCTTGAACCGTAGCGTCAATGACATCCACCGCGCCCGCGCTTACCACGTCACGCATTTCCAGGTCCGTGAATCCCCATGCCTTGTGCAAACGCTTGCGCTTGGCTGCGGGAAGTTCAGGGAGGGTGCCGCGTAGCTCTTCAATCCATTCATGCGACGGCCGGAGTGGTGGCAGGTCAGGATCGGAAAAGTAGCGGTAATCGTCTGCGTCCGATTTTGGTCGACCAGAGGAGGTTGAACCGTCATCCTCGTGAAAGTGACGGGTCTCCTGAAGTACTTTGCCCCCAGAATCAAGAACGCTTGCTTGCCGGGCTACCTCGTACTTCACCGCCCGTTCGATACTGCGGAAAGAGTTGACGTTCTTCGTTTCGGAGCGAGTACCGAAGGGGTCCTCCGACGTCGGACGAAGAGAAAGGTTGATGTCTGCGCGAACATTCCCGCGCTCCATCCGTGCCTCAGAGATCCCGAGGGTCCGGGCAATATCCCGAAGGGTCTGCACGTACGCCGCGGCCACTTCAGCGACCCGGTCGCCTGCTCCGGTCAGGGGCTTTGAAACAATCTCGATCAAAGGGACGGAAGAGCGGTTGTAGTCCACCAGCGAATAGTCGGCGCCATGGATACGTCCGTCTGCCCCACCGATGTGGGTGTTCTTCCCCGCGTCCTCCTCGATGTGTGCTCGCTCAATTTCAACGCGGAACACTTCCCCGTCAGCCAACTCCACATCCACGTAACCGTCATGGGCGATCGGCCTGTCGGACTGAGAGATTTGGTAGGCCTTCGGCAGGTCCGGGTAGAAGTAGTTTTTGCGAGCGAAGTAAGAATCCTCTTCAATCTCACAGTTCAACGCCAAGCCAAGACGTACAGCCGATTCGACAGCCGCCTTGTTAAGGACTGGAAGGGATCCCGGCAAACCAACCGAGGTTGGGGTTACATCAGTGTTCGGCTCACTTCCGAACGCAACTGGCGCTGCGTCAAAGATCTTTGAGTTGGTGCCCAACTCCACGTGCACTTCGATCCCCAGCACCGGGTCGTATTTCTTCGTGGCCTGTTCGTACGTCATGTTTTTTGACTGCGACATCTTCCTAGCCTTCCACCTGCGTAGTAGTGAGCTCTTCGGGTAGCGTCTCGACCTGGTCTTCAACCAGTTCTTCTATCAACGCTCCTACGCCGTACATGACCCCATCCGCACCGGCGGGCGCGATGATATGCACCGCCGTGGGTAATGAAGCACCGTCCGTTCCATTGGGGACAGACATTGCTGGCACCCCGGCAAGGTTCGCGGGGATTGCCGCGACGTCATTCAAGTACATCGCCATTGGATCGCTGATTCGCTCTCCGATCAAGAAAGCAGTTGAAGGGGTCGTGGGGCTGATGAGGACGTCAACATCCTTGAAGGCGCGGTTCAAATCTTCCCTTATCAGGGTTCGAACCTTTTGCGCCGAGCCATAGTAGGCGTCGACGTATCCCGCGGACAGGACGTGGGTACCCAAAATGATGCGGCGTTTCACTTCTGGTCCAAAACCTGCTTCGCGTGTAGCGGACATGACGTCAGCCGCCGTGGGGTTCTCCACTCCTTCTGGTTCAACGCGGAGACCAAACCGCATCCCGTCGAACCGAGCAAGGTTAGAGGAAGCTTCCGCCGGCATGATCAGCTGGTAGGCGGAAAGAGCATAGTCAAAGGAGGGGCATGAGACCGTCTTGACGTCTGCGCCCGCTTGCTTCAAACGTTCCACCGTGTTGTCAAATGCTTCCAGGACCTCCGCCTGATAGCCGTCGCCGCTTAGCTGTTCAACAACTCCGACCCGCAACCCGCGGCCGCTTTCCGCCAGCCGCTTGGTGATCGCTTCTTCCAGGCCGCTGTTCCAGTTCGGGATCGAGGTGGAGTCCATCGGATCCGTTCCCTCAATGAGTTCCTGAAGCGCGGCGGCGTCACGAACAGTGCGAGCTGCCGGGCCGATCTGGTCGAGGGACGAGGCAAGAGCGACCAGCCCATAGCGCGAAACTGCGCCGTAGGTGGGTTTCACCCCCACGGTCCCCGTGAAGGATGCAGGTTGGCGAATCGATCCGCCCGTATCTGAGCCAAGAGCGAACGGCACCATGTATGAGGCCACCGCGGCCGCGGACCCACCCCCTGAACCGCCGGGGACCCGCGTTAGGTCCCAAGGGTTGTGGGTGGTACCAAAAGCAGAGTGTTCAGTCGAAGACCCCATGGCGAACTCATCCAAGTTGGTTTTGCCAACAATGGGGAGCTTTGCCTCTTTGATCTTCGCGATCACGGTCGCGTCGTACGGAGGCTTCCAGCGGTCCATGATCGCGGAGGCACACGTGGTGTCTAAGCCCCGGGTGACGATGTTGTCTTTGACCGCGATCGGAACACCAGCCAGCGCATGCAACTGGGCCCCTTCGGCCCGGAGGCGGTCAACTTCCTGCGCGGTTTTTCGTGCTCCTTCAGCATCCACCGTGATGAAGGCGTTCACTTTGTCATCGTACTTTTCGATGCGTTCAAGGCACTCATTGACCAGCTCCAGCGACGTTACTTCTCCCGCCGCAAGCGCGTCCGCCATTTCAAGAGCGGAACGATAGATCCAACCCTTCATCAGTCTTCCTCCAAGATTTGTGGAACTTTGAACATGCCGTCTTCGGAGTCAGGGGCTGCGGCCAGCATTTCTTCCCGGTCCAAGACCTCACCAACAACGTCTTCTCTCATGACGTTTTCCAGCGGCATGGGGTAACGCGTGACGGGGGTGTCTGCTGTCACAACCTCCTTCACGCGGGAAGCGGAGTCTGCGATGAGCGCGAGCTCCACGGCGAGGCGTTCAACTTCCTCTTCTGATAGGGCAATACGTGCGAGATCCGCTAAACGCGTGACCTCTTCGGCTGAAATTGTCGACATGGTGCGATTCTAACCGTCCTGTTCGATAGTCTTGGACAACGACCATCAACAGGGGAGCCGTCAGGGGGCATAAGAGTTGGATCGCGGTAGGTTGCGCTCGCTCATCAAATATGGGCTTATTGGAACCGCTATTGTGCATGTGGGTGCAGTAGGGGTTGTGTACGCGATTGACGCCGTACGTAAAAAGAGGGTGCCCGGTGGACGAAAAGGCTTCCCGTCTATGCCCCCTTCTGACACCGAAGTCGGAGACACTGAGGTTCGTCTCTACACCGAAGGCACAAGTCTTTACAAGGACAAACTCAAAGCCATCGATGAGGCTAAAGAGTCAATCTATTTCGAGACGTATGTGTGGCGCTCCGACAAGATCGGCAAGGAGTTCAAGGACGCGCTGATTCGCGCGGCGGAACGCGGCGTAGAGGTGTTTATTTTCTACGACGGCTTCGGCTCTTTGAAGTCCAGCCCCCTGTTCAAGAGGTTCCCGAAACATCCGAACCTCCATGTTCACAAACTTCGTGAGATTCGTCGCGGATTCTTGGTGGCGGACTTGCGTAGGACCGGACGGACACACCGCAAATTGCTGGTGGTGGATGACCATACTGGTTTCGTTGGCGGATTCAACATCGGTGTGGATTTCGGCACGGAATGGCGCGACAGTCACATTCGCATGGTGGGGCCTGCGACAGGACTTTTGGTGGATGGGTTCCGCTCCTTCTGGAACGCGTACCGAGGCAAGCATCAGCCGGAACTTCCAGACTGGGAAGAACTACCCTGGCGGGGAGACATTACCGCCGCCTTCAACCTGCCCTCGGATCTACTCTTCCCGGTACGAGGGCAGTACTTGGAAACCTTCCGACGCGCGCAAAAAAGCCTGAAAATTACTACCGCTTACTTCATTCCAGATCGTGAGATTTTGAGGGAACTGATCCGGGCGGCCCAACGCGGCGTGAACGTTCAAGTGTTGATTCCTGAGTACTCCAACCACATCTTGGCCGACTGGGTGGGGCGCCCCTTCTACGGGGACCTGTTGGATGCAGGCGTTGAGATCTGGCTGTACCAACACGCGATGGTTCACGCTAAAACCGTGACTGCTGATGGGTACCGCTCAATCGTTGGCACGGCAAACATAGACCGGCTGTCGATGGCGGGTAACTATGAGATCACGATGCAGATTGATTCGGCCGATTTCGCCAAACGAATGGAAGAGGTTTTTGCCAACGATCTGACAACGGCGCGGAGACTGAAACTTGAAGAGTGGAAGTCCCGTTCTCTTGGGACCCGCATTCTGGAAAAAATCGTCCAGCCCTTCTCCGTCATCGTCTAACGCAACCTCACCTACTGACGTCGCGCGCGCGGGCAGTGCGGCACATAGACTGTCGGCACTCCATACTCACTCGGCGCGCAACAGTCAGAATCATTCTTCCCCGGCGTCCCCAAGAATGGCTTCCACCCCTTTGTCTAAGAGCTCTTGGAAACGGGCCGCCGGGATCGTGGGGACCCCAAGCTGCTCCGCCTTGTCTGCTTTGGAACCCGCTCCCGGCCCGACAACCACCAGCGAGGTGCGTTTGGAAACGGACGAGGAAGCCTTGCCGCCGCGTAGCAGAATCTCATTCTTCGCCTCGTCCCTGCTGTAACCCGGCATGGACCCGGAGACGACAATCGTCGCCCCCTCCAGGTTCTTCGGCGCGTCCTCAACCAATACGTCAACCATCTGAGCACCTGCGGCGCGCCACTGGTCCACGATCTCTCGCCGCCATTCCTCGCCAAACCAATCCTTGATTGATTCGGCAATAACAAGGCCCACTCCGTCAGTGGCCGCCAGGTCTTCGACGGACGCCTGCGCAATCGAGTTGATGGAGCCGAACCTCGCTGCCAAGGCGCGGGCGGCAGTAGGTCCAACGTGGCGGATGGAGAGCGCAACCAGGAATCGCCATAGCGGTTCTTCTTTGGCGGACTGAAGCTCCCCAAGCATTGTTTCCAAGCTTTTGCGAGGTCTGCTTTCAATCTTCTCCAGGCCGGTGCTTGTCCGCCGGTATGGCTGCGTCCAGAAATACGGCACGTGCTGGTAATCGCCGGTGCGTACGCCCTTCACTCTTCGGGGGCGCCACACTTTGACGTCCTTGACCGACTCCGCCGTCAAATCGAAAACGTCCTTCGCGTTTCGTAGAACGGGTTCGGCAGGTTCGGGGAGCAGGCTCTCGGCTTCACGGAAGGCATCACCGTGTCCGGTGTCTTCGGGCAACTCCAGGGTCACTTGTGTTCCGTCGCCGAGGGTGACGGTGTGACCCTCGACAAGCGCCGAAACAACCAGGTCGCGTCCCATCTCCGGTTGTGTCAGAGCGGCTGCCGCTTCTGCGCCTAAGCCTTCGATGTCCAGAGCGCCCCTCGACCCGAGGTGGATCAACCGTTCAGTGATCTGGGCGGGACAGGAAGCAGCATTGGGGCAACGAAGATCAATGTCTGACTCTTTGGCCGGAGCGAGCTTTGTGCCACAGGAAGGGCAGTGCGTGGGCATGACGAACTCATATTCGGTGCCATCCCGGTCTGCGACAACCGGTCCGACCACTTCGGGGATGACGTCTCCGGCCTTCCGCACAACAATCATGTCGCCGATTCGAATGCCTTTTCTCTTGACTTCCTTAGCGTTGTGAAGGGTCGCATGACGCAGGTTAGAACCCGCAACCAGAACCCTTTCGAACACCGCATACGGCGTGACGCGTCCGGTTCTCCCAACCTGAACCCGAATGTCCAGAAGCCGAGTAAATACTTCCTCTGGAGGGTATTTGTACGCAACAGCCCAACGTGGGGTGCGGGAGGTCGCGCCAAGATCTCCTTGCAACGCAAGGCTGTCCACCTTCACTACGACCCCGTCGATTTCATGCTCAAAACCTGCACGAAGAGACCCAAAGTATTCAATCGTTTCGAGGATCTCTTCGAAGTGGGTCACCAACCGGGTGCTGTCTGAGACAGGTATCCCCCACTTAGCGAACTGGCGGTACCAACCAAACTGGGATGTCGGTTCAGGGGCACCAGCATCTCCCCATCGCACCTCGCCCAAACCGTGAGCAACAAAAGACAGGGGACGCTTAGCAGTTGCTTGAGTGTCCTTCTGACGAAGTGATCCGGCCGCCGCATTCCGTGGGTTGACGAACGGACGTTCACCGGCCGCAACCCTTTCCTCATTGACCTTTTTGAAGTTGTCGATTCTGAAGTAGACCTCGCCCCGCACATCAACCAGTTCGGGAACCGCGTCGCCCTTCAGCCGTCGAGGAATGGAACTAATCGTCATCACGTTTCCGGTTACGTCTTCCCCGACAAAGCCGTCGCCGCGCGTCGAAGCCTGCGCCAAGTACCCGTCACGGTATTGCAGGTTTACCGCTAGGCCATCCACCTTAACCTCAGCTGTCATGGGGACTTCGCGGTCAGGAAACCTTGACAAAACGCGCTGGTACCAAGACTCGACTTCTTCGAACGAAAAGACATCGTCAAGGCTCGTCATCTGAGTCAGGTGAGCGACTGGGGCGAACGCATCCGAGGGCTCGCCTCCAACCGTGGCGGTAGGAGAATCGGCGGAGGCAAGGACAGGATAGGCGGCCTCCAAGTCCTGCAGTTCCCGATAGTAGGCGTCGTATTCTGCGTCCGAGATCTCCGGTTCGTCACGCATGTAGTAGGCGCTCCGGGCTTCCTCAACCAGGTTAACCAGGGTTCGCCAGCGATTGGCTGCCTGCTCAAACTCCACGTGTGCGTCATCATCTAACGAATCCGCGTTACGTTCGGAATCAGTGTCGGTGGTAGCCATCCCACTTCCTTCCTTGCCTGGGCATTTGGTTGATCTCTGCATGGCATTGTCCCATCCATGCTCCTCAAAGACACTAAATGCCGCAAAATAGCTGCCAAATGAGGGGCACGGCGGCGACCCCCAAATTGAACAGAGTCGTGGCTTAACCCCAATCCACAGGTGACGCTCAACTGGGTTGGCGGGGAGCACGAGCTGGAAGATTGTGGCGGCATGGATAACAAGTTGCTGGCGGCTCAAGCGTTGGGCAGCGGCGCACATCTTGCCTGTGTCGCTGGGCCCGATCGGGGTGCCGTGCTGCCGCTTCGTGATGGGCAGGGGGTGGAGAGGGACGAGGGGTTGACCGACCCCCACACCTCCAGAACCCATAGCCGCATCGAACGCGTGGATGGGAGGTGGTATTTGAACGAGGCGGAGGCGATGAACCGCCCCCTCTTCTCAAGAAGCTACCGCAGGCTCAGGAGTCGGCGATCGTTTTACGTTGGAAGCAACAAGTTCGTTCTGAGGAACCGTCCGGTAACACCCACGTGGGAGGTGCCATCAGCACCTGGAACCTCCGGGAGTTCGCGGATGATGCTGGCAATGCGTTTTATGCTGCCTCTTTTCCTGCTCTTTACGCTTCTACGTTTTGTCTCTTCCCTTTGGGTTCTGCTGATCCTTGTGCCGGTTGCCGCCATCGGGCTTATCATCTGGGCGGTCCTACGCAGGAAACGACAGGCACAGTTTGACTGCGCATCGCTTGCCTTAGCCACCGCAAGCATGGTCAGAGCTGGAGCCGGCGAAGAACAGGCTTCCAACACCTCACCTGGCCCTAACGAAGTCTCAGTCCTCCTGGCGCCTAGCTCGGTACCAAAAGCGAAGACAACCGTTGAGATCCCCACCCACGGCAGTTGCGCGACGGTTGGCCCCTCCGCATTCGAATACGCGTTGTGGATAGCGGGCCAGGTCAGAGCCCAGGGGAAGTTGGTCCGGGTCGCCAGACTGGAGATGAGGGAAGAGGCATCCAACCCGGACTACGCGGGGGCAACCGTATTTTGGTCTCACTCTTCCGAGCCAGGTGACGTACCCATCGCTACAGTTCTTCCCGCCCGCGCCACGGGTGCAGGGTTGTGGCGAATCGAGATGCAGGCATTGCTAGAGCAGTCCCGTAACACAGAGATTCCGTCTCTGTGTCACCTCGATGACCTACTAGATACGTCTCAAGGAGCAACCTTTAGCCGTTGGGCAAGCCGCGATGCCGGCGCGGCATGGAGCGTTCCTGTAGGGGTGGACGCTCACGGGCCCGTGGTCGTGGATCTTGTTGAAGACGGGCCACACGCGCTGGTCGTAGGCGGTACGGGGTCGGGAAAGTCTGAGTTCCTCTCTACCTTGGTGCTTGCGTTTGCTCTCCGAAACTCTCCTGAGAATTTGAGATTTGTCTTTATCGACTACAAGGGGGGCGCGGGCCTGGAGCACTTGACCTCACTTCCGCACGTGGAACACTCGTTGACGGACCTTGACGGAGCACAAACGCCGTGGCTGCTGCGGGCGTTACGCGCCCTCCTTAACTCTCGGAAGACGGAAAGCCGGCTGCATGGTTTCCGAAGTCTTGACGATTGGGCTGCTCAGTACGCACTGGATCCGGACTTGCCGTCTCCTCCCCCGCGCGTGGTGATAGTGGCAGACGAGGTGCGCACGTTGGCTGACCAGCACCCAAGCTTGCTGGAAGAACTGGTGTCAGTTTGCCGACAAGGACGTTCATTGGGAGTGCATCTAATTGCAGCAACCCAAAGACCCGGGGGCGCTATTTCCTCCGAGATGCGATCTGTCATTGACCTGCGGGTTGCTCTCCGTTGTGCCGAGGTGACGGATTCGATGGACGCCATCGGCTCAGCTGCGGCCGCTCACCTGCCGCGAGTGCCCGGGAGAGCAATTGTCGATGGCAGGCAAGTGCAACTGGCACACTGCGAAGACCCAGGAGAAGTCGTGGCGAGCATCAGAGCATCCCACGGCGCCCCCTCCGCCCTTGTCCCAGAGGTCCCTGCTCCCCTGCCCACCAGCGTCACGCGGGAAGAGTTGAACCACGCCCCTGCCGGAACTTTGGGGTTCTTCGAGGACCCCGCCACCTGCGTCACAGCCCGCCTAGTTTGGGACGGCTCGCCACTGATGATCGCCGGTCCCCCACCTTCAGCGAAGACATTGGCGGATGCGGCCCTGAATGCGGCAGCCGGGGCGGCCGCACAGGGGCGCCTTGTCTGGGCAGGACCTCCCCCGCACCACCAACCGTTGGAAGGATTCTTGGCTCTTGGGGACCATCCGAGCGCCGGGGACCTCGCCTATCTTCTTACTCGCATACCGAAACACGTCGACGCTGACAGGCCCGCAACCCTCGTCATTCCGGAATTGTCAGAGACGCTGAACCTAATCGGTCTAGCAGCCGGACCGGAAGCGCCAGCCCAAATCATGCGGGACCTGCTGGATGCGGGACACCGTGGGTTGCTCACGCTGATCGTGACGGACACCAAGCTACGTTTTGATGCACGCCAATTCGACAATCTCTTGGTCCATGTCCCCTCAATGCGGGTCACGCAGTACCCGGAAATCGCGCGGCTTCTTCCACACAGAGAAGAATCCCCGATGGGTTCTCTTGACCACTGGATCTCGGCCGACCCCGGGCGCTTTGTCGCTATCGGCTTTGGCAAAGACCCCTCACCGGCACTGCTCCCACTCGGGAAAGTTGACCGGGGAGCAAACACCGAAGCCCCCTTACAGGCCGAAACTCCGGTCAACCAGGGCAGAAGAATCCCCTCTAGCATCTGCCCGGGGACTCTTGAAGATCAGATTCTCCAGACAGGCGTCTTGATGGATTCGCCCGCTAACCTCCCCGCTTTGTTTGGTGATTTCTATGCCAGCGCGGGTGACGGTACGGGTTCCGCGCAGCACTTTCATCCTGTATCAGTCCAGGTCATAGCGGACCCGCACATAAACCTGTCCATTCTGGAAGACGACCTACGCAAATGTTGCGGTGCAGGTGAGCAAGCAGGGGTAGAACGATTACCTCTTGCGCAGTGGCACAGGATCGACCCCGACCCGAGGGTGCTGAAGGTGGTCATCCAACCCAGTCGGGAGGTCGTGCGTGCCCTAGCGACCCATGTTCCAGACGCCGCGATCTGGTTAAACGCCTCTCTCCCATTTCCGGAAGAAACCGGCGTTGTAGTGACGCGCGGCACAGCAACGCGACTCAAATTGGGTCCCCGTTACACAGACGTGACAGTTCGCACATGAAAAAAAGAGGTTTTGGACTCGATACCCTTGCTCAGATTCACTGCCTGGACCAAACTTAAATCGATTGAGATGGCGATAGCGTCACTGCGCTACCGCACTGTGATCCCATCACATAAGGAGTCCCTAAATGGATTGGCGTAGCCGAGCCGCTTGTTTGAATGTCGACCCGGAATTGTTCTTCCCGATCGGCAACACAGGCCCGGCCCTTGCACAGGCAGCAGAGGCGAAAGCCGTCTGCTACTCATGTGAGGTCCAAGAGACGTGCCTGCGCTGGGCTATGGCAAACAACCAGGACTCAGGAGTGTGGGGCGGCAAGAGCGAAGAAGAGCGTCGTTCACTAAAGAGGCGTGCGGCACGCGCCCGTCGCGCCTCGTAAAACGCGTAAAACGGCAAAAGCGTAAAACGCAAAGGGCCGCGCAGGCCCTAGCAGGAATTCTCGCAGAACTTTCACAAGCTCGTTTCGCGGGCTCCTCTACTGGGACTCTTCTTCAATAGTTAGATGCGCGTTAGATTCGTTTCTGATCCTCTGCGGCCTGAAACGGAGTGTGACGGTGGTGCCACCTTCCTGGCCCCGTTCCCAGTCGATTGAACCTCTCAGTTCGCCGCGCACAACGGTACGCACAATTTGTGTCCCCAAACCGTGACCGATGTCTGACTCAAGGACGCCTTTCCCGTTGTCTTTGACCGTGACAACCAGCATGCCGTCCTCCCGGGACGCATCCACGTGGATCACGCCCCCTTCCGGCCCAGACCCATGCTCAACGGCATTTGACACCAACTCGGTGAGAACCGTCGCCAAGGCTGATGCCTGTTCCGCCCCGATTTCCCCGAATGTGCCCGCGACGTGCAACTCCACTCGGGAGTCAGCAGACGCTACCCGCGCCGCCATCTGGAGGATTCTTTCGGCAATCTCATCGAATTGCACAATCTCATGAACGTCCTGCGACAGCACCTCGTGCACCGTCGCAATCGACTCGACGCGCCGCCCCGCTTCCCTCAAGGCATCCTTCACCGCGTCCGAATCTGAGCGTCTCTCTTGAATCCGAAGCAGAGCGGAAACGGTTTGCAGGTTGTTCTTCACCCGGTGGTGGATCTCTCGGATGGTGGCGTCCTTCGTCATCAACTCCTGTTCGCGCTTGCGAGAATCAGTGACATCTCTGGTAAGCAGAAGCGCTCCGACCCGTTCCCCCTCCTGCCGAAGGGGAATGGCCCGAACCGCAACGGTCGCCCCATTTGCCTCCAGGTCTACGCTCCACGGCGCTTTCCCCATGACGACCACGGCCATGGTTTCCTCGATGCGCGTCTCGTCACGTATCGCTTCCACCACGTCCTCAATTAGCACGCTTCCTCGCAAGTCTTTGCGAATCCCGAGCCTGCGCATACACGAGTTAGCGTTGGGACTTAGCTCCAGGACTGTCCCTTCGTGGTCGATGAGTATTGTCCCGTCAACTGCTCGGGGAACACTGTGCCCAGAAAATGTGGGGGCGTGAGGGTCCGGGTAGGACCCTTCGGCGATCATCTGGCACATGACGTCCGAGACCCGCATGGTCCATCCTTGGGACCCGCTCTGGCGCGCAGCCGAAGAAACATTCGCCTCGCGGCTTATAGCGGCAATACATTTTCCATCGCGAACCACCGGGATGTACGCAACCGTTGTCGAATACAGACCTGCCCAGTGAACATCAGGGGGAGCCAGGACCTGCTTGGTTTCCATTGCCTCGGCCAATTGAGCCGCCCTAGCGGCCGGAGCGTAAAGCCCCACAATGTCGTCGACGTGCATGGTTGATGCTGTCGCTGAGCGGCAAATCGCGACCGCGACAAACCGCCCGTCCTGAGTTGGCAGCCAAAGCACCAGGTCTGCCGCGGCCAGGTCGGAGATTACCTGCCAGTCCATTACCAACATCTGTAACCAACTCGCGTCCCCCGATGAAACGGGGATGACGCCCTGGTTCTCCGCAAGTGATCCAATCGTGTGCATCTCCTCAGCGTACGCGGGACTGATGCCCAGATGAGCCGGACTCACGGTAGCGACGTCGACGTATCGCTATCTGCATCAAAGAAGAAGATCCGATCCCCTCGCGGCCGACGTACAGGTAAACTCGGCGGCTGAGGGGATGTCCAGTGCAATAGCCAAGTGGCAACGTGGACTGCGCGCAAGCCAGCGCAACACCTAAGCCTCAGCTGGAAAGAAAGAGAGCAGAAAATGGAATTCAAGGAAACCTTCCAATACCCGGCAAGCATCGACCGCGTGTGGGAGATGCTTTCTGATCCCGAATACGCCGCTGACCGCGCCAAAGAACTGCGCATAACGGCCCCCTCGGTTGACTCGGACGCCCACGAAAACAAGGTAATTAGGACCACTACCGGCGGGATTCCGCAAGACGAAATCCCTGCCGCAGTCAAGAAGTTCATCAGCCCTTCCGCGAAAGCCACACTCAAGGAAGTCTGGGAACGTCACGGCAATGAACGAATCTCCGGACGCATTGAGGTTTCCGCCCAAGGCGTCCCCGCGCACCTAAATGCCCACATGGAGCTTGCGGGCAAGTCCGACGTCACCGACGTCACGATGAGGGGCGAACTGAGAGTCAATATTCCTCTGCTTGGGCGACGCCTGGAGAAGGAAGCAATCGGAGCCGCACCCCTTCTGGCGAAAGCTGAAGTCGAGAACGCACAGAAGTGGCTTGCAGCCCACAAGTAGCCTCCAGGGCAGGAATGACCCCGGTCATCCCTGCCCTGACCAACGGCAAAACCCCTGGTGAAGAGAAAGATCTACGACCATGACCGACGCAGTCAAGAGCAATAATCCGGCTACCGTTGAACGGATCGGAACTCGCCAATACAAGGCTCGAAACAGCAAGGGTGCAGAACTGCTGATTGGGTATGAGGAAGGCCAGTTCAGCCCCGGCGATCTCATCAAGCTGGCGATCCTAGGATGCAACGCACTGTCATCTGATGCGCGGTTTGCTCGCGCGCTTGGCGACGACTACAAGCTGACCGGCAGCGTCGACACCATGTATTCCAAAGCGGAAGACCGATTCACAGAGTTCATGGTGGAACTGGAGCCGGCCATAAACTTCATGGACCCTGACGACCGCGAGCGCCTTCTGGAAAGGGCCGCCGGCGCAATCCGCCGGTACTGCACCATCAGCCACACTGTCGCTCAGTCCGCTCCCACGTCGATCACCATCGACGGGGACAAGCAGTAGGCGAAGCCGAATGATTGACCGCCAGTACGAAGACCTGTTGGCAGACGTCCTCAACAATGGCGTGCCAAAGGGCGACCGCACCGGGACCGGAACAATTTCCAGTTTTGGCCATCAGTTGCGCTATGACCTGTCGAAGGGGTTCCCCGTTGTAACCACCAAGAGAGTCCACCTCAAATCAGTGGTTGGGGAACTCCTTTGGTTCCTGTCGGGTGACTCCAATGTGCGCTGGTTGCAAGAAAACGGGATCCGAATCTGGAACGAATGGGCTGACGAAGACGGTGAACTTGGTCCCGTCTACGGCGTCCAATGGCGGTCGTGGCCCGGACCAGACGGTGAGGGCATCGACCAAATGACGGAACTGGTGGAGACCATCAAGTCCGATCCGGATTCGCGCCGAATGATCGTCTCTGCCTGGAACGTTGGAGAACTTCCAAACATGGCGCTGATGCCCTGTCACGCCTTTTTCCAGGTGTACGTGGCAGAGGGGAAGCTCAGCCTCCAGCTTTATCAAAGGAGCGCGGATCTCTTTCTTGGCGTGCCGTTCAACATCACTTCTTATGCTCTGCTGACGCACATGTTGGCACAACAAACTGGGCTGGAAGTTGGGGACTTCATCTGGACTGGCGGCGACTGCCACATCTACACGAACCACCGGAAGCAGGTGGAAGAACAGCTCTCCCGTGACCCGTACCAGTTCCCCACTTTGGAATTGGTTCCAGCCAAGTCACTCTTCGACTACGACTTTGACTCTGTGAACGTCATCAACTATCAGCACCACCCCGCTATCCGCGGGAAAGTTGCGGTCTAGGAACTGCCGTGGCTACTTCAAGGAAGACCACAAGGGCCTCGATCTGGGCGCAGGACAAAAACGGGGTTTTGGGGGACGGAAAGAAAATGCTCTGGCGGGTGCCAAGCGATTTCAAGTTCTTCAAGGCTTCCACGTTGGGATGCCCCATCATCATGGGACGGACTTCTTATGAGGCAATCGGGTCGGCTCTTCCGGGGCGTCTCAACATCGTTTTGACTCGCAACCCGAGCCTGCATCTACCCGATGCGGAGGTCGCGTCGACGCTTGAAGAAGCGCTGTCAATCGCAGAGCGAGAAGCCTCAGCAGCCTCCGCGGAGACCATTTGGATTGCCGGGGGTGGCCAAATCTACGACCTGGCGATGGATATCGTCGATGAGCTGGTCATCTCCCAGTTGGATTTCGAAGTTCACGACGACGGCAACGAAACAATTCGAGCGCCCCGCATCGACCCAGAGATCTGGAAGTTAGACACGGACCGTTCCGACCCTACTTGGCGACCAAAATCTGGGGACGCCGCCTGGCGACTCAAGGTGTACCGGCGAAGGTAGCGTCCCAGCGTGGTCGTCTTCACCCCTCACCCAACTTATTCCCGCAGAGACTTGCGGAATTCCACCATCTCCTCGTAAACGGGCAAAAACCCGGTCTCCGCTGCCTCCGCAACATTCGGCGCCTGCATGTCCTTCCCAGAGAGAATCGGGACCAGAGGGTTCCCCTCACGATCTTGAGTGGGCCATTCGATCCCCAACGCGGGGTCGAAAGGTGCGACCCCGAACTCCCTTTCGGGGTGATACGTAGTCGAACACAAGTATGCAACCGTGGAATCGTCTTCCAAGGAGATGAAGGCGTGCCCCAATCCCTCCGACAGATAAACCGCTTTGGGATCGCGAGAGTCGAGCTCAACCATCTCCCATTTCCCAAACGTTGGAGAACCTAAACGAATGTCAACGACTACGTCGATTACCGCACCCCGCACGCAGGTCACGAACTTGGCTTGAGATTCAGGAAGAACTGCGAAGTGGATGCCGCGCACCACCCCCGCTTTCGACACGGAAATGTTCATCTGTTGAAGGTGGAAGGGGTGGCCTACAACTTCGGCGAACTCGTCAGCGCGAAACGCCTCCCGGAAAGAGCCGCGTTCGTCCCCGTAAACCTTCGGGACTACGGCCCACGAACCTTCGATTCCTAGTTCATTCCATTCCATGACTTCACCTTCACAGTCGTTTAATGTTTGGCCGATCTAACCAGGCCGCGCCAGCCTTCGTATGCTCGAATAGTTCTAACCTACCGCGGACCCGCCAATGTGCTCCACCACGCCACTGTAGGCTGTGAACGTCGCGGCCGTGTACAGTTCCGCCCCGACAAACCGGGTTGACCGACAGTCTCTGTGGAGGTTTCGATGAAGTGGCTGGTGACGGGTGCTGCAGGCATGCTGGCCCAAGATGTTATAGCCGAAGCGGAAGCGAGAGGGCACCAGGTCATCGCCGCAACCCGCGCCGATGCTGACTTGCTGGACGCACCCGCGATTGAAGCGCTGGTCAAAGCCGAACGCCCGGACGTTGTCGTCAACTGTGCCGCCTGGACCGGAGTGGATGCCGCTGAGGACCATGAGGCAGAGGCTTTTGCAGCCAACGCAACGGGGGTCCAAAACTTGGCTCGGGCTGCCCGGGACATCGACGCAAAACTTGTTCATGTTTCCACTGACTACGTGTTCGATGGTAAGCAGGAAACGCCGTACGCCGCCGAAGAACCTCTGAACCCGTTGGGTGCCTATGGGAGGACGAAAGCCGCCGGAGAATGGGCCGCACAGTCCAACTGCCCCAACACGTATATTGTCCGCACAGCGTGGCTTTATGGAGCGGGCGGTCGATGCTTCCCCAAAACTCTAGCGCGGGTGCTCAAAGAGACTGGGTCTGCCAAAGTGGTGAACGACCAACACGGCCAGCCAACCTGGACGGCAGATGTTGCAAGGATCATCGCGGACCTGGTGAACACGGCCCCTCCAGGCATCTACCACGCGACCAGCGGGGGTGTGACAACCTGGTGGGGATTCACTTGCGAGATCGCTTCCTCAATTGGAGTTTCACCGGAAGTGGTGGAGCCAATCGGCTCGGATGCTTTTCCAAGCCCCGCACCCCGCCCCACCTGGTCTGCGCTCAGTCACGACACACTGGTAAAGTCCGGGGTCGCTCCGATTGGCCGCTGGGAAGAACGATGGCATGAAGCAGCCAAGGCCGTCCTAGAAACCCCGTGACCGGGAACATGAACTTACCCTGTTAGCCTGGAACACGACGGGAGAAACCCATGAGAATCGCAGTTAAAAGAGACCAAACCATAGTCACCGCTGATGGCCGCATAGGCGGTCACGATGCGGGCGCGACGCTGGTCCGGAGGTTCCTGCGCATCTTCCCCGACGTGCAGATAATCGGCGACGAACCACGCCAGTGCAAAGGCTTCGACGTGGTGCCCTTAGAATTCTTGGATCCCGAGGAAACCCTCATCATCAACATGGATGTCCTCGACTCCCCCACCGTGTGGAACACCGTTTACACCGCGTCCGGCGGGGTTCCTCCAAAGATTATGAACTTCGTTTGGTGGCCGCTTGAGACGACAGCGAATCGTGTGCAGTCCTCAACCATCGCTCTGTCTTGCGGACTGTTTCCCACCTTCGCGAACTCGGAACGCACGGCCCTCGAAGTGCGAGAGCTGGTTAACCGCCTGACTGTTGAGTCAATCGCAATGTACTCGAAGCTGGACTGGGTGAACCTGGGATTCCGTTTAGACCACGTGCAAGAACGCAAACAGACCGATATTCCAATCGTCCTCTACCCCGCCATCTACACCACGCCAGTGAAGCGCCCAGACCTCTTCATGGAGATCGTTGAGCGCGTACACCAACGCACCCCAATCGCTGTTGAGATGAGGTTGGAGGAATCCAGCCTAGACAGCAAGAAGGCAAAGAAAATCGCACGCCTTGACTGGGTGTGGGTGGGGCCGCTGACACCAACTCGGTCCTCGTACTGGGAGGCTCTCTCACACACCACCGCGTTCCTGGCCACGGCGTCTCAGGAGTCCTACGGCCTGTCCTATGTCGAAGCGTTGGGGGCCGGGGTCATCGGAGTCCTCCCAGATGAGGACTGGGCGCGGGCACTGGTCCCGGACGACTATCCGTACTTCTACGGCGACAAGTCGACTGCGGAGGCACTGCTTTACCGCGCCGTCACTGAGCCCGAGGCGTGCATGCGGGAACTGGACCAGTTAGTGGATGGTTCCTTTGTTGAGTGGATCCAAGACAATCACTCCGATGACACCTTCGACCAGGAACTTCAAGACAGCATCCGTACCTGGTTTGGGGATGAGGCGGACCAGGAAGAGCAGACAAATTGACTGACGCGGCGCGGACCGTTCGCAATGTGGGTTCAGTGACTTCGAAGCCCAAGCCCTGGTGGGCGGACGCGGTCTTCTACCAGGTTTACCCGCGGTCATTTCAGGATTCCACGGGCTCTGGGACAGGGGACCTTCGTGGCATCACAAGCCGCCTGCACTACCTGGAGGACCTGGGAATAGACGCCCTCTGGCTGAGCCCCTTCTATCCTTCTCCGCAGGTCGATGCCGGCTACGACGTATCTGATTACTGCGACGTTGACCCACTTTTCGGTTCCTTGGAAGATTTCAAGGACTTGCTAAAAGAGGCGCACGGCCGCGGGATGAAGGTCATTGTTGACGTCGTCCCTAACCACTCCTCTGACCAACACCCACTGTTTCAGGCTGCGCTGGGGGCGCCTGCGGGCAGCCCTGAACGACAGATGTACCACTTTGTCCAAGGGCGTGGCGCCACAGGTGACGAGCCGCCCAATAACTGGCAGTCCGTGTTCGGCGGTCCCTCCTGGACCAGGGTCAGCGAACAAGACGGCGCCCCCGGTCAGTGGTATTACCACTTGTTTGCCGCAGAGCAACCTGACTTCAACTGGGAAAATCCAGCCGTGGCCGAGTTCTTTGAAGGAGTCTTCCGTTTCTGGCTGGACTTGGGGGTTGATGGCTTCCGAATAGACGTCTCCGACGCACTCTTCAAGGACACGACTTGGCCAGATACCGACAGTGGTTCACCGGTGATATTCAAAGACAAGTCTGACCCTATCCACGACGTTTACCGGTGGCTTCGTGAACTATTTGACCAATATGACGGGGACCGCATGGCAGTCATTGAGACTGGTGCGGAAGACCACGTAGTCGCCCAGTTCCTCCGCCCTGATGAAATGCATCAGGCATTCAACTTTCGCTTCCTCAAAACGGGGTGGAACGGGCCTGCCCTCGCACGCGCAATCAAAGAGTCGATGGAGGCGTTCTCCGACGTGGGGGCACCCGCAACGTGGGTGACGGACAACCATGACACGACGCGCTCCGTTACCAGGTACTCCTCGTCCAATTCGTTGTCGGGAGCGTACGTTCCCACAGGCGATGCAAACCCCGAAAGTGCGGCCAACCCTCTAGGTGAGAAGCGGGCGCGAGCGATGGCGCTACTGTTCCTTGCTCTCCCTGGGAGCGCATACATCTATCAGGGGCAGGAACTGGGGCTGCCCGAGGTCACGGATCTCCCGGAAGAGGTTCTAACCGATCCCGCTTTCTTCCGAAGCGGCGGCCAGGTACGAGGAAGAGATGGATGCCGCGTACCACTTCCCTGGAGCGGGCAAATCCCCCCGTTTGGTTTCAGCACAAAAGGCGTCACCGCGTGGCTGCCGCAACCTTCCACGTGGGAAAAGTTGACGGCACAAAGTCAACAGCGCGATGAAGGATCCATGCTGTCGTGGTATCAACGCCTCCTCCAACTTCGGCGGGATGAGCCATCCCTAGGCTCTGGCCGGCTCCAGTGGGTCAGCGATCCTGACGATCCAGAAGCAGAGCAAATCCACCTGCGGCTCCTATCGGAGGGACGCCCGCTTGAACTGGTCGTGAACCTCGGATCGAAACCGGTCCCACTCCCGGATGGAATCATCGTTGCCGCGAGCGGAGAAACCCCAGCAGGTGTACTCCCTCCGGACACCTCGGCGCTCCTCGCCATCGATTAGAGCATGTCTCCTGGGGCCGACCGACGTTCCGCGCAGTGACCCAGGCACCGCTATCTGCTAGCCACTAACCGCTAGCCACCAATGTTCTCCGGAGCTACCTGTACTAGCATTTGTTAACAGCTCGGATGTGACAAATGTCTTTTCGAGCCGCCTACATAGGAGGTATCCCGTGTCTGAACCGTATCTGCCAACCCTGATCACTGCGAACCCTGAAGACGGGTTCCAACTGGCGCTCAAGCTTGCCCGCTTGGGTGTGAAGTTCACTCAGCCAAGTGCTGAAGTTCGCGACCGGCTCCGCGCTGACTACGCGGAAAACGCCGATTCTTTGACGTTGGCGTCCCAGGTAGTTGCAATCAACTTCCAAACCGTAGCCGCAGCCAACAACTACTGGCGCGACTGATTGCCTACCCCGGCACCATGAACGCTGTCGGGGATGACAACGTAAACCGCCCAGAGTTGGTGGGCCCCGAGTTTCTCCGCAACGGTGGGTAGGACCACGGAGTCCTCGGGGCTCACCAACGAATGGCGCGGCGATTCGAAGTCAAGAATCTCTTTCTAGTTCCAAAGACAATGGTGTCATGAATACGAATCTCGCCCAGGCCTTTGCCGCCGCACCCAGACACCTGTTTCTTCGCGAATCCGAGCGTGAGTACGCAGCTGTAGATGCCCCTCTCCCCATCGGATACGGAGTGACGAACTCTCAACCAACGACGGTTGTGAACATGCTGGAGCTGCTCGATGTGTCCCCGGGACAGAAAGTCCTGGACGTGGGTGCCGGGTCGGGGTGGACTGCCGCTCTCCTCGCCGAACTTGTGGGCTCAGACGGCCAAGTGGTTGGGGTGGAGCGTATTCCCGAGCTGGTTGAACGGGCAAACGAAGCCCTTCAGCCCTGGCCAAACGCGAAGGTAGAGGAAGCAATTCCTGGGACATTTGGAATCCCGGAGGAGGGGCCCTTCGACCGAATCCTAGTATCCGCTATGGCGGGCACGCTCCCGACAGAACTAGTGGATCAACTGGCACCGGGTGGGGTGATGGTGGTCCCCGTACGCTCTGTTATGACCCGGGTTCAGCGCACCGCAGATGATCAGCTCCAGGTTACAAGGCACGGCATGTACTCGTTTGTTCCCCTGCTTGGCTAGAAGGACAGGCCGGTCAGAGAGGCTCTGTCACATCGGCAACTTGGGCTCCAAGGACCTCGATGGCTTCCTCTGCTGGGACCGTCACAGAAAGGCCGTGGCCTCCTGCTCCAAACACCACTGCGCCACACATCCGCTCATCTGCAATCACAGGCCACGGATGGAGCGAACCAAACGGGGTGATAGTGCCACGTTCAAAGCCCGTAACTGCAAACGCCTGCTCCGCATTGGGCAACGACATCCGGTTCACGCCCAACAGTGCCCGAAGTTTAGGCCAACTGATTTGCCGATCTCCGGGCACCAGGACAAACAGATACTGACCTTCTCGCTTGCGGACCACAAGGGTTTTTATCATCGCGGAGTCAGGAACCCCACGCATCTGCGCCGCCTCCCGAATGGACGAAGCCCTTCCATAGTGCCGGATCGGCGCTGAGATGCCCGCATCGGTCAAAGCCCCACGAACACGCAGCGGACCTGCCTGCTTTGGGGTGAGTATCGCCGCGACCTGAAGATAAGAAGCAAGCCCGGGGGTGAGGTCAACACCGACCAATTCCTCGGTGGAAAACCATCCCGCGTTCGGCGCATCATCGCCCGCCGCCAATTCCCCGCCGATGACGACGGCCCTAAACGGGTGGATCTCGAAGCCACTCCCCCGGGTTGGAACACCCGGCATCGTTGTCACCGGCAGAGCTTCCTCGGCACGAACCCGGTAACCGGTTTCCTCGTAGGCTTCGCGGACGGCCGCCTGCGCAGCGGTCTCCCCCTCCTCCACGGAGCCGCCTGGAAGTGACCAGCGCCCCCGGTACGGGGCATCCCCTCGTTGAACCAGAAGGATCTTTCCACCCTCGTTTTTCACCACGACCGAGGCCGCCTGTTGTTTTCCCATGCCCCCAGCCTAGGGCGGCCGAGGGATTCTGCCCTGCCCTCGTACAAACCCCGGTTCTACACTTGACGCATGGGACACGAGGACCCCTCGAACAAAACAGTGACAGACCCGGGCGCGGCCGCCCGCGCGGTGGAGAGTCTTGACGCGCTCGACGAAGTGATCACTCGGTGTTACGCCTGCCCCCGACTTGTCGCATGGCGGGAACAGGTGGCGGACGAAAAGCGTGCCGCCTTCCGCGACCAAACGTATTGGGGGCACGCGGTTCCAGGTTTTGGGCCAGAAGACGCCGAGGTTCTTATAGTTGGGCTTGCCCCTGCCGCACACGGCGCCAACCGCACAGGGCGAATGTTCACCGGTGATCGGAGTGGCGATTTTCTTTACGAGGTGCTCCACACCGTCGGACTTGCCAACCAACCCCACGCGAGCAGCATCGATGATGGTCTAGAACTCTACCGAGTCCGTGTCACTTCCCCCGTGCATTGCGCCCCGCCAGCGAACAAACCTACTGCCGAGGAACGCCGCACCTGCTCTCCATACCTCGGCCGGGAACTGGAACTGCTTGCCGGGACGCTACACACCGTTGTGGTGCTTGGCGGGTTCGGATGGCAGGCGCTTCTGGCAAGTCTGGATCAACTCGGATGGCAGATTCCGACCCCTCGGCCCCGATTCGCACACGGCGCCAACGTCACGCTTTCCCACCCAGATGGCCGCACACTTCGCCTGTTGGGCTGTTACCACGTGAGTCAGCAAAACACTTTCACGGGGCGTCTGACGCAACCCATGTTGCAAGCGGTCCTGCGTGAAGCAGTCTCACCAAACGGGGATTAGTTCGCCGGCTGCTCTCCGTTCACCATCTTTGTGAGGGCGAGCGCGTTGGCGGGCGCGTAAGCTGCCGCAGTGTTGTCGAAGTAGACGAAGCAGTCGCGCCCTTCAGCACGCCATGTGGTTATCTTTGATGCCCACTCTTCCAGCGCTTCGTTGGAGTAGTTGCTGTAGTACATCCGTGGGGAACCATGCAGGCGCACATAAACGAAATCGGTTGTCACCTGGTCGAACGAGGGGTAGCGGCCAGCCGAATCAGACTGAACCATCGCCACCCCGTACCGGTTCAAGATAGTGGCAACTTGGGGATCAGCGAAGGTCTGGTTCCGCGGCTCCAACGCGTAGCGCAGAGGCATCGCGGGGTCGACGCCCGCCGATGGTGCTCTGCCCGCCTCAGCAGGCAACAGAGAGGGAGTCTGTGTGTCTTCGGGGGAAGCGTCCGAGGACCCCTGATTTCTCTCCACCCCGATCTCCTTCGCTATCTGCGCCGCTTCCCCATGGGTTTTGGGGAGTTCAGAAAGGAAGGTTTCTAGGGTCTCCTCGTCGAATTTGAGGGACGGGGGCAACTGCCACAAAACCGGCCCCATGGAGGCGCCCAGTACTGGAACACAAGTTTGAAGGAACTGCGCAACGTCGCCACTGACGTTGTTCAGTTTCCGCATATGGGTGACCATGCGCCACCCCTTGACTGAGAAAAGGAATGTTTCAGGCACCATCGCCTCCCACTTTGCGTAAGTGGACTGCCGCTGCAAGCGGTAGAAGGAACTGTTTATTTCCACGGTCGGCATTTGTGTTGCCAGGTAGCCCAACCATTTACTGGAGGGAACGTCTTTGGGATAGAACTTGCCTCGAAAGTTGGAGTAAGACCAACCAGATAGTCCTACGCGAACGGTTCCTGGAGCCACTTGTGCTGTCATGATCGAAGAATAGCCCGGCCCAAGCACGCGTGTCCGCCTAGGGTTTCTCACGCTGTGAGATCAAAAATCCGAGGTTTCAGTTCCGGGTGTTATGTTCCATCACGTGAGTACAAACCCGGACACCGCAGTTTTGACGGCCCTCCGCGCACCCAGCGACACGGCCCAGACTACGTCTATGGGACGAATGTTCGGCGGCTTCTCAAGGTAGAGACGCCAGGGCTGGCCTCCCGTATGTGCCCGGACTGCCTCCTTGAGAAGTCGATCAGAAACTCAACCGTTATCCGGCGCGTTCATTTCCGCGCGCTCACCACAGAGTTCCCGAACTTCGACACTTCCAAGGGTAAAAATGGATCCTCACCCTTTATCCCCTCACACGCTTTCGTTCGAGGTGTTGCCGCCAAGGCGCCCCGAACAAGCCCCCCGGTTCTGGTCAAACTTGGACCAGCTCCTAACCGCCAGACCCGATTTCATTTCCGTGACCTACGGGGCGGCCGGAACCGACAAGGCTGTCGCTCAAGAAGTTGTATCCGAATTGGCGCGGAACACCCCTGTCCAACCCATCGCTCACCTAACCTGTGTGGCAACCTGCAGGGCGGATGTCCGCTCAGTCATTGAACGTTACCTTGACCTGGGTGTCCGCACATTTATGGCTCTGCGTGGCGACACCCCTAAAGGCATGGAGAACTGGGAGCCGTCAATCGGGGATCCCACCAGTGCAACAGAACTGGTCACTTTGATGCGACAGATTGAAACCGAACGGATCACAAGACACCCCGGCGCCGCACTTCGAGCAGCCGTACACCCACTGACCATCGCGGTCGCTACTTTCCCTGCCGGCAATCCAGCAGCCGGTTCTACCCCCGAAGACGAGGCAGAACGACTGCTCACCAAGCAGATTGCGGGGGCCTCGTTCGCCGTCACCCAGTTGTTTTGGAACCCGGACTACTACCACTCATTCGTTGAGAGGGCGCGGCGCATCGGGGTCACTATTCCGATCGTCGCGGGCATCCTTCCGCCCACCGACCCCAAACGGGTGCGGCGCATGGAACAACTAACCGGTGTTGAAGCCCCCGACTGGCTTCTGAAACCGTTGGAATCTGCGAGTACGCCCGAGGGCGCCGCTGACATCGGCATCGGCTTCGGCCGCGACATCGCCAGATCCGTCCTGGAAGCAGGTTCTCCAGGCATCCACGTTTACTCCTTTAACCAAGCGGCACCAGCCCTGGCGCTGATCCGCGACCTCAACCTGTCCAACCCCCATGTCCCAGCACGTCAAACCGACCTGAAAGGTTCAAAGTGACCACTCCATTTCCTACCGCTTCCGTTATCGGCTACCCCCGAATCGGTCCCAACCGTGAACTCAAGAAGGTCACTGAGAGCTACTGGAAGGGCAACACCTCACGTGAGGACCTGCTTGCCGAAATCCTTCAGATCCGCGACCGGGCTTACGCGCGCCTGGCGGCTCTGGGCTTAGATTCCAAGGGATATGCGATCCCCGAATCCTTCTCCCTATACGACCAGGTCTTGGACACCGCCGTGGCCCTGGGAGTGAAAGCGGCCCGCTACGAAGACCTTGAAGGGCTGGATCTTTACTTTGCGCAGGCTCGCGGAACGGACGAGGTTGGCGCGCTTGAGATGACCAAGTGGTTCGACACGAACTACCACTATTTGGTTCCGGAGCTCACCCCTGAAACGACTTTCAAGTTTGCTGACCAATCCAAGGTCACCGAGTGGATTCGGGCCCGCGACGAGGGGTTCACCGTCCGTCCAACCCTGGTTGGTCCCGTCACTTTCCTGGCGCTTTCTAAGCCCGAGGAGGGAAGCCCCGAAGGGTGGAGTCCCCTCGAACTTCTTGAACCCCTCGCCGAGGCCTACGCTGAGATTCTCAACAGTTTCCAGGAAGCGGGCGTGGAGTGGATTCAGTTTGACGAACCCGCTTTGACGTCGGATAACCTCGACGCTTCGCGGGACGAACTGGTGGCTGTTGCCGAGCAGGTTTGGAACTGGCTTGGCGAAGTCCCCGACCGGCCCCAGATCTTGGTGACGCTCCCCTACGGCGACGGCACTGAGGCCGCTGCGGCCCTTGCGAAAACGCCCGTCGAAGCAGTCCACCTCGACCTGAAGCGAACCCCGGTACCGGATGCGGAACTTGTGCAAGCACTGTCTGGGAAGACTTTGGCGGCAGGCGTTGTCGAAGGGCGCAACATTTGGCGCGCTGACCTGCGACGGGCGGCGAATACCCTGGAGCAACTCCGCCTTGCCGGGGCGAAAAACCTTGCCGTCACCACCGCGACCTCGTTGCAACATGTCCCCTTGGACACTGCATCGGAGACATGGGATGACCCGGCACTAAACGAGGCGTTGCACCTGTGGCTCGCGTTTGCCGACCAGAAGGTGGAAGAAGTCGTTGCCCTCGGGAAAGGTCTGACCGACAGTTGGGACCTAATCGAAGACTCTCTGGCGGCCTCGGACGAAGCGATCGCCCTGCGTGCTTCCTTCCCCGGAGTGGTGCGGGAAGACGTGCGGGGACGCACCGCCGCCATCACTGAAGACGACACGGAAAGGGCAGACAGTAAAACCCGCCGTGAACTCCAGGACGAAGCACTCAACCTGCCCGCGATACCGACCACAACTATTGGTTCTTTCCCGCAGACCACAGAGATTCGGAAGGCCCGTGCGGCTCACGTACGAGGCGACCTTACCGACGAGGAATACCGGGAGGCCATGAAAGCTGAGATCGCTTCGGTGATCAAATTGCAGGAAGACCTCGGACTGGACGTGCTCGTTCATGGCGAAGCGGAACGCAACGACATGGTGCAGTACTTCGCAGAACAACTGGACGGGTTCTCTGCCACGAAGAACGGCTGGGTGCAGTCTTACGGAACGCGTTGCACGCGCCCATCAGTCCTTTGGGGAGATGTGGCGCGAACTGAACCGATGACAGTGGAGTGGATTGGCTACGCGGATTCCCTCACCGACAAACCAGTGAAGGGCATGCTGACTGGCCCCACCACGATGATCGCGTGGTCCTTCCCGCGTGAAGACCTGCCGTTTAGAGACGTGGCCGCACAGATCGGACTGGCTCTTAGGGACGAGGTAAGCGATCTGGAGGCGGCCGGCATCAAGATCATCCAGGTAGATGAGCCTGCCCTGCGTGAACTGCTCCCGCTGGATAAGTCCAAGCACCAGGAGTACTTGGATTCGGCGGTTCGGGCGTTCCGCCTTAACACTTCGGGGGTCGAGGATTCAACTCAGATTCACACACACCTGTGCTATTCAGAGTTCGGGCAGATCCTGGATGCGATCTTGGCGCTGAACGCCGATGTCACCTCAATCGAGGCGGCCCGTTCACGAATGGAACTGTTGGAGGACGTGGACACCACGGAACTTGAGCGGCAACTGGGCCCAGGCGTTTGGGACATCCACTCACCGCGAGTCCCCTCCGTCGAAGAACTAGTGGAGTTGCTGCACGCCGCCACTGCTTCTGTGTCGCCCGAGTTGATCTGGGCGAACCCGGACTGTGGTCTGAAGACCCGCGGGTACGAGGAAACCGAGGCGTCGCTGCGCAACCTGGTTGCTGCGGCGCAGACGGTGCGCGAGGAACTGAAGCAGGATTCGGCCTCATAAGCGAGATTCTGGGAGGCCCATCTTCGTGTGCCGAGTTATTGGCACCGAATGCGGGCTTCGTTAGGGACGAGTCAGGGTTTGCCCTGATTAGTCCCTAATAGCGCGCAACACGCGAACGATCAGTACAAACAAAGTCCTGGCGCCGATATGTTTGCACGGCCTGCGCCGTCACGGACATCGGCTGCGTACGCTCCAATGAAAATCGTTGCTTCCAAACCGAAGCCGTAGGAGGAACCATGGCTCAAAGTCGCTCCCGTGGCAAGAGAATAATGTCTGTCCTGTGGCTGATTGTATGGACCGCCATCGCCGTCGCCCTGGTCAAGTTCGCGTTCTTCCCTTCCATCGCTAAGTCCACTGGTGGCGATGATGGCCTTGACCCGCACGCCGAGTACACCGAGTTGATCATCACCCCAACAACCCAGACCGTGATCAACTCGCTTAAGTTGCAGGGCACTATTCGTCAGGCTGAGCCCGTATCCGCGAAGTCACCACTGGACGGCGAAGTCATCTGGTTTTTTCACGGAACTGGGGATCAAGTGGAAGCAGGCGAGCGGATCCTACAGGTTAGGAAGCAGGTGGTCGGGGACGATGTGATCACCACTGATGAAGAAGGCAACCAGATCATCGAGCCTGGGCAAAGTTGGTGGGAATACGAGGACGTGGTGACAACCACCTCGGGAACAGTCACCATCGACGTTCTTATGTCCCAGCCCGTCGGGATAGGCGAGACCGTTGCCTCTGTGCAGCCTCCCACGTACCTTGTTCACGCGACCTTGGAACCCGAGCAGATGTATCGTCTCCAAGAACTCCCCTCTTCAGTCACCGCGACAATCAAGGATGGACCGGCGCCATTTGATTGCACGAACGCGGCAGTGGTGACTCCACAGAACACAACTGACTCTGAATCGGCGGGGGCCGAAACCATGCAGTTACAGTGCACCGTGCCGGGCAACGTCACCGTCTTTCCCGGCCTTCAAGTTCAGCTGGAGGTGATTTCAGGCGAGGTCGAAGACGCGTTGACGCTTCCGTTGTCAGCCGTTGAAGGACGCTTCAGTAGTGGGTTTGTGTACGTGCCTGGCCCTGATGACGAACCGATAAAGACCGAAGTGACGCTCGGCATTTCAGACGAGTACGTGGTCCAGATCAAGAGCGGAATCTCAGCAGACGAACAAGTGTTGGAGTTTGTTCCAGGCCAAACAACTTGCGTAGATGACCCTTCAATCGGATTCTTTTGCGACGAACAAATGGTCGGCACAGGTGGCTGACATGCCCCTGCTGAAGATTCGGGATCTCACCCGAACGGTCACGCTGCCCGATGAAACAGAACTGCAGATTCTGCGCGGCGTCAACCTGGACCTTGAAGCCGGTCAACACGTAGCTGTAGTGGGACGCTCTGGCACAGGTAAAAGCACCCTGCTGAACCTGATTGGGTTGCTGGATACACCGACTTCCGGGTCATATGAACTGGAAGGTAAGTCCGTACTGGGGCTACGGGAAGGAAAACGGGCCCGGCTCCGTGGCAGCCATTTCGGTTTCGTCTTCCAACAGTTCAACCTTGTGAACGCGCGCACCGCCGCGGAAAACGTTGAAGTCCCATTGCTCTATGCCACCGGCAAGAAGTTCTGGTTACGAGCCTCAAAGGCGGCCCGCATGCTCGACAGAGTGGGGTTGGGGAACCGCACGGAGTCGCACCCCTCGGAAATGTCGGGCGGAGAACAGCAGAGAATCGCAATCGCACGCGCACTGATCCGTGAACCCAAGATTATCCTCGCGGACGAACCCACCGGCGCCCTTGACCCCGAAACAGGCCAGGAAGTCATGACGCTCCTTGAGTCGGTTGCAGCAGAAAACAATGCCGCGCTCCTGGTGATCACTCACGACCTGAACGTCGCCACCAGGGCCGACACCGTTTACTCCCTGTCAGAAGGCGTGCTACACGCGGTGGAGAACGTTCGGGAACGACTCAGCGTAGACATCCCAGAGGTGCCAATCCCAGCAGAAGAGCTGGAGGGGCACCATGAGATGGTTTGATTCCCTGGTCGGCTCTCTGGTGGAGGCCTGGTCAGAAGTAAAGGCGCAGAAAACCCGGGTCATCCTCTCCCTGGTCGGCGTCGTTGTTGCCGTAACTGCAATGACAACGGTGATCGCGCTGGGCGACATCCTGGTCCAATCTCAGCGGGAAGTGGATGAGGTCTACAGCGGCCGCACCGCTACTCTCACCCTGACCGCTTGGAACTCAGATTCATCCGACCCCTGGGCTATGGGGATCCTCGGGGGCTACTCTCCTGCGGAAGTGGCTTTTGGGCCAGAATATGGCGGGGATGCAACGGACCCGACTGAAAACAACGAGGCTCAACTGGGGCTTCTCTTCGAAGAAAAAGTACCTCAAAGCGAGTTGAGCACTGCGATGGTAACCGTTGCGGAACGCTACCAAATTCCCTATTGGAGCCGTGTCTTCTGGGGCGAGTTGAGCCTGCCATTCATGAGCGAACTGTATTCCAACGGAACGTTCCAAGGCCGTCCCATAATCGAACCGCAATGGGGCCTGCAGGCACCCACTGTGCAGGCGGTTGACCCTTCGTACGCGATTCTGTACCGCATCGTCCCAACCCAGGGTAGGTGGCTAGATGCGCAAGACTGGCAACAACGCGTTACCCCTGTGGTTATCAACGATTCACTTTGGAAGATGCTGGGTGAGCCACCGATAGAGGGCGTGCCCGTCACTTTTGCATTGAGTGAAGACCCTCTTCAGGAGGCACGGGTTGTCGGCGTTGTTCCGGACCGAGGTACCTGGGACGGCCCCCAGATGTACATGACGTTCGACTCCTACATGTTTGTCCACCCCGCCACCTCAGGGCCCGTAAACCCCGAGATGCGCGTATGGGTGGCTCCTGACCAACTGGAGCAAGGACGCCAGGATTTGCCTCGCGCATTGGAGGCGTACCTCGGCGAAGGTTGGACCACGGATATCTACGGTGGAGAGTCCATGGAGGGACAGCTAGCGGAGATTACAACCCTTCAGTACGCGGTTATCGGCATCGGCGCACTTGTGATCTTCCTGGGCGCTCTGGGGCTCCTCAACGTCGCGGTCGTAACAGTCAAACAGCGAGTTAGAGAAATAGGAATTCGAAGAGCTCTTGGAGCATCTTCTGGTCGAATTTTCTTCTCCGTGTTCATGGAGTCCGTAGTCGCAACGTTTGTCGCCGGGGTTGTGGGAGTGATCGCGGCGATTGTCATCGTCTACTTCCTTCCCCTGGACCAGATGGGGTTCATGGTTCAAGATCACCCGGCATTCCCGGCAGGAGCAGCCGTAATTGGGGTGCTAGTTGCCACAAGCGTGGGAGCCCTCAGCGGACTCATTCCTGCAGTGACCGCCACGCGCATCCGGCCAATCGAAGCAATCCGCGCCTGAGCGCCGGCAATCCCCGTGGTTCTGCGGCCGGATGGTGAAGAGGTCCAATCTCAACCGACCGACTTACGACCGGCCAGACGCACAGCAGCGGCCCAGCCTGTCCGCTTTGGGCCTACCAAACCGCACTGGCAGCACCATAGCGGCGTGGCAGTTCATTCGGCGGCTAAAAGGGGCAGGACGCTCACGAAGCAAGGGAAGGAGCCGCACGGGTGACTGCCCTAACGGCACGCCATCCAAACTATTACGTTCTGGATGGTTGCCTGGGCAGCCTCTTCAAGGACAACAAAAACCCTGGTAACTCAACAGTCACCAGGGTTCTGGGTGGAGATGGGGGGAATCGAACCCCCGTCCGACAGTCAACCCCGAGGTCTTCTCCGGGTGCAGTCTGCTCTTTTATTTCTCGGCCCTCAGCATCACGCAGACAAGCTACTGATGGGCTCAGTCAACTAAGTGTCGGATCCCGCCCGTTGAACATGGCGAAACCCCAGTGGCTTCCTAAACGACGCCAGGAAACTAGGGTGAAAGCTAACCCTAGGCTGACGGACTTAAAGGTCCTGCTGCTCTACTAGGCAGCGAGGACGAAGTCAGTGCGATTCTGTTCAGCACTTATTGTTGTGCACGCAGTGTTTACGAGATAAGCGCACATCCTCGACCCGCTTCCGCTCGATCGTTAACCACCGTCGAAACCGATCATCCCCTATGCAGTTTTCACTGTTACTCATTTCTGAGCGCCTCCTATTCTACGTTCGAGTCGGGCCCATTTCAATGGGTGTTATCCGCCGCGCTGACGGTCTGCCGGCGGCCTATGCCAGCGTCGCGTCTCGTCTGGCGAAAACGTCCCCGCTAGGATGGGTGCATGTACCCGATTTATTCTCCTGATCAAGACCGTTACGACGGCCGCATGCCCTACAGATTTTGTGGACGCTCCGGCCTGAAACTTCCAATCCTGTCCCTGGGATTGTGGCAAAACTTTGGTGACACGCACCCCATGGAAAGCCAGCGGGCCACGCTCCGCCACGCGTTCGACGCAGGAATCACCCACTTCGACTTGGCGAACAACTATGGCCCCCCATACGGGCAAGCTGAAGTCAACTTCGGTACTTTCCTCCGCCAAGACTTCGCACCGTTTCGCGACGAACTGATCATCTCCACCAAGGCCGGATACGACATGTGGCCTGGACCCTACGGGCAAGGCGGTGGAACCCGCAAATACCTGGTGGCGTCACTGGACCAATCCCTCAAGAGAATGGGACTGGACTACGTGGATATCTTCTACTCGCACCGATTCGACCCCGACACACCCCTGGAAGAAACAATGCGAGCCCTGGACTACACGGTGCGTTCGGGACGAGCGCTGTACGTCGGAATTTCCTCGTACTCCGCAGAGCAGACACGGGAGGCCGCAGAAATCGCACGAGACCTGGGCACCCCTCTCCTTATAAACCAGCCGAGTTACTCGATGCTGAACCGTTGGATTGAACCCGATCTGATCAATGCGTGTGCGGAAGAGGGCATGGGAATCATCGCGTTCACCGCCCTCGCTCAAGGGCTCCTCACCGGCAAATACCTGGACGGGATCCCGGAAGGTTCACGGATGTCACGCAACGGCACCCTGTCGAAGAATCAACTCACTGACGCAGTGGTTGAAAGGTTGCGCGGTCTCAATGAGATCGCTTTGAATCGTGGCCAGAGCCTCGCCCAAATGGCGCTCGCTTGGGCGCTGCGCGACCCCCGAGTCACCTCGCTGGTCATCGGCGCCTCCTCCGTCGCACAGTTGGAGTCGAACATTCAGATGGTGGAAAACATGGACTTCTCTGATGAAGAGCTCGAGGCCATCGATCAGTTTGCAGTGAGCTCAGGGATCAACCTGTGGGCCCAACCAAGCAAGAAGTAATCCAGGCGGCGCAAGGCACAGTCTGAACCACTACCTCTGTGGTCGCTTGGTGTAGCGGCGCATTGCCCGCTCCGCCTCGCGCTTGTCTTGCGCCTCCCGCAAAGCGTGCCGCTTATCGTATTCCTTCTTGCCACGCCCCAGGCCGATCTGTACTTTCGCGCGTCCGCGAATAAAGTACAACTCCAAAGGCACAACCGTGTACCCCTTCGCCTGCGACTTCAGGTGCCAACGCTCGATTTCTGCACGATGCATCAGCAGTTTTCGTTTCCGCGTCGGGGTGTGGTTGTTCCAGGAACCCTGCGAATACATGGGGATGTTCACGCCGTACAGCCATGCTTCTCCCCCGCTGAACTCTACCCAGCCGTCGGTTAGGGAAGCCCGACCCATCCGCAGGGCTTTGACCTCGGTTCCGCCGAGGGAAACTCCCGCCTCAAGGGTGTCCTCGATTTCGTAATCATGCCTTGCCCTCTTGTTGCGGGCGACAACCTTCTTCTCATCAGACTCGGCTTTCTTACGCTCTGCCTCAGTCTGCTTTGGTTGCTTCCAAGGCTTTGCCATCGGGCTTCTCCGTTCCGGTGAAAATGATCATGTGCGTAAGGCGGCTCGAAGTGATCGAACGCAGATTCGGCCATCAACGGGCGTCGAGGGCTAGGCAAGTTTACTCGAACTCTCCCAGACCGTACCCCATAGAAACCCAAACTCCCTGAGCGTTCTTTGTGCTACATGTAATCCAGCGGGTTCACGGGTACTCCATCGCGGTACAACGTGAAGTGCAAGTGGCAACCTGTGGAACTGCCGGTTGTCCCCGTCAAAGCGACCGGGTCACCCGCAGAAACCTGCTGTCCCACCGACACAAGCAGCTTCTGTGCATGCGAATGGTTCGTGATGTAGGAACTTCCGTTGATCACGCCGTGGTTGATCTGCAAGTAGTTGCCGGCAACCGACGTGTAGCCTGCCGCGATTACCGTCCCCCCGCGGGTTGCATACTGGGTGGTGCCACACGCCGCCCCAAAATCAGTGCCGTTGTGGAGAATACGTACGCCATAGATTGGGTGAGTGCGGTAGCCGAACTGCGAGGTGATCCGCAGCGTCGCCAACGGGCTACCCAACATGGCGTTCCCGTTCGAAGCAGGGGCGGACTCCGCTGCCGACGCAGCAGCTTCCCTAGCCGCGGCCTCAGCCTTGGCCCTTGCCAGATCAATCGCTGCGATCTTCGCTGCGTGTTCTTCTAGCTCCTTGTTCGCATCTTCCAACTGCTCCGCAACGTCACTCTTTCGCGCTTCCCAAGAGGCTTGAGCGGCCGCCTGTTCGACTTGGAGCGCTTCCAAGGAGGCGACCCGTTCTTCAACCGCAAGCGCGGCTGCCTCTGCTGCTTCAAAAGCCTCTTCTGCTTCAGCCTTTAGTTCGGTGATGCGTGCTGTGACTGCCTCCTGTTTTTCGTTCTGGTTCTCAGTAACGACCAGACCGAAGCGCACGTCGTCGAGTGCTTTGGATTGGGCTCGGCTCAACGCAGTGGCCGCCGCAGCCCTACTGCTGACGTCACCGAGGTCCTCGGTTTGGACCACGATTTGGAGAGGAGAAACATTGTCCCCGCGGTACATTTCCCGGGCCATGCTGCCCACAGCGGAGGAGAGCTCGGCTTCCTTGATCTTGTTTTCCTCGATCGCTGATTCCAGCTCCGTCTTAAGCGCTTCCGCGTCCTCCAATTGGTCGGTCACCTGTTGAAGTTGACGCTGAGCGGCGGCCAGTTCTTCCTGTGCGATCACTAGCTCTTCTTGTGCTGATGCGACTTCGAGATTGGTTTGCTCCATGGCGAGGAACAGGTCAGACAGTTCTTCATCGATGTCGTCCAGGTGATCATTCAGGTCGGCAATTTTGCGGCGGCTCTCCTCCTGGGCCGCAACAGCGTCGTCGCGTTCGTCTGCGAAGGCAGCTCCCGCACCCGCTACAACCGTGCTCATAAGAATCATCGCGCCGGCAACCAGCGCCGCCAGGATCGCGATTATCCGCCGCCGTCGTAGCGCTTTTTTCTGCGAGTTTTTCATGATCAGACCCGCGTGTACTTGGCTAGGGAGAATGCGGACGCTATGAGGGACAGCAGCAGTGCTGCCCCGATCAGGATGGGAGAGATAAGCCAGACGTCTTGGTAACTGATGAAGCGCGCCCAGGAGAAGGACTCTGCAATCCAGTTGTTCACCAGCACGTGTACCCCGGCAAACAGGGTTCCAACGGCCAGCACTGCGCCCGCCAATGCCGCTATCGCCCCTTCAATGATGAAAGGCGCCTGGATGAACAGGTTAGAGGCACCCACGAACCTCATGATCTGGGTTTCCCGTTCGCGGCTCATCGCGCTCAGTCGGATTGTGGTGGTGATCAGCAAAATCGCCGCGACTACCATCACGCCGGCCAGGCCCAGGGACAGCGCCTTCGCCTTCTCTAAGACTTCGAATAGCGGTTCCACAAGTTCCCGCTGATCGCGCACTTCGGAGACACCGGGACTGCCCGAGAATTCCTCGTACACAATCTGATATTGCTCCGGATCCACCAACTTCACGCGGAAAGAAAACTGCAACATGTCCGCGGTGGTCCAGTCACCCAGAGCCGATTCTCCGTACATCTCTTGAAAGGCTAGGTAGGCCTCTTCCTTGGTTTCCTCGTACACCTCTTCGATATACGGTTCCATAGCCGGGGAGGCGAGGCGGTCACGAACCGCGTCGATTTGTTCCTCGGTCGCTTCTTGCAGGTCACACGAGGGCGCCCTGTCATCCTGAGCGCACATGTAGATCGAGACTTCGATCTTGTCGTACCACTCGTCCTTCAACATGTCGACTTGGAGTTGCGCCAGCGCCGCCACCCCAACGAACAGGAGGGAAACGTAGGTAACCAGAACAACAGCGACCGCCATCGCTTTGTTTCGGACCAGGCCTTTGCCGGTCTCGGAAAGAATGAAACGTAACCGCACTGACTATCGACCTCCCCCGTAAACGCCGCGGTCCTGGTCGCGCACTACGTGCCCGTCAACCAGTTCGATGACACGTTTGCGCATCTGATCCACCACAGTTGAATCATGGGTTGCCATCACAACGGTGGTTCCCGTGCGGTTGATTCGATCCAGCAGCCGCATAATTCCGAGGGAAGTTTCGGGGTCGAGGTTACCTGTGGGTTCGTCCGCCAGCAGAAGAGGGGGCCGATTCACCATTGCGCGTGCGATCGCAACGCGTTGCTCCTCACCGCCGGAAAGCTCCGTGGGCAGCCGCTTCTCCTTGCCCTTAAGCCCAACCAGGTCCAGAACCTCCGGTACCTGCGTGGCGATCGCGTGTCGAGGCTTACCAATGACCTCCATCGCAAGCGCAACATTGTCGTACACGGTTTTCGAGGGCAGGAGCCGGAAATCTTGAAAAACCGTACCGATCTGACGCCGCAATTTCGGGACCCGCCATTGGGAAAGACGAGAGAGCTCCCGCCCCAGAACCCAGACTTCGCCGGAGGTGGCTCGCAATTCACGCATGATCAGTTGGAGCATTGTGGATTTACCGGAACCGGATTTCCCCACCAAAAAGACAAACTCGTCCCGCTCAATCTCCATGGACACGTTGTCGAGTGCGGGGCTTGCACCCTTCACATATATCTTCGTGACGTCTGTAAAACGGATCATCGCTCACTCTTGGAATATGGGGACCCCGCATTTTGGGGCCTTCCGGACCAAGTCCAGCGTATGCGGTTGGCGTGACCGTCCCGGAATCCGACACGCGTCAGACCTGGGATAGGCGGGCACCCTTTCAGCTTGGGAGCCGCCGTTGCCCGCCGGTCTGGGTGGTGCGCTTATGCTTGCTCTTGCTGCTTACGCCACCGGATGCCCGCGTTGATGAAGTCGTCGATGTCTCCGTCGAAGACGGCCTGCGTGTTCCCCGACTCGTGCTCAGTCCGCAAATCCTTCACCATTTGGAACGGCTGAAGCACGTAGGAGCGCATCTGGTCTCCCCACGACGCTTTCACGTCTCCCTTGAGCTCGTCCTTCTTCGCCTTTTCCTCTTCGTGTTTCAACATGAGGAGTCGGGACTGGAGAACTCGCATTGCCGCTGCGCGGTTCTGGATTTGTGATTTCTCGTCCTGCATCGACACAACAATGCCGGTTGGTAGGTGTGTTAGACGCACCGCCGAGTCTGTGGTGTTGACCGATTGGCCGCCCGGGCCGGAGCTCCGGAAAACATCTACCTTGAGGTCAGTTTCTGGGATTTCAATGTGGTCAGTTGTCTCAATGAGCGGAATCACTTCTACTGCCGCGAATCCGGTTTGCCGTCTGCCCTGGTTATCAAAGGGGCTGATTCGAACCAGTCGATGAGTGCCAGATTCAACCGACAGGGTGCCGTATGCGTAAGGGGCTTCGATTTCGAAGGTGGCCGATTTGATCCCGGCGACCTCGGCGTACGAGGTGTCCAGAACCTTCGTTGGATAGCCGTGCTGCTCCGCCCACCGCAAGTACATGCGCATCAGCATCTGTGCGAAGTCTGCGGCATCAACACCCCCGGCGCCGGAACGAATTGTGACCACCGCATGTCGGTCGTCATACTCGCCGTCAAGGAGCGTCTTGATTTCAAGATCCGCAATGTGCTTTTGGAGGTCAGCCAGGTCGGAGGCTGCTTCCTCCAGGATCTCAGCCCGTTCCTCATCGTTTCCCGACTCCTCCGCTAACTCCACCAGCGCCTCGATATCATCGATGCGGCTGTTGGCGGAAGAAAGCCGGTTCAGTTCAGCCTGATAATGGCTGAGCTGGGAGGTGACCTTCTGAGCCTGATCCGGGTCATCCCAGAGGTCGGGTGCCGCAGCTTCCTGCGACAATCGGTCAATTTCCTTCGACAACTTATCTGGGTTCACCACGGAGACCACGTTGCCCATGGTCGTCCGCAGGGCGGATATTGCTTCAGGAAATTCGATGCTCACGCGGCAAGCTTAGTCGATCTGGCCCGAAGCGATTGTCCTGTGGTTCGCTCCACGCCGACTTTGGAACGAATGGGCTGCCTCGGCGCGGCTGCCTCTTCCACGCGCAAGGGGCGTTAGTTTGGTGGGGTGAGTGACTTGAAGGATCGTGAAACAAAACTGGCTGACTCCATGGAGCTGGCTGCCCTTGCCACCGCTGCCATCGACGGGTTGCGCTTGCTGAGCGTCAAACCCGGCAGAGGGGCAGGCGTAAAAGGAACGAGCTGCTGGGCTACCGATGATGCCGGAAACGAGTGGCAAATCTACGCCCCGAACAAGCGTCTCAACCCCGCCCAACTAAACGCGATGCTGCGGGGCCAGCACCAACTGGCGCTGGCAAGACAAAACCGGACTCTGCCGTTTTCTGTCCCGCGGGTTGAGGGCATCGTGAACCGGAAGGACGGTTCTTTGGTGTTCGTCTTCCCCGCGCTTGGCGGCGAGGAAGCGGGAGAGGCTGCGTTTGTCGAGGGCACGCTGTTCGCGAACTCGCTGGGGCGGGCGTTGGCTGCGTTGCACACAGTCAACCCAAGCCGAATTGTGGGATGCCGGCTTCCGGAGCAGTCGCCTGAAGATCACCGCAATGAGCTTCTGCAGTTGGTGCGTAGACACGCAGCTGCCATTCCCGCCGACCTCCGGAACCGCTGGATGGACACACTTCGCGTGGAATCTTTGTGGCAGTACGCCCCTTGCACAGTGCATGGTTCTCTTGCCGCCGAAGATGTGCAGGTCACGCACGAAGGCGCAGTGGTGGGAATGAAGGGCTTCGAGACCATGGGTGTCGGCGACCCTGCCTCCGACATCGCTGGGATCCTTTTTTTCGCTGACGAGGCCTTTTTGCAGACCTTTGAGGCCGCATACTCCAGGGGTCGGTCAAACAATGATCTGCATGTGGTAACGAGGGCGCGATTGCTCGCCGAGCTTGAAACCCTGCGCTGGTATGACGCGGCAGTGGTGGCGCGCGACCGGAGCTGGCGGGACGAGGGGATTGCCGCACTCCGCGAACTGGATGCCGACGTTCGAGGGACATGGATTGTCGAACCTCAACCGGAGGTGGTGGAGATTCACTTCACCGCTGAAGAAGAGCCTCTTCTCCGTCTCCGTAAGCCCGGACACGACGGGAGCAACCAGTTGGCCGCGCCTGGAGCCGAGACAATTGAAGTTGAAGGGGCAGAAACGTCTGCCACCGTAGCCCACGTCGCTCCCTCACAAAGTCATGGTCATACGACGGGGAACTTCGAACCCACCTGGGATGAAACTCCGTACGCCGAGGAATGGGGGCACGGCTCCCCGCCCGCAACTGATGGGAGCATCGAAGTGCCGTTCTGGAGTGGCGAAGAGTCTAGGTGAGCGACAAGCACCCGCTTACCCACGCGCTTTTTCCGATTGCGCCCTAAGCTGCTTTTCAAGTTGCATTTCAAGTTGCTTCTCAAGCTGTCTCAACGTCATTGCTCGAACTCCTTGCGGGGCAACGAAGAACAGAGCTGCTTGCACTTTTTCAGTACAACCGTTATTCCCAGTAGCTGTCTTTGTAGTTGTCTTTGCGCGCGCCGACCAGGCTTCCACGTACTGTCGCAGCTGTGAGATGTAGTAGCTCAGCGTTTCCGGCCGGATCTCATTGGGAAGGAAACGACGCGTCTTCCAGTCAACCAGCCAGGTCTTTCCCTCTCGATCCCGTAGCACGGCATCGATCCGACCCCGAACGGTCACACCGTCACGAACCATCGAAAATGGTGTTTCCAACGCCACGATTTCGAAACCGTCCAACACGTCAGAACCGGCAAACGAGACTTCAAGCTGTTCCAGATATTCCTGGTCGGAGGGGGAAAGCGGGAGTGCGGCTAACGCCCAGAGCTCCTCTTCATCTTCCTCTCCAGAAGAAGCGTTGAGTCGTTTTAGGTACCCCTCCACCCAAGCGTGGAAAGCCGTCCCAATGAGGCCCGCGGTTGCTGGTTCCGAAGGGACAGGGCGCACCAGGTCCAGGATGGTCGCCTCTGGATCGGATTGCAGACGCGCAATCTCCGTCACTTGCATTGACCTGGTAGAACCAATGGATCGAACAACCTCTTCGGGGCTGAGCGTCTTTGGGTCACGGCGCTGCAGGTTGTCGCGATGCTCTTGCAGTAGGAGGGCAACACGGCGCGCCAGCCCACGGTCCCCTACGCCCGCCAGTACGCGGTCAGCAAGCGCAGTGTCTAGCGGGTCCCCAAGGAAGGCGAGGGGAGACTCATCCCTTACCTGGGAGAGGATCTCCTCCCGAGCCTCGCCAATTTGGGCTGCCGCCTGAGCACTCTGCCGCTCAAGCGTGCTGGGGCCAGGGGGGAAGGACACCGACTGATCCGCCTGTTGGATAGCTTCCAAGGCCTCTCCGACAGGAGAACTCTGGAGATCGGCAGTTACCCCTGGGGTCTGAGCCACCTCCGTGAGGAAGATGGAGGGGTAGCGGACCTTCATCCCCCCAGTGCTCCACGACCCAAACACCCCCAGGTGGGAGCGAGCCCTGGTCAGGGCAACATACGCAAGACGCCGTTCCTCGGTTTGCAGATAGTCACCCACGTCTTGGCGGAACCGCGCTTGTAGTTCCTTCCCAGTCTGGCTCATATCAAAGACTTCAAGCGGGGGCAGATGGTCCCTATCACGACGAAGCGGGTAGGGGAGTTTCCCCAAGTCCGTCCACCATCCAGACTGCGGGGCTGCGTCCGCCGGCGCTTCGGGATCGAACGGTTGGTCTTCTGGATCGCTCCCATTTTGGTGGGACTTTGGGAATCGTCCATCCTCCATGTCGATAACGACGACTACGTCCCATTCCAATCCTTTCGCGCTGTGGATAGTCATTGCCTGCACAGCGCCGGGTTCTACTTGAACGGCGGGGACACGGAGCCCCTGCTCTTTCGCTTCGACCGAGCCCAACCATTCCAGAAACGTTGAAAGTGACGGACGTTCCGTGGTGGCTTCATATTCGACAGCCAACTCAGTGAACTGATCCAACAGTTCGGGCGTTCCAGGAGTAGTTGGATCAGCAGTGAACTCCGCATCCAGATCCATCGCCCACCGCGCCCCCTGAACTTGCTCAACGAGTCCGCTGTCATTTGAGGACCGGATCGCTGAGAGCTTCGTACCTAACTGGACGACTCGCGCCCTGCCTGCTTCACTCAGGTTCTTGCACGGCTCCCCCTCAGTGACCGCGTTCACCGCTTCCAGGAGAAGTGCGGTGTCATCTACACCGGGCCCCCTCCCCCGCGCTAGATGCCGGGCGAGGTTTCCGAGCGCACGAAGGTCCAACGCCCCCAAGTGCAGGTTCGTCAGGAGGCGCATCACATCGCTGGACTTCCCGATATCCGCACTGACGCTTAAGGCTGAGCGAAGATCCATCACTGCCGGACTGAGCAACAGAGCATCACCGGCAGCCAACTGAGCGGGCAATCCAGCCCTCCTTAGCGCGTCTACCGCCGGAATCAGCGCTTTCGCCCGACGGGAAAGCACCGCTACGGACACGTCCCGTTCCAAGTTCGCTTCCATCTGTTCTTTTGCCTGCTTGACAAACGCGACCATGGCCTCAATCGAGGTTGCCTCACAGTGGGTGTACGACGCCCCAACGGTCCCCCGTCCCGCACCGGGTCGAGCCT
>ERZ1032852.5-NODE-5-length-64793-cov-17.187015_pt1 | contig 64793 bp, 69 predicted proteins | sample MGYA00516689_ERZ1032852 | MGnify/ENA primary metagenome ERZ1032852 (study PRJEB33719, sample SAMN04262499) | wastewater metagenome | biome: rural village; feature: composting latrine chamber; material: composting feces with ash | place: El Salvador | collected...
CTGTGAAGGGGGCATGATGGCTAAGAAAGCACAGTACGCAGATTCGCAGGTTGAAGTACTGGACATTAACGGCAACGGAACAGGCCGAATGGTCAACCTTCCGGGAGTCGTCTTCGACGTAGAGCTGAACATCCCCCTGATCCACCAGGTTGTTGAGGCGCAGCTTGCTGCCGCCCGTCAGGGGACGCACGCGACGAAGACCCGTGGGAATGTTTCAGGCGGTGGCAGGAAGCCTTACCGTCAAAAGGGAACGGGTAACGCGCGCCAGGGTTCCATCAGGGCCCCTCAGTTCCGCGGTGGCGGAGTCGTTCACGGCCCGCAACCTCGCGACTACAGTCAGCGCACCCCCAAGAAGATGATTGCTGGCGCACTGCGCTCGGCACTTTCCGATCGCGCCCGTAACGGTGCGCTCTTGGTCCTTGAAGACTTGGTCCTGGAGGACACTCCCTCGACCAAAGACGCCATCGAGACCCTGGAAGCGGTCACCAAGGGCGGCAAGGTTCTGATCGTGATTGACCGCGATGAGCTTGGTGCTGAGACTGTCGTGAAGAGCTACGCGAACGCTCCGGGAACGCACACCCTCTGGCAGGACCAGCTGAACACTTACGACGTCATCGACGCTGAAGAAGTGATCTTCAGTGAAGACGCCATCGCAAGTTACATCGAACGCGCAGTCCGCACCGCGCCCGTCCGGAAGAGCCTCGCAACGGACGCCGAAACGACCGACTCCAAAGTCAAGGCTCAGGCTGAGAAGAAGGCTGACAAGACCTCCAAAGTGAAGGACGCTGAAGAGGCCCAGGACAAGGTCGAAGCTGCAGAGAAAAAGGTGGCTAAGAAGGCTGCTGACGAAGTTGCTGAAGAAGCAGCCGATGCGAAAGCCGACGCGTCCGCCGCAAAGAAAGCCCCAGCTGAGGAGGATTCCAAGTGAGCACTTTGGAAGCATCCAAGAACCCGCGCGACATCATCCTGCGCCCAGTGGTGACCGAAAAGTCTTCACGCTTGCAGGACGTTGGCAAATACACTTTCATTGTTGACCCTCGGGCAAACAAGACCGAAATCAAGAACGCGATTGAAAAGATCTTCGGTGTGAAGGTTGAAAAGGTCGCCACCATGAACCGTCCAGGCAAGACTTACCGTCGCCGTGACGGCATCGGTAAGCGCGCCGACACGAAGCGCGCCGTCGTGACGCTACGTGAGGGCTCCATCGACGTCTTCGGCGACGCCGGGGTCTAGGTCAAAGGGGTAAGAAGAAATGGCTATTCGCAAATACAAGCCGACGACTCCGGGGCGTCGTCACGGGAGCGTCTCAGATTTCTCTGAGATCACCCGTTCGACACCAGAGAAGTCGCTGGTTCGCCCTCTGACGAAGACTGGCGGACGCAACTCTTACGGGCGGGTCACCGCTCGCCACCGCGGTGGCGGCCACAAGCGTGCCTACCGGGTCATCGATTTCAAACGCAATGACAAGGACGGGATCCCCGCGAACGTTGCGGAGATTGAATACGATCCGAACCGCACTGCAAACATCGCGCTACTGCACTACGTGGATGGCGAAAAGCGCTACATCATTGCGCCGCAGGGAGTCAGGCCTGGCACCCGCATCGAGAGCGGCCCTAAAGCCGACATTAAGCCCGGCAACAACCTCCCAATGCGCAACATCCCCCTCGGTACGGTCATCCACAACGTGGAGCTGAACCCCGGACAGGGTGGAAGGCTGGCACGCAGCGCAGGCTCCTCGATCCAGCTAGTCGCAAAAGAAGGACGTTTCGCTCAGCTGCGACTGCCCTCTGGCGAAATCCGCAACGTCGACCTGGACTGCCGCGCAACGGTGGGAGAGGTCGGGAACGCGGAGCAGGCGAACATTTCCCTTGGTAAAGCCGGACGTGCCCGCTGGAAGGGACAGCGTCCAAAGGTTCGCGGTGTCGCCATGAACCCCGTCGACCACCCACACGGTGGTGGCGAGGGTCGCACTTCGGGCGGTCGTCACCCGGTTAGCCCCTGGGGTAAACCTGAGGGTCGCACGCGTCGCCCGAACAAGCCGAGCGACAAACTCATTGTCCGTCGTCGCCGCACTGGTAAGAAACGCTGATAGGAAGTCTGAAAGATGCCTCGTAGCTTGAAAAAGGGCCCCTTCGTTGACGCCCATCTGCAGAAGAAGATCGACGAACAAATTGAGTCCGGCAACAAGCAGGTCATCAAGACCTGGTCACGCCGCTCCATGATCACACCTGATTTCCTTGGGCTCACCTTCGCCGTTCACGACGGCCGCCGCCACGTGCCGGTTTTCGTGACGGAATCAATGGTGGGTCACAAGCTCGGCGAGTTTGCGCCCACGCGCACTTACCGCGGCCACGTGAAAGACGACCGTAAGGGCCGCCGCCGCTAGGCGGGCGCTAGGAAGGCAGGAAAGACTGATGGAAGCCAAGGCGCAGGCGCGCTTCGTGCGCAGCACGCCCCAGAAAGCTCGTCGGATCGTGAATGAGATCCGCGGGAAGAGCTACCTGGAGGCTGACGATCTGCTGGCGTTCGCACCCCAGAAGGTCGCATACGACGTTCGCAAGGTGCTCAACAGCGCCGCAGCGAACGCCCACGTTGTCGCCGACAACCTGGGAGAACCACTTCAGGACGCAGACCTGGTAATCCTCGAGACCTATGTCGACGAAGGACCGACCATGAAGCGATTCCGTCCCCGCGCGCAAGGGCGTGCAGGGCAGATCCTGAAACGCACCAGCCACATCACCGTGATTGTTGGCACCAAAGAAGAAGAGGAGGGGGATCGCTAGATGGGCCAGAAGGTAAACCCCACTGGTTTCCGCCTGGGGATCACCACCGATCATCGCTCGCGTTGGTTCGCCGACTCGACAACCCAGGACCAGCGCTACCGCGACTACGTTGCTGAAGATGTGAAGATCCGCGAGGTACTCAAGGACAACCTTGAACGTGCTGGGATCTCCAGGATTGAAATCGAACGCACTCGCGACCGCGTCCGCGTCGACCTGCACACCGCGCGCCCAGGCATCGTTATTGGCCGCCGCGGCGCTGAGGCCGACCGTCTGCGCCAGGACTTGGAAAAGCTCACGGGCAAGCAGGTCCAGCTGAACATCCTTGAGGTGAAGAACCCTGAGATCGACGCTCAGCTGGTCGCACAAGGTGTTGCCGAGCAGCTTGCCGCACGCGTTTCTTTCCGACGCGCGATGCGTAAGGCAATCCAGTCAGCGCAGCGCGCCGGGGCCCAGGGCATCCGGGTACAGTGCTCCGGCCGTCTTGGTGGTGCGGAAATGTCTCGCTCGGAGTTCTACCGGGAGGGAAGAGTCCCTCTGCAGACTCTGCGAGCGAACATCGACTTCGGCTTCTTCGAGGCCCGCACAACCTTCGGCCGGATCGGCGTGAAGGTTTGGATTTACAAAGGCGACATGACCGAACGCGAGTTTGCGCGGATGCAGGCTGAACAAGCCGGCCGCGGCGGACCGCGCCGGGACGGTCGTCGCGGAGGCCCGCGTCGCGGACCCCGCAACCCTGACCCTCAGATGGACGCTCCGGTCGCTGAAGACGTGACCGTTGCCCCGGCCACGCAGCCTGAAAAGCCTGCGGAGAGCCCAGCTAAAACCGAAACGGAGGCCTGAGCCAATGCTCATTCCCCGCCGAGTAAAGTACCGCAAGCAGCACCGCCCGAAGCGGGGCGGAATGGCTAAAGCCGGCACCGAACTTGCGTTCGGCGACTACGGCATCCAAGCCCTGGAGAGCGCTTACCTGACGAACCGCCAGATCGAAGCGGCCCGTATTGCGATGACCCGCCACATCAAGCGTGGCGGGAAGGTCTGGATCAACGTGTTCCCGGACCGCCCCCTAACGAAGAAGCCAGCCGAAACCCGCATGGGTTCCGGTAAGGGCTCCCCCGAATGGTGGGTCGCTCCCGTAAAACCAGGTCGAATCCTTTTCGAGCTTGGTGGTGTCGATGAGGACTTGGCACGCGAAGCTATGAGCCGCGCCCGCCACAAGCTCCCGATGAAGACCCGCTTTATTGTCCGAGAGGGTGTGGAAAGCTAAATGGCCACAGAAGTTTTGACGACGGCTGACCTGGACGCGATGGATGACGCTCAGCTCCGTAAGGAGCTTGAGAGTGCCAAAGCCGAACTGTTCAACCTCCGCTTCGCCCAAGCTGTTGGGACCCTGGAAGACCACGGGCGGATGAAGGCGGTCCGCCGCAACATTGCCCGCATTTACACAATCGCGCGCGAACGGGAACTCGGTTTCCGCACTGCGCCCGGAGCTGAGGATGGCACCGAATGAGTGAATCAACCCCGGAGCGGGGCCAGCGCAAAGTAAGGCGCGGCTACGTTGTGTCCGACAAAATGGACAAGACAGTAGTTGTTGTCCTGGAAGACCGCGTGAAGCACCCCCTATACGGCAAAGTCACGGTCAAGACCAAGAAGGTCAAGGCTCACGACGAAAACAACGAATGCGGCGTCGGTGACTACGTCCGCATCATGGAAACCCGTCCTCTGTCGCGAACCAAGCACTGGCGCGTGGCAGAGATCCTGGAAAAGGCCAAGTAGCCCGCTTGCGGGGGCCTTCCCAGACAAACAATCCGTTCGGCCAGGCTCTCGGGCGCAGCTCGAAGAGAACCAGCACGACGACAGGAGTGTAAGACATGATCCAGCAGGAGTCGCGACTGAAGATCGCCGACAACACGGGCGCGAAGGAAATCCTCACCATCCGTGTTCTTGGCGGCTCAAAACGACGGTACGCAGGAATCGGCGACACCATTGTTGCCACAGTGAAGGACGCGATTCCCGGGGGAAGCGTTAAGAAGGGCGAGGTTGTGCGTGCAGTAATCGTTCGCACGAAGAAGCCCACCAGGCGCCCCGACGGGTCCTACATTCGATTCGACGAAAATGCGGCAGTGATCCTAAAGAACGACGACGGTGACCCGCGTGGCACCCGCATCTTCGGACCCGTTGGCCGCGAACTGCGAGACAAGCGTTTCATGCGTATCGTTTCGCTGGCACCGGAGGTAATCTAATGGCCGCCAAGATCAAAAAAGGCGACATCGTCGAAGTGATTCGCGGTCGCTCCTCGGATCCCAAGAAGCTTGAAGCGCGCAACCAGCGTCGTCTTGCCGAGGGCTACGAGCCCCTGGAACCCGGTGACAAGGGCAAACAGGGCCGTGTCATCAAGGTTTTCCCCGCAGACCGAAAGGTCTTGGTGGAGGGCGTCAACCTGAAAACCCGCCATGTCCGTCAGGGGCAGGGTGGCCAGGAAGGTGGCATCGTCACCGTCGAAGCGCCGATTGGGATAGAGAAGGTCGCGCTTGTCGATCCTTCTACCAAGAAGCCGGTTCGCGTTGGTTTCCGTGAAGACGTAGTCGAACGTGACGGACGCAAGCGCACAGTGCGGGTCCGCGTGGCCCGCGGAGGCACGCGCCGCGGCATCGAACCGGGTAAGGAGCTGGACGCATGAGCAGTCCCCGTTTGAAGGAAAAGTACGAAGACCAGATCAAGGGTGAACTGATTGAGGAGTTCAACCTTGAGAATGTCATGATGGCTCCGAAGCCAGTCAAGGTAGTCGTGAACATGGGGGTTGGGGACGCTGCGCGCGACTCCAAACTCCTGGACGGTGCTGTTACGGACCTCGCTGCTATCACTGGCCAGAAACCACGGATCAACCGTGCGAAGAAGTCGATCGCGCAGTTCAAACTCCGTGAAGGCCAGCCGATCGGCGCGTCGGTCACCATCCGTGGAGACCGCATGTGGGAGTTCCTGGATCGACTAATGTCGACTGCTCTTCCCCGCATTCGCGACTTCCGTGGCCTCTCTCCGAAACAGTTCGATGGGCACGGCAACTACACGTTCGGACTTACCGAGCAGGTCATGTTCAACGAAATCGACGTAGATAAGATCGACCGCGCTCGCGGCATGGACATCACGATTGTCACTTCTGCTGACAGTGATGACCAGGGCCGTGCTCTGCTTCGTAAGCTCGGCTTCCCGTTTAAAGAGGACAAAAAGAATGGCTAAAACATCTCTTCGAGTCAAAGCGGCCCGCAAGCCGAAGTTTGCGGTTCGCGCATACACGCGCTGCAACCGGTGTGGACGTCCCAAGTCGGTGTACCGCAAGTTCGGCCTGTGCCGTATCTGCCTGCGTGAACTCGCCCTCCGCGGCGAACTCCCGGGCGTCACAAAGAGCAGCTGGTAACAATCGCGGCGGAAGTCCCCGGTGGCAATTGCCGAGGGAAACCACGCCGAGGAAGGGCTTTGCCCAAAAATGACAATGACTGACCCAGTCGCAGACATGCTTACGCGTCTGCGGAACGCGAACACGGCTCAGCACGAGTCCGTGTCCATGCCCTACTCAAAGCTGAAGGATGGCATCGCCCAGATCCTGAAGAAAGAGGGCTACATCAAAGATGTTCGGGTTGAGGACGCGAGCGTCGGCAAGACACTGATCCTTGACCTCAAGTACAGCGGGCGTCGCGAACGCGCCATCCAGGGACTCAAGAGGGTCTCAAAGCCTGGCCTTCGCGTGTACGCAAAGTCAACCGAGTTGCCGCAGGTGCGTGGCGGCCTGGGCGTCGCAATTCTGTCGACGTCTTCCGGGCTCCTCACGGACCGTCAAGCATCCGAAGCAGGCGTGGGCGGCGAAGTCCTCGCCTACGTCTGGTAAGGGGAGCGAAAATGTCACGTATTGGCAAGCAGCCCATCCTTGTTCCCGCGGGTGTCGAAGCAACAGTGAATGGCGCAGACGTTGCTGTAAAGGGACCCAAGGGAGAGCTCTCCCTGGTGCTCCCCTCGCCCATCACCGCGAAGCTCGAAGGTAATGAAATCCTGGTGGTTCGCCCGAACGACGACCGTACTTCCCGCGAGCTACACGGCCTTAGTCGCACGCTCGTCGCGAACATGGTTGAGGGCGTCACAAACGGCTACTCGAAGACTCTTGAGATCGTTGGCACTGGCTACCGTGCGACCCAGAAGGGGAAAGCCGTAGAGTTCGCGCTCGGGTTTTCACACCCTGTCGTGTTCGACCCGCCAGCGGGCGTTGAGATTGCTGTCCCTTCCCAGACCAGGGTTGTTGTGAGTGGGATCGACAAGCAGCAGGTCGGCGAAGTCGCCGCAAACATTCGTAAGCTCCGCAAACCCGAACCTTACAAGGGCAAGGGGATTCGCTATCAGGGCGAAGTTGTGAGGCGCAAGGTCGGAAAGGCTGGTAAGTAAACATGGCTTACACGGTCAAAGGTAAAGGCAAACGTGTCGCGCGCATCAGGCGACACCAGAGGGTCCGCAAGACCGTCTCAGGGACAGCGACTCGTCCTCGCCTGGTAGTGACGCGCTCAAACCGGCACATCTTCGCTCAGGTTGTGAACGACGACGAAGGTAAGACGCTAGTTTGGGCCTCCACGATGGAGCCAGAGCTACGTGCGGACGACTCTGAGAAGACGGAGAAGGCCCGCAAGGTCGGCTCTCTCATCGCAGAGCGCGCAAAAGAATCCGGGATCGAAGAGGTTGTTTTCGACCGCGGTGGGAACAAGTACCACGGCCGCGTGGCGGCAGTAGCGGAAGGCGCCCGTGAGGGCGGCCTCAAGCTTTAGCAGAGTCAAGGAAAGGGAGAGCATCTAATGGCTGAAAAAGCCCAAGCAAACACCGATCAGGACTCTGCGCGCCAGGGTCAGGGTCAAGGGGATCGTCGCGGACGCGGCGGCCAGCGCGGCGAGGGCCGCGGCGGGCGTGGACGTCAGGATGACCGCAACCAGTACCTGGAGCGCGTCATCACTATCAACCGTGTCTCCAAGGTCGTGAAGGGTGGACGTCGTTTCTCCTTCACTGCACTCGTGGTGGTCGGCGACGGTGAAGGCACCGTTGGCGTCGGCTACGGCAAAGCTAAGGAAGTCCCGGCAGCGATCGCTAAGGGCGTCGAAGAAGCTAAGAAGAACTTCTTCCGGGTCCCCATGATTCGCCGAACCATTCCGCACCTGGTCGAAGGCCGTGACGCAGCAGGAATAGTCCTTCTACGCCCAGCGTCCCCCGGTACCGGTGTTATTGCGGGCGGTCCCGTACGCGCCGTCCTGGAATGCGCAGGCGTCCACGACGTGCTGACCAAGTCTCTGGGCAGCGCGAACGCGATCAACATCGTTCGTGCAACCGTGAACGGACTGAAGCAGCTTGAAGAACCAGAAGCGGTAGCTGCAAGGCGCGGTCTGCCTCTGGAGCGTGTCGCGCCCACGAGCATGCTGGCTGCACGAGCAGCGGGCGAAGCAGAGCGCAAGGCCGAAGCTGAGAAGAAGGAAGCTGAGAAGGCTTCCGCTGGGGTGAGCGAGTAATGGCAGAACTGAAAATCACTCTGGTCAAGTCTTTGCACGGCCAGAAGAAGAACATTGCCGAGTCGGTGCGGGCCCTGGGCCTGCGCAAAATCGGCCAGAGCACGGTGCGCGCTGACACGCCGGTGGTTCGCGGCCAGGTTCGCACTGCCATGCACCTGCTGGATGTGGAAGAGGTCGACTAATGGCACAGACCAAGAAAAACGCAAACTTGCCTGCTGAAGGTGAAGTTCTGCGACTGCACCACTTGGCCCCAGCTGAAGGCGCCAAGAAGGACAAAACCCGCAAGGGTCGTGGTGAGGCTTCCAAGGGCAAGACTGCTGGACGCGGAACTAAGGGCACCCGTGCACGCAACACTGTGCGCATCGGTTTTGAGGGTGGCCAGATGCCGATCCACATGCGACTGCCGAAGCTCCGCGGGTTCAAGAACCCGTTCCGGGTCGAGTACCAGGTGGTGAACCTAGACAAGCTACAGGAGCTGTTCCCCGAAGGCGGCACGGTCACTGTTGAAGATCTTGTCGCCAAGAACGCGGTCCGCAAGGGCCAGCCCGTGAAGGTTCTCGGTACTGGCAACGTCAAATCAAAGTTCGACGTCGTCGCGGACAAGTGGTCCGCGTCGGCTGAAGACAAGATCACGAAGGCCGGAGGAACCCTGAGCGCTCGCTAGAGCAGTCTAGGGAAGGTAAAGGGAGGGCACCACCTTGATGCCCTCCCTTCCACCAAATGGCAGCTATTGTTAGTTTCGGTGCCAGCCCCGCCGGGCCGGCTTAGATTCAGGAGGAAGCTTGCTACGCGCATTCGCTCAGGCCTTCCGCACACCTGATTTGCGGCGGAAGATCTTCTTCACGCTGATGATCATGGCGCTCTATCGGCTAGGGACGTTTATTCCTACGCCGGGCGTCTCTGCAGAAGCCATCCACGAGTGTCTGGCACTCCAAGACCAAACGTCGCTGCTGGACATGTTCAACCTGTTCTCGGGTGGCGCACTGATGCAGCTGTCAGTCTTCGCGCTCGGGATCATGCCGTACATCACGGCGTCCATCATCATCCAAGTGCTACGCGTCGCGGTGCCTCGCTTTGAGGACCTGCACCTTGAGGGGCAGTCAGGGCAGACGAAACTAACGCAGTACACGCGCTACTTGACGATCTTTCTAGCGGTCCTGCAGTCAACCACCATGATCGCCATGGCCTCTTCGGGCCAGATGTTTCCGAACTGTCCGGGCTCTGTTATCCCGAACCCTGGCATGGGGACCTACCTGTTCATGGTGCTTGTGATGACCGCTGGCACTGCGGTGATCATGTGGTTCGGTGAGCTGATTACCGAGCGTGGGGTCGGCAACGGCATGTCGCTGCTTATCTTCACGTCGATCGTATCGACACTTCCCCTGAACCTTCTGGACATTGGGCGCACACGCGGCTGGCTGATCGTCTTCTACATTGTCCTTATAATCCTGGGTGTCACGGTCGTCGTCGTTTACGTTGAACAAGCGCAAAGACGCATCCCTGTCCAGTACGCGAAGCGCATGGTTGGGCGCCGCACCTACGGCGGAACTACAACCTACATCCCACTGAAGATCAACATGGCTGGCGTCATCCCGGTCATCTTCTCAACGTCCATCCTGGCGTTGCCGCCGCTCATCGCGCAGTTCGGTGAGCCGGACGCAGGGTGGGCCCAGTGGATAGTCAAGAACTTCTCACACCAGTCGCTTCCCTACATCCTCACGAACGCGCTACTGATCTTTGCGTTTGCCTTCTTCTACACGTCGATCACGTTCAACCCGGACGAAGTCGCAGACAACATGAAGAAATACGGTGGGTTCATCCCGGGCTACCGCGCGGGCAGGCCCACCGCTGAGTACCTACAGTACGTAATCAACCGACTGACGACTGCGGGCGCACTCTACCTGGTGATCATTGCTATCCTGCCGTCGATCATCATGATCCCGATGGGTCTGGCTGCGAACCAGATGCCGTTCGGTGGCACGACGCTGCTGATCATGGTTGGCGTTGGTCTGCAGACGGTCAAGGAAATCAACTCGCAACTGCAGCAGCACCACTATGAGGGATTCCTGAAATGAGCGCGGTAATCCTGCTCGGCCCGCCCGGGGTCGGAAAAGGCACGCAGGCCAGCTGGCTCGCGGAAGCACTTGGCGTTCCTGCGATTTCCACCGGCCAGATCTTCCGCTCAAACATCGAGGATGGGACTGAACTCGGAAAGCTTGCAGAGAGCTACATGGACCAGGGAGACTTCGTCCCGGACAACGTCACGAACCCCATGGTTGCGGCTCGCCTGTCAGCCCCCGACGCAAGAGACGGTTTCGTGCTTGACGGTTACCCTCGTTCTCTAGAGCAGGCGCACGCTCTACGGGACACGCTCGCTAAAGAGTCAATGGTGATCGACGCGGTTCTGGAGCTCACGGCACCTGAAAACGTTCTCATTGAGCGACTGGTCAAACGTGCGTCTGAAGAGCACCGCGCTGATGACAAGGCCGATGTGTTCAAGCACAGGCTTGCCGTCTACTACGAACGCACCGAGCCGCTTGCCACCTACTACGCGGACCTAGACCTGCTGGAAGCAGTCGACGCTTCTGGGACTCCCAGCGAAGTTGCAGACGCGATGCTCGCGGCTCTTCGCCTGCGCGGTGTCTGCAAGTAACGCTGGTGCGTAGGAACGCGGCTGCCAAGACCACCAAAGAGCTTGGCTACATGCGCGAAGCCGGCTTAGTGGTCGCGAAGGTTCACAGCGCGTTGGCTAAGGCCGCGGCTCCCGGTGTCACGACAGCGGAGTTAGACGCTCTGACCTACGACGTAACGCGAAGCCTGGGCGCGAAACCCAACTTCCTGAACTACTATGGTTTCCCGGCTTCCGTTTGCATCTCGGTGAACGACCAGATTGTTCATGGGATCCCTGGCGAGCGGGTTCTGGAGCCCGGTGACATCGTGTCTTTTGATTGCGGAGCGTTCATCCAGCGAGGTGGGCGCCCCTGGCACTCCGACGCAGCCTTCACGGTTGTCCTTGACGGACCCAACAAGGATTCAGTGAAGAAGCGCGAAGAGCTCTCTGCTATCACCAAGCATTCACTGTGGGCGGGAATCGCCGCCGCTGCAACCGCAAAGAACGTCGGACAGATCGGCGCTGCGATCGAGGACGATGTTGAGAGCTTTAGTAAATCCTTCGGTTGGACACCGGATATTCTCCAGGGCTACAGCGGTCACGGAATTGGGAACGCTTTGCACGAGGATCCGCAGGTCTACAACTACCGAACCAGGGGAAGAAGCCCAAGGCTCGTGCCGGGGATGGTGATCTGCATTGAGCCGATGTTGACGGAGGGTAGCCAACGCTCGAGCGTCCTGGCGGACGACTGGACAGTTGTCACTCAAGACGGTCTTGCTTCCGCCCACTGGGAGCACACGGTTGCGATCATGGATGGCGGCGTCTCTGTGTTGACCGCGCCTGACTTCGGCGTCGAAGGTTTGGCGCCCTACGGGATCACTCCACTGGAGGTCTAGACAGTGCCGGCTCTGGAACTAAGTCACCTCTCTCGCGCTTTTGGAGAAGTAGTCGCACTGGACGATCTTTCGCTTGCCGTGCGGCCCGGTGAGATCTATGGGTTTGTTGGGGCCAACGGGGCGGGGAAGACCACCGCGATGCGGATCGCCCTAGGCGTTTTAGCTCCTGACTCCGGAGAGGTCCTTTTGGGTGGGAAGGCTGCTACTCGGGCGGACCGCACCCGTTTTGGGTACATGCCTGAAGAGCGCGGACTCTATCCCACAATGAAAGTGGGGTCGCAGCTCACTTACCTAGCTGAACTACACGGCCTCTCTTCTGCCGACGCCAAAGCAAAAATGGAGCACTGGACTGACGTTCTTGGGGTGGCTGCCCGCCGGAGCGATCCTGTCCAGAAGCTCTCACTTGGCAACCAACAGCGAGTCCAGCTGGCAGCGGCGCTAGTCCACGAACCGGACGTTTTAGTGCTTGATGAGCCCTTCTCAGGGCTTGACCCGATCGCGGTCGACGTGATGAGTCAGGTTATGCGCCAGCAGGCTGAGCGTGGGGTTCCCGTGATCTTCTCATCGCACCAGCTGGATCTGGTCGAAAGACTCTGCGACAGAGTCGGGATCATCCAAGGCGGTTGCATGGTCGCATCGGGAACCATTCAGGAACTCAGGAAGACTCCTTACGTCCGCTTCCTAGTGAGGGTGGATGGCCCAGGCGACGGGGACTGGGCACGCCACGTCTCAGGCGTGGAAGTTGTGGACCAAGGCCCCTCGTCCGTAGTCGTAGAACTCCGGACAGGCGACGTTGACGCTGAACAACGCGTGCTCCGCGCCGCCATGCAGGCGGGGACGCTGCGAGAGTTCACCCCGCTTCAACCAAGTTTGGCAGAGCTTTTCCGCGACGTTGTTGCAGGGGAGGGGCCTCTTCCATGAGAAACGTTTGGCTTGTCGCGCGGCGTGAGCTGCAGGTGGGACTAACCAGGACGTCTTACATTGTCACGACTGCGATCATTGCTGTCCTGCTCGTGGCGGGGGTGCTGGTCCTCAACCATTTCTTTGGGCAGGACACCTCAGGTCTGTCCTTCGGCGAAGAAGGCACCGATCCTCTTGGGGCGACCGGGGCACGCTATCTGATAGTGATGGTCATGTCGGCAATACTTCTGTTTGCGCTGATCTTCACGGGAGGCATGCTCTCTTCGGGGGTCATTGAAGAGAAGTCGTCACGGGTCATCGAGCTGTTGCTGTCATCGATGCGGGCCTCCGACCTCCTGGCGGGCAAGGTCCTAGGAATAGGCATCATCGGCCTGATCCAGATGCTCATCTACACTCTGGCCGTCTTTATCCCCGCAAAAGCTATGGGGCTTTTTGCTGGTTTAGGCTTCTCTGTCGGTGGTGTTGCGCTAGAGATGCTGGCTTGGTTCCTGCTGGGCTTCGCGGCGCTTGGAACGCTGTGGGCGGCGCTTTCTTCGCTTGTTTCTAGACAGGAAGATGCGGGCGGGATCGTCGCGCCCCTGGTCCTGCTGGCGATGGTTCCCTTCTACCTAGAGATTTACCTGGTCCCCACTTCTCCGGATGGAGGGTGGGCCACAGCCCTCTCGATGGCTCCGTTCACCGCCCCTTTCGTGATGCCAATGCGGCAGGTGTTCGTTTCGGTGCCGGCGTGGCAGTTGGTCACAGCCGTGGCGTTAAACCTCGCGGTGATTCCGTTAGTGATCTTCGTAGCGGGGCGCATCTACCGGCGGGCTGTGCTGCAAACAGGGTCCAGGATGAAACTACGTGACGCCTTGCGAACTCATGACTGACCAGGGTCTGTTAGGCGTGAGATCGCTAACTGAAGGTCCTTGCAGGTATCGGGGGACTACCCAGCTGGACTAGGGTTACTAGTCGGGCATACTGACCCAAAGCTGCACGAAAGTTAAGGATGAGCGGAGTTTATGGCGAAAAAGGACGGCGTAATCGAGGTTGAAGGCAGTGTCGTTGAGGCGCTCCCAAACGCGATGTTCCGAGTGGAACTCGAGAACGGCCACGTGGTCCTGGCCCACATTTCGGGCAAGATGCGCCAGCACTACATCCGTATTCTCCCTGAGGATCGCGTGGTTGTGGAACTCAGCCCCTACGACCTGTCCCGCGGGCGGATCGTTTACCGGTACAGGTGATTCGCGCGCGCCTGCAGGTGTTTGCCGGCGCGAAGTGGACCAGTCCACCGCTAGTGGAAATAGGAACAGCAATGAAAGTAAAGCCCAGCGTCAAGAAGATTTGTGACCACTGCAAGGTGATTCGTCGCCATGGAGCAGTCATGGTCATCTGCGAGAACCCCAGGCACAAACAGCGTCAGGGTTAGCAGGTAGCGCCCTAGGCGCCACCTTGGAACACAAAAGAATAAAGCACTTTGTCGACTGGGCGCGGCCCAGACCCTCGGTCCGGAGGCCGGGGACACTTCCTTTGCGGGAGCGACTGGCAAGGTGACGGCCTTCGGAAACAATGGAGATAACGCTAAATGGCACGTATCGCAGGCGTAGACCTTCCTCGGGACAAGCGGATGGAAGTTGCGCTCACCTACATCTACGGCGTGGGGAAAACCCGCGCGAACGAAACGCTGGCAGCCACAGGAGTTAGCCCAGATCTTCGCGTCAAGGACGCCACAGAAGAAGACCTGGTGAAACTCCGTCAGTACATTGACTCCCACTATGAGGTCGAAGGCGACCTGCGCCGCGAGGTGCAGGCTGACATCCGTCGCAAGATCGAAATTGGTAGCTACCAGGGCAGGCGTCACCGCGCGGGGCTTCCCGTCCGCGGACAACGCACTAAGACGAACGCGCGCACCCGTAAGGGGCCGAAGCGGACCGTCGCCGGTAAGAAGAAGGCATAACTAGGTAGTTCGGGCTTTGCCCCCAAATCTTGTGAAGGAATAGAAAATGGCTCAGAAGACCCAGGTCTCCGCAAGGAAGCCTCGCCGCAAGGAACGTAGAACAGTAACCCAGGGGAACGCTTACATCCGTTCCACGTTCAACAACACGATCGTTTCAATCACGGACCCGAGCGGGGGCGTCATCGCTTCCTCTTCGTCGGGCCAGGTTGGGTTTAAAGGCTCCCGTAAGTCCACTCCTTTCGCAGCCCAGCTGGCTGCTGAAGCTGCTGCGCGCCGCGCCCAGGAGCAGGGGATGAAGAAGGTTGACGTCTACGTCAAGGGCCCCGGGTCCGGACGTGAGACTGCGATCCGCGCTCTCCAGGCCGCAGGTCTTGAGGTCGGCTCCATCCAGGACGTGACACCCCACCCGCACAACGGCTGCCGCCCGCCGAAGCGTCGTCGCGGCTAACAGATCATTTTGCAGGGGAAGACCAAAGCCAACGGCGGCCCCTGCAAACACAACCAGGAACCAGCCCCCTTCCGCGAAAGCGGAGTCCTAAATCGGCGCCATATGGCGGGCGCCGAACAGAAAGGAACCGAACGTGCTGATTGCACAGCGACCCATCCTCACCGAAGAAGTCGTCTCGGACTATCGTTCCCGTTTCACTCTTGAGCCACTGGAGCCGGGCTTCGGCTACACGCTAGGCAACTCGCTGCGGCGTACCCTGCTTTCGTCGATTCCTGGCGCAGCCGTCACTTCTGTCCGGATCGAGGGCGTGCCTCACGAGTTTGAGACGATTGAGGGCGCGAAGGAGGACGTGGCTGAGATCATCTTGAACATCAAAGCACTGGTCCTGTCTTCCGACAACGACGAGCCGGTTGAGATGTACCTGCGCAAGTCGGGTCCTGGCGAAGTACTGGCTGGGGACATCACGCCTCCGGCCGGCGTTGAGATCCATAACCCTGAGCTTCGGATCGCGACACTGAACGAGCACGGCAAACTGGAAGCCGAGCTCACTGTTGAGCGTGGCCGCGGCTACGTGTCTGCCGCTCAGAACAAACACTTCGACGACGACTACGACGCGATGCCCGTTGACTCCATCTACTCGCCCGTCCTGAAGGTGACGTACAAGGTGGAAGCGACCCGTGTTGAACAGCGCACCGACTTTGACAAGCTGATCTTGGATGTGGAGACGAAACCGTCGATCCTTCCCCGTGACGCTGTCGCCTCTGCAGGAAAGACGCTGGTTGAACTGTTTGGTCTTGCCCGCGACTTGAACGTGGAAGCCGAAGGCATCGAAATCGACACGACTACCACTGACGAAACGCTTGCCGCCGATCTGGCTTTGCCGATCGAAAGCCTTAACCTGCAGTCGCGTTCCTACAACGCGCTTCGGCGTCGCGGGATCCTCACCGTTGGTGAGCTGGTCGCACACTCTGAAGCAGACCTGCTGGACATCCGCAACTTTGGCACGAAGTCCATTGAAGAGATCAAGATCGCCCTGGCGGGGCTGGGAATGGTCCTCAAAGACTCACAGATGCCAAGCGGGGTTGACTCCGACTCCTCGATTTTCAGCGACACCATCGAACTGTAAACCTCAAGACAAGAAAAGTATCAGGAGCATAAATGCCCACTCCTAAGAAGGGTCCCCGTCTGGGTGGCAGCCCGTCGAACCAGCGCAAGATCCTGGCCAACCTGGCTATCCAACTGATTGAGAACGGTTCGCTGACGACTACTGAAGCTAAAGCCAAGATGCTTCAGCCCTACTTCGAAAAGCTCGTGACCAAGGCGAAGCGCGGTACCATCCACGACCGTCGACTGGTCATGAAGAAGCTCAACAACAAGGACGCAGTCTACTTCCTGTTTGACGAAGTGGTCCCTGAAATTGATTCTGAGCGTGCCGGCGGTTACACCCGCATCACACGGCTCCCGAACCGTAAGGGTGACAACGCCCCGATGGCGCACATCGAAATCGTGACGGAACCTGTCATGAAGAAGCGTGCGGTTAAGGCTGCGGAGGCTCCTGCGAAGAAGGCCGCTAAGAAGTCTGCAGCCAAGGAGCAGCAGATCATCGCGGAAGACACTCCTGCAGATGTCGCAGCTGAAGAGGTTGTGGCCCAGGACCTTGAACCCCAGGCCGGGAGCAAGGTTGTTGCGGAGGAAGCCGCAGAGGCAGTTGTCGAATCGGGTGACTCGGCGGCTGTCATGATCGAAGAGGCTGACGAAGCTTCTAAGTAGCGCCCTCTTTCCTCCCTTTTTTGTACGGCTGGCTGCGAGTTGTGCCAAACAACTCGCAGCCAGCCACGGTGTTTGAGGAGCTGGGAGCTGAGAGCGGTAAGTTGGATCCATGGCTGACTCCTCCCCACTGACCCTCACGTTCGACTGTGGCGGTGGTGGCATCAAGGCCTCGGTGTTGGAAGCCGGAGCCTTTCCGCTTGGTCTTTCGGAGGACTCAGTTCGCATTGCTGCGGGCCCCATAAGAACACCTACTCCCTACCCACTGCCGCCCTCTCTGTTGGTCGACACCTTCGCGGAGCTTGCGGATCAGCTGCCTGGCGCAGAGCGGGTCACGGTTGGTATGCCTGGCATGATTCGGGGCGGCAGGGTGGTTGCAACCCCCCACTACATAACGAAGAGCGGACCGCGTTCAAGAGTGGTTCCGGCCTTGAAAAAAGCCTGGGATGGCTTTGACATGCGCACCGCTGTTGAGCAAAGGCTGGGCTTGCCGGTTCTGGTCCTAAACGACGCTGAGGTCGCTGGAGCCGGGGTCGTGAGCGGTAAGGGCCTGGAGATGATCATCACCCTTGGGACCGGGCTCGGCAACGCAGTCTTCCTTGATGGAGTCCTAGCGCCGCACGCAGAGATTTCGCAGGGTCTGGTCCGGTGGGGGATGACTTATGACGACTACCTGGGCGAACATGAGCGCCTTCGTCTTGGCGACCATCACTGGTCACGTCGTGCACGTCGGGTCATTGAGGGTTTTGAGCCTGTTTACCAGTGGGACATGCTCTACGTAGGTGGTGGGAACGCCCGGCGGATCACGGAAACACAGCGGGTGAAGATGCCCGCGAAGGTCGCATACGTCCCGAACGAAACCGGGATGCTGGGCGGCGTCCGGGCCTGGGATCTGGTGGGTAGCGGATGAGCAGTGAGAGCCGAAGAGTGCGTCTTGACCTGGCCTACGACGGCACCCACTTTCACGGTTGGGCCGTTCAGCCGGGCCTGAGGACCGTTGCAGGGGAGGTCGAAGGCGCGTTGGGTACGGTCTTCCAGCGCAGTTTGCCACTCACGGTTGCAGGGAGAACTGACGCGGGGGTTCACGCGACTGCGCAGGTGGCTGCGACGGACATCCCCGCAGGGCACCCTGCGACGGGCGACCTAGCGCACCTCACGGAGCGGCTAAACAGGCTGCTCGCAGCAAGGTTCGCGCGGGATGTCACGAGGAGAGCTCCACGGGGCGTGTCCGACGTAGTGATCCAGAAAATGGGTTTCGTCCCCGACGCTTTCGACGCTCGGTTTAGTGCCCTTGAGCGCAGATACCGCTACCGGATCGCTGACCAGCTCTCAGGCAGGGACCCCTTGCGAAGGCTTGACCGCTGGTGGCTCCCTTACCCGGAGCTAGACCTGAGTGCTATGGGAAAGGGCGCAAAGCTGCTCTTAGGAACCCACGACTTTCTTTCCTTTTGTCGACCCCGAGAAGGGGCATCAACTATTCGTTCACTAAAGCGTGTCTCTGTTCGGCGTGACCGGGGAGAGGTTCTGGTTGATCTCGCTGCCGACGCTTTCTGCCACTCAATGGTTCGCTCACTGGTCGGCGCGTTGGTTGAAGTGGGGCGAGGAAACCGAGGCACCGACTGGGTGGAGGCCCTCATCGAAGAACCCAGTCGCCGTCACGGCGTTCCGGTCGCGCCGGCAGCAGGTCTCACTTTGGTTGGAGTCGACTACCCTGCTGACGATGAGCTGAGCGCGGTTGCTCAGAGTTCCAGACGTCTCAGAGGTGTCGGTGACCTGGCATTCAGTGAGGACTCGGGCACACTTTCACCGCGGCTTTGACCCCCTAAGTTGCCCGTCGGTAAGCTGGCTGACGTTGTGCGTAGCGTTGCAGGCTCAAACCCACTCGTCTGCAATGCACCCGCGGGTGCTCTTGCGGGACCGCGCGGCGATGACTTTACCGTGAACCGAAAGGTCGCCTCCCGCAGGGACCGGCCGGTTCCATGATTGAAGAAAAGAAGGCTAACCAGTGCGCACCTACACACCGAAGGAAGGCGACGCAGACAAGAAGTGGTACGTTGTTGACGCTAACGACGCCGTTCTTGGCCGCCTGTCGGCTCAGGTTGCTGCCCTCCTACGCGGCAAGCACAAACCAACATTTGCGCCCCACATGGACATGGGCGACAACGTCATCGTCATCAACGCTGACAAAGTTGTCCTCACCGGCAAGAAGCTGGACCAGAAGATGGCGTACCGCCACTCCGGTCACCCGGGCGGCCTGCGTGCCACCCCTTACCGCACCCTTATGGAGAAGAACCCGGAGAGGGCTGTCCAGAAGGCCATCGTTGGGATGCTCCCTCACAACAAGCTGGGAAGGGCCCAAGCGAAGAAACTCTATGTTTACGCCGGTCCTGACCACCCTCATGCGGCCCAGAAGCCGGAAGTCTACGAACTGAAGCAGGTCGCCCAGTAACGCGGGCCACCTCAGTTATTTAGGAGAATCGTGGCTGAGACCACTGAAGTTTTGGAGCTTGTCGAGGAAGCCTCCCCGAGCTCGTACACCAGCGAAACGAAGACTAGCGCGCCTGGCGCAGGCCAGTCGATCACTGCCCCCGGGCAGGGACTGGGCCGTCGTAAGGAAGCCGTGGCTCGTGTTCGCTTGATCCCGGGCACCGGCCAGTGGGTCGTGAACGACCGTTCGCTAGAGGACTACTTCCCGAACAAGCTGCACCAGCAGGCCGTCAAGGCTCCCTTCGTCCTCTTGGATCTTGAGGGGCGTTTCGACGTCATCGCGCGGGTGCACGGTGGGGGCCCTTCCGGTCAGGCCGGGGCACTACGACTTGGCGTTGCCCGCGCACTCAACGAAATCGATAGGGACGCAAACCGTCCTGCTTTGAAGAAGGCCGGTTTCCTGACTCGCGATGCCCGCGCTGTTGAGCGCAAGAAGGCTGGTCTGAAGAAGGCTCGTAAGGCGCCGCAGTACTCGAAGCGCTAGACGCTTTTTGCAAACGCAAAGATCCTCGCTCAGGTGGGCGGGGATCTTTGCTTTCCCCGTCGCGGTTTCTCTCTTGTTACTCTTGCCGAAGATGCCGAAGGGCCTTTCGGAAGGGGAACTTAGATGGCGCGACTGTTTGGTACGGACGGGGTGAGAGGCCTTGCGAACGACACGATAACGGCTGACCTAGCGTTGAAACTCGGTGAGGCTGCCGCTAGGCGCATTGGCCCGACCGTGAAATCTGCACGCCGAAAACCGCGTGCCATCGTTGGTCGCGACACCCGCATGTCAGGGGAGTTCTTAGATCACGCTATTTCGGCCGGGCTCGCGGCAGCTGGGGTCGACGCCGTTCGAATCGGTGTTGTCCCAACACCCGCTGTCGCCCACATTTGCGCGACTAATGACGACATCGATTTCGGTGTCATGATTTCGGCTTCCCACAACCCGATGCCCGACAACGGCATCAAATTCTTTGCGCACGGGGGATACAAGCTAGATGATGCGATTGAAGACGAGCTGGAGGCGCTGCTAGGCACCGCGTGGGAGCGTCCAGTTGGTGATCGCGTCGGTGAGGTTTGGTACGACGACGACATGGCCCAACGCGCGTACGTGGACCACATAGTGGAGTCCTGCGGAGTGAGCCTTAAGGGTCTTCGGATCGCCGTTGACTGCGCTAACGGGGCGGCCTCGGTTCTGGGTCCCGAAGCACTACGGGCTGCGGGGGCCGACGTGGTGGTTATCAACGCTTTTCCCGACGGACGCAACATCAACGACGAGTGTGGATCCACCCACCCTTCCCAACTGCAAGCGGTGACTGTGGCTTCCGGAGCCAACTTCGGGGTCGCTTACGACGGGGACGCAGACCGATGCATCGCCGTTGATCACCGCGGCAACCTAGTAGACGGGGACCGCATCATGGGAGTCCTTGCCGCCCAAATGAAGGAAAAGGGCGAGCTGGCCGAAGACACGCTAGTTGTGACCATCATGTCTAACCTGGGCCTTTTGAACGCGATGAAGGCCCTGGACATCAAAACGGTAGTGGCTCCAGTGGGGGATCGCTACGTGCTCGAAGCCATGCAGGAGGGCGGGTTCAACCTGGGGGGCGAGCAGTCAGGGCACGTGATAGCCAGTGACTACGCAACAACCGGTGACGGCGTCTTGACCTCTGTTCTCTTGGGGCGTGCAGTTAAGGAAACGGGAATGAGCCTGGGTGACTTGGCGGACCGCATCCCCCGTCTTCCCCAGACGCTGGTCAACGTGGAGGGTGTCGACCGGACCAGGTTGGACCACGAAGGTGTTCAGGAATCTGTTCGGTACGTGGAAGACCTGTTGGGCGATCAGGGAAGGGTTTTACTGCGCCCTTCAGGAACCGAACCGGTGGTTCGCGTAATGGTTGAAGCTCCGACCCAGCAGCAAGCAGACGGACTCGCGGAGACAGTGGCTGCTAGCGTCCGGAAACACCTGGCGGTTTAGCAGCTCAGAGCAAGGTGCACCCCGGCTGCCGAATAGGCGGGAGACCGCGGCAGGCTATATGCTTCGATCTGGGCCAGTTTTGAGCGCTTGTGCTTGACGACCCATGGCGACGCGCATTGGAGAGCACCAAGTGACAACGGGAAGTACAGCAGGATCGGGCACACCCGCTGGAGGATCAGTCAAGAAGATGGGGCTGCTGGCCATCATCTTGCTGGGTATCAACGGCATCATCGGTTCGGGCGCCTTCTTGCTCCCGTCCGAAATCTACAACGACGCCGGGTTCCTGCTTGGCCTTGCGACGCTGTTTGCTGGCGGCCTCGCTACCTTGTTCATCGTGTTCTCCTACGCGGACCTGGCGGGGAAGATCCCGGGCGACGGCGGTGCGTGGCTGTACTGCTACAACGCTTGGGGCAGGTTCGCGGGTTTCCAGGTTGGTATCTTTGTCTGGTTTGCCGGCCTTGCGACTATCTCGACGGAGATCGCAGCTTTGATCCGCATCTTCAAGAACCAGATTCCAGCCCTCGGCAACTCTTGGGTGGCGAATGGCGTGGGCGCCGCGGTCATCGCACTCCTCGCGTTCGTGAACTGGTTCGGCCCGAAGCTAGTGCAGTTGGTCGACAACATCTCTTCTGGAGTGAAGATCGCGACGGCCGTCTTCTTCATCGGCGGTGCTGCGTTCGCTATGAAGCTCTCCAACTTCAAACCCTTGTTGCCAACCGATGTGACCAGCCTTGACAGTGGCTTCTCCGCTATCGGCTCTGCCTACAGCGTCGCCTTCTACCTGTTCGCGGGCTTCTCTTTCCTGACCATTGCGGGCAGCAAGATGAAGAACTCTCAGAAGAACCTGCCGAAGGCACTAGTCACCGTGATCATTTCGGTCACGATTCTCTACATGCTGATCCAGGCGGTGACAGTTGGCATCCTGGGTAGCGGAACAGGGAAGAGTTCCGTGCCTGTTGCCGAGGCAGCTAAGCACGCACTGGGTGAGTGGGCTTACTACATCGTGATTGCGGGAACGGCGGTCGCTGTCTTTGGGGTTGCCTTCGCCTGTTCGTTTGAGGTTCCGGTGCTCGCCGCGTCCCTCGCAACCGAACACAAGCTGCTCCCTCCCATCTTCGGGAAGCGCAACAAGCATGGCTCGCCCTCGATCGCCATCCTGGTCACTGCGGGCCTCGCCATGCTGATGCTTTTCACGGGCGACTATGTGTTCTTAGCGAAGCTTGTGGTCGGTGCAAGCGCGATCCAATACGTGCCAACGATTCTTGCGGTCTTGAAGCTCCGAAACACGCCGTCCGCGCCCGGAGCATTCCAGCTCAAGGGAGCTCACCGCTGGATCGTCACCGTTATCGCGCTGGTTGCTTCCAGCTACCTATTCCTGTCCTACAACGGCCGCACCCTCACGATCATCATGCTGGTGTTCTTGGCCGGGGCGATCATCTTCTTTGTCGATGAGAAGCGCCAGGGCTTGATCCCTGTTGACGCCGGCATCCACCTCCTGGAGCCCAGGGCAACGCGCGCAGGCTCCGCCGTCATCGACCGTTCCACCTTCCCAGACCGCGTCCGCGCAGCACTGCGTAGAGCAACCGCGAAGCCCCACGCTGCCGGAGCCCAGCCTTCAGCTTCTGCAGCTCAGGAGCCAGCTTCCCAGAGGGAGCCCTCCGCCCCCACGGCTACGCCTTCCAAGACAGCTACTGTCCCGGCCGCACCTAAGTCGCCAAGCGAGATCGCAGCAGAAGCTGCCCTGAACGCCGCTGCTGCCGCGAAAGAGGCCGCGGAGGCGACAGCGAAGGCACAAGCGCTAGCCGAAAAGGCTGCAGCCTTAGAAGCTGCAGCCGCCAAACAAGAAGCCACCCCGCAGAAGTAGAGGGCTAGATCTTCCGCAGGAAGATGTTGCGAACCAGGTGGTCGTCACCCTTCCGCAGGACCAGCGTCGCTCGCGGCCTGGTTGGGCGGATGTTCTCAAGCAGGTTTGGTTCGTTGATCGACTTCCAGATGGTCCGAGCCGTTTCCTTGGCCTGAGCGTCGGAAAGTGACGCGTAGTTCCGGAAGTAGGACAGAGGGTCAGAGAACGCGGTTTTTCGCAGTTGCAGGAACCGGTTCACGTACCACCTCTCAATGTCCTCCTCTTTTGCATCGACATAAATCCTGAAGTCGAAGTAGTCCGCCAGGCCTACGCCGGAAACGCCCGGGCCCGTTCGAGCGGGCTGAAGGACGTTTAGGCCCTCGACAATGAGGATGTCGGGGTCGTGAACGTACTGGGATTCGCCCTCCACGATGTCGTATGTGACGTGCGAGTAGACGGGGACCCTGACGTCGCGTTCCCCCGACTTTACGCGCGCAACAAACTCCAGCAGTTTGCTGCGGTCGTAAGATTCCGGGAAACCCTTGCGGTCCATCAGTCCGCGTTTCGCTAGTTCAGCGTTGGGCAGCAGGAACCCGTCTGTCGTGATGAGTTCCACGCGCGGCGTCCTGGGCCATCGCGAAAGCAGTAGGCGTAGCAGGCGCGCAACGGTCGACTTCCCAACCGCCACGGACCCTGCAACCCCAATGATGAACGGTGTTGGCTTGAGGTGGGGTTCTCGTAGCAGCGTTGAACGGCCCACCGCGGTCCTTCTGCTCGCATCGACGTAAAGCTGGAGCAGAGCAGACAGCGGGCGGTAGATCGCGTCAACCTCTGCCAGGTCAATTGGGTCGCCAAGCGAAGCTAGTTGGTCTAGGTCCGCGGGCGTGAGTGGCAGGGGAGCCTGGGGAGCGACCGCCGCCCACTGCTCCCGAGTGAAGTGGGCAAAAGGGCCGTGGTCTGTCTCGGAGGGGTCCAGTGAGAACACGTTCCTGATTATCGCAGGGATCTAGGATGAGGGAGAAAAAGGAGGCGGTTTGGACATGCAGCAGGAAACTGGTCAGTGGAACCGCCCAGCCCACTTTCTTCGGACGCCGGGCCAAGAGGACGACAAGTACTCCCGCGGCACAGTCCTGCTGGCGACCGGCTCTCCAACATATCCGGGCGCAGCCGTTCTGGGAGTCTTGGGTGCTGCGCGCTACGGAGCAGGCATGGTGCGTTACTTGGGTCCCGACAGGTGCTCTGACCTGGTTCTTGGTCGGGTGCCGGAAGCAGTCCTGGGTGGTGGGAGCTTTGAAGCCGCTGTCATCGGCTCCGGCTGGGACGGCTCAATGGCCACTGCCGCAGACCTCATCGCGCGGCAGTGCGCAAAGGACTCAAAACCGCTTGTTGTTGACGCCGGTGCTCTGCACGGAGTGCCGGAGTGGGCGAGGGCGGGGGCGCGGGTTGTTGCGACCCCGCACCCTGGTGAGGCAGCCTCCATGTTTGCAGCGCTAGAGCCCACTGCAGAAGTAACTCGAGCTGAAATTCAAACGGACCCGGAGACGTTTGCGGTTCGGCTAGCGGAGTTGGCCGGGGCGGTCGTTGTCCTCAAGTCCTACCGCACGGTGGTCGCGGCACCCGGCGGGAACAAGGAAGTGTTTACCCCGACAGCGAGCTGGGGTGCGACCCCGGGTGCGGGCGACGTGTTGGCGGGGGCGATAGGCGCAGCGCTTGCGGGCAGTAGGAAAGATGTGGCTGGCACCGCGTTCTCCGCGGTGGTTGTGCATGGTCTTGCTGCCGGCCTCGCCAGCGGTGTGGTCAGGCCTGGCTTGGAACCGACGGGCTCCAGCGGAAGACCGATCCTTGCAACCGACATAGCGCACCGACTGAGCGACGCGGTTGGCGCTCTTCTTTAGTCATCCGGGACCGGGCAACAGAGCCTAATCAGTGCGCTACCTCCCTCTCAGGGTCTCCCGAACAGGTGGGATAATGGTCCAGTGACCACGCAAACCAGCTCTGCCGAGCCCTCTGTCCTGCACGTGGACCTGGACGCGATTGCCTCTAACGCGGCAGGATTCCAAGAACGCATTGGGGACGCTGAACTAATGGCGGTCGTCAAAGCAAACGCTTACGGGCTGGGCCGAAACGAAGTCGCCGCGCAGCTTTGGGCGAACGGGGTCCGGTGGTTTGGTGTCTCCCACTTCGGCGAGGCGCTTGCACTCCGCAGGTTCTTTGATTCTCGCGGGATCCACCCGGACCAGGCTCGTATCTTCTCTTGGCTTGGCCCAGCGGAGGGTTCTTGGTCGCCAGTGCTTGAATCAAACATTGATGTCTCTGTCTCTAGTTTGAGCCAGCTGGAACAGGTTCGAGCGGCGGTGCGCGAACTGCGGAGCGGCGGTGAAGCGGTGCCCGCAAGGATCCACCTCAAAGTGGACGTTGGAATGGGCCGTGGCGGCGCCACTTTGGAGGACCTCCCCGAACTCAGCAATGCTGTTCTTGAAGCGGTCGAGTCCGGTGAAGTTGCGCTGGTCGGGTTCTGGTCGCACCTTCCGAATGCAGACGACGCAGACGTGGCTGCAACCGAAGGCCACATCGCGGCTTTTAAAGAAGCTGAAACACTGGTGCGTTCACTGGGGCTCCGCCCCGAAATCTCCCACTTGGGTGCGACCGCAGCCGCACTCTGGCACCCCGAAGCGCACCTGGACATGGTGCGCGTTGGGCTGGGGCTCTATGGGCTTTCGCCCGCACCCGCCAGGGTTGCTGAAGGCGACGTGGAGCTACAGCCTGCTGCGACCTTCACCTCGACCATTATCCAGGTGAAACGGCTTCTGCCAGGGGAAACCGTGTCTTACGGAGGCACTTGGAAAGCCGAGCAGCCGACCTGGGTCGGCCTGCTCCCAGTCGGTTACGCAGACGGATTGCCCCGCTCCCTTTCAAACCAGGGAGTGTTCCACGTTCGATGCGGGGACACCAAAGTCGTAACGCCCGTCCTGGGACGGGTCTGCATGGACCAGGTCGTAGTCGACCTAGGCAGCGGTGAACTCCCCGCCGCGCGCGAAGGAGACCAGGTCGTCCTGTTTGGGGACCCCGCAAGCGGTTTCACGCCAGTGGAGGACTGGGCTGAAGCCTGTGACACGATCAACTACCAGATCATCTCAACCCTCCCCAGCCACATCCGGAGAGACTATGGCCGGCAAGGCTGAACCGCGTGTCGTGGTGACCCACTCCGCGGAGGAGACCAGAAAACTAGGTGCTGCGCTCGGTCCAGGCTTGCAGCGCGGCGACCTGCTTGTCCTGAGTGGTGGGCTCGGAGCAGGGAAGACAACCTTGGTGCAGGGGATTGCGGAGGGAATGGGCGTCGAGGGACGCGTCACCTCACCGACGTACATCATTGCTCGAGTGCACCCTGGCCTTGAGGGATCCCCGGACCTGGTCCACGTCGACGCTTACAGAGTTGGCGACCAGCTGGACCTAGAGACCATCGACCTTGACGCAACCTTGGACGACGCAGTCACAGTCGTGGAGTGGGGCGCCGGCAAAGTCGAAGGACTCAGTGACCAGCGCCTGGAAATCCTGCTAGGTTTCGCGGACGAGCAGGAACCGGGCCGCATCATCACCCTCCGTGCGGTCGGAGAGACCTGGCTCGGCCGTCTGAAGGGAATGGATCTTTCTTGAGGACTCTTTGCATCGATACTTCCGCCGCCACCGCGCTCGCACTGGTTGAAGACGGCAAGGTGCTGGCGTCGGGACGCGCGGGCAGTCCTCGTAGACACGCAGAAGAACTGTCTGCTCTGACGTCGGCACTGACAAAGGAAATGTGTGCGCACTCCCCGAAGGGCTTGGGTGTGCAGAGGATCTGTGTTGGGACTGGCCCTGGGCCTTTCACGGGTTTGCGTGCAGGGATCGCGTTCGCCACCTCCCTGGGGATTGCTCTTGGGGTTCCTGTGCTGGGGCTTTGGTCTCAGGAGGCACTCGCGGCTTCTGGCCTGCTTGAAGCAAATGCAGAAGCCGTGCTGGCGCTGAGCGATGCGCGTCGCGGTGAGGTCTACTGGGGAATCTACAAAGGAAAGCCCCGCTATCCGACAGTGGTGGTTCCGCCTAGCGTTGGCCCCCTTGCAGACGCTCTTAAGGGGGCGGAAGAGCACGGTGTTTCTACAGTCGTCGGGCCGGCACGCGTTGTGAAAGAGGTAGAGGGCGGGGTCAAGGTCTTCCCGACGGATCTGCGTCCTGAACTACTCGCCTTGCTTGCTGACTCGCCTGGGCGCACTTTCGGGCTAGAGCCTCTGTACTTGCGTAGGCCCGACATCCAGGGGCAGGCGGAGCAAGAACTCCCCGTGCCTGCCCGATAGCCTCACGAAGAGACGGCAAGAACTTGTACTTTCTTTTAGCGCTGGTTCCCTCGGTGCTTTTCGGCTTCACGGGAATAGTCCTCATGAAAACGGGCGCAACCGCGCGCCAACAGACCGTGGGGCAGTTGCTGGGCGCGGCGGTGGTAGCAGTCCTCTTAGCGTTGGTGCTGGGTGTTGACACCGATCCGAGAAACCTGGCGATTGCTGTCGGTGCTGGCATCCTCATGGGGCTGGGGATCTTGTTTCAGTTGCGTGCCTTTCACTCCATAGGTGTTTCCCGGCACATGCCGCTAACGACGGGTCTGCAACTTGTGGGGGTCTCCCTCTTTGGGATTCTCCTATTCGGAGAATGGGTTGGCTCTGTTGCGATGCCGGTTGGCGTGGCCGGCATTGCGATGCTGGTCTTGGGGATCGCGCTTACCTCCTGGACAGAGCGGACTGATCCCCTTCCCAGCTCCGAGGAGCAGGATGAACCTTTTACTCTTCCCTACGCACCCGAGGTTGACTTGGACCTTGACGGCGCTCACTCTGGGCAACTTCCGGTTGTGGTCGCGCAGCAGAAGGAAATTGACTGGCGCACGGGCCTGATAGACACGTTCATAGCTACGGCAATGTTCGTTGCTTTCCTGATCATCATCCGTTACTACGGCGTCAGCCCACTTCGTTCCTTCCTGCCAGAGTCTGTCGGTATGCTCCTAGTCGCTTTCATCGGTACCTCTTCCCTGTTCCAGAAGGATCCGGGGGCATCCGGGAAGCTCTGGGCAGCACCGACGTTCAGGTCGATCATCCCCGGAATCATGTGGGCGTCAGGGCTAGTCATAGTGCAGATCTCACAGGTCAAAGTCGGTGTCGCACTGGGCTTTGCGCTTTCGCAGTTGGGCGTGGTCATCGCAACTTTTGGGGGAATCGCTTGGCTGGGAGAGAAGCGCACTTCTAAAGAGCTACAGGTGATTTCTGTCGGAGTCGTTTTGCTTGTGATCGGTACACTTCTGCTGGCTCTCGCTAAGAGCCTGGACCCCGTCTGAGGCCCCTTTGGAGAACGCGCTCATCCGCAGTCTTTCCCCGGACGACGCCGCTGCTGTCTCGAAGCTAGAACCGGACCTGTTTGGTGCGGATGCGTGGTCAGCTCGGCTAGTTGGCCAGGAGCTGGCCTCGCCCTGGGCTCACTACTTGGGGATCTTCGTGGAGCAGGAGTTGGTTGGCTACGGCGGAATCAAAGGCGATCTGGAAGCGGACCTCATGACAATCGGGGTTGCCGCCAGTTGGCGGGGTCTTGGTCTGGGTCGGCGGCTGCTTGATGCGCTGTTGGAAGCAGCAAGGGTGAAGGGCGTGGAGGCGGTCTTTCTGGAGGTGCGCGAAAGCAACGTCTCGGCCAGAGGGTTGTACGAGCGCGCAGGTTTCAAGGAAGTGGGGCGCATTCCTGGCTACTACCGGAATCCGGCGGAGGAAGCGGTGCGGATGGTTCTAGCCAGGACTCAAGCTCGCCAGGGCGAACGGCGACCTAAATACCCTAAGGAGCGCGTTTCGTAAATGGGAGGAAGCAGCCTGAAAAAACACTGTTTCCCGTGGGGATTTCTACGCTAACACACCCGCTGCAGTGAGGTGTTTGCGCTGGTCAGTGCAGGTTCCAACGTGTCTGTCTGAGGTGGGTAAGCCAAAGTCCCAGCGGGAAGATGAAACCGCTGGCTAAAGTTCACGCATGGCCACCAATAATGTCGAGGCGAAAAAGCGGCGCGCATGGACCACGGGTGTGTTTGTAAAACAGCTCATGGCCATCTCTGGACTTTTCTTCGTCCTATTCCTTCTGTTCCACTCTTACGGCAACCTGAAGATGTTCCTTGGGCCCGAAGCGTACAACGGCTACGCTGAATGGCTAAAGTGGGACGCCTTCGTTCCCATCTTCCCGCACGGCGGGTTCATCTGGGTCTTCCGCGCAGTGATGCTGGTTTTGATCCTGATCCACATCGTCGCAGCGATCACGGTCTGGGTCCGTTCCAAACGAGCTCGCAAGACCCCCTACGCGGTCAAGAAGTCAGCCGTTGAGGCGTACGCTGCGCGCACCATGCGCTTCACCGGTGTCGCTTTGATCTTCTTCATTGTCCTGCACATCCTGAACTTCACGACTGCCACGATTCAGACTGGCTTCACTGCTGCCGACTCGCCCTACTACCGCATGGTTGGGGCATTCGAGAATCCGTGGGTGTTCATTGCCTACCTGCTCTTCGTCGCCTTGGTGACGGCGCACGTTGGCCATGGCTTCTGGTCGGCTTTCCAAACCATGGGTTGGGTCCGCAAGGACACTCGCAAGTTCATGGTGGGTCTGTCCGGCGTGATCGCCGCTCTTATTTTCGTGATGTTCATGCTGCCCCCGCTGTTCATCCTTATCGGGGTTATTCACTGAGGGCCTTAGGGAAGACTGATGACTAAAGAAGACCTGATTTTTGGCCTCTACCGCGTAGGCGATGAAATAGAGGACACCAAAGCTCCTAAGAACGTCCCCCTTGCAAAGGTTTGGGAGACACGTAAGAACGAAGTGAAGTTGGTGAACCCGGCCAACAGGCGGAAGCTGAACATCATCGTTGTTGGCACTGGCCTTGCCGGTGCTTCCGCAGCCGCCTCTCTTGGCGAGCAGGGCTACAACGTCGACGCGTTCTTCTACCAAGACTCCGCGCGTCGCGCCCACTCCATTGCAGCGCAGGGCGGGATCAACTCCGCGAAGGACTACAAGAACGACAATGACTCTGTCTACCGGCTGTTCTACGACACGGTGAAGGGCGGTGACTACCGCGCTCGCGAAACCAACGTCTACCGGCTAGCAGAAGTTTCCGGCAACATCATTGACCAGTGCGTCGCACAGGGTGTCCCGTTCGCCCGTGACTACGGTGGCTACCTAGACACCCGCTCATTCGGTGGTGTGCAGGTGGAGCGCACCTTCTACGCTCGCGGCCAAACGGGTCAGCAGCTGCTGATCGGTGCCTACCAGGCACTGGAACGTCAAGTTGCGAAGGGCACCGTCACGGAGCACAAGCGCCACGAGATGATCGAGCTAATCGTCGACGACGACAAGGCTCGCGGCATCGTCGCGCGCGACATGATCACCGGTGAGCTCCAGACCTACATTGCTGACGCAGTGGTCATCGCATCCGGCGGCTACTCCAACGTTTTCTTCCTGTCGACGAACGCGATGGGTTGCAATGCGACAGCCATCTGGCGCGCGTACAAGAAGGGCGCGTACTTCGGTAACCCGTCGTACACACAGATCCACCCGACCTGCATCCCGCAGCATGGCGACCAGCAGTCGAAGCTCACACTCATGAGTGAGTCTCTTCGCAACGATGGTCGGATCTGGGTACCGAAGGATCCGAAGGATTCTGCTAAGGACCCCAGGGACATCCCTGAGGAAGACCGGGACTACTACCTGGAGCGCATCTACCCGGCGTTCGGTAACCTGGTCCCCCGTGACATCGCTTCGCGTCAAGCGAAGAACATGTGTGACGACGGTCTTGGTGTTGGCCCGATGGTGGACGGTGAACGTCGCGGGGTCTACTTGGACTTCGCTGACGCTATCGACCGCCTTGGTAAAGACGCTGTCTCTGCGAAGTACGGGAACCTGTTCGACATGTACGAACGCATCACAGGCGAAGATCCGTATGAGGTCCCAATGCGTATCTACCCTGCCCCGCACTACACGATGGGCGGGCTCTGGGTCGACTACGATCTCGAGTCCAACCTGAAGGGCCTCTACGTGGCTGGGGAAGCTAACTTCTCTGACCATGGAGCCAACAGGCTGGGTGCCTCTGCTTTGATGCAGGGCCTGGCAGACGGCTACTTCGTCTTGCCGGACACCATGTGCAACTACCTGGCAGATGCTCACTCCCTGCCGAAGATGGATGAGAACTCTCCGGCGGCTGTGGCGGCGAAGGAAGCGGCTCAGAAGCAGATCGACAAGATGATGGCGATCAATGGAAATCGGAGCGCCGATTCCTTCCACAAGGAACTGGGCGGAATCATGCGGGAATACTGCGGGATGTCTCGCAGTCACGATGGACTGCTCAAGGCTATCGGCATGATCCGAGACCTCCGCAGCGAGTTCTGGACGAACCTGCGCGTGCCGGGCAAGCAGCTGACGCTGAACCAGTCCCTCGAGAAGGCTGGGCGCGTTGCAGACTTCCTGGAGCTCGGTGAGCTGATGTGCATCGACGCTCTGAACCGCGAAGAATCCTGCGGTGGCCACTTCCGAGTGGAGTCGCAAACCCCCGAGGGCGAAGCGAAACGTAACGACGAAGACTATCTTTACGTTTCCGCCTGGGAATGGACTGGCGAGAACAACCCGCCGATCCTGCACCAAGAGAAGTTGGTCTACAAGGACATCGAACTCAAGCAGCGGAGCTACAAGTGAACCTAAAGTTAAGAATCTGGCGTCAAGAGAGCCCGAAGGATCCAGGAGCTCTTCACGAATATGAGGTTCGCGGCGTTTCTGAAGACTCTTCTTTCCTTGAGATGCTCGACATCTTGAACGAAGAGCTGTTTCAGCGAGGCGAAGACCCGATCGTCTTTGACTCTGACTGCCGCGAAGGCATTTGCGGTCAGTGCGGCGTTGTCATTGACGGGATCGCGAACGGTCCGGAGCAGACCACCACGTGTCAGCTGCACATGCGCACGTTCAACGACGGCGACACCATCACCGTAGAGCCCTGGCGTGCGACCGCGTTCCCGATCATCAAGGACCTGGTCGTGAACCGGACCGCTTTCGACCACATTATTCAGGCTGGTGGCTACATCTCCGTGAACACGGGTGCTGCCCCCGACGCCAACGTCACACTGGTCCCCAAGCCGAATGCGGACCTTGCGTTTGGCGCGGCGGCCTGCATCGGTTGCGGATCGTGTGTAGCTGCCTGCCCGAACGCGTCGGCAATGCTGTTCACCGCGGCGAAGGTAACGGCTCTGGGCTTGCTGCCTCAAGGAGCCCCGGAGAACCTTTCTCGCGTTGTGAACATGCTGAACCAAGCTGACGCCGAAGGCTTCGGTGGGTGCACCAACATCGGTGAGTGCTCCGCCGTCTGCCCGAAGGAAATCCCCCTGGATGTGATCGCGACGCTGAACCGTCAGCTGACGAAGGCGACCTTCAAAGCCGTCTAAAAAGCCAAGCGGTCTTTCCGCTAACAGAAAAGGGTGGCACCAGACTCGGTCCGGTGCCACCCTTTGTTCACCTGCCCGCCAGTATGCTGGCGGCGTGGCGAAAGAACATTCTGAACCGTTGGTGCTGGGCATTGAGTCGACCTGCGACGAAACCGGTGTGGCTTTGGTTCGCGCAACGACCCTGCTGGGTGACGCGGTTGCGACGTCGATGGAAGAGCACGTGCGCTACGGCGGGGTCATCCCGGAGATCGCGTCGCGTGCGCACCTTGAGTCCTTCTCTCCAACCCTTGAGCTGGCGCTGCAGGAGGCGGGCGTATCCCTAGACCAAGTTGACGCGATCGCGGTTGCCGCTGGCCCCGGCTTAGTGGGCTCTTTGACGGTTGGGATCTCCGCAGCGAAGGGTTTGGCCCTTGGACTTGGGCTCCCGCTCTACGGGGTCAACCATGTTGTTGGGCACCTGGCGGTGGACGGTTTGGAGAACGGACCTCTACCGCAGCGCTTCATAGGGTTGGTCGCTTCGGGAGGCCACTCCAACCTGCTCCTGGTTGAAGACATCACCGGGGACATCGAAGAACTTGGTGGAACGTTGGATGACGCGGCCGGCGAAGCGTTCGACAAGGTTGGCCGGCTACTGGGCCTGCCCTACCCCGGCGGCCCCCACGTCGATGCCCTTGCCTCTAAAGGGGATAGGACAGCGGTTCGCATGCCCAGAGGGCTTGCTGCGGGTAAGGATCGTGAACGTTACAAGTATGATTTTTCCTTTTCAGGCCTCAAAACTGCTGTTGCTCGCGCACTGAAGGCCGACCCCACTCTGTCTCACAGTGACCTGGCCGCGGGGTTCTCTGAGTCCGTTAACGACTCCCTTACCGCGAAGGCTGTTCGCGCAGCTCTTGACTACGACTGTCAGTGGATCGTGGTGGGTGGAGGGTTCGCTGCCAACTCGCGCCTGCGGGAGTTGCTTGAAGAGCGCGCAGGGCAGGCCGGCCTCAAGGTGAGGATCCCCCCGCTACGGCTGTGCACTGACAACGGGGCTCAGATAGCAGCGTTGGGTTCGCTGCTGGCCGAAGCAGGGAAACCCCCGTCCCCCCTCGATTTTGGTCCGCGCTCTTCCATGCCCCTAACGGTGCCGTACCTAGCTCCGGCTCTGTAGGGCGTCGAGCGAGCTCAAAAGCGCCGGCCCGCCCCTACGTTGTTCGGGCTTGCCCTGCGCGTGTCCATGAACTCTTCCAAAGACAGAGGCCTGTCAGCGGTCATCTCAGCTCGCATGAGTTCAACGACAGCATCTAAGGCACACTTCGGGTCGGCTGCTGCAACCAGGCGTTGACGCTGGTAGGAGGGGCCTGTGTCGACAATGTCCTGGACCTTGAGCAACCCTTCAGCGCACCCCAGGTCAGCGGCGACCGGCTCTAACTCTTCAAGCATCGTTTCCAGGGTTTTCAGAGCGCTTTCCTGGTTTCCGTCCTGGTCAACAATGAGCTCTGCACTGAGCCCGTAGCGGGCGCTCCGCCACTTGTTTTCAGACACGAACCAATCGGGCATGCTGGGCAGGGTTTCCCCGGCGTCATAGAGCCTCGAGTAGTGTTCGATCAAAGCGTGAGTCAGACTCGCTACCGCCTCAACTTCAAGGATGTTGGTACAGGCATCGAAAATACGAACCTCCACGGTTCCCAGCTTGGGGGAGGGGCGCACGTCCCAGCGAAGTTCGTCAAAAGAGTCGATGACGCCTGTCTTCTTCATTCCCCAGTGGTATCTTTCCAGGTCTTTCCATGCCTGGAACTGAGGAGGTAGTCCAGCTGTTGGGAGCTGCTGAAACACCATGGAACGGTTCGACGCATAGCCTGTGTCCTGCCCTGACCAAAAAGGTGAAGAAGCAGCCAGAGCCTGGAGCTGCCCAGCGCGAGTCAGCGCGGCGTTTACGATCGGAAGAACCTTATTCCTGTCCTCTACGCCCACGTGAACGTGGACGCCGTAGAGCAGCATCTGCCGGCCCCAGTACTGGGTGCGTTCGACGAGTTCCTGGTACCTGTGCGAGTCGGTCACCCTCTGGTACGCGGGCCGCGCAAAGGGGTGCGAACCCGCGGTGGCCAGGTCAATTCGTAAGTCGTCCGTAAGGGGACGTAGCTTGCCCGCCGCCAGCCTGAGATCCCCCATGCACTCATCGACCCGTAAGTGGGCGTCCGAGGCGACCTCTACCGTGTTGAGCAGCATCTCTCTACGAACCAAGGGAGCCAGCTCGGGGTTGTCTTGCGCGTTTTCAAAGACGGTGTCGGCAGCTTGCCGGAGGTCGTTGGAGTCCTTGTCCACCAGCTGCAGTTCCCATTCAATGCCGATGCTGGATCTGCCCGACTTCGCAAAGTCCAGTTCCATGCCTGCTCGCTTTCGGTGGGCGAAAGTACTGCACTGATCATGGCACGAGTAGGTGGGTGAAGTAGCACTTTGGCACTCGGCTTGTCTGAGTGCCAACGCAGTCGTAGACTTGTCGACAGATTGAGACCCTGCTGGTGGCTGGAGAGCCCGGGCAAATCTCAAGAGGAACGGAATCTAAATAAGGAGCAACGTGTCAGTTAACATTCAGCCTTTGGAAGATCGAGTCGTTATCCGCCAAGAGGACGCCGAGCAGACCACTTCGTCTGGTCTGGTCATCCCGGATACTGCGAAGGAAAAGCCTCAGGAAGGCAAAGTCATCGCGGTGGGCCCCGGCCGCTTCGACGAATCCGGTAAGCGTATTCCAATGGACATCGCTGTTGGCGACAAAATCATCTACAGCCGCTACGGCGGGACCGAAGTGAAGTACGGAGCTGACGAATACCTGATCCTGGGTGCTCGCGACGTTCTTGCAAAGGTGACCGACTAGGAAGCTGCGAGGTACAAGAAAAGGCTGGGGCCGTGTGGGGGCTCCAGCCTTTTCTTGTGGGCTTGTTAGGACGCGCGCTGCAATCGAATGTGGCTGCGGCGTTCCTCTTCAGTCATGCCGCCCCAGATGCCATAGGGTTCGCGGGCTGCCAGAGCGTGCTCTGCACACTGCTGCCTGACGGGGCAGGAAGCACAAATCTGTTTAGCGTTTGCTGCCCTACGTTTTCGGCTGGCTCCGCGCTCACCTTCAGGATGGAAGAACAGTTCCGTGTCTAGGTCACGGCACGCTCCGGAATGCTGCCAGTCCCAGTTCTCGATGCGGGGCCCAGGCAACCTTGAAACTTTACTCACGTGTCTATTTACCTCGCTGACGACGTCGTCTTGGGTAGGCTAATTGGGGAAAGTGGACCTAGCAAGCGTACCGGGCAAGCCTACAAATGTGAAGGCCTGTCCGGAAGTAGCCTGGGAAATCGCTCAAGGTGGAGCAGCCTGGCGCGCGCAGAACGGAAACCTGGTGGGAAACGAGCAGAAACCCCTATTCGACCTAGAAGACCTGAGGGGAAAGTTCGAAGACATTGTTCGCTTTGCTACTAACTCAAGAGTGGAAACGGGTTTCGGCTACCTGAACTTGGAAGGAAAGACTGACCCCGACAAGCCAGCAGAGCTTTGGATCACTTGCCGAATGACTCACGTCTTTGCACTCGCAGCCAATCTAGGCATCCCCGGTGCGGCAGAGTTGGCGGAGTTCGGGGTGGAGTCCTTGTGGAGGTTTTTCCAAGACCCCGTGTACGGGGGATGGTTCGCTGCCATAGAGACGGTCCTTGATGGGGATGGACAGGCGGTTCCCGTCGTTGAAGACAAGCAAGCCTATGCGCATGCGTTCGTTCTTCTAGCAGCTACCTCCGCCTTCGCGGCTGGTATCCCAGGCGCATCCAGACTTTTTACGGCAGCCCGGCAAGACCAGGACCTCCATTGGTTCCGTGAGCATGATGGCCGCGTCGTCGAAGCTTATGATCGTTCCTTTAGCAAGGTTGAAGACTACCGCGGACTCAACTCAAACATGCACACGGTTGAGGCCTACACCGCGGCCTACGACGTGACTGGTGATCGCGTGCTCCTGGACCGCGCAGTGCAGATCCTCAGGTTCGTTGCGCATCTTGGTAGCAGCACCAACTGGCGGCTACCTGAACACTTCACCGCGGACTGGCTTGTCCAAGCTGACTACAACGCTGATCGCCCCGCGGACCCATTCAGGCCCTTCGGCGCCACCCCTGGGCACGGCTTGGAATGGTCAAGGCTGATGCTGCAGGCCCGGGCGGCTCTTCTTCGCACGGACGGTCACGTTCCGGACTGGATGCTCCCCGCAGCCATCCACCTTTACCAGCGTGCGGTAGCTGACGGGTGGGACGCAGATGGGGCGCCCGGCTTCATATACACCACGGACATGGCAGGCATGCCCGTGGTTCGCGAACGAATGCACTGGGTGGTTTTTGAGGCCATCAACGCAGGAATAGTGCTTGCTGAGACTCTAAAGACGAAGCCTGAAGGTCTTGAGGCGTTCACGAATAGTCTGGTTGTAGACCTGGTTGAAGAAGACGTCGTGACTTGGTGGGAGTACGCGGAGAGCAACCTGTTGGCAGGGCCTGGGCGCTGGACACACGAACTGGACAGCAAGAACCAGGCGAGCTCAAGGACTTGGTCCGGCCATCCTGACGCTTACCACGTCGCCCAGATGCTGCTGCTGCCTTGCATCGCGGACGGTCCAACGTTCGCAGCCGCCCTCATGGAGCAAACAAGACCTGAGTAGCCGATCGCACATGGGCCACGGCCGGTCGCTGACCTCAGCCTCGATAAGCTTTGGTCATGGGGAGCTATAGAGAAGACAAGTTTGTTGGCACCGGACTCACCTACGATGACGTTCTGCTTCTACCTGAGCTGACGGACGTCATCCCCTCATCGGTCACCACGAAAACCAAGGTCTCCCGCAACATTGAGATAGGCATCCCCCTCATGTCGGCGGCAATGGACACCGTGACCGAAGCACGGATGGCGATCGCCATGGCCCGACAAGGCGGACTTGGGGTGATCCACCGCAACCTCTCTATCGAGGAACAAGCGGACCAGGTTAGGCGCGTGAAACGCTCCGAGTCAGGAATGGTAGCGGACCCAGTCACGGTCTCCACCACCGCCACAATCGAAGAACTCGATGAGCTGTGCGGAAAGTACAAGGTCTCCGGCCTTCCGGTCCTGGATGACCAGGAGACGTTGGTTGGCATCATCACCAACCGAGACCTGCGGTTCCTCCCGGTGAGCGAGTGGGCGACCACCACGGTGGGCGAGATCATGACGCCAATGCCGCTGGTCACCGGACCCTCAGATATCTCCCGCGAGGACGCTAAGGCTCTTCTCGCAAAGCACCGCGTTGAGAAGCTTCCACTGGTCACCGATCAGGGGAAGCTCGCTGGCCTCATTACCGTCAAAGACTTCGTGAAGACGGAAATGTACCCGAATGCTTCAAAGGATGCAAAGGGGCGTCTGCTAGTCGCAGCCGCTGTCGGGTTCTATGGGGACGCAATGGAGCGGGCCAAAGCCCTCGCTGAGGCGGGAGTGGACGTTCTTGTTGTTGATACTGCGAACGGTGGGGCGCTTGCCGCACGGGAGATGATTTCAGCGCTGAAGGCTGACCCCTTGTTCGACGGCATTGACGTTATCGGTGGGAACGTTGCAACAGAAGAGGGCGCTCGCGCACTCATCGAAGCTGGCGCTGACGGAGTGAAGGTCGGCGTAGGACCAGGCTCCATTTGCACCACTCGCGTTGTTGCTGGCGTCGGGGTTCCGCAAGTGACGGCCATAGATCTTGCTTCTAAGGCTTGCGCCGAAGCAGGCGTCCCGCTGATCGCCGACGGAGGCCTGCAGTACTCGGGCGACATCGCAAAAGCAATCGTTGCAGGCGCGAGCGCCGTCATGCTCGGGTCCCTCTTAGCGGGTTCGGATGAGGCCCCTGGAGAACTAGTGTTTTCTGGTGGGAAACAGTTCAAGCAGTATCGGGGAATGGGTGCGGTTGCCGCGATGAGTTCGCGGGGACGCAAGTCCTATTCGAAGGATCGCTACTTCCAGGCCGACGTGAGTTCAGATGAGAAGCTAGTGCCTGAGGGAATCGAGGGGCAGGTTCCTTACGCGGGGACCGTCGCAGACATCGTTTACCAGCTGGTCGGAGGTCTGCACCAGTCGATGTTCTACGTGGGAGCTCCAAGCATCGACGTGCTCCGCGAAAAGGGACGTCTGGTTCGTATCACGCCCGCGGGCCTGCGCGAATCCCACCCGCACGACGTTGTGATCACTGCCCAGGCTCCCAACTACAAGGGCCCCAGCAGCTAGCTCACGGCCACTTCGTCTGGATCGTGGTTTTTCGGCCTTTAGAGGCCAGGTAGCGCTCGAAGCTTTCAGCCCAGGCAGCGTGAGCGTCTCGCTGGAAAGAATGAACCTGGGTTGCGCTCATCTCACGCAACTGTTCGTAGCGCTCCAGCAGGGCGGCCAACAGGTTAAGGGTCAGGGTCGAATCAACGTGGGCCTGGTGAGTGTCCTCTGGCACCGGGACCCCGTAGTGAGCGGCCATGTGGCTCAGGGTCCGCTTCCCCCGTCTCCACCGGTCCAGTGCGCGGTCAAGAACCAGGGGGTCCAGAATGGGGGTGGGTTCACCACCTAGTCTTTCGGTCAGGGTTCTAACGCCGTGACGCTTCGAATCTGCTTCAATCAGGGGCAGGTCGTAGCTGGCGTTAAACACAACGACCGCCCTGCCCTTTTGCAGGTGCGCAGCAAGGCAGTCATTGAGTTCGTCAAGAACTTCCCGTGCAGGCCGCCCGTGAGTCCGTGCGTGCTCCGTCGTGATTCCGTGCACCCGGCTTGCTGTGGCAGGTATCGGAACTCCGGGGTCAGCAAGCCACGTGGTGGTTCTGTCCGGAGCGCCCGCGGATCGTTCAACGAGTGCAGCGGTGACAACACGGTCCAGTTTCGGAGATACCCCTGTAGTTTCGGTGTCGAAACCAAGCCAAGAGGAGTGAACCCAGGAAACGGAAGAGGAAGTACGTGGCGTCATGGGCCCATTGTGCCCGCCTCTACCGACGAAGAGCGAGGGTTCCAGCAGAGTAGGATGGGGGCGTGAGTTCAGAGGTGGAGATCGGGCGGGGTAAGCGGGGCCGGCGCGCCTACTCGCTTGACGACATCGCACTGATCCCAGCGCGCCGCACGCGTGACCCGGAAGACGTGAACACCTCGTGGCAGCTGGACGCCTATCACCTGGACATTCCGATTATTGCGGCGCCTATGGACTCCGTTATGAGTCCTAAGACTGTGGTTGAGTTCAGCAGACTCGGAGGGTTGGGTGTCCTTGACCTGGATGGCCTCTGGACGCGCTACCAGGACCCAACGCCGCTTCTAGCTGAGATCGCGGCGCTTCCAGCGGAGGAATCAACCTCCCGGCTGCAACAGATTTACTCCGAACCAATTAAGGACTCACTGATCAGTGAACGGGTCACTGAGTTACGTGAAGCGGGCATAGTTGTCGCCGGTCGCTTTTCGCCGCAACGCGTTCAGCAGCATTGGAGAGCGGCAGCAGAAGCGGGCATTGACCTCTTTGTCATCCGTGGCTCAACGGTTTCGGCTGAGCACGTTTCTTCCCGGCGCGAACCTCTGAACCTCAAACGCTTCATCTACGAACTGGACGTCCCAGTGATCGTTGGGGGCGTCGCAACCTACACTTCGGCGCTCCACCTCATGCGCACCGGCGCCGCCGGCGTCCTGGTTGGCTTCGGTGGGGGAGCCGCACACACGACCCGCCAAAGCCTTGGGATTCACGCCCCGATCGCGACTGCAATCGCTGACGCTGCCGCGGCCAGGCGCGACTACCTGGACGAATCAGGTGGGCGCTACGTCCACGTGATCGCGGACGGGGGAGTTGGTCGCAGCGGAGACCTGACGCGAGCCATCGCCTGCGGCGCTGACGCTGTAATGCTCGGCGCGGCCCTTGCCCGCGCTCAGGAAGCCCCTGGAAATGGATGGCACTGGGGCAGCGAAGCAACTCACCCTGAGGTGCCCCGCGGACACCGCGCTAAAGTCGAAACCGTTGGCACACTGGAACAAATCCTCTACGGCCCGTCCGTCCGTGATGACGGGTACCTAAACTTCGTCGGCGCACTGCGCCGCACGATGGCGACCACAGGCTACTCGGAAGTGAAGGAGCTTCAACGGGTAGAAGTAGTTGTCAGTCCGTACCGCCCAAGCTGACCGGGACGCGAGGAGCGTCCCTCATTTAGGAATGGAGAACCAATGACCGAATACCGGATTGAGCACGACACCATGGGAGAGGTCAAGGTGCCGGCTGACGCTCTGTACGCGGCCCAGACGCAGCGCGCCGTGGAAAACTTCCCAATCTCCGGAGAAACCCTGAGTCCCCACCACATCGCAGCGCTTGGGCAGATCAAGCGGGCCGCAGCAATCGCTAACGCAGAACTGGGCGTAGTCGACCAAGAAATCTCAGACGCGATCGTCGCGGCAGCGACTGAGGTCATTGACGGTAAGCACGACGACCAGTTCCCGATCGACGTCTACCAGACCGGGTCCGGCACGTCATCCAACATGAACACGAATGAGGTCGTGGCGAACCTGGCTGGGAAGCTGAAGGGAGTGAAGGTTCACCCGAACGATCACGTGAACGCGTCACAGTCCTCTAACGACGTGTTCCCCTCGTCCATCCACATCGCCGCCTACCAGGCTGTCCAAGAAGTGCTGCTGCCTGGGCTGAAGACTCTTGAAGACTCACTTTTCAACAAGGCAGCGGAGTTCAAGGACGTTGTGAAGTCAGGCCGCACCCACTTGATGGATGCCACTCCCATCACTCTGGGTCAAGAGTTCTCCGGGTTTGGTCAGGCCGTGAAGTACGGGATTTCCCGTGTCGAGTCGGCGCTGCCGCGCCTCGCTGAGCTTCCCCTGGGTGGCACAGCTGTTGGTACCGGCATCAACACCCCTGCAGGGTTCTCCCAGCGCGTCATTGAGATCATTGCTGAGAAGACGGGGATGCCTTTCGTCGAAGCGAAGAACCACTTTGAGGCGCAGGCGGCGCAGGACTCCCTTGTTGAGCTTTCTTCTCAGCTCCGCACCGTCGCAGTGTCTCTAGTGAAGATCTCAAACGACCTTCGCTGGATGGGCTCCGGACCCCGTACGGGTCTTGGAGAGATCAACCTGCCTGACCTGCAGCCGGGCTCTTCGATCATGCCCGGTAAAGTCAACCCCGTTCTGCCAGAAGCTACCGTCATGGTTTGCGCTCAGGTGATCGGCAACGATTCGACAATCACATTCGCCGGCGCTCAGGGCAACTTTGACCTTCTGGTAATGCTCCCAGTGATGGCCTACAACCTGCTTGACTCAATCAACATCCTTGGCAACGTTTCACGCGTGCTAGCAGATCGTTGCGTGGATGGGATAACCGCGAACGTAGACACCTGCTTGCGCTACGCAGAATCCTCGCCCTCAATCGTCACTCCTCTAAACCGCCTGATCGGTTACGAGAACGCGGCGAAGATCGCGAAGCACTCGGTGAAGAACGACATGACGGTCCGCGAAGCGGTCGAGGACCTCGGATTCGTGGAGCGCGGCGAAGTCACGCCGGAACAGCTGGACGTTGCCCTTGACGTCCATTCCATGACGTCCCCCGCTAAGTAAGTGTCTTTGCTTGGCTGGCCGTCTACGGGCGGCCGGCCAAGTAGAGCAAAGCGAGGATAAGCACGGCACCCACTCCCGTAAGGGTAAGGATGTAGCCCAGAGACAGCAGCTGCGGATTCAGCACTCCGACTGCTAACGCAAGCGCCTGAATGCCAGCAATGGCTGAGCTTGTCCACAGAAGTGGCGCTGCTTTCCTGTGCACCTCATCCCACGTTTTCTGGTCCGCCCGCACTTTCCTGCCGGGCAAAACCGATGGTTTGCCGTAGGGGATCCCGTCTTTCGCCCTGGATGCGTAAACCCCTAGCGCCCCTGCCATGAGCGCGAAGGCTACGGCGAGGATCCCCGCGAGGAGACTCAAGGAAGATCCGCTCACGCTCTCAGCGTTCCATCACTGGAGTGGGAGCCGAGCCGGTCCCTAACAGCTTTGATGTCTTCCAACCAAGAAGTAGAAAGTGCGTCCGCAGGCATTCTCCAGTCACCCCTAGGCGACAGGGAGCCAGCGGCCATCACCTTAGGTGCGCCCGGCACTGCCATCCGCTTGTATTGGTTCTGGAAGAAACGCCTAAAGAACACCTCAAGCCAGCGCAGGATCTGGGTGTCGCTGTACTTTTCTCCCCAGGCGTGCGCCTGTAGGTAAGCGATCCGGCCCGGCGTGAACCCACCGCGAAGCAGCCAATAGAGTGTGAAGTCCTGCAGTTCGTAGGGCCCTATCGCAGCTTCGGTTGATTGCGTCTCCCCGCTCTCACCCGTTGGCACCAGTTCCGGCGATATCTCGGTCCCCAGGATGGACTCCAAGACGCCCGATAGGTTTCCTGCAAAGGACTCATTCTCACCGACCCAACGGATCAGATGCTGAATCATCGTTTTCGGGATGCCGGCGTTCACGCCGTAGTGGCTCATCTGGTCACCGACGCCGTAAGTGCACCAGCCGAGCGCCAGTTCAGACATGTCGCCAGTGCCCACCACAAAGCCGCCCAGGGACCCTGCAAGGCGGAACAGGTAGTCGGTGCGAAGGCCCGCTTGCACATTTTCAAAAGTGACGTCGTAGACGGCTTCACCTTTTGCGTAGGGGTGGCCCATTGCTTCAAGCATCGCTTTCGCTGCGGGTCTGATGTCGATTTCGCGGAAAGTGACGCCTAGGGCGTTTGCCAGGATTTCTGCGTTTGTCCGGGTTTTGGCAGTGGTCCCGAAGCCGGGCATGGTGCAGGCAACAACGTCAGTTCGCGGCCGTCCCAGCCGGTCCATTGCCTTCACTGCGACCAGCAGTGCCAAGGTCGAATCGAGGCCGCCTGAGACTCCCAGAATCAGTTTCGGGTTCCCGATGGAGACCATGCGTTTTCGCAGCGCGCTCTCTTGGATCGCGAAAGCTTCGAAGCAGTCTTCGTCGCGCCGCCCTGGCTCATCCGGGATGAACGGGAATCTTGCGAGCGGGCGCCGCAGGTCCGCAACGTCCTTGGGGAGCGCCAAAGAAGTCTCAACCACGGTGGGTGGGCGCACTCCCAGCTTTCTTCCATTCTGCGTGAACGACGTCTGGTACGCGCGGCGGCGGGACAGCAGCTCCAGGTCAACGTCGGCGGTGGTGATCACGGGCTGGGTTGCAAACCGTGGCCCGGATGCCAGCTTCACCCCGTCCTCGTAAATCAGGGTTTGCCCGTCCCAAGCTAGGTCATCCGAGGACTCACCAAAGCCCGCTGCCGTGTAAACGTAGGCGCTGATCGAGGAAAACGACTGCCCTTTTACCAGGTCTTGGCGGGACCGGGCGCGCCCAACGGTAACAGGGGAGGCCGACAGGTTTGCAATCACGGTGGCGCCGGAAAGTGCGGCGAGAGAGGAGGGAGGAACGGGGACCCAGACGTCCTCGCAAACCTCCACACCCAGCGTCAGCCCTGGGACGTCTTTTACCCTCACCAAGAACTTCCCGAACGGAAACATCTCGTGTGGGGGGGACTGGCGTCCGGCGTTTTCAAACCGGGCGCTCTGGTTCTTCTGAGAACCCAGCTCTTGATCCGGCGGGAGAGACAACCCCTTTTCCCACCGAACCCAGCTCACCTCTGGGTCAGTGAGCAAAGTGGGGGTGGTCGAGTAGTGGCGTTCTTCGTAAAACTCACCGTAGGAGGGCAGGTGTTCTTTCGGCTGGACTCCCAGGATCCGGCCCCGGTGGACGACCACTGCGCAGTTGTAGAGGACCGCGCCGAGCTTGAGTGGAGCCCCAACCACCAAGACTGTGGGGATGACGGCGCTTTCTGCGACCAGTTTTTCAACCGCGGCGACCGCACTTTCCAGTAGCTCCCGCTGACCCACCAGGTCAGAGATGCTGTAGCCGGAAAGTCCCAGCTCGGGGAAGACAGCGAGCGCCACTCCTTGGGCTGCACATTCTTTCGCCGCGGCTAGCGTCTGGTTCGCATTGGCTTCGCAGTCCCCAAGATGAACGGGCACGCTGACTGCGGCGACACGCGCGAACCCATGGTCATATATCGACTCTTCGGCGAGCTTCACCGCGGTCCTTTCTTCTGAGCCTAAACGACCGTCAACGCCTGGACCGCGATCGCCAACTCCTCGTTCGTTGGCACCACCATTACGCGGCAGACGGAGCCCCGCTGGGAGATCGTTATCGGGTCGCGAGGGCGCTGGTTGTTTGCCTCCTCATCCAAAAGGACCCCAAGCGGTTCCAACCGCTTACAGACTTCGTACCGCAGGTCGATGTCGTTCTCACCGATCCCAGCGGTGAACGAGATGACGTCCACACCACCCATTTCTGCGGTATACGCCCCGATGTATTTCACGATTCGGTTGATGTAGACGTCTAGGGCTTCGCGTGCCCTTTTGCGGGCAGAGTGGTCGCCAGAACGCGCGATTTCGCGGACTTCCCGCATGTCGTTGTCGCCAGCAAGCCCTTTCAGGCCTGACTTGCGGTTCATCAGCTCGTCAACCTCTTCGAAGGACATTCCAGCGACCCTCTGCAAGTGGAACGTCACCGCGGGATCGATGTCTCCGGTGCGAGTGCCCATCACCAGGCCCTCAAGGGGCGTGAGCCCCATCGAGGTGTCGACTGCGTGGTCGCCGATGATCGCAGAAGCCGAAGCACCATTGCCCAGGTGCAGGACAATCTGGCGCAGATCCTTCCCTCCCAAAATCTCCGAAACGCGTTTGGAGACGAACTGGTGACTGGTCCCATGCGCGCCGTACCTGCGTATTGAGTACCGCTCGGCGACTTCACGGTCCAGCGCGTACAGCGCAGACTGAACCGGCAAGTCCTGGAAGAACGCTGTATCGAAGACAGCGACCTGCGGGATGTCTGGGAGCAACGATTTAGCGACTTCTATCCCCACTAGTGCGGGCGGGTTGTGAAGGGGCGCAAGCGCTGACAGTTCGCCGATAAGGCGCTCAACACGTTCGTCCACGGCGGCCGGGCCGGAGAAGTAGCGGCCCCCTTGGACAATCCTGTGTCCAACAGCAACGATCCCAGCTTCTTCAAGCGGTGGTCCGACCTCTTCAAAGAGGTCAAGGACCATTCTCAAGCCCACTTCGTGATTCGGAATGGGCTCGTTCACATCAACTTCTTTTACCGAGTACCGGTGGTGGATGTGCCCCATGGGCTCACCTATGCGCTCTACGATTCCCGAGGCAAGGTTGTGCCCCGTCCCGGGATCAACTAGCTGGTACTTGATGGAAGAGGATCCGGAGTTCAGGACCAGGACTGTCCGTGCCATTAGGCGTCCGCCGCCTGGATTGCGGTGATCGCTACGGTGCTCACAATGTCTTCGACAGAGGCGCCCCGAGACAGGTCGTTCACCGGTTTCTTTAGGCCTTGGAGAATAGGCCCAATCGCGACGGCGCCGGAGGAACGTTGGATCGCCTTGTACGCGATGTTGCCCGCGTCAAGGCTGGGGAAAACCAGGACGTTCGCGGTCCCTGCAACGGAAGAATCGGGGGCTTTCTGCAAAGCCACCTCTGGGTCGACTGCTGCGTCGTATTGGATCGGCCCTTCCAGTGGCAGTTCAGGTGCCTGCTTCTTCACGTCTTCTACGGCAGCCGCAACCTTGTCAACGGTGTCTCCCGCTCCCGAAGCACCCGTGGAGTAGCTGAGCATAGCGACCCTGGGGTCAAGACCAAACTGGCGGGCAGTGGTCGCGCTGGTGAGCGCGATCTGCGCCATCTGTTCGCTGGTTGGGGAAATAACCACTGCGCAGTCAGCCAGCACCATAGCTTCCTTTGGCATCAGCATCAGGAAGCAAGAGGAGACAAGCGAGGTGCCCGGGGCTGTCTTGATGATTTGGAGTGCTGGGCGAACAGTGTCTGCCGTGGTGTGGGTCGACCCGGAGACCATGCCGTCTGCATCCCCCATTTGAACCATCATGACTCCGAAGTACGTGGGCTGGCTGACCATCTGCCGAGCCTGTTCTTCCGTCACGCCCTTGTGAGCGCGAAGACGGAAAAGTTCTTCCGCGTACTTCGCCGCAACAGGGTCGCTGGTTGAGATGATCTTTGCGCCTTCAATGTTCGCGCCCGCTTCATCAGCCGCAGCCTTAACGTCCTCCTCATCCCCGATCAGCGTGATCTCAGCGACGCCGCGTTCAAGGAGTTCTTCGGTTGCCTTCAAGATTCTGGGGGTGGTGCCCTCCGGGAGCACAATCCGCTGCGGGTTCTTTCCCGCTCTAGTCAGCAGGTCCACCTTGAAGGCCAGGGGCGTGATCGCCGTGGCGTCGGTGCCGACCAACACCTCTAGGTCTTCTTTAGAAAGGGGCTGCGTCATCACTGGAATGTCGGAAGACACGTTCACGGACGGGACGCCTGCCAGTACCGCCCCGGCCACGCTCGCGTGAGCAGCTTCTGCGCGGCGGGTGAACGAAGCAAGGTCGGCTTCGATCAGTTCGGGGGCGAGTCCTGCTGCGTCCAGGGTGTAGACCACAGCTAAACCTGCATCTGCTGCGAGTGCAAGGTTCCAGCCGAGCAGGTCGAAAGAGGGAGCAGGGCTGGCTGCGAATCCCTTCACGAGCACCATGGTTTCAACGGCGGAGCGGATTGAGATTGCCGCTTCCGTCCGGGCACCGTCCGGGTTCTTCAGCAGCTGGGGTGCGCTCACGCTGCTGGAAACGTCCATGGCCTGCAGTGACTGGGCCGCAAAGGTTTCGGTGAGCCCGGTTTCCATGTCTTGGTAAATGCTGTCAAAAACTGGGGAGGCATCGGCGCCTACCACCATTAGTCGGTACGACACAAAGAGTCCGTTCTGCCGCGGGCCTGCGCCCTCTGATTTTGGAAGACACCTCAATGGTATCTGAGAGGGCTAGTGCACAAATGGGGAAGAGCTAGGTCTGATGAGGATTAGAGGATTCTTTGGGTGGTAGCGTAGTCGCATGTCTCAAAAAGGGTAGTAGCCGCCTACGCGAAGCAACCACTGATAGAACCCTGAACTTTAGAGGCGTTTTGAGTAAAACAACTTCCAGTCACCCCGAGTATGCTGCGCAGGAAACCCTTGCTTTCCTGCGCGGGCGTAGCGCCGACCTTGGCACTACCTTGCCACCTCTCGGCAAAACCCCTAGGCGTTGGCCAGCAGCCCTGAAGGCCCCTGCTGGCGCCACGATTTCCTTCGACGACCGGCCTGCAGCTTTCCTACTTGGGGTCTTGAAGTCAACAAGAGGCTCAGTGATCCTGCAAGCAGTCTTGTTGACCGTTAACTTCGTCTCGGGTGCGATGCTCTCCGTTGTGATCGGCCGCGGCGTCGACGCGGGAATCGACTCTGGGCTCAGTGCACCGGTTTGGCGTTGGGTCGGTGTGTTCGTGGCGTTGGTTTTGGTGCTGACGCTGACTAACGGGCTGAACCAACTGACGGAAATCACTTCGTGGATGCGCGGAGCTTTGAACCCCGCCAGAAGCGTCTCCCATAGGGTGGCCCGCGCGGGTCGGGCTGCGAAGCAAGAAAAACCTGCGGGTGACGTGGTCACTGCACTCTTGAACGACTCAGACCACGTTGGCTCCTTCGTCGTCTTCACGGCTGAGGTGATCGCTGCACTGATTTCCTTCCTGGTCGTTGCTGCCATGTTGCTTTCGATGTCGGTCCCGCTGGGTCTTGTGATTGTGATCGGTTTCCCTCTCACCGTTTTGGGGGTGGCAGCCCTTGCGAAGCCGATCCAACGGAAGCTTGCTCACCAGCGCGAAGAGCAGGGGAAACTCACGACTATCTCCACCGATGCTGTGACGGGACTTCGAGTCTTGCGAGGCATCGGAGGGGAGGACTACTACAACAAGCGCTACCAGGAGCAGTCCACGCGAGTACGGACTGCCGCCATCAAGGTTGCGAGCGACCAGGCACTGCTTGCGGTCATGCGTTCTTCAGTGCCGATGCTCTTCGTTGCCGTGGTTGCTGGCTTCGGCTCGATGCTGGTTTTCGAAGGCCAAATGACCCCCGGAGAGCTGCTGACCTTCGTGGGGCTGACGGCTTTCCTGGCCAACCCAATCAACGTCGCAGCCTGGGCTGCGCAGATCGGGACACGCGCTTGGGTTGGGGTCAAGAAGCTGGCGGAGTTTAACGCTCTTGAACCGGCGGTAGGAGTCACGGACCCCCCGTTCCCAGACGCTTCGCCAGATTTCGCGGGCCAGGACCTAACTGACGTGGCTTCGGGGATCCGAGTGGGGCACGGCAAGCTCACTGCACTGGTCGCCCCGTCTCCGGACATCTCTTCCGCTATCGCTCGACGCCTGGCACGCATCGACGACCGCGACGAAGTGCAGCTCGGTGAATCCGATCTTCGGGATTTCCCTTTGCAAACAGTGAGAGAGGGAATCCTTCTTTCCGAAGCCGACGCTCAGCTTTTCCGTGGGACGCTCCATGCCGCCTTGCGGGGAAGAGCTGCCGCGGATCCCAGCCCTAGGGGAACCACAGAGCTTGTTTACCGCGAACACTTGGAGGAGGCGGCCAGGTCCGAGGGCTCCCTGTTCCGCGCGGACCGGGTCCCGGATGACCCCCGCCTGGAGCAGGCAATGTACGTTGCGGACGCTGCCGACGTGCTCGACTCCCTTGAAGGGCGCATGGCGGGCTGGCTGACGGAGAGGGGAAGGAACCTATCCGGTGGTCAGCGACAAAGGGTCGCTTTGGCTCGCGCCGTCTACGCCGACGCCCCGGTCCTCATTGCGGTTGAACCGACTTCAGCTGTCGACTCTCACACTGAAGAGCGCATTGCTTCCAGACTCCGAGCCGAGCGCCAAGGGAAAACAACGCTCATTGTTTCTGCCTCGCCCCTCTGGCTAGAAAAGTGCGACGAAATCGTAGTCGTCGACGACACCGGCGCTGAAGTCGCCCGCGGAACTCACGGGGAACTGAAGGCCGCTGCCGCGGATGGAGACCCCGGAGCACTCCTCTACAGACGGACCATCGCAAGAGAGGCGGGTGAAACAGATGAAGCTGCCCGTAGCTAGCTCACGCCAGATTCTGAAAGCGCTTGCAAAGCTAGTTGGCGACCACAAACGCATCGTGTTTCTTGTTGTCGCTCTTCAGCTGGGCGCGGCCCTCACGGGCGCGGGGATCCCCTGGATAGTCAACTACGCACTTAACCAAATCAGCGCTGGCACCGACGCGAAAACCATCGCCACCCTCATTGGTGTTGCGCTCGCACTTGTTGCAGTGGGCGCCATCCTTGCTTACTTTGCCGAGTACTTTTCCAAGATCATGGGCGAGCGCATTTTCGCGCAGCTCCGCGAGTCCCTAGTGCATTCTGTTACGAACCTGCCCTTGTCGACCGTGGAAGAAGCCGGGACCGGCGACCTTTTGGGGAGAACCACCAGGGACGTCGAACAGGTTCAGTTCATGATCCGTAACGGGCTCTCCGCGATCATGGTGCTCACAACTACGATTGTTGTCACCGTCGTGGCGGCCTTTCTAATGTCGCCTCTTTTGGCGCTTGCGATGTTCCTGCCGTACTTGCCGGTCCACCTGGTGATGCGCTGGTATCTGCCGCGAACCATCCCCGCCTACCGTGCGCAGGCTAGCGCTTGGGCACGCATTTCCGGCGTCATCACTGAGACCATTGAGAATGCGGAAACCGTTGATGCTCTGGGTCTAGGGGCTCTTCGCAACCGGCGATTGGACGAGGCCGTGCGGGAAGGCTGGCGGCTGGAACGCTACACCGCTTGGCAGCGCTCCTTCCTGATGTTCGGCATTGAGCTGGCGGTTCAGCTTCCCGTAGCGGTTGTCATGGTCGCCGGGGCTTACCTCATGAGCATTGATTGGGTCACCGATGGACAAGTGGTTGGGGTTGCGCTGTACGCGCTTCAGATCCGCGGGCCCATCTGGAACTTCACTTTCTGGATCGACCACATGCAGTCGGCGCAAGCCGCGCTTGCCCGCATCTTCGGGGTCGGACTAGTTGAAGGCGACCGGCAACCGACGGGTGAGGTTCCACAGTCCACCCACGTTGTCGCCGATCAGGTTCGATACGCGTACCGTGAGGGCAAAGACGTGCTTCACGGTGTCAGCCTGGACCTCATCCCGGGTGAAACCCTTGCGATAGTGGGCCCTTCGGGTGCGGGCAAATCAACGTTCGGGCGAATGATCGCTGGGATCCACCCGCCGAACGGTGGCAGCGTCACGGTCGGGGGCGTGAACCTGGTGGACCTGGAAGAAGCTGAATTGCAGCGGCAGGTGGTCCTGGTGTCTCAAGAACACCACGTGTTTGTGGGCACCATCGCCGACAATCTTCGTCTCGCGAAGGAAGATGCCACCGAGTCAGAGATGTGGGAGGCACTCCGAGCTGTCGGAGCTGCGTCATGGGTCGAAGCGCTAGAGGAAGGCCTGGATCGGGAAGTGGGGGCAGGGGGCCTCAGCCTCAGCCCGGCAGAGGCGCAACAACTCGCTTTGGCCCGGATCGTCTTGATGGACCCGCACACCCTGGTTCTAGATGAGGCCACCTCCCTCATGGACCCCAGCGCAGCTCGTTCCCTGGAGCGTTCGCTGTCGAAGGTGCTCGATGGGCGCACCGTCGTTGCGATTGCGCACCGGTTGCACACCGCGGAAGATGCCGACCGGGTCGCGGTAATGATTGACGGGAGGGTAGCAGAGCTTGGGAGTCACACGGAGCTAGTTCACCATGGCGGAGAATACGCGTCGCTTTGGGAGTCTTGGCAAAAGAGCTGAGGGTAGGCTGAGGGGCGTGAACAGTGAACAGAAAGCACCTGTCTTAGTAGTCGATCTTGGCAGCCCCCACGCTCAGCTTGTTGCAAGAAGAGTTCGGGACGCGGGGATCTATACCGAGGTCGCTGGAGATCTTGACGCGTCAAAGCTGCAGGAAACTCCGCCCGCAGCCATCGTGACTGTCGGGGACAGTGACTTCGGTGATTTAGCCGGCGTGGCAGCAGACTTGGGGGTTCCGCTCTTGTCTTTGCCTGCTGCGGAGGCCCTGGAACGGGTTGAAGAGGCAGTGCAGCTTGCTAAGGGACTCCCCGAAGCTGCGCCGTGGGACCTGGAGCAGGTTCGGTCCGACCTCGTACAGGACATTCGTGACCAAGTCGGTGACGGGCGGGTGATCGCGGCGCTATCTGGTGGCGTTGATTCTTCGGTTACTGCCGCGTTGGTGCATGAAGCAGTAGGGGACCAGCTGACCTGCGTTTTCGTTGACCATGGGCTGCTACGAAGTGGCGAGCGGGAACAGATTGAGCGTGACTACGCTCAGACACTGGGGATACGTCTGATCACGATCGATGCGGTAGAACGGTTCCTGAGCGCTCTGAAGGGCGTAACGGACCCTGAAACGAAACGTAAGATCATCGGGACAGAGTTCATCCGTGTTTTTGAAGAGGCCGCGGCAGACCTCATGGCCGAAGCGACTCGCGAAGGCGCAACAGTTGACTTCCTTGCGCAGGGCACCGTCTACCCTGACGTGATCGAATCGGGTGTCGGTGGGGCGAACGTGAAGAGCCACCACAACGTTGGTGGACTCCCCGATGATCTCCAGTTTGAACTAGTCGAGCCGCTACGCGACCTGTTCAAGGATGAGGTCCGCGCGCTTGGGAGGCTTGTTGGCGTCCCCAATTCAATCGTTGAGCGCCACCCGTTCCCAGGACCTGGACTTGGGGTTCGCGTGGTCGGGGAACTCACCCCCGAAAATCTTGAGATGCTCCGGGCCGCCGACAAGATCGTCCGGGAAGAAACAGAGGCAGCGGGGCTGAACAACGACATCTGGCAGTTCCCTGTGGTCCTGCTGGCAGACGTCCGCTCAACCGGAGTCACCGACGAAGAACGCACGTACGGCCACCCGATTGTGCTACGGCCAATCCGCAGTGAGGATGCCATGAGTGCAGAGTGGTATCCGCTGCCATACGACCTGGTGTCGCTCATTTCTAACAGGATCACGGGCGAAGTCGAGGGCGTGAACAGGGTCGTCCTTGACGTCACACCGAAACCGCCGGGGACCATCGAGTGGGAATAGGACGCATCGTTGGCGAAGAAGAAGAGGCAGTGGCCCGCCCCTGACCTTCCGCTTGGGGCAGAGGTCATGGACAACCACACGCACCTGCCGCTCCACCCCGGCGAAATCCCCAAGGCTGACGGCTACCAGATGCCGCTCGCGGAGCAGCTTGCTCTTGCTGGCGAGGTGGGGGTCAGTCGAATGATCTCTGTCGCGTGCGCGCTCCCCGACTTCGAGCCGAACATCGAGCTTGCGCATAGGGAATCTCCTGTGCGGGCAGCCCTTGCGATCCACCCGAATGAAGCGGCGCTGCACGCTGGTTTCACGGAGACGTCACCCGATGGTTTTAAGCATGTCCAAGAAGACCATCACGTGCCTCTGGTGGTGGCGCTTGAGCAGCTCTCCGAAAAACTTAACGACCCAAAGGTGGTGGCGGTAGGGGAGACCGGGCTGGACTACTACCGAACCGGTGAGCCCGGACGTGAAGCCCAGGCCGAGTCCTTTGAGATTCATCTGGAACTAGCTAGAGCGCACGGATTGCCGCTACAGATTCACGACAGGGAAGCTCACGATGACACCCTGAAAGTGCTTAGGCGGGCGGCATCCCGTAGCCAAGACATTGTGTTTCACAGCTTCTCAGGTGATGCGGACATGGCACGCCACCTCGCCGACCGCGGCTGGTACGCCTCTTTTTCAGGTCCGCTGACCTACCCCGCAAACGCTCACTTGAGAGACGCTTTCTTGGCGATGCCCAGGGAGCTGGTACTGGTCGAAACGGACGCTCCCTACCTGACTCCGGTCCCGTGGCGTGGCTCTCCTAACGCCTCGTACGTCATGACGCACACGGTGCGGGCGATGGCGGACCTGTGGGGAGTGGATGCGGAAGAGGCGGCTGAGATCCTGATGGAAAACTCAAGGGAGGTGTACGGCACCTGGTAGGTCAGGAGCGGCTCATCAGTGCGGCGCCAACGGCTCCTGCTGCGATCCGGTCAAAAAGGGGGCCGCCTAGGCGACGCAGTCCTCCGCCAAGGATCACCAAATCAGGGTCGTAAGTCGGAAAAATCACGCGGATCGCCTGTGCGATGCCGTCCTCGGCCTCCGGAGAACCGGACGAGCAGCCAGCCAGCGCGAGCGCTACACAGCGAAAGCAGCGCCAATAGTGGCTAGCTTCCTCTTCGTTGTGTTTCCTCTCATTCTTTTTCGGGACCGCCGTTGCTTGAGGCTCTAGGAAACCCCAAGCAACGTGGCTAACACCTGGGCCACGCAGCCTAAGAGGACGGCGTCGCCGTCTCTAGAGCTGGTTCGGACCAGGAGGTCTTCATGGGTGCCGGGCAAAACCCTTTGTAACACAACGTCGCGGGTTCGCACGGTCAGGGTGTCGTTTACGACGTCGGAGGGGCCGTCGAGGATGATCTCTGAGAGGTCAAGGGTGGCGACCAGTGGAGCGAGGGCCACACCTAGGCGTGACGCTGCGCCCAGCAGGACTTGCTGGCGCTCAGCCTCATCTTTGCCAGCGAACTCCTTTTCTATCGCCGGGACAGAGAGGTGGTTCTCGAGTGTGTAGTCCGGGTTGTATTTGGAGTCAAAACCACCCGTGGTGCCAACGATGACTACACCGAGTTCGCCTACTGAGTCCTGCGCGCCGCGGATCAGGTTCCCCCCAAGGATGACGCCTGCGCCGATGCCGTGGCCGATCGTGACCAGGATGAAATCATCGGTAGCGTCCCCGTAGAGCCGTTCACCCAGAGCGGAGAGGTTCGCGTCGTTGCCGACGATGACGGGAAGGTTGAAACGGTCTTGCACCTTCTTCCGCAAGTCCAAGTCGCTCCAGCGCAGGTTTTGGGCGAGCTTTACGGTTCCGTCCGCTGTCACAATGCCCGGGGTTCCGATCCCTATCCCCAAGATGGGTTTTTCGGCTTGCTCAACCAGCGAATCCAGCAGCCCGAAGAGGAGCTCTAGGGCTTCTTCACCGGTCTGGGAGGACCTTGCCACCTGGGCGCGCACCTTGACCTCTGCGTCAAGGTTGAGGAGGGCGCCACTGAAGTGCGTGTGACTGGACAGGTCTGCGGCAACCACAAGGAAGGAGTCGCGTGCAAGGTCAACCAGAATTGCGGGTTTGCCGGGCCCTGAGACTTCTTGTAAGCCGAGTTCCTCAACGTACCCCGCTTCCAGCAGTTGCGCGATAAGATCAGAAATCGTGACTTTCGCGAGTCCCGTGGTGCGCGATAGCTCAGCGCGAGACATTGGGCCGTTGTGGTACAGGACGCGCGTGACCAGCGACCGGTTGTGCTCGCGCGCGTCGCTTGGGAGCGCCCTCCCAGTCTTCCTACCGGCCAGGTAGTTGCGGGGCGAACCCAGGGGTGACCGTTGCGTCATCGCCGTCCTTTCCTAAGAGGCTTATACGGTTAGTAAACCAAACTAACTTATGTTTCGCAAGTTGAATCTCAGGGTTTCTTCACTTCCACTCGCGTACCCTTCGTTTGCCCCGGTCAGTGGCACTTCCGTTCCCTGGGAGGGCCGTCTTTGCCGCCTCCGCGTAAGCTTGAACCGAGAACTAAGAACGCTGGCGAGCAGGCGGGAAACAACGATGACTGGTAGGGGCGGTCGGCTACTGGGGCCGGCGCAGATCCGGGAGCTCGCGGAGCGTCTCGGAGTGAGTCCTACCAAGAAGCTGGGTCAGAACTTTGTCCATGACGCGGGGACCGTACGGCGCATTGCAGCTCTTGCAGGGGTTCGCCCTGGCGAGCAGGTTCTGGAGATTGGGCCGGGGCTCGGGTCTTTAACACTGGCCCTGCTTGAGGCAGGTGCAGCGGTCACGGCAGTCGAGATTGATCCCCGTCTAGCTGGCGCGCTCGAACAGACCGTGACCGAATACCTTCCCCAGGGGGCTGCGAGCCTGGTCGTCCTGAACCAGGACGCGCTTGACCTCCTTCCAGGGGAACTCTCCGCGCCTTCCGCCCTCGTTGCGAACTTGCCGTACAACGTCTCTGTTCCGGTGCTACTCCATGTGCTCGCTGAGTTCCCTTCAATCCAGCAGGTGGTCGTCATGGTGCAGAAGGAAGTAGCGCAGCGGCTGGTAGCTCCGCCTGGTAGCCGCACTTACGGCTCACCGTCAGTCAAGCTTGCCTGGTACGGAAAAGCCAGGATGGCGGGGCGAGTCGGCCCCAAGGTTTTTTGGCCGGAACCCAACGTTGACTCAGCGTTGGTCGAGTTGGCGGTCCAGGCTCCTCCGGGATCCCCCGAGCTGCGGGAAGCAACGTTCGATCTAGTGGACGCAGCGTTCCTGCAACGCCGCAAGATGATCCGCTCTTCGCTACGCGAAGCGCTCGGAGGGGAAGCAGCGGCTGTAGAAATTATGAAGGAGGCCGGGGTCGAGCCCACCTCGCGGCCAGAGCGCCTGAGCGTAGAGGACTTCATGCGCCTAGCTGAGGCCAAAACTCGCATCGGAGAGAGACTATGACTATCGCGTCGGCCCCCGGCAAAATCAACCTTGCGCTCCAGGTGGGCCCGCTTTGCTCTGACGGCTACCACGGACTCGCCAGCATCTTCGCCGCTTTGGGGTTGCGGGAGTATATCGTCGCTCGCGTGCGACGGGGTTCCCGCTTCCTCGTCCCACGCGTCACCACCCTGGTCTATGAGCCGTCACTGGACAGCCCCCCGAAGTTTGACTGGAAGGCGAGCGCTAGGTTCGCTGGAATGTCTCCTTCCGACAACCTGGCGTTCAAAGCCGCGCGGGCACTTGGCGGCGACGGGACGCTCAGCCTCACCATCCACAAGGTGTTGCCGGTCGCAGGCGGCATGGCTGGAGGCAGTGCGGACGCGGCCGCAACACTGGTTGCTGTCAACCAAGAACTCCGGCTGGGCCTATCAGCAGATGAACTCATGGCGGTCGGAAGAACCCTGGGTGCGGACGTCCCCGCTTGCCTCGCCGGCGGCATGTGCCTAGGGGAGGGGCGTGGGGACCACATCACCGCGCTGAGCGACGGAACGTGCAAGCCCAGCACGCGTAGCCTGTGGTGGGTCTTGGTTTTCTTTAGAGAAGGCCTATCAACGCCGCGGGTTTTCCAGAAGTTTGACGAGTTGGAGAAGGCGGTCGCCACCCCGGGCTACTCTGGGGACGTCTTGGACCGTTTCGCGGCCCTGGAAAGACCAGAGCAGCTGGAAGGCCTGATCCAAAACGACTTGCAGGAGCCCGTCCTGGCGCTTCGCCCGGAACTTGCAGAGGTTGGGGCAGCGCTGAGCGGCGCAGGCGCGCTGCAGTGGGAAATATCTGGAGCCGGGCCAACCGTGGTGGGGCTTGCCGCGAGTCAGCAGGACGCGTTGAGGATCGCGCGCTCCGTGGAGGACCTTGAACTTCCCGGCGTAACTTCTGTGGCAGTCACGTGGAGTGCCTCAAGGGGTGCAGCTATTGAGCGGGCCCTTCCCAGCTGGGCCAACGCGCCCGCTGGTTCGCGGGCCTAGAACTCGCCAGCGCCTGGCTCCGGCGCCGCCCTGTTGGCCTTTGTCTTCTGCTGGTCTTCTTGGATCAGCTCACCGATCATGTGCCCCCCGCTGGTCAGCAAGGCTTTCTTCCACGGCAGGACGCCTTCGATCTCAATTTGAATCGACATTGAAAGAATGGTTCTGATGACAACGATCATGCCCAGGATTAAAGCTTCATCGATTGAGGGCTTTGAAGTGATCGTTCGCACCAGATCCGCTGCAACCAGGATCTCAAGTCCCAGCAAGATGGCACTGCCCACCGTGACGCGTAGGACCTTGAACGCTGCAGCGCCGCCCTCATCCCTCAGGAGGGCGCGAACCGAAAGGACCCCGGCAATGACGAAGCCGATGACCATTGCGAAGGCCCCGAGCATCTCGAAGCCTGACGCCACAAGTGAGTAGACGGTCTCTAGAAAGGTGTCATCCATGCTGACATGTTAAGGCCAACACGGCCGTAGCGCCGGGTGTAGCTAGCTGAGAATCTCGCCAATCTCCAGCCACCGGTCCTCAAGAGCTTCCTTTTGTTCGGTAAGGGTCTTGAGCCCCTCAGCCAAGTCTGAGAGCCCTTCGTAGTCGCTCTGATCCCAAAGAGCCATCTTCTGGTGCAACGCGTCTATTTCACCGGCGAGCTTTGCGATCCTACGTTCGACAGAGGAAAGTTCTTTCCGGGCCGCGTGCAGTTCCGCGCCGGAAAGTGCGACTGTGGCAGGTTCTTCGTTGGGCGAAGTCTTCGGCTCCCTTTCTGCAAGTTCAGCCTTTTCGCGCAGTTTCAGGTACTCGTCAACCCCTCCGGGGAGGTGACGAAGCTTGCCGTCAAGGATTGCGTACTGCTGGTCTGTGACCCTCTCTAACAGGTAGCGGTCATGAGAGACCACGATTAGCGTTCCCGGCCAGGAGTCCAAAAGGTCTTCCATGGCGGTGAGCATCTGGTGGTCTACGTCGTTTGTCGGCTCATCCAGCAAGATCACGTTCGGTTGCGCCAGAAGCACCAGAAGCAACTGGAGTCTTCGCTTCTGGCCGCCCGAAAGTTCGCCGACGCGTGCTGAGAGGTGAGCCCGCAAGAAGCCGAGGCGCTCCAGCAGCTGCGCTGGCGTCATTTCCTTCCCTTCCACCTGGAAGGTTGTTTTGGTGCGTGCCAGCACGTCCCTAACCCGGTCCGACCCGATGTCTTCCAGCTGGGAAAAGCGCTGGTCCAGAACCGCGATCTCCGCGGTTTTCCCTTGCTTCACGCGGCCGCTGGTCGGAGGTAGCGTCCCTGCGATCAGGCTCAGCAGAGTAGATTTCCCGGTCCCGTTCCCACCGATGATCCCTGTCCGCTCTCCGGGCGCTATCCGCCAGGTGACGTCTTGAAGCACCGGGCTCTCTCCGAAAGAAACGCTCACGTCTTCAAGGTCGACCACGTCCTTGCCAAGGCGTGCTACTGCTAGGCGCTCCAGTTCAATGGGATCTCTTGCGGGCGGCACGTCCCTGATCAGTTCGTTTGCGGCCTCTATCCGGAACCGTGGCTTGCTGGTTCTTGCCGGCGGACCTCGTCGTAGCCACGCCAGCTCTTTACGAAGAAGGTTCTGTCGCTTTGATTCAGTAGCTGCAGCAATTCGGTCCCGTTCCACGCGTTGAAGGACGTACGCGGCATAGCCGCCCTCGAACGGCTCGACACTTCCGTTGTGGACTTCCCAGGTTTCCTTGCAAACCTGATCCAGGAACCAGCGGTCATGCGTGACGACCAAAAGGCCACCTTGGCCCTTAGGCCAGCGGGCACCCAGGTGATGCGCCAACCAGGAGATGCCCTCCACGTCCAGGTGGTTGGTCGGCTCATCAAGGATGATCAAGTCCCAGTCCCCGACAAGAAGCGCAGCAAGTTCCACCCGACGGCGTTCCCCACCGCTCAACTCGGAGACTCTCCCGTCCCAGGGCAGGTCAGAGACGAGCCCAGCGATGATGTCCCTTGTTCTTGGGTCTCCCGCCCAAAGGTGCTCCGGGGTCGCCCCGACAATACTCTCGCCCACTGTTTTGGACGGATTCAACTGGTCGCTCTGACTGAGCATGCCCAGGCGCAGCCCACCGCGCGTGATCACGCGGCCCGCCTGCGGTTCGAGCTCTCCAGAGAGCAGGCGCAACAAGCTTGTTTTGCCGCCGCCGTTGACCCCTACGATGCCGACGCGGTCGCCCTCCTCCACCCCGAGGGATAAGGAATCAAAGACGACTTCGGTTGGGTACTCCAGGTGCAAGCCCTCTGCGACCAGTAGGGGAGATGCCATTACTGCCTCTCGTCGCTCGCTTTTTCCGTCCCCAGTGTGGCACAATGACTGTTGCTTTTCCGCCGTGGTGTAATGGCAGCACAGGGGTTTTTGGTGCCCTTAGTCGTGGTTCGAGTCCATGCGGCGGAGCTCCATCTGGAGCGGACCCCTTCCCCACTTACGTCCAGGTGTTCATTGTCTAGCCCAGAATCCCGCTAAGGTTGAGTCGTTGCTGCTCGGCTAGCTCGTCGACCGAAGGGATCTGTCTTGAGTGGAATAGTCACCGCTGTCGACAAACGCTTAGTACTGGCCAGCGGTCGCGCCTACCCGAAGCTTGCACAGGACGTCGCAGCTGAGCTTGGGCTTGAGGTCATGTCGACTACCGCTTACGACTTCGCGAATGGGGAGATCTACTTCCGCTTCAATGAGTCCGTGCGTGGAGCAGATGTTTTCTTGCTGCAGTCCATGTCGGCCCCGACGAACAAGTGGCTCATGGAGCAACTGATCATGATCGACGCGGCTAAGCGTGCATCAGCGAAGCGGATCACGGCCGTAGCCCCTTTCTACCCCTACGCGCGCCAGGACAAGAAACACAAGGGACGCGAACCTGTCTCCGCCAGGCTCACTGCGGACCTTTACAAGACAGCAGGGGCCGACCGCATCATGAGCGTCGACCTGCACGCCGCCCAAGCACAGGGGTTTTTCGACGGCCCGGTCGACCACCTTTGGGCGATGCCCGTCCTGGTTGACTACGTCAAGACCCGCGTTGACCTCAGCAACGTAGCCGTGGTCTCGCCTGATGCGGGCCGCATCCGCGTTGCGGAGAAGTGGGCAGCGAAGCTAGGGAACTGTCCGCTTGCCTTCGTTCACAAGACCAGAGACATCACCAAGCCAAACCGCGCCGTTGCGAACAGGGTCGTTGGTGACGTGTCTGGACTGGACTGTGTCATCACAGACGACCTTATTGACACTGGCGGCACCATCGCAGAAGCCGTACGGGTCCTCTACAAGGCAGGGGCAAAGTCGGTGCTGGTCGCCGCGACACACGCTGTCCTTTCTGACCCGGCGCCCCAGCGCCTCGCGGGCTGTGGCGCAGTCGAAGTTGTCGTCACGGACACACTGCCTATCCCGGAGGACAAACGGTTCCCTGCGCTCACCGTGCTACCCATTGCCCCACTACTAGCCCGCGGCATCCACGAGGTCTTCGAAGACGGATCAGTCACCTCCATGTTCGACGGGGACGCCTAGGCAGTGAGCAAGGCAATAGTCCAGTAGCTGCTGGCTTTCAGGTTGCGCCGCTATGCTTTCGGTGTTGCCCCGGCGAGGGAGTGCAGTCTGCTCCGTGATCGACGTGGTTGGTTACCGCGACTTGCGGCGCCCGGTAGGCAAGATGGACCGGGCTTGGCCCGCAGAACGTGAAGAGGTAACACCAATGGCAGTAACAGATCTTTCTATCAAGGGCGTAGAACGTACCGAATTCGGTAAAGGCCCCTCAAGGCGGAGCCGCGTCGCAGGCAACGTCCCCGCAGTAATGTACGGGCACGGAATCGATCCCGTCCACCTTGACCTTCCAGGCCACGACATCTTTTTGATTGTCAAAGACAACGCGAACGCTGTCTTGAATGTTGACTATGGGAAGAAGAAGCAGCTGGCGCTAGTCCGTAACATTCAGCGTCACCCCGTTCGCCGAGACATCATGCACGTTGACCTTCTGGTTGTTCGCGCCGACGAAAAGGTGGAGGTTGAGGTCCCGATTCTGCTTGTCGGCGAGCCGATCCCCGGCAATCAGCTTCAGCAGGAAGAGTTTGCGCTACTCATCTCCGCTCCTGCGGTGTCTATCCCCGAAACCATTGACGTCGATGTTGAGGGGCTGGATGAAGGCGCTGTGGTCCGCGTAGAGGACCTTACGCTTCCCGAGGGTGTTGAGGCTTTGCTTGAGGGCGATCGAGACATCGTCTCTGTCACTGCCATCACAGAGAACGTTGTTGAGACCGAAGAGGACGCGGCAGCGGCACTTGAAGATGCGGTTGATGAGGAAGCCGCCTCGGCTGAGGACGAAGACAGCTAAACAGAAGCAGCTTAAGAGAGCCCGCGCCAGGAATGGTGCGGGCTCTCTTCGTGCCGGATAGGGTTGCCGCAGGGGGAGTCATGAAGAAATTGCACGCAATCGTCCCTGCCGGAGGTGCAGGCACCAGGCTCTGGCCCATCTCAAGGCAGGGGCACCCAAAGTTCCTCTTGGATGTCACGAAGTCGGGGTGGTCGCTGCTCCAAGAGACTGTGCTCCGCCTAGGCCGGGTTTCACAGTCCGTAACGGTCGTGACGGGTCTGAGACACCTCTCAGCAGTTCAAAACCAGTTGCAGCGAGTCCTGGAATCTGGGCGGCTCCCCAAAGGACTCTTAGTCGCGGTTATAGCGGAACCTTCGCCGCGGGACTCAATGCCAGCAATCGCACTTGCGACCTACCTGCTGGGTAAGAAGTACGGCAGCGACGCGCTGATCGGTTCTTTCGCGGCAGACCACGTGATCCCTGAGGCTCACATTTTTCACGACGCCGTCCATCGAGCCATCGGAGCGGCAGAGGAGGGGTATCTGACGACGATAGGACTTGAGCCCACTGCCCCTTCCACCGCCTATGGCTACATCCACGCGACCGACAAAGAGGTTGCTCCCGGCGCTTTCCTCGTCCAGAACTTTGAAGAAAAGCCGTCGGAAAAGGTTGCGGAAGCTTTCATTGAGGACGGCTACCTGTGGAATGCTGGCATGTTCATTTTCCAAGCCAAAACCGTTATGGATGCGCTTGCTGAGCTTCATCCGCAGATGCACGATGCACTGAACCAGGTTGTGACCGCGTGGCGATTCCTGGAGCAACAGGAAGTGCTAACCAGAAACTGGCCACGGCTTGAACGGATTTCCATCGACCACGCCCTGGCGGAGCCCCTGGCGCAGCGCGGGCTTGTTGCCACCACAGTCATGAAAGGGTCAAAGTGGACCGACCTGGGGGACTTCGCCTCACTCGCAGAGACCGAACGGCCCCCCGATCAGGCGAAACAGCACGTAGTCATCGATTCTCCCGGCTCGGTGGTGCAGGTCCCGCCAGAGAAGGCTGCGGTGGTGGTTGGGATTCCGGGGGTGGTGGTCATCGACACCCCCGATGCATTGCTAGTGACAACGAAAGAGCATGCTCAGCGCGTCAAGGAGGGCGTTGACGCCCTAGAGGATTTCGGGTTCCCCCAATACCTGTAGTGACGCCTGTTTGCAAACTGATCGTAAGCGGATTGTTGCGGTTCCGTCGCGATGCCAGCCTCTTCCACCCGAGCCTTAGCCGTCTCAGTAGCATGGAAGCGGCGCGAGCATTAGGTAAGACCGACCGGTCAAGCCCGCAACAGGGGCTCGCGCAAAATCCCTCCAGGAGGAAATTTGAAAAACTCTCTACGTTTTGGGGCAGTTGCTGCCGCCGTGGCGCTTGCGCTCGTGGCTTGCGGCCAGGCCCCCGGCGACACTGACAAGGAAGAGTCCGGCGAAAGCAAGGGCGAATCAGCGAAGTCTGACGTCGTAGCTTGCATGGTCTCTGACCAGGGCGGCTTCGACGACAAGTCGTTCAACCAGTCGGGGCACGACGGCCTGAAGCGCGCCGAAAGTGAACTGGGCGTGACCGTGAAGCAGGCCGAGTCGAAAGACGACCAGGATTTCACCCCGAACATCGAGAACATGGTGCAGGGCGGCTGTGACGTCATCATCGGTGTTGGCTTCCTGATGGACCAGGCCATGAGCGAAGCGGCTGAGAAGTACCCGGACGTCAAGTTCGCTTTGGTTGACTCGACCATCGGTGACTCATCACTTGAGAACACGCGCGCTCTGCTCTTCAACACCGCAGAGGCCGCTTACTTGGCAGGCTACGCAGCAGCCGCCACGTCCGAAACCGGGAAGGTAGGCACCTACCTGGGCATGCAGATCCCCTCGACCGCAGTCTTCGCTGACGGCTACGCGGATGGCATTGCGAAGTACAACGAAGACAAGGGGGCGGACGTTCAGCTGATTGGCTGGGACAAGGCAACCCAGACTGGCATGGCTGTTGGTGACTTCGAAAACCAGCAGAAGGGCCGTGAGTTCACCGTTCAAATGTTCGAACAGGGCGCTGACATTGTCATGCCTGTCGCGGGCCCCGTTGGCCTCGGCTCGCTGGCCGCTGCTAAGGAACACGAAGGCACCGCCATCATCTGGGTGGACGCTGACGGCGTTCTCACCGAGCCCGGCTCCGCTGAAGTCATCCTGACCTCGGTCATGAAGGAGATCTCTGCGGCCGTCTACGACACCATCCAGATGGTTGTCGACGACGCTTGGACGAACGACCCCTTCATCGGGACCCTGGCAAATGACGGTGTGAACATCGCGCCGTGGCACGACTGGGCAGACAAGATCCCTGCAGATCTTGACGCCGAAATCGCTGCCCTCCGTGAAGCCATCATCGATGGCACCATCAAGGTGGAAAGCGAGAACACGCCCTCCTAGTTAGAAGGTGTGTAGGTCGTGAACGGACCGGGGGAGCTCCATAGGGGCTCCCCCGCTCTGTTTTCCGCCAAAGCACTCTGGACAGGCGCAGGGTAGGATGGGATAACTCCAAACTAGAGAGTCCAGCGCAGAAGCAAAGATGCTGACGAACTGCATGTGAAGGACGAAATGTGAAGCTCGAACTTAAAGGGATCACGAAGGTCTTCGGTTCCCTGGTTGCAAACGACGACATCTCTTTGACTGTTGAGCCCGGCCAGATCCACGCACTGCTCGGCGAAAATGGTGCCGGCAAGTCAACCCTGATGAACGTCCTCTATGGCCTTTATCAGCCTGACGCGGGCGAAATCCTGATTGACGACGTCCCGGTGAAGTTCTCAGGGCCAGGTGCGGCTGTTGCCGCTGGTATCGGGATGGTGCACCAGCACTTCATGTTGGTTCCGGTCTTCACCGTCGCCGAGTCCGTTTCCCTGGGGTACGAACCGACCAGCGGTGGGGTGATCAACAAGAAGGTTGCTGATGAGCGGGTGCGCGAACTGTCTAAGAAGTTCGGGTTCGACCTGAACCCCAACGCCCTTATCGAAGATCTGCCGGTCGGAGCCCAACAAAGAGTTGAGATTATCAAGGCCATGTCAAGGGACGCCGAAGTCCTGATCCTTGACGAGCCGACCGCGGTTCTGACGCCCCAAGAGACGGATGAACTGATTGAGATCATGCGGCAGCTGCGCGATGCTGGCACCTCCATCGTTTTCATCACCCACAAACTACGGGAGATCCGCGCAATCGCTGACAAGATCACTGTGATCCGGCGCGGCAGAGTCGTTGGGGAAGCTAAACCAAGCGACAGTGAAAAGGACCTGGCCTCCATGATGGTTGGCCGCGAAGTGAACCTTGGCGTCGAAAAGTCAGAAGCTAAGGTCGGTGAAAGTGTCCTGGAGTTCGACGACGTTTCCC